>WSSedB1CaDRAFT_10000003_pt1 | contig 131265 bp, 109 predicted proteins | sample WetSurSB1Cattail_FD_9460 | JGI IMG/M metagenome (IMG submission 9460)
GTNTAANCAGTCAACCTTTTTTAGGACGATACAATGAAGGGAGAAAATAAAACCGAGCCTTCATTCTTTCACTCGAGAACTCCTATGGATAAAGGGAATGAAGGATGAAGGGAAAAAATTAAACATGAATGTATCAGATATTCTCGCTTTTACTAGAAGAGGAAATAATGAGTCTGTATTCTTATTATTTGATCAAATGGCATAAGGTTGCATTGTATTTTAATATTATGAGGTCTCAGGATTTTAAGTAATTTGTGCATGAGACGAAGGCTGCTTTGGAAAAGCTGACCTTATTGTCGGTAGTATGGCCAGTCGCTATTTGGAACAAAACTATTTTCAAAAACTAAAGCGAACCATCATAATTCTTTAAATCAGGATTGGCTCTAGTTATTCCGGATGCATAGGCATTAGTAATTGAAATGCTGTTATGGCGAGCTTGATTCCTTACGGTACTCATTGTAAATAGATTGTGCTTCATTACTGACGCACTCCATCTCATTTTGTGACAAAAAAATAGTGTTCAAACTTCGATTAACTCTAGGTTTGAACACTTCTTGTTGCGGAGATCCGACAAGTGCATATATGACTGAATAAATCATATATCTGAATATCAACGATATACGACTGAAATAATTCTATGATTTAACATATATTTGTCCGAATTTTGTCTGAGTAATTATCCTTATTTTTTCTTTAGCAAATCTATCATTTCTTCTAAAGCTTTAATACGTTTATCCTTTTCGTCAAGTAGCATTTTCATAGAGTCTACTTGAGTCATGAGCTCACGCTCTCTACCTGAATTTATATTACCAACTGAGTTACCATTACCGATTACACTTCCCATATAGGGTGTGAAAACTACGCTTCTTTCAAAAAATACATCCATAGAACAACTAAAGAAATCTGCTACTTTTTCAATTCTTACAACAGTTGGATTACCGTGCGTTAGTTGAGTAAGCGAATTTGCTTTTTGTGATCCGATTGCACCTAAAAGGTCAGAAGTCTTCAAATTTCTTTCTTTTAGTAATTGTTTGATAATCATTCCATTATACATATCAATCAAGTATTTATTAATATTTAACTTAATAAATCAAACATATAAGTTTGATTTTATGAAAACATATATTAGTTTTGCCATTAAAATTAGTAATAATAATTAAATCAGGCATTATAATGATGATAAAAAATGAAAAAGTGAGTATAAATACTCATTACAAAGGTTTGAAGAGAAGCGAAAAGTCTCAATTCATAAAAGAGGTTATGGATAGATGTGATATCTGCTATCCAACTGTTTTTTACAAATTGTCACATGACAATTGGAGTAAGCTAGAGCGCGAAGCAATCGAAAAAATGATACAAAATGCTGACTAATATTGAGTTTTATAATACTCCGGGTGGTGATGTCGCTTGTAAGCAGGTAGACCAAGCAATGTTCATCTTAAATGAATCTCATACGGACATTATAGAGAATATGTTGTCAGTCATAAATGAATTGTGGCCGGATGCTTTCAAATGTTTAAGTGAGATTTATTCAAAATCAAGCATGAATAAACGATATTACGAGTATTTAATGATACATCGTTTTGTTCGTTGCAATTTTGGAGCGTATGATACTCAGCAGCTTGACATAGATTCTTTTGGTTCATGGCATTTTGAACAAGTACCTTGCCCACTTCGTGGTGAATGTAAATTTGAATATATGTTGTGTAATCCGAAGATGAAAACCAAACTCTCGGATCGTGAAACAGAAATTGCTATGCTATTGTGTACAAAAACTCCTGAAGAGATAGCATCTGATAACAGTATTTCACTTCGTACGGTGTATAATCATATTAATAACATCAAGATAAGATTGAAGGTCCGGACGATAGGACAAATCGTATCCTGGTATAAATCTATCGAACATGACGTCAAAACAGTTTTTTAGCAAGGTCGCTGAAATGCGTGAAGCACAAAGGAGCTATTACAAAAGCAGAAATATTAATGATTTGAGAACAGTAATGGTTCTTGAAAAAGAGATAGACAAAGAGATTGGTATAGTAAAAGAATATATTCGTTTACACCCGGATTATAAACAAAATGAATTTTAAAGTTATGGATACAAAAGTTTTAGTAAGAGTGAATAATGTGGATATCGTTTCTACAAGTGACGAACAGCTGATCCCCATCAAACCTATGTGTCAGGCTTTAGGTATTGGTTATTCAAGTCAATTAAAAAAGATAAAAGAGGACGAAATACTCTCATCAACTGTAGCCGTCAGGACCACAGTTGGAGCTGATGGAAAAAATAGAGAAATGTGCTGTCTCTCCGTTCGCTATATATTTGGATGGTTATTTACTATAAATCCGTCCAATGTTGTTCCGGAAGCAAGAGAATCTGTTTTAAAATATAAGCACTTATGTTACGATGCTTTGTATGACTATTTTACAGGGCAACAAAAAAAAGTAATTGAGCAGAACAAGATTGAAATTGCATTACTTGAAGAGCTTGCTAATTACAACCAGCAAAGGGATCAGATAAATAAAAATATAAATGAGACGAGAAAGCGAATAGAGCAATTGAGAAAGGAACGATTAGACAATGATCCAACACTCTTTGATTAATTAGATACGATGAAGGCGTTAAATAAATTAATTATAGCGTGGTCGATTTGCTTGATATTTGGAATACTTTGTGCTTTGGCTTTATAAACTAAGATAAGAAGAACGAAATGATTAATGAACAAGTGATAGAGCAAGTCCTTGATAGGACGGATATTGTAGATGTAATAAGTGGCTTTGTACAACTGCAGAAAAAAGGTAGGCTATTTGTAGCTTGTTGCCCATTCCATCAAGAGAAAACGCCAAGTTTTAAGGTTGATCCTGCACGTAATACCTGGCACTGTTTTGGAGCGTGCGCCACAGGAGGCAATGCGATATCTTTTTTAATGAGGCATGAGGGTTTTAGTTTTCCTGAAGCAATTAAATGGTTGGCTTGTAAGTATGGCATTGAGGTTGAAGAGGAGTCGCTTACTCCCGACGAAATAAATCGCCGGCAAAAATATGAGTCGATGCTCATTATCAACGAGGAGTGCCAAAAATTTTATGCTGAAACTTATGAAACTAAAGAGGCGGCACAAGCTAAGATATATGCAGAAGAACGATGGGGAAGCGACTACGTTCAGGAGATGGGGATAGGTTATGCCGGTAAAGGATGGACCGGTCTATATGATTATGCTGTACGTAAAGGGTTGAGTATTGAACTGATGAAGGAGCTTGGTTTGCTGAAGGATAATAAAAAGACTCATTCTGTATATGACTTTTATCGTGATAGAATTATTATTCCGATACGTGACAGGTATCACCGTGTGATAGCATTTACTGCAAGGGATATTAGCGGTGTAGATGATGTGGCTAAGTATATGAATTCAAGCGAAAGCCAGGTATATTCTAAGTCAAAAACTATATTTGGCATAGACTTGGCAGTTCGTGAGGCAGCGAGATCCGGCAAATTTTATTGTGTTGAAGGTGCTCCGGATGTGATGTCGTTGCAAAAGATTGGAGTGAATAACTCGATTGCTTCGCTTGGATCCGCTTGGACTAAAGAACAGTTTGAAAGTATAAAAAAATATGCCCAAAAGATCTGTTTTATTCCTGATGCCGATAGTATTAAAGGCAATGAAAAGTATGGTACCGGGATTAAAGCTGTGATGAAAAATGGATGTATTGCTTTAAATCAAGGCTGCTTTGTTTCGGTTCGTGAGATTCCTATAGGCAAAGGTAATACGAAGCAGGATCCTGGAAGCTATTGCTCGGATATCCACAAATTCGAATCACTCAAAGAAGAAGACTTTATAAATTGGTTCGCCCGATATCGCTTTATGGATGCGGACACAAATGAGGACAAAATCAACGTAATGAATGAAATATGTGCGATGATAAGTGCCCTCAATGATGATGTAAAAGAAGAAATGTATCTGAATGACTTGAGCAATTATGCCAGCAAGTCGACATGGTCTTCAGCAATGCGCCGGGCAAAGCGCAAAAAACATGCTGATGCCGTAATGGAAGAGAGCAAGAAGATTGATCGGAATGATTATAGCAAATATGGATTTTATGAGAATAACGGAGCTTACTGCAGCATGACGAAAGATGGTGATGAATTTGCCTGGAGTAACTTTACCATGAAGCCGTTGTTTCATATTAAAGATTCGATTTTGCCCAAACGCTTGTATAAAATCAAGAATCAAAGCAATCAAAAAGAAATTGTTGAAATGAAGCAGGAGGATCTTGTTTCTCTTTCTAAATTCAAACAGAAGATTGAAGGGTTAGGCAATTATGTGTGGTTGGCCACTGATAGAGAATTGACCAAACTAAAACTCTATTTGTATGAACAGACTGAAACAGCGGTTGAAGTGAAACAACTTGGTTGGCAACGCAAAGGCTTCTTTGCGTTTGGTAATGGCGTCTATGATACGGATTGGCACCAGGTTGATGAATATGGTATTGTTCGTCTAAAAGGAGGCAATTTTTATTTGCCGGCACAGTCCAAAATCTATAAAGATGATGTGAAACTATTTCAGTTTGAACGTAAGTTTGTGCATCTCAATTATTCAAATATCAGCTTGAACGATTATGCCGAGAAGTTGATCGGAGTTTTTGGTGATAATGCTAAGATCGGTTTGTGTTTTTTGTTGGCCACTTTATTTCGTGATATCATTGTGAGTTATACTAAAAGTTTTCCGATCTTAGATTTGTTTGGTCCTAAAGGTTCCGGTAAATCAGAACTTGGTCATTCATTAATGAGTTTTTTTATTATTGGCAATACTCCTCCGAACATCCAAAACTCGACAATTGCCTCTATGGCAGATCTTGTTGCACAATGTGCAAATGCTCTTGTGCATATTGACGAATACAAAAATACGATTGATATGGATAAGAGAGAGTTCTTGAAAGGCTTGTGGGATGGTGCCGGACGTTCTCGTATGAATATGGATTTGGATAAGAAACGTGAGATTACGTCTGTGGATTGCGGAGTAGTTATGTCCGGGCAGGAGATGCCGACAATTGATATTGCATTATTCTCGAGATTAATTTATTTGACATTTAACAAAACGGATTTCTCAATAGAAGAGAAGAAGCGATTTAATGAGCTTCGTGATATTCGTAAAATGGGACTTTCACATTTAGTATTAAAATTATTGCGATTACGCCCTATAATGGAGGCATCATTTTATAATAATTACAAAGGATGTATGGATGATTTAAATAATGCTCTTTCAGGAGAGCGCATTGAAGATCGCATACAGCAGAATTGGGTTATACCCTTAGCTTCATTTAGGACGTTGGATCAATCTATTGACATGCCTTTTACTTATCCGGAACTTTTAAAGATTGTTGTTAAGGGCATCAAAACTCAAAATGGTGAGTGTAAAAGTAACAATGAACTGGGTAATTTCTGGAGAGTCGTAAGCTATTTGTTTCAAGATGGAGAGATATATACTAATGCGGATTTTCGTATAGATTATATGGCTAAAATAAAGACGGATAAGATTAAAGATGAAGTAATCTTCAGCCAGGCGAGACAAATACTCCGTATACTTCCTAATAGAATTTTTATGTTGTATAAGAAATTTGGCAAGCAGATTGGCGATAACATTCTACCTACGGAGTCTTTAAAATATTACTTGATGAATAACAATGCTTATTTAGGCAAGATGCCATCGGTTAGATTTAAATGTATACAAAAGGGGCAAGAAGTGTCTATTGGCGAAACAGATCAGTTGGGGCAAACTAAATATAATAAGGCTACGGTTGTTAGAGCACCTCTGTGTTTTGACTATGAAATGCTCAAGGAACAGTTTGATATAGCACTTGAGGTAAGTACTGAAGATATAGTAGATGAAGAAGAAAGTATAAATAATAAAACACCGGAGAGCCTACCTTTCTAGTGCTTGAACATTCATTAATCATTTTATTATTTGAATAGCTGGGCTGTGAAGTTCGGCTATTCTTGTATAGAAGTTATATATGTGTTTGTGTTATATTTTCTTTCTCTCACGTAAGCTTTTTTTTAACTACATTCACTACATTATCTACATTCTAGAAAATGAGATAGTTAATAAGGAAAATGATAGACTACATTGGTACTACATTCTACTACAATTTTTTGTTTGATCTCTCAAAAACTACAATCTCTTACAAAAACTACAGATGTAGTATCAATTCTTTAAGGTATAGAATCAATTAAATTACTCATTTTCAATATGATAGATAAAATGTAGTGAATGTAGTGCTTGTAGGAGGCAAAATACATGTTCTATCTACAATTTTTATATGACTGATTTCTGATTTTTATCAAACAGATATGAATATATTTATGCTCTAGATTAAACTAAAAACCTATTTATCACGCAGTTCACTAATTTTATTCCATCTCTCAAAAACTACAATTTCTTACAAAAACTACAAATGTAGTATCAATTCTTTAAGGTGTAAAATTAATTAATATACTCTTTTTCAGTATAATAGATAATATGTAGTGAATGTAGTGCTTGTAAGTGGCAAAAAACATGTTCGCTCTGTAAGGTTTTATATGACTGATTTTGTTTAAAATCAAACATAAATACTATATTTGTACTGAAAATCAATTATGTATGAATAATTTTATACTCTATCTTAAACTCGAAACCTATTTAGCACAATGGCTCACTAATTCTCTTGGTGATCCTGTCCGCTTTCCGGTTCAATCAAATGAAAATGCAATCATTCGGCGTTTTTTACAAAAATGTCCTCAAGACAAAGGGCCTGAAACTTTTGCTCCGGGGTTAACCGGAATAGTTATTCCCGATTCAAAAGCGAAGAATCCCGTTGTTTATAATTATTTCGGTCCTAAAGCTAAAGATGCGCTCATTGAAGCGATAGAAGATTTGTTTCGTCGTAATATGTGGGCGGAACTTGGAGATATGTTTGATGGTTCTGTCGGACTTAATAAAGTCATTGCTGCCTGGTGTGAGATGCACGGAATTGATGACGACTATACCGAAACAGTTCGTCAAAAATATTACCGTATTCGTAAGGCCTATGGGAAGAAAGGCATATTTTTAAATACTTTAACAAGAAAACGTGGGGATGAGAGTGCTGATTTCGTACAGCCCCGAACAACTCCGAACATTGGTTATGGAAATAAAACATATTAAAAAGGTAGAAGTAATAGAAGCATGCCATATCACAAAAACTAATCTTATTGGTAATAGGTATGTTGTGGTTGAGCATGATTCCGATTTTACTCAATTAGACACGAAAGGTTTGTCTCAACTTGACATATCTGATAAGATTGAGAATAAGGTGCGTATCTATACATTGAAGCTAGTTGCACAAACGTTGGAGCGTTTCATCGTCGGCAATAAGAAATTTGTATTTAAGGTGACTGCCGTTAGTGGAGAATGTTATTTGATTGGTACTGAAAAAAGACCATATCCGGTCATAAATAATTCGGAGAGTTATCCTAATGAGCCGGCCGGTAAGGCAGGCAATACGCTTACCGTTACATATTCTCAACTCTTTATCGCTCAAATTCCCTGATTGCAAGTCTTTTTAAACAGTTCGAACCTATAGTAATATTGCCTGAAAATCGAGGTAATATGAATAAATATCAACTAACAATCGATGACATAATTGGAGATTGGGCATATAGCAAAGGATATGTGCGCAATGTTTTGTCTGGATTCAATGGTAAGCCGGTCAACGTCAAAATTTCATCGCTGGGCGGTTCTGTTGACCATGCTCTTGATATTCGGCAGCAGTTTGCCGATCATGGTGATGTAACAGCTTATATTTTTGGTTTTACGGCAAGTGCAGCCACCATTCTTGCGATGGGGGCTAAAAAGGTTTGTATGTCTAAGTACGCAATGTTTCTTGTACATAAATGTTCTAATTGGGTTGACGCCTGGGGACAATACAATGCAGACCAAATACAAGAGTTGATAGAACAGCTAAAGGAAAATAAGCTTCAGAATGACAAGATTGATCTTGTTATTGCTAGTATTTATGCCGATAAGTGCAAAAAACAAGTTAATGATATCCTTGATATCCTGAAAGAAGGCAAGTGGCTAACGGCAGAAGAAGCCAAAGAGATCGGACTTGTTGATGAGATTCTTGAAGACGAATCCGATGATAAGGTTGATTATGTTTCGCTTAATAATAAGTTGAATGCGTTTGGCCTTACTCCTTATAAACAACCTTCAAAAAAAGAAGACAAAACTTCCGGAATGCTTGATAAGATCCTGCATAAATTGGATAATCTTGTCGGCAATAAAAATGACAACACAGCACAAAATAAAATCACGATGAAAGAAGATTACAAAGGTGTCAACACAATCCTGAATGTCAAGGGATTGGATTTTGACAAAGACGCCAAGTGCACGCTCACTGAAGCGCAGGTTAAGGCTATCGAAGATGCTTTTAAAACGAAAGATGATGCCGTGACCGCTAAAGATCAAAAGATTCAAGAGCTGAATACTCAGGTTGAGAATTTACAAAACAAACCGGGTGATGAGACAACCCATGTAGAAGACGGTGGTAAAGACGATATTGATTCGGCTTCTTCTGCCAAAGAGATGTATAACCATTTTAAAGATTTACTCTAATGCCTAACGGAATAACAGTAAAAACAGACGATTTGCAAAAATCTGCGCGCAAGTATCGCAAAGATTTATTAATGATGCCGGTACTGGCATTAGATGCTTCACTACCTTTTATGTCTTTAAGGACAGGTATTCGATATTCGGAGACGGTAGGAGAATTATCCGGAGATGCTCAATTCGGGCCATATTCGGTTTCTCGTAAGGATATTGATGATTTGGCCATTACCCCACGTACATTGTACACTTATTTCGGATCCGTTCAAAAAACGTTTGAGCCGAATCAAATAGTACAGACACTTTGGGGGGCTGATATCACAAAAGGTGATGGATTGAAGGGCACTGACATGACGAGACAAGTCGTAGCTTATCTTTGTGCCCAATTGGGTAAGAACTTGAATAAGGTTCTTTGGTCTGCTGTCAGAAATGACAAAGGCGATAAGTCGAAAGATTTGTTTAACGGATTTGACACCATTACGACGACGGAACAAACAGCAGGTAATATTTCAGCTGATGCCGGCAACTTGGTGACAATTGAAGCTATTACCAAAAGTAATGCGGTCGATATTTTAAAATCGATTTGTCGTGCTGCAGATGAAGAGCTGACCGATGGACCGACTCAGTTGGTTGTACCTAAACATGTGTTTTGGGATTATTGTGAAGACTATAAAGTGACTACCGGCAGCATCCCATACAACAAAGAATTCAAACAATATTATGTTGAAGGGTTTGATAATGTTAGTATTGTTCCTCTTTCCAATAAAAAGAACTCACCGTATATCCATTTGACACCTAAAAAGAATTTGCTGATCGGTGTGAATCAAACGGGCGAAGAAGAACAGATAGAGGTTGAACGTTTTGAAGCTTTTGTTTTAACATTGGTTGCTACCATGTTCTTTGGTGCTGAATTTGAATCAATTTCTAAAGAGCGTTTATTGGTGGCTACCATAGACGGTAAAACTTTAATTTAAGGAGGATATTATTATGGCAAATTCAACAACTACGCAGCCGAGCAGTACAGCATGTGCTACAAAGGCATTATATGGATCATTACCGTCATGCAGCGGACAGACTTATTTGTCCGGCTTGCGTAGACGTGTTTATTTCGTAGAGAAATCTAAAATTCTTATATGGCCGAAATTACCGGATGCTGATAAGGCAGCATCAATGGCAGCAATGAGTACTTATGTCGGTAATTTTACTTTAGCAGCTGATGTAAAGTGGCATGCTATTGATGGCTTGACAGCTAAAGATAATGTTACATCTGAAAGCCAAGGTACATTGCCGTATAAAACGACTATCAATAAGTTGAATGTTTCTCATCCTGGCAAGGATGAAGATGCTACAGGCTTTGCACGACAGGCAAATACGGATAACTTGATTTATTTGGCTCAACAGGCAAATGGCAAGTTCCGTGTTATCGGATGTGAGCTTTATGATACAGAGACAAAGGTATCGCAAAAATCAGGTGAAGGGCCTACTGGTGATGCCGGTACAACTATAGAAGTTGATGCTACGGATAGATGTCCGGCACCATTCTATCCCGGAAAGATTGAAACAGAAGATGGCAATATCAGTGGGGTTGATGGTTCTGCTTATGTTGAGCCTCCTGCTAGCACAGGTGGAGGTACTACAAGTAGCAGCTCAACAGGCGGCGATTCCGATGGAGGTAAAGTTTGATAAGTAACTTTAAATACTTTTTCTTTGGTGGTATAGCATTGCTATGCCACTGTTTTATTTAATCAACTAATTCAAAAAAAAGATGGATCAAAAATTAACAGATTCAATTCAACAATATTTAGATAGTGCTCCTGCGGATCGCAATCTTGTAGAGGGTGCGACTATCGTACTGAAGTTAACTCATAATCGTATTTTATTTCAAAATATGATTCGTAAACCGGAGGCTTTTGCAGACAAGATCCTTTATGAATTAACAAAGTATCAACGCATGCGCTTGGATAAACAAACAGCTGATGGTGTCATTAAGTTGGATGCGCTTGTTACTCCGGCTGTTCAACAGCTTCTTAATGAGGCGTTGGTCATAGATTCTGATGATGATGTTTCAACAGAAGCTAAAGTAGCCAAGGGTAAACGTGCAGATCACGATTCACTCCCTGCCAATGTTCAAGCATTGTGGGATAACTCTAAGTCTATTTATTTCAAAATCAAAGAGTTATACAATCAACTTAAAGCAATGGAGAATGCTCCTGCGTGTGATAGATATGAGTTCTTGAAGCAGCTAAAAGAGCTTGATGAAACTTATCGTGACAATTTTAGATTATATGACGGCTATGATGCGAATATTCCACAACCATACGATGGCGAAGATTTTGAGGACGTAGTTACCGATCCTGCTGAAGTGGCTAAAAAGGTTAGTGCTGCACGTAAGTATCTTTCTGTCAATAAGGCAAAGTTGGCTGGTTTGAAAGATTCTGATGCAGCAGCTTATGCAACATTATTGGCTAAAGTCCAGGAACGTTTTGATTATTTGGTTGGTATTGGTAATTCCATCGATGCAACTCAGATTGCTGAATTGACGGTTTTAGGAGTGAAGACATCTCCTGAATTAGAGAACCATGAGGATCAAGCAGCAGAATAAGCTGGTTAACGAATTATTGAAGCCGTTGTCGGATGCGCCGTTACAGGCGTATCTTGACAATCGTATTCAAATATTCGATATAATAGAAAAAATTCTATTGGAAACGGGAAAAGCGGATATATACATATCCACATTTTCCACTTCCGAAGAATTTCTAAGGCGCATTTATCGTATTAAAGAATCCGGATTGATTCATACGGCTGTTATGCTGGCAGATTTAAAAGCCACACAGAAAACCGCTCGTTTGTATTCGTTTATTCATAACGTCTTTGAGGATGTCTATCTTTCTGAGAATCACAGCAAGGTGATACTCATTCAAAATGAAAAATGGAGTGTCTCGATTTGTACAAGCCAAAACCAGACACGCGGTAATAGAACCGAGTCCGGGATAATTACGACAGATCGTATGATTTTTAAAAGATTGATGTCACAATATTCTGACATCGTGTTAAATAAGTCAATAAAGTTAGATGGATTATTCACAAGAGCAGATAGATAAATTGAGTGAGATGGCAGCTTGCTTTACTCCGATCGGTGATATAGCCACTGTATTGGATGTTGACGTATATCAGCTTAAGACTGATATACGTCAGCGACAAACTACGGTTTCAAAAGCCTATTATCGGGCAAAGGTAGAGACAGCCCATCGGCTTAGGCAGCAAGAAATAGAGTTGGCAAAGATTGGAAGTCCGTTAGCCGTTGAGCATGCACACAGCTATTTACTTGAAATGGATTCCGATGAAGATCTTTAGACTATGCCGGTACCAGCAACTATAGACACAATCCAACAGTATCTTTTCGCAGATGTAGATAAGATGACTGAAGCAGGCGTTCCTGAGATTATACAGAAACGCCTGTTGCGCTTGCGTGATATGTATAATACTTGGCTGCAGTTCCCTCGCATGAAAGATTTGGAAATTGTCGTTGCACTTGAAGAACGTTACGGAATTGGGAAATCGGCAGCTTATGAAGATGTTCGGATCATCAAACGTTTGTTGGGTGATTTTAATAAAACGACCAAAGATTACGATCGATTCCATGTAAAGCAGATGTTGGACGAATCTTTTGACAAAGCTAGAAAGATAAACGACGCCAGGGCAATGGCTCAATGCGCAAACTATTATGGCAAATACACGCAATGTGATAAAGAAGATATTCAAGACAAAGGTTATGATAAGATTGTTATGCAACCGTTCGAGCCTACTGATGATCCGTCTGTCTTGGGAATTAAGGCTATTCCTAATCTTCGTGATAAGATTAAGAATAAGATAAATCAATATTGGAGCGACGATATCCAAGATATTGAATATGAAAATGTAGAGTTTAACGAAGAGGATATATTTAAACCTAAGAAAGATGAAACAGTACCTGAATGATCCGCAACAGGAAATAATGTTTACTAGTGCAAAGGATAATGTGGTTGTCGGTGGGCGTGGAATTGGCAAAGGATTGATTCATGCAGCATGGAATCTTCGCAACTTTCAACGTATGCCTGGTAGTATTACCGGATTTGTAGGTGCCAATTGTAAGCGTGTTTTGACGAACACGCTTCCGTCTATGTTGATACATTGGGAAAATTGGGGATATCGTCGTGGGGTGCATTGGGTCGTTGGCATCAAGCCTCCTAAATCGTGGGGTTGGGGTAAGCCCATCTTTGAGCCTGATAATTATGAGAATATTATTTCTTTCTATAATGGCTCTATCGGTTATATTATCAGCCAGGATAGAACGGGTACGAGTAACTCTCACTCGTATGATGCGTTGGATATTGATGAAGCTAAGTTCATAAACTTTGAGCAGCTAAAGGATGAAACTCTTCCGGCCAATCGAGGCAATAAGCAGTATTTTGGAAACCACTTTTTTCATCATGGCATGCTTATCACAAGTGATATGCCTGTAACGAAAAAAGGTTCGTGGTTCATGGAGTATAAGAAGAAATGCGATCCTGAATTGGTAAAGACGATACAAGGGTGTGTCTTTGAGGTTTGGAAGACTAAGCAACGCATACGTGAGCTTCAGGTTCAAGGGCAGCCGGTTCCCGATTATCTTCATTCTTATTTGCGTACTTTGTCACGAGACTTATGTAGAATGCGTGCTGTTTGTTTACTTTACAAAGAGTATAGTAGTATATGGAATATGCAGGTGTTGGGTGAAGCCTGGGTTAATCAAATGAAGAGGGATCTACCTCCACTTACATTCCAAACGGCTATTTTGTGTAAACGTATCGGTATAACGTTGGACGGTTTCTATTCGTCCATGCGTCCCCATCATAAGTATTCGGCCACAAACTTTACTTATGTAGATTCGTTGGAGTATAAGTTCGATCGGTTGCAAGATGAATCGTGCCTAATGGATGCCGATGTCGACTCCAATGCTCCTTTGTGTATCGCTTTTGATTACAATGCCAATATCAATTGGATGATAGTCGGTCAACCTCATGATCGAGACCTTCGTGTGTTAAAGAGTTTCTATGTGAAGTATGAGCGCAAGTTGCCTGAGTTGGTTGATGACTTCTGCAAGTATTATCGCCATCATAAAGACAAAGAGGTTATCTTCTATTATGATAGCACAGCACTTGGCAGTAACTACGCAGTGAACAAAGAAGACTTTGCTTATGTCATCGAGCATGAGTTTGAGCAAAGAGGTTGGATGGTTACGCCTGTCTATGTCGGTCATCCTATGGCTCACATGGAGAAGTATCTTCTTATCAACCGTATGTTTGAGCATAGAAGCAACCTTACTCCGATGTTCAATGAGCAGAATAATGAGGACTTGTTGATCAGTGTGCAGAGTGCCGGCGTTTATAATGGTAAGAAAGACAAGAGGGGTGAGAAGCTGGCAGAGACAGAAGATAATAAGCTTGAGGGACGAACAGATGGCTCAGATGCTTTTGATACCCTGTGCATCGGTTGTGAGAAGTTCCCACAGACGGCATTCGGTGTGTGGGTTCCATCGTCTTTCTAGCATTTTTGAGGATAGTAAGAAGGTAATTACCGTGCTGATAGGAATATCGGTGCGGTATTTTTTGTGCTTAGTTGCAGGGTACCGCCCTGTAAATGTTAAATATGTTAACATATTCCGCCTAAAATCGAGGTCGGTAATTACTTTTTTGGATAGGGCGGTGGGGGGTCAACTCCGTGACATCCGCACTCTTTGTGCGGATATTAGGATCTAAACGAATGAATATCAGCCCGAAATCTATTTTATCTCCGGAAAATCGGAATTTTTCGGGCTAAAACAGGGGAGTTCCGGGCTGATAACCGTTGTTTGACGCACGTTGCGCGAGTTTCTAACTCTATATCTTTTTCCTGTCGTCGCCATTTTTTTTCACCTTCGTTTTCGCGGCATGTTATCGACTTTTCTGCAGCAAAGGTATATCGTTTCATTCGTGCGTCAAGTTCATGCTTCGTTTTGCCCGAAATCTCCACCTACGGTAGTATTTAGTTCAAAAAACTTGTCTTTACACGAATGAAACAACCTTTTAATGCTGCATAAAAGGCGAAACATACCAAGAGCGAAAGCGACGGAATGAAAAAAAAAGCTCCGACAGGGATATAGAGAGAAAAAGGCTAACACCCTTCGGGCTTCAAGTTCCAGAATAAAAAACAATGATTAATTATGACAGCAAAAGAATCTGAAGCATATTACAATGCAACATCTTACGAAGAAATATTTAACGGCTTTTCAAAAGGTAAAAAAGAGTTTGCGATGTTAAGTGTAAAAATGTACCTTGATTTTATTAGAAGAAAAGCCGAGAAACATCAAATATATTCCTCAGTCGATATATATAACGTTTACAAACATCTTGAATGTAAAGACGTTGAGGAATGTCATGTACTTATTTTGAACCAAGCAAATAAGATAGTAAAGAACATACATCTTTCAACAGGAGGAATCAGCGAAACAAGTTTCGATATCCGATTGATTTTAAGAGAAGCCATTTTGAACAGAGCTTCTGCAATCGCAGTTTGCCACAATCACCCGTCAGGCAATAAGAGACCAAGCCATGCAGATGATGCGGTTACTTTGAAATTGAAAGAGGCTGCGCAAATCATGAATATACGCCTTATAGACCACATCATAATTACAGGTGACTCGTATTATAGTTATTCGGATGAAGGGCGAATCTAGTCTATTGTAAAGCACTTGAAGCTCCTATCTCAAGGTAGGGGCTTATTTGCACGCGCCCGCCAAGCCTTGCAGGCTCGGCGGGTAAAGCGGTATTCGTTGTTTTTGCGTTCGGCACGCAGCAGGAAAAATTCACTGGATTTTTCTTATAAAGACAATATAATATTGCTAAAGAATGTTTTTTAGGATAAAAAATATAGGGAAATTATCAGAATTGATAATTTTATCTATATCTTTGCAGTGTAAAATTCTAAAATATGGAGATAGAATTTGAAGATGATGCATTATATGAGTTGTACGTAAATGGGAAAAAGCAAAATCCTAAGTACTCTAAATTACCTGATACTGTAGTAAAAGGTTATGTAAAAGCAGTAAATAAGCTTCAATTATATAAAACAATAAATGATGTATGGAGAGATAAAGGGTTGCATTACGAGAAAATAAAAAATGCGGATTTTTATTCAGTGAGATGTAATGATAAGTACAGATTGCACATTAAAGAGTGCATGAATGAAGATGGAAACTCTATTTTAGGTTTAAAGTTAATTAAAATCAGTAATCATTATGGCAATTAAATTGACAAATCAAATGCTTCCGTATCGTTCTTTTCATGTAGGAGAATACATTGATGACGATATGAAAAGCTTGGGGCTTAAGCAAATAGAACTTGCCCGGAAAATGGAAATGCCTGCATCTAATTTAAATGCGATCATAAATGGTAAGCGTAATATTACTGCTGGAATCGCAATTAAGTTGGAAAGTGTTTTTGGAACTCCTGCTGATATATGGCTAGGTTTGCAAGATAAATATGAGATTGAAAATGCTAGACGTTCATTGCAGAATAAGACTGACAAGAATGTTATGAGGGGCAGGATATAATCCAATAGTAGTGCTAATACCTGATAACGTCAAAAGTAAGGCAAGATACTTACGATATAGGTCCTTTTTTGTAAATGAAGGGACCTTTATTTTTTTTGTTATAATAGCTATTGGCAAGGTTCTTGTAATATTGTTTGCATTGATTTAAATTTAATATATATGATAAATCTTAAGCGTGTCGTTCATCCTGTTGGACAGGGATCATTTTATTCTGAAAGTTTTTTCTATATGGATAGGAATATCTGTAATGTTATTTATGATTGTGGATCATCATCAAATCGTTTATCGTTAAGAAATGAAATAGATTCATTTTCTTCTGAAAGAAAAGTCGTAGATATTTTATTTATTTCTCATTTTGATAACGATCATATAAATGGTATCAAATATATGAAAGATCAAAATTTTAAGTTTAAGAATGTTATTATTCCATTGATAAATTCAAAAGATAAATTTATTTATATTTTGAAAAACATTGGTGATGAAGATTGTCTTGCTTTAATACGTAATCCTCAATCTTTTTTTGGAGATCAGACACGAATAATTAAAGTTAGTTCCGATTCGAATGGGCAGAGTAACAGAAATGAATCAATTGACATAAATGTAGATGAAAGTAATGAGAATCACCTTGATGAAACGACCATTAAAAACAATCAGGCAATATCTATTTCAAATCGTATATCTAAAGCTTTTTGGTTCTATATCCCTTTCAATTATTGTGAAAAACAAAGAGAAGAATCTTTAAGAAATGAACTCAATAAATTAGAGAATAAGGAAATAAATGAGTTTATTAACAGTCCGAATATAGAAGCAATTATTAACCTTAGCAAAAACATTAACAATATATACAAAAAAGTATGTGAAACTAATAGTTCAAATAATGCGTCAATGATAATCTTTTCGGGTCTTTATATTGCTTTAAGAACGTTCGTTCTTGCTTTTTATGGTCATTGTTATTTCTCCATGGATGAAGCTTGCCTGTACTGTGGCGATATTGGCTTAAATCAAAAGAATATAATAGATGATATTACAGGTAAATTAGGTTTCTCATGTAACCATATAGGGCTGATTCAAGTACCGCATCATGGTTCTAAAGCAAGCTTTTCAGATGATATATATAAAATTAATACTAGATGTGACTATTTTTTTCTCTCTTACGGCAATCATCGATATGATTTTCCATCACGAAAAGTATTATTGTCTATGGTAAATAATCATAAACGACTTTTTTTGATTAATGAAAATGATGTTTCAATTTTTGTCCAAGAAATATTTCTTTATTAATTTCTCTCTAGAATATTTTACCAATTCATAAAAGCTTCTTCAAGATAGTGACAATGATAAGTTAGATCGTGATCTTCATTGTACATTTAAGATGCTTCGTCTGATATTGCAGAGATCGGAAAAGATTAGATTTTAACTACAATGCGGAATGCCGGGTATTCTATCTGCATTTGCATTGATGGTTACCCGCATTAGTTAATTAAACCCGAATAAGCTTATTCGAATATATTTAGAGGGCGTGATGTCGTGATATAATACGCTCCTGTCTTTTTATCATAGCCATGATTCATTTAGATTTGAACAAAAATCAAATGAATCATGGCTATATCTGTAATAAAAGACGTATCCGATTATAATTTCAGTAGTGAGTTGCAGAAGCTGCAATTCTCCACGAATAAATCATCTGCTAAGTTCACATTGAAATGTGGCGATGAAACTATTTTGAGTGAAACCTATGTCCCTGACGACAAAGGTGTAATTACAATCCTTCAGCTTGATGAACTTGTGTCTCCGCATCTGTGGAGCAATCTGATTGAGCCATTTAGTTATGTTTTGGATGATGGCGATACTCCAATTGCTAAAACATTCAGCGTCCAACTCTGTACGGCCGAATGTTGGTTACCTGCCAAAACTTTCAATGGCAGTTATTTTTTGTCTACACTTATAGGGGATAAAGAAACCTCTATCGGTCGCAAAGAAGTGGTGCACCTTATCATTACTGCTGCTACGGATGTGGTGGCTAGTGCTAAGTATTTTGATGCATCCTATCAAATGACCACATCAACCGTTAAGCTAAGTTCGTTGACTGATTTAAACAGGGTTCTTACGGTTGATGTCTCTTCGGAACTTTTTGAGGTAAAGGATAAAAAACTTGTAGAGTATACAATTAAAGCGGATGCCCGTTCGCAGACGTTCAAAGTCGTAGAAGCTATGGATGCTGCACCTTGTCTATTGTTCAGCAATTCTTTTGGTTGCCAGGAAACTTTGTATTGTACCGGTACGCACACGTTAGCCCCGGAGTATACACGTTCCTCGGCATATCGTAGTGGCATGTTCCGTAATTATGATATCGAAGAAAAACGGATATTTAAGGCTAACACGGGGCCGCTTACAATTGATATGGCGCAATGGGCGCATGATTTGTTTCGGTCTAAAGAAATTTATCTTCTTAATGGATTAGTTGTCGGTAAAGAAATTACGATTACTGACAGCAAGGATGAGCAGACAAACGATTTTGATCATGTTCCATCCTTCACCTTTTCATATCAGTATGCACAACGCAACCATAACATCTTGCAGCTTCCACGTGCCGGACGTGTCTTTGATAATACGTTTGATCAAACATTTGAATAGTTATGATAAAGGTTATACAAATGTATGATGCACTTCGATTACTAGAGACCGGGCGTCCCTGTAATCTTCGTTTGTGGAAAATGTCCACAGGAGATATACTTGAGTATAAGGGAGCTACTTGTATGGGGTCACATTGGCGTGGTGGAAGGCATCGAGTCCGATTACCTAATTCAGGATTGATTCGGGAGTTCAGAGATATAACATTGTTCAATATTAACGGAATGGAGATTTTCTTATGACGACAAAAATAAATTCGGCTATGGCCGTATCAGAGTTTAAACCTGAAATCTTTCAGCTTGCAGGTTCTAAATTAGCAGCGGCTGTAGAGACGGTTGAAGATACAACCGGAATATATGACGAAGACAATATAACAGCTTCGGTCTTATCCGGGCCACATAAGTATCAGTATATGCCGTTTGGTTCGGATAATCAACTGCCTTATGACTTGATAGAAAAAATTGGTGGCGATGAAGTGATGAGCCAAAACAAACTGTTTAATGTACTTACTTGCTATGCAAGCGGACCTAAATATATGGATTATGCCACTGAAAAGCCGACGACGGACAAAGAGATAAAGTCGTGGATCATGCATAACGCGATTCATTCGTTTATGTTGGAGCAATCTACAGATATGAAATATTTCTTTTTCTGTGTATCGGTAATCATCTTGAGCAATGACGGCAAACAGATCGTGAAGCTTCGACACAAAGAGGCTTGCTTTTGCCGTTTTGAAAAGGCTGATTCTTCCGGACGCATTAATCATGTCTTTTATGCTAATTGGCGCAATAGTCAACAACCAAATGAAAGTAATGTTGAGGTTCTTACACTTCTTGACGAGCATGATCCGCTGGGAGATCTTGAGGTACTTTTGGGGCGAGTTCCGGGTGATGACGGTAAAACTCGTATCTGCACCAAAGAGCGCAAGTTTGCGATTTTAGTTCGTTTCCCTACTGCAGGATGCCAATATTACCCGATTCCATATTATACTTCAATTTTTCGTGGTGATTGGTATACTATCAAACGGTTGATAGGTGTAGGTAAAAAATCGATGTTGCGTAATCATGCATCTATCAAATACCAGGTAGAGATCCATAAGGATTATTGGGCAAATATCTTTAAAGAAGAGCATGTAACGGATCCGGTAAAGCAGCAGGAACGAATCAAGCAGGAAAAGAAAAACATACAAGAGTTTCTTTCCGGAATAGAGAACAGCGGTAAGATGTGGATAACGGGATATTACGTTAATCCAGATGGCAAAGAGGTTCGTATGGTGCGCATCAATACCATTGATACGACTAAAGCCGGAGGTGAGTTTTCGTCCGATATCGAGGAAGCTAGTAACATGACTTGTTATGGTGATAATATACATCCTAATTTGGTGGGTGCCACACCTGGTAAATCACAATCAAACAATAGCGGTTCGGATAAACGCGAGCTTTTTACGCTGAAGCAATCCCTTGAGATAGCTTTTCATGATCTTATGGCCATACCCCACAATGTGTGCATTCACTTTAATGATTGGCAGGATAAAGTTTATCCAGATGTCCCTATTATTTTGCTAACAACGCTTGATGAGAATAAAGACGCTAAAAAAGTAACTAACAATCCTACAAATGAAGACAATTGATCAACAGAAATTTGAGCATTATGTGTCTGCAGCGACGAATGCCCAGTCTACAATATTTGACATGCTTGGCGATTACATTGATGTCGCGGAATCATGGCTGCAGCATAATATATTAGGTTCCGGACTTAAGGTGGAAGATTTAAATGAGACTTTGACGATTGAAGCCGAACGGTTCATTTGTCTATATTCTTTCTATAATGCGATTCCTGAGCTGGATCTTATTTTGACGGATAACGGCTTCGGCATAGTGAATAATGATAATGTGTCACCGGCATCTGCTGATCGCGTTGATAAACTCCGCAAGCAAGTGCTCAAGTTATCAAATAATGCTCTTGACTGCATTATAGATGGTTTACGTGGCAATGCTTCTTGGGATGATTCGGCTTTGGCTCATATTCTTATATCATCAACATTCTATAAAGCAGATCATTTGAGCACGTATGCAGGTATGGCAGATGCAACGCGCCTTGAGTTGGCCAATTGCAAAACATCCATATTTGCTGCTGAAAATAAGGTCGTTAAACGCATCTCGTTAAACTTATTCAAATATCTCCTTGAGGGCATACGTCACGATGATTTAAAAGATGTGGAGCTGGACTTGCTCGATTCTATTCGTCGTGTGGTCGGACTTCATCTTTCTAAAGATTTGAATTCCGAGGATGTGGCACTTGATGATATAGAGAATTTCTTAGAGAGCAATCTTGATGCTTTCCCATTATATATGTCTAGTAATGAATATAAAGTTAAACACTATGAGCACTTTCAAAATGCTAAAGACGACTCCACCTACTTTTTCTGATCGCAATCTGAACTTTGTTGTTCCTGATGCCTGGGAGAAGTTGACGCAACAGCAACTTCGCTATGTATATTATGCTATGCTCAATTATGAAGGTGAGAGTGCCAAGATCTACATTCTCGTACGGTTGTTAGGCTTGCGCATATATAAACCCTATAATGACGGTTGGATATGTGGTGCTAAGCTGGCAGATAGTCGCCTGATACGTTTTCGTATGCCCACATGGCGTATGCAGTATTATTCAGGCATTATCAATTTTGTTGACCAAATCCCCGACGTTCCTGTACGTATCGAGCATGTGGATAAATGCACTGCAGCCGATGCCAGGTTACAGGGAGTTTCATTCTTTGATTATTTGCAGCTTGAGAATCTGTTTCAAGGCTTTTTAATTGAGAAAAAAGATGATCAACTTTTGTCAATGGCCAAGATATTATATTGCGATGGTAAAGGTCATCATCCTGATAAGTTGCATGCCTCTCAAGTGGAGCTGCTGTCTGTATTTAAATGGTATGAATCCGTTAAGATTTTATTCTCTAGGTATTTCCCGTTTTTCTTTCAACCGTGTACCGATGATGACGGCGTGGAGCGTCCGGATATGCTAGAGATTATGAACTCTGAAATTCGTGCACTGACAGGCGGAGATGTAACGAAAGAAAAACAAGTCTTTGATATGGACTGTTGGCGTGCACTCACAGAGCTTAATGCTAAAGCACGAGAAACAAAAGAATTTAATGAGAAATATGGACAGCATTAATCTATTTGATGCACATGCTTATTTTAAAAGCTTATGTGCTAGAAACAAGTTAGCAATGGCTAATAAGTTTTATCCATGTAGTTGTAGCGGCATTGATTCACTTGAAGATGTTGTATCAAATATCCGTACGCAATCTGCATTTTGTTGTGTAGATGATACCAATGATTCTGTTGTTGAGCAAATTAACGGTGGTTACTTCAATCACCGTGTTTTCACGGTATTTCTTCTCAAACGCTATAAACTGAATGATATGGCCGACCGTCAATCTGCATTAAGTATTTGCCGGCAATTGTTTCGTCAGTTCCATTCAAGGCTGATTATCGACAAAGAAAATTTGAATAATGAGCTGATATATTTAAATACGGAGCGCATCCCAAGCCGTGAGATCGGTAAGTACTTTATGGGAGGTTGCACCGGCTTATACTTTATGGTTGACGTTCAGGAACCTACACAACTAATTTATAACAAAGATGAGTGGAGCGAGTGATTGGAATAATTCCACTCCTGAACAACGACAAAAGTATATTCAGGAGTGGACTAATATGATGGTTACAATATGGCGTGAGAAGATCGAACGCCTTCATGTAATAGATACAGGTACGTTACTGCAGGATATCACCGGTAATTTTTCTTCTGTAAATAACATGGAGGTTTTTACGATAACTCATAAGTTTTTGGAGTACGGTATTTTTCAAGAACTCGGAGTAGGTCGTGGTTATTCACGTGATAACGGCGGTAATCTTGATTTCTTGGATCCGAATGCTACACAGCGCAAATCAAAACATAGACAGAAATCCGGTAAAGTGACAGGACCGGGACATAGACATGAACGAAAATGGTTTTCAAAGAAGTATTATGCATCTATTATGGTGATGAAAGAAGAGATGGCACAGATGTACGGCCAGGCATTTGCCGGCATTATGAGTAATGCTTTTAATGACTTGAACAGCAAGTTACGTTAGCCTGTCTTTTTATCCCGGCATACTTACTTCTATTTTCGCATCAAAATAAATTTTATGGCAGATACTAAAGATACATTGGTAGAGTTTGCTACTCAGATAAAAGAAGAGCGTAAGGTTGGAGCTAATACGGCGGATCGCCTTGGCTCTCTTCTTATTGCCATGATTAAAAATACAAGCGTAGAGGAGCTTGCTAAAACATTTTTGAGAAAAGATCAGGAAGATGAAACATCCTTCCTGATAAAATTTCTTGCGGGTATTATCACACCATATATAAAATCAAAAGATTTCACTTCTGGACAATTAGGTGCCGGCTATTCTTTATCCAATAAAGACGGCAAGTCCGTACTTGAGGTAGATGAACTTCTAGTACGCATGAAAGCTGTTTTTACATCATTGGAGATTCGCAAATTAAGTTATGTGGGTGATAACTTGTTATTGTCTGCAGCAGGCTGTAAGATTGGTAAGGTCGAGGAAACAGACACTACATACAAATGTTACTTCCTAGCAGATGATGGTACAACAGCCACAACAAATGATTTTGTTGTAGGTGACCAGGCACGTTGTCAAACGTTCAATATCAAAGCAGGCAAATATACAGATGTTTCAAACAAGTACTATTGGCGATTAGTTACAGCCGTCGGAGATGATTACATTGAGTTGAGCAAAACCGATTGTGACACGAATTCAGATGTGCCGGCTGCTGGTGATGCCTTGGTACAATTAGGTAACCGCACAGATGCATCACGGCAGAATGCAATGATGTTCGTTGTTACAGGCGAGAATGCACCGGCATTCATTCAATACAAAAGTATTAGCTCTTATTCTTTGTCCGGGAAAGATCAAACAGTGATATCCCCTTCAGGCAATAAGTTCACAGGTTCGTTTAATCTTTCAACCGGTGGATCTGTTTTGGACTATGCCGATAATGCTGCGGATCAAGCTAAAAAAGATGCTCAAGGTTATGCTAATTCTGCTCTAGCAGGTGCAAAGCAATACGCAGATGCACAAATAAAGGTTCAGTCGGATTCTATTACTGAAACCGTTGGAAAGGTTGATACACTGAATAACCGAGTGAATACAGCAGAGGAGAAGCTTACTCCAACCGCAATAAATCTAGTCGTAGCAGAACAGACAGCAAACATAGCATCTTATATGAAAGGTAAAATGTTATATCGTGACCCAACTTTTGCATCAGGAACGAATAACACAAGTATATATAATAACCAGGGTAACGGGGCTGTGTCTATTAGTAGAGTATCAGGAATAAGCGGTAACCCTAATAATAGCGGTTACTGCTTGAGCATTTCCACAAATGGCTACGCTTCACCGGGGCTTGGTGGTTTCTACTTTGCTAATCAATGTCGTGCAAATGCTATTTTCATCACAAGAATTATAGCTAATATCCCGGCAGGACATTCGATGCAATGGGCTTCAAACTCAACAGGAATCAACGGCAGTTGCAAATGGCTTACTTCACAAGTCGGAACAGGTACTTGGAAAGAATACATATGTCAAGTTACATGTGGTTCGTCTGGCGATTTTAGTAGTACAAATTTCTTTTATTTAGATGGTTCAGCACCTGTAACATGGTATGTGGCTTATGCTACTGTATTTGATGTGACGGATGTAGATGATACTCCAACAAAAGCAGAATTGCAGGCAGGATTAACGGTACAGGCCGGAGGGCTTTCTTTATTTGGTAAAGTGATAGGACTTGCCGGAATAGTCACATTCAATTCACTAGACGGTGATTCACAAAACCGTATTATCAATGCTGCGAATGCAGCTAATAATGCACAAGGTACAGCCAATACAGCAAATGATAAGGCTGGTGCAGCTCAAAGCAATTTAGATACACTTAACGGTAGATTAAGGGGTTTGGCGTTTACCGATAAAGCACTCGATGCAATGAGGAATGAAGGAATCATTGCCGGTGCTTATATGAATATGGCATACCTTGATGTGAAGACGATTGTAGCAAATGGCATCAATGCACAAACCATTGATGCAAATAATGCAACATTCAAAAATCTTAATGTTGAAAATGCCACATTAAAGAATGTACAAATATCAGGCTCTATAAGAAGTCCGTTTTTATGGGTAGATGGAAATAATGTGCCAGCAGGTGGATATACATTAACCAATAACATAGCCCTACAAGGCACAAATATGACTATAACTAGTTCCTTGGATAAAGTAGGCAAACGAGTTACTGTTTCGTCTGTAAGGTACCCTAATGGCAACTATATTGATGGCATTTATACCATTAAGGCAAGTGACGGCTCCCCTTTTTATGAAGATGGTATTGCCAAATCACAAATTACGATATCACGTGAAATCGTTGAACTCTTAGGATATGGAACTGAGACACAATTTTTTGGATGGATCGTGCTGAATCGTAGAAATGTGTATACCGCTCATAAGTACGGCTATCAGCACCTAGTTATGTACGAGGGATATGTGAATGATGATGGTAGTATGTATAAACATAAAAGCTTTGATGGTGGTGCAGTCTCATCGGTTAAGACAGGAGACGGCTATTATAGGGTAACCATACCAAGCACTCCGGTAAGCGAATATCTTGTTTTGCTGGGTAACTATTCTCATATATCAGGAGCAGGAAGATATGCTTCAGTATATAACAGACAGTCTACTTATTTTGAGGTGTATACCGGTGACGACTCTACGTCCAACACTGGACCTTTCTATTTTCAAGTGATCAGCACAGCTGATTGGGTATAAAGGATTTATTATTAACAATTTAAAATATAAACATTATGGATTTAAACATCACAAAAGAGACAAACAACAAGGATGCAAATGTAACACTTAATGGCATTGATTATGCTTTAGAGTATACTGTTGATTCAACGGACTCAAGCAAGCCACAGCTAACGTACTTGAAAAGTACGATCTCAGATAAAATAGGAGATGCTAAAGTAAATGTTGGAAATATTATTCTCAATTATGGGAATGTTCGCATTGAGAATCTTATTTACACAAACAATTTAGCGCAGTACTTTATAGATTTTCAGGCAATTCTAAAAGACATCTTAGGTGTAGCCGGGGCAACAGAAAGTGCAAGTCCAGGAGCAGACAACACAACGAAGTAATCAACAACACAAACACATTATAAAACACGACATTATGAATTTACTTTTTATTTCCTACCTCTTTTCTGGGGATTATCACAAAATGGCAATATGGTTGTTAGTTGCAGCCATATTGGCTATTATTCCAAATATTGCTAGTGTCATTGACCTTAAGACTGGCATTAATGCAAGCAAACGTTTAGGTATTTTCAAAACAACATCGTTTGGATTACGGCAGACAATCTCTAAAGACAGAGACTATCTCATGTATTTCTTTCTTCTGTTCTTGATTGACTGTTGCTTAAGTTTCTTCATTGATTTTCCGGTGTTATGCATTTTATGTGCAGTAGCTGAAACCATAATAGAGGTGATATCAATTCGAGAGAATCTAAGCAAAGGGCAAACGAACAATCATGATCCCATAGCATTAATGCAGACAATCGCCACTGCTTACGGTGATGACAAAGCACAAAGGATATTTGACATTATAAAAGACAAGACAAATGAAAGCAAGTCAACTACTGATCAATAAGTTAAAAGTGTTTGAGGGCTGTGAGCTTGTAGCCTATCAAGATGCCGTCGGTGTGTGGACTATTGGTATAGGTCATACGGCAGGAGTGAAAAAAGGGCAGACGGTCACTTTACACCAGGCAGAAGTACTGTGTAAAGGTGACTTACTAAAAGTTGAAACCTATCTCAATAGTTTGAAGATATCCTTTACGCAAGGTCAATTCGATGCGTTGTGTGATTTTGCTTTTAATTTGGGTATAGGGGCATTAGGCAATAGTACACTGTTAAGGAAAATCCGGATTAATATAAATGACAAAACAATACCTAGTGAATTTGTTCGCTGGGTACATGCCGGTGACAAAGTATTGCCGGGATTGGTTAAACGTCGTGATTGGGAGGCAATGAGATGGCAACAAAAATAAGAATCATATTGGTAGCAGTCTTAATGGCTGCTACCTTCCTTTGCTCTTGCAGGAGCAAAGAATCGGTAACTAAGGAAACATCTGTGTCTCAAACAGAAACACATCTTTCATTAAAGGATAGTACTACACATTCAAATACCTTCGTTTCTTCAGATACTACATATAGTAATGAAGAGACAACCATTCATCAAGTTGTGTATGATACTAGTAAAAAGGACAGTGTTGGCAATTGTCCTATACTATCTGTTACCGATGTCAACGCAAAGAAACATTCTGGTTCTAAAGGTAAGAAAGAGCAAGTCTTAACTTCTACTAAAGTGCAAAATACGAAACAGGTCGAGAAACAAAAGACAGTTGATAAGAAGAATGATTCTCAAAAGATAATTTCGTCTGTAAAAGAAGTGGACCATTTGATAAGGAACATTTTATTGCTTGTATCGTTTATTGTTATTGTATTTCTTTTTGTTAGGTATCGATTGAATTTATTGGATCTTGTAAAGAAACTAACGAAACTATTTATATAAACAGCTATTCGCATGGCGCGCCCAAAGGTACAAATACCTTAATCCGATTCTAACGGATTGCACCATGCGAATAGCTATTTTTTTTGTTTTAATTAGGCATTACAAAAGTAATAAAATATTTTGTTGTAGTAAAATTATCTATCTTTGTATTGTTAATTCAGCTTTATTGTAATTAAAAAGTGTATCGCCATATTTCTTGTTTTAGTCGTTCTATTAGTCTATTCCCAAGCATCTCGTTGTTTTACTCTAAGAAGATTATACCATTACTTAAATCAATTGTGCTATAAAAGTTATTACATTAAGTATAATATTTGTGATAAAATTTATAGTGAAATTATTCAATAATTTGGGAAAAAGTGTTTTATTTGCAAATAAAAACACTCATATTATGGAAAATGATTTAAAGCATAAGGAAAAAACAATAGCAGATTTAGTTAGATTCCTGAAACTAAGACCGGATGATGCTTCTAAATATTCTTTATTGATAGGTTCAGGATGTTCGATAACTTCAGGCGTTAGAAGTGGAGAATCTTTAATAAAGGAATGGAAAAAAAAAGTATTAGAAGAATCTGGGAAATATAGAGAAGGTATGGATATTGATTCTTTCCTGAAAAAAGAAGAGAATGACTGGTATGACGATAAGAATGCATATTCCACTCTTTTTGAAAAGAGATTCGATTTACAGAGTCAAAGACGAGCATTTGTAGAAAGTGAAGTATCTAAAGCAATTCCATCTATAGGTTATGCATATTTGGTGAAATTAATAGAAGGAAAATTTTTTAATACTATTTTCACTACTAATTTTGATGATTTATTGAATGAAGCATTTTACAGATTCTCGAATGTAGATAAAAGACCATTAGTTTGTGCCCATGACTCCGCGATATCAAGTGTTACAGTTACATCTAAGCGGCCTAAAATAATAAAACTTCATGGAGATTATTTATTTGAAGATATAAAAAGTACTTCAAGAGAAACCGAATCTTTACAAGCAAATATGAAAAATAAATTTATAGAATTTGCAAAAGATTATGGATTGATAGTAGTCGGATATGCTGGTAACGATAGATCAATAATGGATATTTTGGTTTCATTGTTAAAGAAAGAGGATTATTTTAGGAGTGGAATTTATTGGTGTATCAAAGATGATGCGGCAATTTCAGATGAATTAAAGAGACTTCTGTGGAAAGATCGGGTTTATTTTGTTAAAATAGATGGATTTGATGAACTAATGGCAGAGCTTAATAAAGAGCTAAATGAAGGAGCGTTACCTATTGATAATGCAATGTTGAGTAGTGAAAATCAGCAAAAATTAATTAAGAGTTTAACCTCAAATGAAGTGGTTCGACAATATAAGTCAAAAATTATACAAGAAGATTGTCAAAAGTTACAAAAACAATTAAAGAAGAATATGTTTGAGAATTTCCTTAGACAGACAGATTTTGGTACAGAAAAAAATGAAAATAGAAAAGGATCTGATAGGGCTAAAAGGAAAAATGGCTATCCTGATTTAAGTGATGCTGAAAAAGAGGGAATAACCGATGTAAGGATTTCGTTTGTAGAGGATGATATCGTCGCAGTGAAAAATAAAATTGAATTGAGTTTGCAGAAGAATATAATGGATTCTCGATATAAAATATATTTATTACAGATGAAGTTGGATTTGATCAAATCTAGTAAATATAATTATGATGATTATAAAAATACATTAGATGAACTTATTAGAATTGATCCATATTCTGAAAAATATTATATAAATGCTATTAATACTTTTAATAAAATAGATATAAAGTTATCATATATCGATAAAATAATGAGTATATATCCCAATGATTATTTTCTGTATCTTAGAAAGGCTTTGATATATAGTGATATATATAAATCAGTAGCAGATAAAAGTGAAATTCAGATAGATAAAGTGGTAAGTTACTTCAATAAAAGTATAGAATTAAATGGTAGCATATCTAATGATGCTTGGGTGAAATTATGTGATTTTTATGGCATGATATATAAGAATGATAAAGACAAATTAATCTCTGGGATAAAAGAATTATTGCCTATCTATGAGAAACAGGATAAGTATCATCCAAATTATTTAAAAGTGTGTTCTAGTAATTATAAGATATTGCATTTTGACATAGAAAATCAATTGAAGGATGGATATGATTTTGCAAAGAAATCAGATAGTTCTAGTAGGGTTGAATCTGTTTTGATACTTCTTTTGAAGTATTTAAAAGGTGAAAGTAAAAAAACAGATTTGGATAGTTATATGGAAGATTATGAAAAATGCTTTATACCATCGTCTGACTATTTAATAGAAAAGGCAACAATATTAGCGGAATTAAATAACAAAATTCATGAAGCTATAGAGATATTAGAAAAGATTGATAATGGAATGGTATATGGTTATTTAATACGTTTATATTCTATAACGAAACAGAAGGATAAAGCAAAAGAACTTGTTGATAAATTTGGTGACTTAGATTTTGATCTTATTGTTTCGTATTATTTAGATTTTGGAATGTATGATGAGCTTGTAAAAACTCTTGATAAGTATTGGGCGGAATCAAATCCTGTCGATTTTGTGTCATTTATTTCTTATTCATATGCAAAAATTCAACTAAATGATTCTTCGATTTTTAAGCAGATAAAAAAATATTATGATAACCCAATTACTTGTTTACCTGAAATTATGATTAATTATTTCATTGCAGATGAAATGTATAACAAGCGAATTGATAAGAATAAGATAAAGAGTAAGATAATAGATAAAGGAACATATATAGATAGTGTTCTTGGGGCTGCATATTCTCTTATTGGTGACGAGAACAATGCTTTTATTCATATACAAAACGCTATATATAAGGATGCTTTATTAAAATATTCTGTTAGAGATTGGCCAGCATTTAAAAAATATAGAGAAAATCCTAAATTCAAAAAAATAGTAGGACTAGATGTGTGATTACAAGGAAAGAACTTGATAGATTTACTAATGGCAGTCACGAAATGTTTCGACTTTGTGGCATAATGAAAATAATTTTCAACTTGTTGTTAAGTAAGAATGATTTGTTGAATTTATTTGAAAATGATAGGATATGATGTTAAAATAGAATACAAAACCATAATAGGATTATTTCTTTACTTAAAATAATCTTATTATTTTTATTATATTTTTACTATTTTTGTGGTAATTAAAATATGGCTGCACACATATGTTTAATTTAGCAAGAAGATTATGTGCAGATAATCATCTATTAAAATGTATATGAAAAAAATTATTTATCTTTTACTTTTTATAGGCTTCACATCCTGTAGTAGCAATAAAGCCAGAAATGATGCCGCTAGTACAGCCGATTCTATTCGTGTTTCTGATTCTACTGCCGCGTTAGCTGCAGAAGCTGCGGCGGTAGAAGCTGCAGGAGGATCTAATGCATCAAACGCATCGTCAAAAGGAAACGTTTCTAATAATTGGGAGTATACCAGCGATGAAGATGAAATGTCTGGAAAGAAAAGTTACTATGCAAGTTGTACATCAAAGAACATGGTAGAGTTTAGTTTCCCTTATGATGGAGGGAGTAATTTATTTATTAGTATTCGTAAAAGTCCTAAATATGGGCATGATGTTTATATTAAGATTAGCAAAGGACAATTCAATAGTGATATAGATGGCGAAAGTATTTTAGCAAGATTCGACAAAGGAGCTATAAAAAGATTTTCTTGCTCAACATCTTCAGATGGATCTGCAGATGTACTATTTGTAGATAATTGGAGATTATTCTTGAAGAATTTGAAGAAATCTAAGACCTGTAAGATACAATGTTCATTTTATCAGGAAGGTGATCAAACCTTTTCTTTTGACATTGGCGGATTAACGTGGAATCATTGAGAAATAATGCACATAACTGATAAATATATTGTTGAATGTTATAAATAATAATTATGGGAATATTTATTTCACTAGTCATTGCTCTTGCTTTTTTCTTAGTTTTAATCATAATTGCTTCATCATATTTTAAGAGTACAGGAAAAATTTATCTTGCAGAAGATGCCCCTGTAGAGTTACCGAAAGAAAAAAGAATTTATAAGAATCTAAAGCCTATAGGGAATTACGTAGGTGGGCATCCATATATTGATGATTTCATCCAGGATGTAAAGTATAAAATTGAAGATGGAGATATTATTCTCTATTCTTATAGATCCGCAGGCTTTGGAAATTATAAAGAGGTCGCTCGTATTGCTATCACAAGCATTAATAACGTGGAAATCAAAGATGCGTCACAAATTCATCGTGAAGTGACTCTTGGGCGATTACTTTTAGTTGGGATCTTTTCTTTGGCATGGAGAAAGAAGAAAGTAGATGAAATGTCCTTTGTTGTTATTGACTGGTCTTTAGGTAAATTCAGCAATCAAACAACTTTCGTTTTTGAGGGAGATTCTGCAATGCAGAAGGCAAATATTGTGAGGAATAATCTCATTCGTAATTATCAAAAAGGACTTGATTGATTTAAAGTATGTTCATTTAAAAATTATATTATTATGGATAACGATTTTGAAATAAATAAAGAGATTGAAAAGTTAACGCATCAAATCAACGATAATAGAAAGAATGCGGAGCTATATTATCTCAGAGCAAATACAAAAGGTCAGTTGAGAAAATTTTCCGAAGCACTTGAAGATTATGATGAAGCGATAAGATTAAAATCGGACTTTGCTGATGCTTATTATTTCAGGGCGAATACAAATAGTCAATTGAGAAAATTCCCTGAAGCGCTTCAAGATTATGATAAAGCGATAGATCTTAAAACTCAATATTTGGCAAAAGCTTATTATTTTAAAGCAAATGCAAAAGGTCAATTAGGTAAATTTCTTGAATCGCTTGAAGATTATGACGAAGCGATAAGATTAGAGCCAGGCTTTGCTGATGCATATTATTCTAGAGCGACTGCAAAAGGACAATTGGGAAGATTTTCTGAATCACTTGAAGATTATGATAAGACGATAAAATTAAAACCGGACTTTGCAGATGCTTATTATTACAGAGCGAATACAGAAAGTCAATTGGGTAAATTTCCTGAAGCGCTTGAAGATTATGACGAAGCGATAAGTTTAAAACCGGACTATACTGATGCTTATTATTTCAGAGCAAATATAAAAGGTAGATTGGGTAAATTTCCTGAAGCGCTTGAAGATTATGACGAAGCGATAAGATTAAAACCGGGCTATACTAAAGCCTATTGCTTTAGAGCAAATACAAAAAGTCAATTGGGGAAATTTTCCGAAGCACTTCAAGATCATGACGAAGCGATAAGATTAAAACCGGATTTTGCTGATGCTTATTTTTTTAGAGCAAATACAAAAGGTCAAATGAAACAATTTCCCGAAGCACTCCAAGATTATGATAAAGCGATAAATTTTAAAACTCAACATTTGGTTGATGCTTATTATTTCAGAGCAAATGTAAAAAGTCTATTGAGAAAATTTTCTGAAGCGCTTCAAGATTATGACGAAGTGATAATATTAAAACCGGGCTTTGCTGATGCTTATTATTACAGAGCAAATATAAAAGGTCAATTGGGGAAATTTGATGGAGCGCTTGAAGATTATGACGAAGCGATAATATTAAAACGGGACTTTGCTGTAGCCTATTATTTTAGAGGTAATATTTACAGTCAAAAAGAAAATATTAGTAAAGCAGATGAGGACTATGAAGAATGTATCAAAATATTTATTAAAGAAAATAAAGAGTTTATTGAAATTTTACCATTATTTAGAGATGACCAAATAGAAAATATGTTGTGTCTATTCTTTAAAAATAATGAAGCTTGTGAGTTTTATAAAATTATAGGATCAGAAGGAAGGAATAATGAAAAGAGATATAGAAACATCTATGTATATATGTGGAAAATATTCCGTAAACTCATTATAGAACAAAATAATAGTCAAGAATATGCGCATTATACTAGAAAAAATACGGCAACAAAATTAATTATTGAGAAGTCGAAATTCTGGCTTTCGCCTATTATAACAACTAATGATTCTAAAGAAGGAAAAACTTTGTTTGAAAGTCTCGGAATAAGTGAACAAATATATGAAGAACAGAAAGATCTACAAGCGTTTATTGGATGTTTTACTTTTAACAGTAATAATTTAAATCAATATAGGTTGTATGGGAAAGAGAATCTAGAAGAAGGTACGGGTATTAGTCTTGTGCTGAATAATGATTTTTTTGCTTCTCCAAGTATATATGGTAACATTGCTTGGCCAGCATATTACTCAAAAGATGAAAGTGTGGTAGAAAGCGAAAAAGAGAATGTAAGGTATCCTTTATTTAGATGTATTTATCTTGTTCTTAATGGCAACAAAATGTCTATCGATGTATCAGGAAAGGATAGTACGGATTATCTAAAAAAATTAAAGATACAAAATGTAAATCTTCAAAAAAAAATCGAAAAGATATGTAAGAGTATAGATAAAAAAAACTTGAATGGAATAATTAAAGATTTTAAATTAATAAGAGACCAAATAGATGAAATAAGTGGTTTTAAAGATGATATACAAAGACTATTGCAAAAAATAAAATCTGAAATAAATAAGAAAGGTCTTAAAAACGAGATTATTCGTAATTTACTATTACCAATACGTTTTTTAGTAAAAGATGCGGCTTTCAAAGAAGAGCAAGAGTGTAGAATTATTTGTGTAAAAGATGTTGATGCAGATGCAAGAAAGAGTGAGAATAAAAGAGAAATAAAGTTCACTGATGAATATTCTCAAATGCATGTTGAATATAGGAAAATGACAGATGAGTGTTTGGAAAAGGTAATATTTGGACCTAAAGCAAGAGGTTTTAATGTTTTTAAAGAGGCATTAAAGCATGAAAAAATTGAATGCGAATGTGAAGAGTCTGGGCTTCCACTAGCTTAGAATAAAATATTCTCCCCAAAATATTTTGCTAATTCAAAAATAGTTCTCACATTTGCAGAGTCAAATACCGTAGATAGCGTTACTATCTCCGTGGAGCGCGGTTATCAGCTCAAAAGTAATTGGGCTTTTTTTTATGCTCAATTTAAAATATTGGCGGCTGCCTATCCTAGTATTTTATACTCTTCGGAGATGTAATCTACGGTGTTTGACGACGGGATGTGGTGACCGCCATCTTTTTTGCCACAATGTCAAACATCGTAGATTATGAGAACAAAATTAATTTCAGCGACCAATAACGAGGTTATACCGTCGCAATTATCTAAAATCCTCAATCAAGAGGTAAGTTCAGTGTCTAACATCTTAGGCGCAAAAATCAAAGTTTTACATGTTATCGTATATTCCAATTTAATCGTATCATTATTGCTGACAATGATGCTTGTAGAGTATTCTTTGTTGCTAGCCGGTGCTTCATTGGCTTATGCTGCAATGAGCTTGGCCATCCTTAAAATGCACCCAATTAAAGGACTAATTGATTAACGTATAAAACTAGATACCATGAGTAAAATACAGATAGAGGGTATTGAATTAAATGAGAATTCAATAGGCTTATTGAATGATTGGCAGAGTGATAGCAACGAAGGTATTGACCTCGTAAATGAAACATTAGATTCGGTAGCTTATAATTTAGCAAATCCGGATATGGGCATGGATGATAAAGAGAGATTAAATCTCGTTGCCGGTATTCTTGAGTTTAAACGTCAGGTGAATAGTTTCAGAAAGGAGGTTTGCAATGAACACGAATGATATAGATCCATTACATCGGGAACTGATACTTAGTTATTTGACACCCTATGAGCCTGGTGAAGTTAACACACCTCATTGTATTATGAAATCTTCTGCAGAGATACAAGATGATTTGTCTGATATGGCGACAATAGAACTTGAGGAGATTGCTACAATGATGCAAAACCAGAGATATTTGATATCGATATGTATAGATGGACGCCCTCGATGGGTGCTCAAACGTAGATAAACTTATTTAAACGTACATTTTGTTACATTTTTGAGAGCGTGGTGTCGTGAGATACTGCGCTTTTGTCTTTTTACCTCAAAAGGACACATCCTACTTTTGGCCATAACCAAAATTAATCGGTCATGGCTAATATACAAAAAACGGAAGTTGTTACAACTATGAACAACTCCCAGGCTGTAGATAAATTAAAAGAACTTCGAACAGAAGCAGCAAAGTATTGTGATGAAATGATAAAGGCCAAGACGGCAGGCGATACCATTTCATACAATAACATGCTGAAGCAACTTAATCAAGTGAATAATGAGATTAGGTTGATGCAACGTAATGCGGTGAATGTCAACGATGTGATGTCGCGTCTTTCTACATCAAAACCAAGGGAAATTCAAAAAGCAATTAAAGCCATCAACACGGAGCTGAATAGCGGACGCATTGAAAGAGGTTCCAAAGAGTGGGACGAATACACTTCTAAGTTGAAGAGGTGTAAGGCTGAATTACAATCCGTCAATAATGAGTTAAAAACTTCCGGTAACGGAGGTAATTTCTTCACAAAGGTCGCCGATGGTTTTAACCGATATTCGGCAGCAGCTGCCGGAGCCATTGCAGGCTTTACAGGTATTGCCTATACGGCGAAGAAATGTGTCGACAACTTTGCCGAGATGGATGAAGCCATGACCGGAGTTATGAAGTACACTAATATGACCAAAGATCAGGTCAAAGACTTGAATGTAGATCTCAAGAAAATGGATACACGTACTCCACGTGAACAATTAAATGCTTTGGCTGGTGATGCCGGGCGTTTGGGCATTACAACCAAACAAGGAGCTGAAGAGTTCGTCGATGCAGCAGATAAGATAAATGTAGCCTTGGGTGAAGATCTCGGCCCTGATGCGGTTAAGAATATCGGTCGTATGGCCATGATGTTTGGCGAGGATAAAACAAAAGGTTTGCGAGGGGCAATGTTGGCAACCGGTTCGGCAGTCAATGAACTGTCTCAAGAGGTGGGTGCAGATGCTAATTACTTGGTTGGTTTTACCGCTCGTTTGGCAGGTGTGGCTAAGCAGGCTAATATGACTCAAGCTGATGTCCTGGGTTTTGCGGGAGTACTGAACAAAAATATGATTGAAGAAGAGGTTGCAGGTTCTGCGCTTGAGCAATTATTATTAAAGTTGTATCAACAGCCTCAGAAGTTTGCTAAGATAGCTGGGCTTGATGTGAAAAACTTTACTGAACTTCTTAAAACCGATGCGAATAAAGCTCTTATAACGTTCTTCGAGTCATTGAAGAAATACGGTAATTTGAATAACCTGGCACCTGCGTTTAAGGATATGGGGCTTGATGGAGTTCGTGCAAGTGGTGTGTTATCGACATTAGCCAATAAGATTTCAGATGTTCGCAAGCAACAATTAATTACTAACAAGGCATATCAAGAGGGCACAAGTGTTATTACCGAGTTTAACACAGAAAACAATACTGTGCAGGCAGGATTCGAGAAGGCTGGAAAGAGAGTTAAAGATTTATCAATTGAATTAGGTGAGAAGCTACAGCCGATAATGACCAGTTTGCTACATACAACTTCATTGGTTATTAGTATAATGAACACGACAATAGGCTTTATTACCAAACATATTGTAGCTATTTCGGGTGTTACAATAGCTCTATCTACATATTTGCTAGTAAAAAAATCACAAGTCATGTGGGCTAAGCTGGTTGAACTGTGGGAGATAAAAGAGTGGGTTGCTGCTATGTTGTTGAATCGCGGTTATAAATTATTGTATGCAACGATATCAGCTAATCCATTCGCAATATTAATTGCACTCACAACTGCAGCCGCTTATGCTAATATAAAATTAACCGGATCGGCGCGGAATGTGGCGACAGGTGCCGAAGAGATGAATAACAAACTAAAAAAGTCTGAAGAGCATTATAACAATTTGAACTCAGTGTTAAAGAAGTATTTGCCTATTGCTCAAGATGCAAAGAAAAGCATTACAGAGCGCAAGAATGCAATTAATATTCTTCAAAAGGTAATGCCTAATTATTTTAAAAATCTTGATATTGAAACGGCAAAGAATTATAATTTGGCAGATGCAACATCTGCAGTTACTAGGCAACTTGGTATAAAGATCGGAATGCAAAAATTATCGGCACAACAGGATTACAATTATCTCAAAGGTGTTATGGATAAGTATAATCAAGAACTAAACGATGTCAGCACTATTAAGGGCAAAGAATGGTATGCAGGATATCAGGCTTCAAAAATGGCTTTTGATAGAGCAAAGGGTGCTTTGGATGAAGCTAATAAAGCAAATGATAAGATTGTATCACTCATGGCGCAACAGCGTAGAGAGCAGAATAAAGCATCTTCTCGTCAGAATGAAAAAGGTAATGGTGAAACAAATTACACTTCTCAGACAAAAACGAAAAAGAAAAAAGGCAAGTCTGCTGAAACATTAGAGCGTGAGCGTGAGAAAAAAGCCATTGATCAGATCGAAGCTAAGTATGATAAACTAAAGGCTGTTCAAACCTCTTTTTATGCGTCTGGACAAATTGATAAGCAAAAGTTTGATGATCAGATTAATGAGCTGGACCTTGAGATGCTTGATAAAAAAATGGGAGTCTATAAAACAGATTCTAAAGAGTATAATGCCTTATTGCTTGAGAAGGCGAATAAGAAAAAAGAAATAGAGGATAAGGCGCATGCTAAGTCTGTTGAAGATGTAGACCAGGAAGCTAAGAAAACACGTGATTCGTATCTTCAAATGCTGATAGAAAAAGAAACCGACCAAAAGGCATTTGAAGAAGACATTCATCAACTCGAATATGACACCTTGCAGAAAAAACGCGATGTATATGCCAAAGGTAGCAAGGAGTATGAGGATTATCAAAAACAAATGGATGAGTGGTTATATAACGATAAACTTCAGAAAGAGAAAGAATTTGATACCAAGCTTTCAGAGATAAAGAAACATTATGCTAAGATGTCTGACACAGAAGTCATGGACGAGGAGCTTAAAGTGATTGATGAAGCATATAAGCGTAAATTGCTTAGTGAAGAGGTCTATCAACAACTTCGTAAGGCTATTCAAAGAAAATATGCTAAAGATATTGATCACAAAGATTTTGCATTTGGTGATAAATCTGTTAAACAATCTACTAGAGACGATGCTCAAGATCTCCTCAATGACTCTGCTGCCGAAACACCGCAAAAAAAAGGATTGCTTGATAACCTTTTCCTTAATGATGCTAAAATTCATGCTACGGCTATGGGTAAAATTAAAGATCAAGAGTCACAGGGAATAATCACTCACCAAAAGGCTACTGAAGAAAAAGCAGATATAGATAGTCAATATTATGATGCATTGGCTGAAAAAGCACAGACTGCGGCTCAGACTCTTCAGGGAATTACATCTGTGGTTAGTGAATATAATAACGCTTGCCGTGATGTAGAGGTGGCTAAGGTTGAGAAAAATTATAGCAAACAGATTAAGGCAGCAGGAGAAAGTACTACAAAAGGTAAAGCACTTGAGGAGAAAAAAGAGAAAGAAGTGGCGAAGATTAAATCTAAATATAATAAGCGAACAACTCAAATACAAATAGCTCAAGCTTTAGCTGAAACAGCCGTCGCAGCATTAAATGCGTATGCTGCAGGTAGTAAATATGGTCCTGTTGTTGCAGGCATTTTTGCCGGCATTGCAACCGCTTCAGGCATGTTACAGGTTGCCACTATCAAAAAACAGGCAGCAGCACAGGACGAAGGATATTATTCCGGAGGTTTTACCGATGGCAATAATTATCATAAAGTTGCCGGATCCGTGCATGAAGGTGAGTTTGTGGCCAATCACCAGGCGGTGAATAATCCGAATGTGCTTCCGGTACTGCAGTTGATTGATCGCGCCCAACGTAATAACACCATCGGAACATTGACTGCAAATGATGTTATCCATGCCATTAGTCGTGGTTCGTCTGCAGATGATCCGTCATCATCTTCGGACAATAACGCAGTTGCAGGAATTGCGGTTATGTCCGCGTCGTTGGATAAGCAGTCTGCTATAATCAGCCGTTTGTCATCCTTACTTGAAACAGGCATACAATCGTATGTGGTTATGGACGGAGAGCAGGGGCTTGATAAAAAATATACACATTACAAGAAATTACAATCAAATAAAGAGAGATGACAGAATTGTATATAAACAACCGGCTCGTAGAACTACCTAATAATACGAGCATTAAGCTATTGGATGAGAATCCTTACTTTACAAAGTCGAGCAAGTACACTTATGATGTTGAAGTTCCGCTAAAGGGCAGCACGAATAACATTCGTATTTTTGGATGTTTGCATCGTCAGGATGTGGAGAAACTGATTGTGACATATAAGGCGAGAATCATTTCAGATAATCATACGGTGATTGATGGCACGGCTACACTCACCTCTGTCACAGAGAACGGCATTAAGTTGCAAATACTTGCCGGCAATGCGGAGATGAACTTCTTAAGTAAATATGAAAAGGTCTATATCGATGAATTAACGCTGGGATATATAACGAAGCCCGATGGAACTGCGTTCAAAAGCTCGAAAGAAATAATTGAGTATGAGTGTTCGTTAAATGATGAAAATAACCGTAAGTTCCTGATCGGTACGTATGCAGAAACAAACTATATTTTCATGCCGGTGAAGCGTAGTGATGAAGATTACCCATATAATAATATAGGCATTGAATATAATTTGGTCGGTGGTGGTCATTATAGACCGGAGTTCATGACACAGATTTTTATACACGTTGGCAATCAATGGCCTGTATTCCCTGGGTATAATATTGCTCCTCAACCATACATGTGTTATATACTTCGCAAAATATTAGAGGTATTAGGGTATAGAGTTGTACGTAATGATATTGAATCTACTGTGATGGCAAACGAATTCATTGCGAATGATAAAATTATAACCGACTTCTCTCAAGTGCTGCCACATTGGACTATTAGTGAATACATGACACAGATTGAACGGCACTTTGGAGTAGTTTTTCGTCTGAATGACATTACTAGAAATGCAGAGATCATAAACCGTGACAGCTATTACAAAGAGGACAATGATGAATACATCAATAGTGTTGAAGATGAGTATACCGTCACAAGTGATGCCGATGAAACTAAGGATATTACAGATAGCAACATAAAGTATTCATTCAATTCTGTAGATAAATATATGCAGATAGATGAAGACGTTCTCAAGAAGTTTGACAAAGTGGTGAAGCCGACGTATGATGAGTTGAGCACGTATTATAAATCTTTATCCGATGATGATAAGGGTAAACACGTATATGAGGCAGATGGTATTCAATATTATGATAAAGTGGAGAATAGCACCCATAGTCTGGCCGAATGTAATCAATATCGTAGGTTGATACGCGACTCTGAGAATGATAGCAGTGATATTGAGCTTAAAATTGTTCCGTGTGAGATTGCCAAGGGCACGGCATACTTTAGTTATGCTTCCATGTCCGAGAGCGTTGCTTTTGATGTTCCTTATTTATCGCCTGCGTCATCTACGACAGTAAGTTCAACAGGTACATTGCAAGAAGAAATAGAGAATACAACATCAACCGATACGAAAGACGTGCTTGAGGTGGCGATGAATGACGGCGTGTGGCAACCAATTAAATCCGGTAATCAAGTGGTTGTCGGGAAAAGTTTTCCTTGGCCGTTTATCCTGGTGAATGATTTGGTTAACGGTGAAGTTCACCGTGGCTTTTCTTATGAGTTGAATAAGATATCGAGCCGTCCGAATATGTATAGTTTTGTGTATGGCAAATTGAATACGATCAATACCAAGTCGGAGATCGTTTATAAGATCGTAACGGGCAAAATGCTGGATCCTATGAAACGTTACATCATCAATAACAAACCGTATATTTGTGAGAAGATAGAATACAAGATCACAGACAAAGGCATCGACAAAGAGAAGACTGGGTACTTTTATGAAGCAGGTTCATAAAAGCCCCTCGAAATGTTTTGTCTCTTCATGAACAGATAATGCATCCGACGTTAAATACTTATTTGTTGTTGCGATATCGGTATGTCTGGCCTGATCACGAGCAATAACTATACCTTTTGCATTTGCCAGGTCACGTATTCCAGAATCTTTTAATGAATAGAATTGATAATTGGGTGGAAATTTCAATGCTTTTCTAACTTTCACAAACGTATCACGAAATATTCGCGAGTCTGCTTTGTTGGCAGATGGACGAAAGTCTTCTCCAAATAAGTAAAAATTATCAGGATGGCTGAATATCTCAAGCTCAATCATTAATCGGCATAGCTCGTCATTCAGACCGACCATGCCGTCGCGTCTATTCTTTGAAATTGTGGATGATACAAAAATCTTTTGTTCTTTTAAATGGATATCCTTTAGTTGGATGTTCGACAATTCATTCGGTCGGATGAAAGTGTAATATTCCATTTGACAGGCAAGTAAATAGTATTTGTTTGAGCCTGATAGATAATCACGTAATCTTTTCAAGTCAACATTTTGAAGTGACGTGCGAAACTTTTGGCGTTCCGGAAGCGCATGAATATTTTCGACCGGGTTCACTTCTATGTATTTCTTCTCAATAAGCCAGGACGTGAAAGCAGATAACCAACAACGATAATTGTTTCGAGTTCTAGCAGAAGAATCCCGATCAAGTAAAATATAATCAAGAAAGTCGCTGACAAAGCATTGATCGAATTGATACATATATATTACTTTGTTTTTTCGCGATTGATTATATTCAATAAGCATATTCAATCGTGAAAGGTAGTCATAACATGTTTTTTGTTTGATAGTATCATGCTCCACCATTTTATGAATGGTGTCCGTATATCTTTGAATGACGAAATCAAACGTAGAATACTGTCTGCTATTTGATACGTCAGCCCAGGGGTTCCAGCCTTGTGACAGTCGTGATGAGACCGTAGCGATAATTTCGCTTGCTCTTTTTTTGCGATCAGAAACTTTTTTGATTGAATCGAGCATAAACTTTTTGCGTCTCATTTTTTGCTCTACAGGATCGTAGCATAAGAAATCGACGTACCAGGTTTTTCCGGAATGTAACTTAGGGAGAGTGTAACCAACTATCTCATTAAGAGAAGTTCCTTTTCTATGTGTATGAAACATTTTTTTTACGTTTTCTGGAATTATCCCTGAAGACGTAAACGTTGATACTTAAAAATTTTTGTCCGAATTTTGTCCGACCTATTTTAATTGAAAACGCGAAAACTGCTTTGTATAAGCACTTTTCGCATTATTTAGTTGCGGAGATCCGACTCGAACGAATGACCTTTGGGTTATGAGCCCAACGAGCTACCAACTGCTCCACTCCGCGATCATATTATCCTTGATTGCGAGTGCAAAGGTATGGATAATTTTCTAACCTCCAAACTATTTGCAAGTTTTTTTTACTAAAGATGATTAATATTTTATTTGGATGGTTGTAATTTGTTGTTTTTCTTGCGTAATCTCATCAAATCGATTATTTTTGCTTTGTAATAGTAAAGACGCATGGATTATCGTATGACAGTATCTAAGACAAGATTAAAGCTAGTGGACGTTGCTCGGCAGTTATTTGCAAAGATGGGAGTGCAAAATACGACAATGAATGATATTGCCCTTGCTTCAAAAAAAGGGAGGCGTACTCTTTATACATATTTCAAAAATAAAGATGAAATATATTCAGCTGTAATTGAAACTGAGTTGGAACGTTTGTTTGATGTGATGACTAATGTTGCATCCGAAGCATTATCTCCTGATGAAAAACTGGTAAAAATGATATTTGCACGTCTTGATGCTATTAAAGAAATTGTATATCGCAACGGTACATTAAGAGCTTATTTCTTTCGTGATATCTGGAAGGTTGAAAAAGCTAGAAAGAAATTTGATAATAAAGAGGTTGCTCTTATACGGAATATTCTTGCGGAAGGTATACAGAAAGGCATATTTAAAATAGATGATCTTGATATGACGGCTATGATCATACATTATTGTGTGAAGGGAGTAGAAGTTCCGTATATTCGTGGTCGTATAGGAAGTAGTTTTGATACGGAGACCTCTAAAAAATATGTAAGTAATTTGGTTTTAGAGGGATTGAAAAGAAATATTTCAAATGAATGAATTAACAATCAATTAAATAATTATGGGATTATTAGATGGAAAAACAGCATTGATTACAGGTGCTGCACGTGGGATAGGTAAGGCAATTGCTTTGAAATTCGCTTCAGAAGGAGCAAATATAGCTTTCACCGATTTAGTTATTGATGAAAATGCTTTGGCCACAGAAAAAGAAATAGCTGCAAAAGGTGTTAAAGCTAAAGGATATGCTAGTAATGCTGCTAATTTTGCTGAAACAGATGCTGTTGTTAACCAAGTAAATACGGATTTTGGTTCTATCGATATTCTTGTGAACAATGCCGGTATTACAAAAGATGGTTTGATGGCACGTATGTCTGAACAACAATGGGATGTAGTTATCGCTGTTAATTTGAAGTCTGCATTTAACTTTATACATGCGTGCACTCCAATAATGTTAAGACAAAAACATGGTAGTATCATTAATATGTCTTCAGTTGTAGGTGTTCATGGAAATGCTAGTCAATGTAATTACTCAGCTTCTAAAGCCGGATTGATAGCTTTGGCTAAGAGTATAGCCCAAGAAATTGGTTCTCGTAATATCCGTGCGAATGCAATTGCTCCAGGTTTCATTGAAACAGCAATGACAGAAGCTTTGCCAGAGGATATACGTAAGAGCTGGATTCAGAAAATACCATTGCGTCGTGGCGGTACTGTTGAAGATATCGCAAATGTTGCTACATTCTTGGCTTCGGATATGTCTTCATATGTGTCAGGACAAGTAATACAGGTTGATGGCGGAATGAATATGTAATCATGGAAGTATTGTACGAAGACAATCACATTATTGCTGTTAATAAAAACTGTAGCGAGATAGTTCAGGGTGATAAGACCGGAGATCGTACTTTAGCCGATATGGTGAAAGATTATCTCAAGGACAAATATCAGAAACTGGGTGATGTATTTTTGGGTGTAACCCATCGTTTGGATAGACCTGTAAGTGGAGTTGTATTATTTGCTAAAACAAGTAAGGCTCTTACTCGGTTAAATGAAATGTTTCGTAACGGTGATATTCATAAGACTTACTGGGCCATTGTGAAGAACCGTCCTCAGAAAGATGAGGATACTCTTACAAATTGGCTGGTGAGAAATGAAAAGCAAAACAAAAGCTATGCTTACGACAAGGAAGTTGCAAATTCTAAATTGGCGAAGTTGGCTTATAAGGTGATTGCTCGTTCAACGACATACTATTTATTGGAAGTGAATCTGATGACGGGACGCCATCATCAGATTCGTTGCCAATTAGCAAAAATGGGATGTCCGATTAAAGGCGATTTAAAATATGGTGCAGATCGCTCAAATAGTAATGGCGGCATATCTTTACATGCCCGTAGGATCTGTTTCGTGCACCCAGTGTCTAAGAAAGATATTATACTAGACGCTCCATTACCGAGTGATAAGTTGTGGGAAGCTTTTGGCGTCAATTTTATATAAAGAACATGCAAACAAAAGTTCTAAGTAAATATCCTAAGGTGAGTGTTATAGTTCCGAATTATAATCATTCATTATATTTGAAAGAGCGTATTGACTCAATTTTGAACCAAACGTATCAGAATTTTGAATTAATACTTTTAGATGACTGTTCAACAGATAACAGCAGGGATATTCTTGATAACTATGCATCGCATCCGAAAGTGTCTGGTGTGTACTTGAATGATAAAAATTCCGGGAATACTTTTCTGCAATGGGCAAAGGGGATAGCACTAGCCAAAGGAGAATATATATGGCTGGCAGAGAGTGATGATTATGCCGATTCTTCCTTTTTGCAAGAAACAGTTGGATTGATAGATGCGCATCCTAATGCCGTAATGTGCTTGACAGGGTCAAAAGCCGTAGATAAAAATAGTAAAATCCTTAGGAAAGACTTTGATAAATGGAAAGAGACAAGTGAATTCAAGATTTTCAACGGTATAGACTATATAGGACATAACTTAGCATATAGAAATAGTGTATATAATGCAAGTATGGTTATCTTTCGGAAAAATGCATCTCAAAATTTGGACCATTTATTTCAGCAACTTAAATATTCAGGAGATTGGTTGTTTTGGATAGAGTTAGCTCAATATGGAGATGTGATAGAAGTCCGTAAAAAATTAAACTATTTTCGTCAACATCCAAATAAAGTGACTTTTCGTGGAAGAAAAAATGGGATGTCCTTATCTAATGATATAAAAGTATATGAATATTTATTCTATAAGATCAAATTCTCTTTATATAAGAAACAAATCATGAGAGGATATTTATATAAACATATTCGGAGATCAGGAGTAGATGATGCTTCACGTAATAAACTGTATCAACAAGCCGATAGAGATATACATGCAACGTTTAAGTCCTATTATTATGAACGAATAAATAAGATACTAGCAATATTTCCTATATTTCCGTCATATAAGAATGATAAGTATAAATAAATAGAAGTACTTATTAATGTGTTAATGTAAAAGAAAATTTGTAGTAATTATATTTCTTGACTTTCGAGGAAAGCAACTTTCAATACAATTGTTTGGAATAGTATTGTTCATATTATTTCAATCCTATACTATCATAGCTGAAGAAAAAGGCCAAATTATTACCCGAATGTACTATACTGTATAGGTATATTTGTTTCTCTTTTTTATACTCAAACTTGTTTTATTCCTTGCCTTTTGTGGTGCGTTGGCACTTTTCACAAATAATTGATAATGTCTAAATTTATCTATTTTGTATATTGATCGATACCTTTTTCTATGCGAATGATATTCTTCATATTGTTCTCATCGAAGATAGTTTTGTTGTGACTCATCTCATGTTTTGTTTCTGTTGAATCATGATCAAGATGATATTCAATTGCTTTGAATTTTATAAATCTTTTCTTTGTGCCAAGGCGTCTCAAGCGAGCAGGTAAGTCAATATCCTCGTAACCGTATCCAATCATGCGCTCATCGTAACCGTTTGTTGCATATAGATCTTGCTTCCAAAAAGCTAAATTACATCCTCGTTCTTTTGAATGCTCTTTATATTTGTAAAAGAGTGGAGTAAGAAACGGGGCTCGTAAGGCATTGAATTTCCTTTTTAGTCCTTTCGTATAAAGGTGTATGTTATAATCTTTTTTTCTTAAGAGTGCCTGCGTTAGTTGCTTATCTAATTTGCCTCTACTTCCATGCACGTAATATCCTTCACGTGCTTCTGAAATATGGTCTTCAATGAAATGGCTATTCATTATAATATCTCCGTCAATTTGGATAATATAATCTCCTTCACAACGTGCAAATGCTTTATTCATGATAGCAGATTTTCTAAATCCGTCGTCTTCTTGCCATACATGCTTCAAGGTACAAGGAAAGTCTTTACGAACGTCTTCAATCATTAGGCTTGTGTCAGCCCTTGAGCCGTCGTCTGCAATGATGACTTCATAAGGATACTGAGTTTGTTGTTTTACACTCAGCAGGCTTAAGTAGAGTGCTTCCTTCCAATTATATGTAGATATGACTAAACAGACTTTCATATTTATTGCATCTTAATAAAATTTATTTTCTAATTAATGTACAGTAGTTATTGTATAGTGCTTTGTATCTGCTGAAAAATCTTCCAATTAGGTATTTTTTCCAAGCAAGGATATAGCCTAAATAGTTGGGGCTATAGTTATCATATTTATGTAGATATGATAGTCCTATCTCTATATATTTTTTTTGTTCAGATTCATCTGAGATGTCGCATAGTACATGATTAATAAAATGAATGGTTATTTTCAATCCTCTGACCGGGTATTGGGTAATAACTTTTCTTTGTAATCCAATATCATATTGGGCGAAGAGCCCATATAGATAATAATATCTACTATAGAATGGAGTGTGCATAGTACTGCTCTCACGTTGTATATAATGATACTTTGGGCATACATATAATGTCATTTTCTCTATTTTAGAGTAAATATTGGCACTTACTATCATGTCTTCGCATAAAACTCCTTCAGGAAATCTTATTTTGTTGAATAAATCTCTTTGATATAATTTAGCCCAAACTGCATTAAGGTCTGCTATTATAAATTTAGGAGTGTCCTTTGAATAAAGAGCTTTTGATGCTTTTGACGAATCATATATTATGACTTCAGATTTACTGGTGTGCTTACGAGTATCATAAAAGTCACACGCTACAATATTTGATTTTGTCTGTGAAATTCTTTCATATAAGAATTCTATCGTATCGCTATCAATGTAATCATCACTATCAACAAAATTTATATATTCTCCTGTCGCCACTTGAAGGCCTCTATTTCGAGATGCACTTGGTCCGGCATTTGATTGATGTATTAATTTTATACGGGAATCTTTCTTTGCGTAGGCATCGCAGATTAAGTCTGATCCATCAGTAGACCCATCATTGATGATGATAATTTCTAATTCCTTGTATGTCTGGTTGATTACCGAGTTTAGGCATGTGTCAAGATAGTCTTTCACATTATATACAGGAATGATAATACTTATAAGAGGATGTACCATGTTGAATAGAATGATTTAGTTATAGGGTATATTTTATTATAAATTTCTCAGTGCTTGTCTCATGAAGTAGCCACTAGATATCTTTTTACTAACTTCATGCACATTTTGAAGCATCTTATCGTATCCTTCTAAAGAAATAGCTGCAAGAGCCTGTTCGACCTCATTTAATGAGCTCACACATATACCTACTCCGTTTTCTTTAACAAACTGAGCAAGTCCTGCTTTCTCCCATATAATAACAGGAACATTACAACGTAGGTAAAGAGAGATTTTGTGTGGATTATTGTATTTCATATATTCTCCAAAATCGCCTTCTCCAGAGTCTAGTGAATTGCCATACCATGACAAACCAAAGTCTCCACAACAATTTGTGATAAGGTCTATATCACGTATAAACCCTTTGTAGAAAATGTTTTCTTTGGCATTGAGCGATTCTTTGTCCAAGCCGTTACCATATAAGTAGAAACCACTTTTCTTTAGGTTATCGCTTAGCGAATAGATGTATTTATTCTTCTTATAAGATAAGTTCCCAACATAAAAGATACTGTATTCATCCTTTAATGGCAAATGAATTGGTGCTGTGATATTACCCGGAGACAAATAATCGAAAATCCCCAGCACATTGATTGTTGCTTTACAACCGTTACTTATCAACCATTCTTTCATTGATTCGTTATGTGCAATGATAATGTCTGAATGATTTAAACGAATTATTTCTTTCTGAGCTGTCAGTTTCTTTCTACGAAAAGATCCCAGGTCATGTATGACTGTTACAACACGCCCTTTCCTTAAATGGGCAACGACGCAAAGTAATTTATAATATTTCTTTATAGGATATTGGAGTACAATTGTATCTCCGCTTTTTATACAACATATCATTTTAATTATTCCGATCAGAGTCAAAAAGTAATCTATGACAATATTCTTGTAATGTGTTTGTGATAAGCCGATATTCACAAATCCCATTTCTTTCATTATCTGTTCGATGTCAGTCTTTGCTTTTCCACCTGCAGAAGTAATGTCTTTATAATTTCTTGATATATAGCAGTTTCTCATGTTACTTCTCCTCTGATTCTTTTTTAGCAAGTTGCAAAGCCTGATATACAATGTCGTCCATATCATAATATGCGTATTGCCCCAGCCTTCCACCGAAGATATACTTTTGTGATTGTTCGGCTTCTTTTTTGTATTTCTCTAAAATTGTTTTGTTCCGGCTGTCATTTATAGGATAATAGGGTTCTTTTCCTTCTGAAAAAGAATCAGGATATTCCTTTGTGATGATGGTAGAGGGCTGACTGCCAAATTCAAAATGCTTGTGTTCAATGATTCTTGTATAGGGAACCTCTTTCTCATTATAATTAACGACAGCATTGCCTTGATAGTCCTGCATGTCCAAGTGCTGGTGCTCAAAGCGCAGACTGCGATATTCAAGTTCCCCAAACTTATAGTTAAAGAACTCATCAATGCGACCGGTAAATAGCACTTTATTGCAGATCGAATCAAAATATTCTTTGTTGTCAAAATAGTTTGTTTCAGTAATCGTTTCTATCCCATCAAGTAAATTATCTATCAACTTGTTATATCCACCAATGGGGATGCCTTGAAAAGGATCATCGAAGTAATTATTGTTATAGGTGAACCGCATCGGTATCCGTCGGATGATGAAAGGCGGTAAATCCTTTGCATCCCGGCCCCATTGCTTTTCAGTATACCCTTTAATGAGTATCTCATAAATGTCACGGCCACAAAGTTTCAGGGCCTGCTCTTCTAGATTGACAGGATCAATGTTCGCAAATTCTCCTCGTTGCTCTTCTATCTTTGCTTTTGCTTCTTGCGGAGTGTTTACACCCCACAAGGCATGAAACGTGTTCATGTTAAACGGCAGATTATAGATCTTACCTTTATAATAGGCAAGTGGCGAGTTAATGTAATTGTTGAAAGTGACGAATTGATTAACGTAATCCCATATTTCTTTCTTGTCAGTATGAAAAATATGTGCACCATATAGATGTACATTGATCCCATCCATCTCTTTGCAATAAATATTTCCACCTAAATGCGGACGTTTATCTATTATTAGACATGTACGATTCAATAGTTTAGTTTGTTGTGCAAAAACACATCCAAATAATCCGCTTCCGACAATTAGATAGTCATATTTCTTTCTTTCCATAATTTAGAATATCGTGTACAAAGGTAAAGGATTTTTTTTATATTTGTGTTATGAATAAAAATATATCAAATGTGATTATCAAAAAGTTTATTTGTCCTATCATTCAGCTGCTTATTATTCCCTTTTCAGCCAAAGATGTTATTCTTTGTTTCAACTGTCAATGATTATCTATTACTGCCAACAAGTTGTATTCATTATTCTTCATAACTTTCGGCGCTTTTCTCTTTTGTTTGCTTGAAATGCCAGTTGTTATGGCATCACTCTTTGTCTTCTGGATATCCAATATTATATAAAAAAGACAATTGGAGTTATCGAATGTATTCGCTCTCTTTGTGTATTGGGTGGATTCCTATAATGCATTTCTTTTGCTTCTAAGGGGCATTCTTTCTGTTCGTTGTTTGCATTTTTATTTTTTACAGCCGTAGAAATGCTTTTTTACGGTTGTGGCACGACAGTTTTACAATTGTAGAAAAGCATTTCTACAATTGTAAAAAAAAGTTTTGTTGCTGGGCAACAGGAAGAATGCAGGTATTGAGTCAATGGTTTGCACGCATGGATTAGCAAGAATGTATGATAGAACTTCCGCTTTATGCTTTCTATTGATTTAAGATAAGCATAATGAGCGGAATAAATGTATTGAAGGGGTCTCTTGGCTAGATTAAGAATCTATAGCTCCAATTTAAATTCTATTTCATGTTTGCGTCCATATCGTTTCCAAAATCTTGCACGATAAAATAGAACTAGTCTTATACATTCATTTTCATCAAAATGTCTGATACGTGCATATTCCTTTGCAAGAATAATGAAAAAGTCTTTTGGTCCCCACAATCGTGCGAAATTAGCACATCCCTTTTCTCTGTTGACCGGACCGAAATACATACGGTTAATATCGACAACTGAGAATTTGTATTCTCCGTTTATCTTTTCGAAAAGTATATTTCCCGGTGAATAATCTTTATGAAGGATTTGAGCTTCGTGCATTTTTGCCGTATTTTGTGCCAGAGCTATAGCCAATTCTTCATAGGTGCCTTTGGATGCATTGCCTATTTCGTAAAGTCGATGCTTATATGTGCAGTGCTTGCTTATGAAATAAGAATAGTCAATTAATCCATATTTACGAAATTCTATGTAAGCAATCGGTTGAGGAGTTTCTATGCCTTCTTTCAAGAGTGTTGTTGGATATTGATAGGCGCGTAGTCCTTTGGATGTTCGAAAAAAGGAATATATAAGCTTATTTAAACCCTTTGGCGCATGATATCGTTTGACGTTTATTAGAATGCCATCTATGTCGAACCCTTTGATCACGTTGCGACTGTCATAAATGGTGGCTCCCTGTTCAATGAAGATATTGGGTACGTCGTTTATGAACGACTCTAAAAAGCTATATTGAGGGTTAATAATAATTGTTGCTTTCATCATCTCATTACATTTTGATAAACTTCGATTATTCCATCCGCAATTACTTTATCATCAAACCTCTCAACGTATTGAATGCCTTGCGAAATCATTTGTTCATGCAAGTGATCATCGTGTAAGATTCTATAAATTGCTTGCGCCAATGATTCATCATCGTCCGGTGATATGTATAAAGAGTTGGGGCCACCTGCTTCTTCCAAACATGACCCTGTGGCTGCGATGACAGGTAAACCTGAATGCATCGCCTCTATAATCGGAATGCCGAATCCCTCAAACCTTGAAGGGTATATGAATAGATCAGCAGATTGATACAATGCAGGAAGATCTTCAAAGGGCACTTTGTTGAGGATCGTTACCCTGTCAACCATATTATGCTGGCGAGCAAACTCCTCAACTTGATCCGTATATTTAGTTCTCTTGCCAATAGCAACTAAATGTATATCTGAATTTTGCGGATGCGCCAATGCTTTCAGTATGATCAATAAGTTCTTCCGTTCTTCTATGCTACCAACATTTAGTATATAATGTGTAGGAAGATTGTATTTCTCCCTTACTATGCATTTTTCTTTTTCAGTAATTTTCTTTTTAAAGGCATCATCGCAGCCTTGGTAAATGACACTTATCTTCTCTGGAGAAATATGAAAATAATTGATAATGTCGCGTTTCGTGCATTCGCTTATGGCTATGATCTTATCTGCATTTTCACATGCTTTCCTGAATTTGTATGTATAAATCTTCCTGTCAATAAAATGATAATATTCGGGATAGCGTAAGAAAATCAAATCATGAATAGTGACAATCGATTTTATATTGTGCCCTTTTATATTCAATGGTAGTTCATTGCTCAAGCCGTGAAATATATCTATGTTCTCTTTTTGGAGCTGCTTGGATATCTCCCAAATACGCCAGATGGATGAGAATTTTTTCCAGAAGTCTGTATCAGGAAGGATACATTTAAGTATTGGGTATTGTTTGAGTATCAAATCAAGTGACGGATTCTTTCTCTCTTTAGGGGCATAGAGCAAGTAGTTATATTGTGGGTGATACCTGCATAATATACTCAAGATAAAGCGACTGTAATTGCCTAACCCTGTAAAGTTTTGTACGGCTCTTTTCCCGTCGTATCCTATCTTCATAAACTATTCTTTTTGACGATACTAATTGTTGGCTTATTCGAACAAGTAATTTTGCAAAATTACGAAATAATCTCATAGAGCAGTAAAGGATGCTTAATAATCTATGATTTTATATGCTGATTCCTCTCTTCGTAGTGGATAATTCCCTCTAAGCCATTCAAACTTTTCAGGATTTGTCTTTAATTTATTGCTATCATTCAGTGGATTGTAAATCTGTAGCAGTGCTTCCTTCCTGTCTTTCGTCTGTATCTCAATGTTTGCAGGAGATGGAGGGTTGATTTGAGCTTTAGCTGAAATCTTGAAGAATCGGCACAAAGCGTCAAGACTCATTTGGGTGGCATTTGCTTTACCATCAGCAGAATATCCTGCAATGTGAGGCGTCCCGATGAAGACTTTATTTAGTAGTGGTATCATTATATTAGGTTCATTCTCCCAAACATCTATGACCGCATCTTCTATTCTTCCTTCAACTAATGCATACAGTAAAGCCTGATTGTCGACAACTTCTCCTCGTGAAGTGTTGATGATAATAGCCTTTTTATTTAATGATTGAAGAAAGGATTCATCTGCAAGGTGAAATGTAGGATATTTACCGGAGCGTGTCAATGGAGTGTGAAAGGTGATAATATCACATTCATTGGCTATGTCAGTTATAGAGCAAAAAGAATTATCACTTTCTTGTTCAGCCCTTGGGGGATCACAAAGAAGCACTTTCATACCTAATTTATTTGCGACAGCCGAAACTTTAGAACCGACGTGACCGACACCTACAATCCCAAGTGTAAGTTCGTTTAGTTTTAATCCTTTTTCTTTCTCTAAAAGAAGAAGTACCGACTGAATGTATTGGGCTACAGATCCTGAGTTACATCCGGGACAATTGGTCCAATAAATACCCGCTTCTTTGCAATATTCCGTATCAATGTGATCAAAGCCTATAGTGGCTGTGGCAATAAACTTTACGTTGCTTCCGGAAAGAAGAGCCTTGTTGCATTTAGTACGGGTACGCACAATCAATGCATCGGCATCATGAATAATTTGAGGAGTAAATGATGCACCAGGCATGTATATCACGTTGACGTCTATATCAAATCCTTCTATTATTCCTTTTATATAGGGTATTTTATCATCAATAATTACTTTCATCTTATCAATTCTTTAACGATATCTTTGAGTGATCGCAGTTTCTTTATATTATTGAATGTTCTATCAGGTGATATGAGATAATGTAACGATCTGGCTTGATGTCGAATTTATCGGCAAAAATACAAAATAATAAATAAACAGTTGTTACTTGGGGAAAAAATATATAGTTTTGCATTTCAAAATGAAAACCAATTTATATGAAAATGTTTAGCACCCTTTGTAATAAGATCTTTTTACAAGCAACCACTGATTATCACCTTAAAGATGATGTAGATCAGGAAATGAATAATCCATATGAAGTGAAAACGATAGAGTTTTATCTTTATCTGAAGAATTGGATTGATGCAGTACAATGGCATCTCGAGGATATTATTCGTGACCCGGAGATTGATCCTGTTGAGGCTTTAAAGATAAAAAGAAGAATAGATAAATCTAATCAGGATCGTACGGATCTTGTGGAGCTAATCGATAGTTATTTCTTAGACCAATATAAAGAGGTGAAACCTTTGGACGGTGCTGTAATCAATACAGAGAGTCCGGCTTGGGCAGTTGATCGATTATCCATTCTTACTCTTAAAATCTTTCATATGAAGGAGGAGACTGAACGTGCAAATTCAACTCCCGAACATACAGCTGCTTGTAGCAAGAAACTTCATATACTACTAGAGCAACTAAGAGATTTGTCTTCGGCTATCGATCAATTGTTGGATGATATTCAATCAGGACGTCGATATATGAAGATTTATAAACAAATGAAAATGTATAATGATCCAGCACTTAATCCTGTGCTGTATGGGAAAGATAAATGACTAAGATCTTGATCGTTCGTTTTTCTGCAATGGGCGATGTGGCTATGACTGTGCCGATTGTTTATTCATTGGCAGTACAGTATCCTGAGCTGGATATAACTGTATTAAGTCGTAACGGATTTAGTGCATTCTTTGAGAATCTACCACGTAATGTGCATTTCTATGGTGCAGATTTAAAAGGTAAGCACCATGGCCTTTTAGGGTTGCATAAGCTGTTCTATGAATTGAAAGCACTTCATTTTGATTATGTGGCTGATTTCCATTCAGTGTTACGTACACTCCCCTTTAGAATCCGTTTCGGATTAATGTGCGTGCCTGTTGCTCGCATACATAAAGGGCGAAAAGGCAAAGATGAATTGGTTCGTAAAGAGCACAAGGTGATGAAACAGCAAGAGACTTCATTTCAAAGATATGCAGATGTGCTTGCTCGTTTAGGTTTTCCTTTGGAGCCTTCTTTCAAATCAATTTATGAAAATGAAAAAGGTTATTCCGGATTGTTTAAGTCATTAACTCCAGCCAAGGCTGATAAAGAAATATGGATAGGCATTGCACCATTTGCCAAACATAAAGGAAAGATCTATCCTTTAGATTTAATGGAACAAGTTGTTGGTTCGCTTTCAAAAAAGTCAGACGTCCATCTTTTCCTGTTTGGCAGTGGAGCTGAAGAAGAGTCGGTTATGCAGAAATGGGCAAATCGTTATCAGCAAGTATTTATAACTTATAGACATCTTGACTTGTCCGGCGAATTGTCTTTAATGAGTCATTTAGATGTGTTGATCTCTATGGATTCTGCCAATATGCACATGGCATCATTAGTTGGTACTCCTGTTGTCTCTATTTGGGGAGCGACCCATTCCTATGCCGGATTTATGGGATGGGGACAAAAAGAAGAAAATATGGTACAGTTGGATTTGGAGTGTAGACCTTGTTCTGTCTATGGTAATAAACCTTGTTTTCGAGGTGACTATGCATGTATGAACAATATTACTCCCGATAGGATTGTACGGAAAGTAATGGATGTAATTGAATGATTTATGAAAAAGATTTTGTATAAGTTTTTTTCAGGTTTGTGGTATATACTTTCTTTGTTACCGTTAAAGTTGTTATATGCTTTATCTGATATCGCATATTATTTTGTATACTATGTTGTGCGCTATCGTAGAGGTGTTGTTCGTCACAATTTAATGACAGCTTTTCCTGAGAAAGACAGAAATAGTATTATTCTTATTGAGAAAGAATATTATTCATGGTTCTGTGACTATATAGCTGAAACTATTAAGTTGGCATCAATATCTGAAGAAGAAATAGCCCGTAGAATGAAATTTGAAGGAATGGAAGAAGTTGAAAAAGTTTTCACTTCAGGGCGGTCATCTTTCTTGTATTTGGGACATTATTGTAATTGGGAATGGATCACATCATTACCACTGTATGCACCTAAAAATATAATATTCGGACAAATATACCATGTCCTTAGCAATAGTATTATGGATAGTCTTTTCCTTAAAAACAGAGAACGTTTTGGGGCTGTGAGTATAGCTAAAGAGAATACTTTGCGACAAATTATAAATTGGGATCGTGCAAAGAAATTAACTATTACGGGATTCATTTCAGATCAGGTACCTAAGTGGAACAGTATACATTATTGGACAGATTTCTTGAACCATGATACTCCGGTTTTTACAGGAACGGAACGGATTGCACGAAAATTGGGATATGCTGTCTTCTACGGAGATGTACATCGAGTAAAGAGAGGATATTATGTATGCCGTATCGTGAAAATGACTGACAATGCTCGTGAGACAGATGAATTTGAGCTAACTGAGAAATACATGCGATTACTTGAGCAAGCCATACGTCAGGATCCTCCATATTGGCTTTGGAGCCACAATCGATGGAAACGGACTCATGAGAGATTCAATGAAATGTTTCCTGATGAAGAAAGAAGGGGGAAAATCACGAAATAAATGACATTTGTTTAATGCTGATAAGGGACGTTATACAGTATATTATATGAGAATGGATTGGAGCTTCGTCCACATTGTAGCATCTTATGAGTGCAAATGCGGTTGATGAGATCTTTCAGATAATAGGTGCTTTTATAGATCAGACATTTATTTTTTCCTTCCGAAATCAGCAGGGATTTCTCCCCAAGCTTTTGTTTCCCATTTCAGAATGTTTGATTGAGGGATTCGATTCTCATGTAGCCATTTCTCGGCACGTTCGATCATTTGAAATAGTTCTTCTGTTTTTGATGTACGGCTTAATAAAGTTTTACAACGTTTTTGCTTAATCCAGCTAATGGCAATCTTACTATCAGAATAGAGATGCATCTTCAGATTGTTCTTCTTTAAGTATGCTAATCCATGTACGATTGCTAAAAACTCTCCAACGTTGTTGGTACCCAATACCGGACCGAAATGAAATAACTCTGTGCTTGTTGCAGTATATACTCCCCGATATTCCATTTTCCCAGGATTGCCACTACATGCTGCATCAACAGCTATGCTATTCGGGTCTGTTTGTTGTGGGGTAGGAGAAGATGCCTCTTTTTTAGTAACCTTTGAATGCCCAATATATTTAAACGGACTATCATTATAAGCACGCTCAGCTGCTTCTTTGCTATCAAACGACTTGTATTTAGCACTAGAGTATCCTGCAATACTATTGCTGCATTCTTGCCAATTGTCAAAAACACCTGGTTGCATACCTTCCCATACAACGTAATATTTCTTCTTTGCCATTTGATAGTCGTTAATATTTGTCGCAAAGATATATTATTTCTTCATAAATGCGTATCTTTGTGGAAACAAATATAAGAGCAATATGGCTAACATGGAAGATATTATAATGAACGGTCTTGTTTTTAAGGGCGAGAAGAAAGTCCAAAAGAATGAGCCGGAAAAGGTTAAAACTAAAGCGAAGAAAGCGTCTTATATTCGTGGGCTTCACGGTTCTGGATCAGCTAAAATGAAGGAGGGATATCGTCGCCGTCGTGCTAATCGTCATAAATGAAATAATATTATGGTAAGAATATTTCTGACCGGCTATATGGGAGCAGGAAAGACCACATTGGGAAATGCTTTTTCGTCAAAAATGAATTTATCATTTATTGATATGGATCAATACATAGAAAGTCGTTTCCATAAAACCATCCAACAATTATTTGCTGAATCCGGTGAAGATAAATTTAGAGAGTTAGAACAAAATATCTTGCATGAGGTTGGTTGCTTCGAAGATGTAGTTATATCCACAGGAGGTGGGGTTCCATGTTTCTTTGATAATATGGATTTTATGAATTCAATGGGGGAGACTGTATTTCTTTCTGTGAGTGAAGATGTGTTGTATGATAGGCTGAAAGCTGCAGCTCAAACTCGTCCTATTCTAAAGAATAAGTCCGGTGAAGAGTTGCGCAAGTTTATTCATGAGGGATTGCAGCAACGTAAGCCTTTCTACACAAAAGCAAAATATACATTTTGCGGGGATGATCTTGAAAGTGTTAATCAGATTGAATGCTCTGTTATTGGATTGCGCGAATTATTATCACTTTGATGTAATTCTTTATTTTAAGAGGATGGATTGCTTATGCAAAAGAGAAATAAAGCAAATTTATGGTTTCTTCTTAAGCCATATGCTAGATTAAATGTATGGATGTTGTTTCTTGCATTATTGGCAAGTGGCGCTAATTTGGTGCTGCCGAAAATAATATCTCGAGCAATTGATGATATCTCTCACGGAAGTACTCATTTGCGTGATTTGTCTGTCATATTTCTTTGTGTCTCAATTTTTATTGCACTTTTTACATGGCTACAAAGTATCGTACAAACCTATACTTCAGAGCAGGTTGCTCGTAATCTTCGTAGGGATTTATCGGATAAATTATTACGTCAATCTTTTTCTTCTGTATATAGAAGTGATAAGGCTAAATTACTGTCTGTAATGACATCGGATGTGGATTCTGTAAAAATGTTTGTATCCCAAGCTTTAGTCGCTATCGTGTCTTCTTTCTTTTTAATAATTGGTGTTCTAAGTGTATTGTTTTCTATAAATGTACAATTGACATTTGTCGTTTTATTAATATTACCGATAATAATTATTTTCTTTGTATTAATAATGCGTCGCGCAAAGCCTCAATTCAGGCTTGCTCGTAAGGCCATTGACAGATTAAATAACGTGATTAATCAAAATATTGTGGGATCCATGCTGATACGTATTTTGAATTCACAGCAAAGCGAATGCGATAAATTCCTTCGTGCAAATGCCAATTCGCGAGATGTGGGACTTGCTATAGTCAAACTTTTTGCAACGATAGTGCCTCTTATTTCTTTTATAGGTGATGCCACTGTTTTTGTAGCAGTGTTGATGGGAGGACGTTTTGTAATTGATGGAGGAATGACTATTGGTGATTTTGCTGCTTATAACAGTTATCTTTCAATTTTATTCTTTCCTATTATGGTTATTGGGTTTACGAGTAATGCTATTGCTCAAACTTCAGTGTCTTATCAGCGAATACATGATGTCTTAGATACACCGGAAGAAAAGGAAGAAGGAACTTTAGTTAAATCGATTAAGGGCGATATTGATGTTAATAATGTTTCACTTACATATGATGGGATACCTATTTTAAAGGATATTTCATTGGATATACATGCTGGGTCCAAAGTGGCAATTCTAGGACCAACGGCAGCCGGTAAAACTCAATTATTGTATTTGTTTTCAGGATTGATACCTCCTACAGGAGGGACGATTAATTACGATAATATACCGGTCGCTGCTTATGATCTTGATTCTTTTCATCACCAAGTTGGAATTGTTTTTCAGGACAGTATCATTTTTAATTTATCCATTAGAGAAAATATTGCGTTTAGTCATACTGTAAGTGATGAAGCATTACTTACGGCTATTGATTCTGCCGAACTTAACGATTTTATTTCAGGCTTGCCTCAGGGGTTAGATACCTTGATAAGTGAACGTGGAAATAATCTATCCGGTGGTCAAAAACAGCGTATCATGTTGGCACGTACATTAGCAATGAGGCCTAAAGTATTGCTTCTTGATGATTTTACTGCACGTGTGGACAATGAAACAGAAAGAAATATTCTTAAGAATTTGGCTGTAAATTATCCGGAAATGACAGTGATTTCTATTACGCAAAAGATATCATCAATAATTCATTTTGATAAAATAATTTTGATGATGGAAGGAGAAGTGATTTCTATCGGTACACATAATGAATTGCTCGAAAGTTGTACTGAATATATGCAGATATATCAATCTCAAAAAAGTACTCAGGGGTATGAAGTATAAGTTGACTAACTCCGATGAACATAGTAAGGTAAATTACAAAACCTTACTTATTATTCTCCGGCATGAGAAGAGAAGTTTGTCGGTGGCATTTTTTAATATTGTGATCAATGCTGTATTAAATATGATGGCACCTTATTTAATAGGGGTTGCTGTTAATGATTACATGCAAACGAAGCATTATCATGGTGTTATAGTCGTTGCTTTCTCTTTGTTGGTTATTTACATAATTGTAGCTCTCACCGGGGTAATTCAGACAAAGGTGATGGGAGGTGTGGGACAACGTGTCCTTTTTGACATTAGAAATAGACTATTTACGAAGTTACAAGATTTACCTGTTGATTTCTTTAATCAGAATAAATCGGGTGACTTGATTTCGCGTATTAATAATGATACGAATAAATTGAATGAATTCTTTTCGCAATCATTGATACAATTTATGAACAGCATCTTCTTTATGGGAGGGGCTGTCGTGGCATTATTAACTCTTAATTTGCCTTTAGGAGCCTGTGCACTAGCTCCTGCGATTGTATTGCTGATTTTTACCCGGTTAACAAGTCGTTGGGTTAAGTATAACAATCGTAAGGCTATGCAAACTTTAGGCTCACTAAGTGCAGAAATTCAAGAAAATTTGAATAATTTCAAGGTGATTGTTGCATTTAATAGACGTGATTTCTTTAGGAAAAAGTTTGACGACATAAATTCTTCCAATTATCGTATATCTGTAAAGGTTGGTCTTATAAATGGCATGTATTCTCCTATCTATGGTATTTGCTCTAATATTGGGCAACTAGTTCTTTTATCGTTAGGTATATATATGATCTTGCAGGGTTCTTTTACTGTAGGATTTCTTATTAGTTTTATTACATATGTCGGATATTTCTATGACCCATTACGACGTATGGCGGTACTGTGGGCTACTTTTCAAACAGCAATGGCTGCTTGGGATCGAATATGGGAGATACTTTCACTTGAAAGCGATTTACCCGTCACAAAAGAGGACAGTTGTGCAGATTCATCTTTACTATCTTTCCACGACGTGACTTTTTCATATTCTGATGGTTCTGAAGTTCTACATCATATTAATATCCAGCTTAAACCGGGTAAAACTTATGCTTTTGTAGGTCCTACCGGAGGAGGAAAAACAACGACCGCTTCATTAATGGCTCGACTTTATGATCCCACAGAAGGTAATATCTATTTTCAAGGAAAAGACATACGTAGCTATACTTCGGCAGAGAGAGCAGACAAGATTGGTTTTATTCTGCAAGATCCTATTCTTTTCCAGGGAACAGTCTTGGAAAATCTGATGTATGGAAATGAAATGTTGCAGCACCTTACGCCGGAAGATATTGAACAACATATTGCTCAACTGGGATTAAAAAAACTATTGGATAGATTTGATTCAGGATTACAGACAGAAATAGGAACGAATGAAACCATTAGTTTAGGACAAAAGCAATTGATTGCATTTATGCGTGCTGTTCTTCGGCGTCCACAGTTACTTATATTGGATGAAGCAACTGCTAATATTGATACAGTTAGTGAACAGTTGCTGGAGGAAATACTAAACCATCTTCCTCACGATACAACTAAAGTTATTATTGCTCACCGATTAAATACGATAGAAAACTCGGATGATATATTTTTTGTTAATTCAGGCGGAATAGTGAAAGCAGGCTCTTCTGCAGAGGCTTATGATATGTTGCAGAACGGAGCAAGGCTATCATAAAGCTTTTTAATAGGTTCTATGGTCTAAATTTGTTCACTAGTGCCGTAGCTTAATAAGCTCTAAAGAACTGCTAACTAAATGAAAATTCTGTACAAAAGTTTTGTTATATCAGAATATTTCCCGAATTTTGCAATTGATCAGGAGTTTAAGTTAAATTAAAAATTAGACATATGTATATAGATTTTAATAGGAAACCTTTATCTAATATATTCGAAAATGCTACATCAATCTATGATTATTATTGGTTCTTGGCAATCTTGGATTATTTGAAAGGTCGTCAATACGCTACAATTTCTTTTAATAAGTTGGCAATTAGCATGGTGGCAAGGGTCTGGTATGCCATCCAACAAGAGGACTCAAAATTAGACCGGATGGATAAAATGCCTCAGTATTGTGAACAATTACGTGTCGCATATAATATTCCGATTGAAAGTAACTATATAACTGTTGTTCGTATCTTGTCTGAAAATAGAGACGATGAATTGATTTGCAATGTAATGAAGGATTTAACCAAAGATGTACCGTATCGTTTTCTAACAACTTGGATCCCGTTCCCATCAGATGCAGCAATTGTTCATCATTCTCAAGCTTATGAAAACAATTGTTTGTATCGTATTAATGATTTCGCTGAAAAGAGTATTACGATTAATCCACTATGGAAAGATCATTTACAGCAACAATATAGCAACTTGGTAACGATGACCTATAGGCTGATTGATACTTTTATTAAATGATGAAGTCCCATAAATCTAAGTTATAACTATACTATTTTAGTTAATCCTTTAAAAATCCTTGCGCTTTCTTCTGATAATCTAGATTTATCACTATTTTTGCAGTATTATTAACTTGCATATAATAGTATAAGGGTTTGAAATGAGAAAATGGCGTATTGAGGATTCAGAGGAATTATATAACATCATCGGATGGGGAACTTCTTATTTTAAGATTAATGAGAAGGGACATGTGGTTGTTACTCCTAAAAAAAATGGGATTGAAGTCGATTTAAAGGAATTAGTTGATGAGCTCTCCTTAAGAGATGTCACTGCTCCGATGTTGATTCGTTTTCCCGACATTCTGGACAACAGAATTGAAAAAATCTCTAATTGTTTTGCAAAAGCTGCTAAGGAATACGATTATAAGGCACAGAACTTTATCATATATCCAATAAAGGTTAATCAAATGAAGCCTGTGGTGGAAGAAATTATAAGCCATGGGAAGAAATTTAATCTTGGACTTGAAGCAGGTTCAAAGCCTGAATTGCATGCAGTCATAGCAATTAATACTGATTCTGATTCATTGATTGTCTGTAATGGGTACAAGGATGAAAGTTATATAGAATTGGCATTACTAGCCCAAAAAATGGGTAAACGCGTATTCTTGGTTGTTGAGAAATTAAATGAGTTAAAACTAATTGCTAAAAAAGCTCGTCAATTAAACGTTCGCCCTAATATTGGCATACGCATAAAGCTGGCATCATCAGGCAGTGGTAAATGGGAAGATAGTGGAGGAGATGCAAGTAAGTTTGGTCTTACTTCAAGTGAATTGCTTGATGCACTTGATTTTTTAGAAAAGAATGATCTAAAAGATTGTTTAAGGCTAATCCATTTCCACATTGGTAGTCAAGTTACAAAAATTCGTCGTATTAAAACTGCTTTACGTGAAGCTTCACAATTTTATGTTCAACTCTATGGGATGGGTTTCAATGTAGAATTCGTGGATATTGGCGGAGGTTTAGGAGTGGATTATGATGGTACACGCTCAGCAAATAGTGAGAGTAGTGTAAACTATTCTGTTCAAGAATATGTAAACGATTCAATTTCTACATTAGTGGATGCCAGCGATAAAAAAGGGATTCCTCATCCGAATATTATAACAGAAAGCGGACGATCTCTTACAGCTCACCATTCATTATTAATATTTGAAGTATTGGAAACAGCTTCTCTGCCTGAATGGGATGATAGTGTAGAGGTTGCCGATGATGATAATGATTTGGTACGTGAATTATATGATATCTGGGATACGTTAAACCAAAATCGGATGCTAGAATCGTGGCATGATGCACAACAAATTCGTGAAGAAGCTCTTGATTTATTCAGTCATGGAATTGTTGACTTAAAAACACGTGCAAAAATCGAACGGCTCTATTGGTCTATTACTCGTGAAATAAATCATATTGCACAAACATTAAAACATGTTCCCGATGAGTTTCGTCAGTTGCCGAAATTATTAGCTGATAAGTATTTCTGTAATTTCTCACTGTTCCAAAGTTTGCCTGATTCTTGGGCGATTGATCAGATATTTCCTATTATGCCGATTGCTCGATTGGATGAAAAGCCTGATAGAACATGTACCATACAGGATATAACATGCGATTCTGATGGGAAAATTGCTAATTTTATATCGCCACGTAGTATCCAGAATTATTTACCGGTGCATCGACTTCGTCCTAAAGAACCTTATTATATGGGGGTCTTTCTTGTTGGAGCCTATCAGGAGATTCTTGGTGATATGCATAATTTGTTTGGTGATACCAATGCGGTTCATGTGACAGTTAATGAGAAGGGATATAGCATAGATCAAATTATTGACGGCGAAACGGTTGCTGAAGTATTGGATTATGTTCAGTATAGCCCCAAAAAATTAGTTCGAACCTTGGAAACATGGGTAAGTAAATCTGTAAAGGATGGAAAAATTACATTGGAAGAAGGTAAAGAATTTCTGGCTAATTATCGATCGGGGCTTTATGGATATACATATTTAGAAAAATGAAAGATAAGTTGACAATAGTAAAAGTAGGAGGAAAAATAGTAGAGGATGCTGAATCTCTTTCAAATTTATTGAATGATTTTTCTCAATTGAGTGGCTATAAAGTTTTGGTTCATGGTGGCGGTCGTAGCGCAACGCGGATTGCGACGCGGCTAGGAATTGAAACTAAAATGATAAATGGACGTCGCATTACTGATGAGGATATGCTGCAAGTTGTGACAATGGTCTATGGCGGTTTAGTTAATAAAAACGTCGTAGCCAAATTACAAGGACTAGGATTAAATGCGATAGGATTGACCGGGGCAGATATGGATGTGATAAGATCAGACAAACGTCCGGTTCGAGAGATTGATTATGGTTTTGCAGGTGATGTAAAGAGTGTAAATGGTGAAATACTGGCAATGCTGATAAAGAAAAATATCATTCCTGTAATGGCTCCGCTTACTCATGATGGGATGGGGCATATGCTAAATACAAATGCAGATACAATCGCTGCTGAAATTGCAAAATCATTAGCAAAATATTTTGATGTAACACTTACTTATTGTTTTGATAGAAAAGGAGTGCTACGTGATGAAAATGACGAGAACAGTGTGATAAATTTAATAGATCCCGTCATATATAAAAAATTAAAAGAAGATGGAGTAGTATGTGGAGGTATGTTGCCAAAAATGGATAACGCTTTTTCTGCTATTAATGCCGGCGTAAGTCAGGTTATTATTACTTCTTCTGAAGATTTGAGCGGAAAATACGCTACTGTAATAAAAAACAAATAAAAAAGAATGGTTAGCTTGTAACTTTTGGTTGATGAACCCGTCATTAATTATAGAAACGCATGAAAAGTTCTTTCGAGACAATATTTTGCCATTGAAGGATAAGCTTTTTAGAATGGCCTTAAGAATAACTTTCGATAGGGCTGAATCTGAAGATATTGTCCAAGATACGATGATTCGTGCGTGGGATAAAAGAGAAGAGTGGCAGACAATAGATTCTATTGAAGCTTTTTGCATGACCGTTTGTCGTAATTTAGCGATTGATAGAAGTCAAAAAGTGGAAGCGAAGAATTTGGAATTGACTCCAGAGATCTCTGAACAAAAAGAAACAGCTGACCCTGACGATAGATTGGCTAGTGATGAACGGGTTGAGATCATTTACAAGCTCATGAATCAATTACCTCCTCCACAGCGTGAAATAATGGAATTGAGGGATATAGAAGGGATGAGCTATAAAGAAATTTCTAAAGTATTAAATCTTAGCGAAGAGCAAGTTAAAGTCTATTTGTTCAGAGCAAGACAAAAAATAAAAAAAAGTTTTACAAATATAGATAATTATGGATTATAAATATATAGAACAACTTTTGGGACGTTACTGGCAATGTGAAACTTCTATTGAAGAAGAACAAATATTGCGAGTGTTCTTTTCACAGAAGGGCATTCCTGATGATTTACGTCCATATCAATCGTTATTTGTTTATGAACAATCATTAAGCAATGAAAAATTGGGAGAGGATTTTGATAATAAAATTCTTGAACGTATCAGTGCTCCAGTTGTGAAAGCAAGAAAACTAACCCTAGTGGGGCGTTTTATGCCTATGCTAAGGGCCGCGGCTATGGTGGCTATACTTTTTACATTGGGCAATGTGGCACAACAGACTTTTTTTGCTAATGATAAAAATGTACTAGATTATAATTACGCCTCATATAAAGATACATACAGTGATCCCAAAATGGCTTACGAGCAAATCAGTTCGGCATTACAAAAGGTATCAAAAGGTATCAATAAGTCTCACAAATTGATGGCGGATAGCTTACACCGTCCAAATGGGGCTGATACTGGAGCTAATCATATAGACGTTGAAGAATAGTGATGATGAAGAAACTTTTGTTACTAGTTTGTCTCTGCATAGTTTCTATTTCTTTAGTAGCGCAGGATTTTACAACTAGGTTTATGCAGAGTCATAAAATGGACAAAAATTTAAAATGCGTGACAATTAGTCCAAAGATGATGGAAAAGGTGATGAATTTAAATATGGATGATGGTATGATGAAGATGATCTCTGATTTGAAAAGTATGCAAATGGTAACGGCAAAAATTCATGTTAAGAGATATTACCATGAGGCTGTTGCATTAGCGAAAAAAAATGCTGATCGTTTTTTGCCTTATGCATCATACGGGCGTAAGAAACTTAATTATGAGATAATGATTCGCAAAAGGCGAAAAGCTATAGTTGAATTGGTCATGTTGATGTGTGAGGATGATAATTTCTCTGTAATTAATTTTACAGGTAATATGGATAGAAGGTTCATTGATAAATTAGCCTCATCAATGGGAGCAAATTCCCGATAATGGAAACAGAAATTTTTATTTGCTTTTAAAATATAATTCGTTAGTGTGCTTGATTAAAACAAAAATTCTTTGAAGCTGTGAAGCTTCAATTCTCTCAAAATCTTTCATAAGTACTAACTATAAAAAGAGCCCTTGGATAATAAACAAGGGTTCTTTTATTTTTGTACCTTTGCTATGAGTAAGTAATAACTGAGTATTTATAGTAGAAACTGTAGTATGAAAAAATGGGTTGGGCACATCGTTGATGATGACTTGGGAACAATAAAAATACAAACTAATATTAGAGCTAGGCGCATTATATTCAGAGTAAAAGATAATATTCTGAATATGACATTACCTCCGGATATTACTCGTCATGAGATTGACACGAGTATCAAACGACTTAAACCTAGATTGCTGATAATGCTTCAAAATATAAAAGGTAAAACCCTCATTTTTAATTTTGAATACACAATTAATACTCCTTTATTTCATCTTGTTATTGAAAGGTCTGAAAGACAGATGATGCAAGTAATTGAAATAGCTGATAATATAAAATTGTTGTGTCCTACAACTCTAGATTTTCAGAATGAGGATTCTCAGTTATTGGTGCGGAAAGTAATAACTAATTTAATGGTGAAAAGAGCAGAAGAGATTCTTCCGAAAATGCTTGATAATATATGTGAGAAATGTAAATTGTCATATAAGAGTGTACGTATCTCAAAAGCTCAAACTCGTTGGGGAAGCTGTTCTTCTAGCAAAAATATAAGCCTGAATTGCTACTTATTATTACTTCCTATGTATTTGATTGAATCGGTAATGATTCATGAATTATGTCATACTATAGAAATGAACCATGGTCCGCGTTTTTGGGCTCTGATGGATCAGTTTACAAATAATAAAGCGAAAGCTCTTCGTGAAGAAATAAAAAAATATCAGTGCTGTTTGTGATTTAATGTTTCTTTCGTATACTTTTTTTAATCATTATTTTGTGCATGAATAGATTTATTGTATATTTGCAGCGAATATAGATGAAATGTGAGGGCGATTAGAAGCCCTTTTTTTGTTCTTAATTTTGCAAGGATGATAGAAAAAAGTACTGTTTACCAGATCGTTGAAGAATGGCTGAAGAACAAGGAGTATTTTATTGTGGACGTAATTGTTGGTGTCGATGATAAAATTGTGGTTGAGATTGATCATGCTGATGGTGTGTGGATAGAAGATTGTGTAGAGCTCAGTCGTTTTATCGAAGCTCATTTGGATCGAGAAAAAGAAGATTACGAACTAGAGGTTGGTTCTGCTGGTATAGGACAGCCATTTAAAGTGTTGCAACAATATTTGGTGCATATCGGTGATGATGTGGAAGTGATAACGAATGCCGGGAAGAAAATAGTTGGTATTCTAAAAGAAGCTAATGAACAAACTTTTACGATATCTGTTCAGAAAAAAGTTAAGGAAGAAGGGAATAAACGTCCAAAGACCGTTGCTGTGGATGAAACCTTCAAATATGATGAAATAAAATATACGAAATATTTAATTAGTTTCAAATAAATATGGCTAAGAAAACAGAGGATACAGTGAGTTTGATCGATACTTTTCAAGAGTTTAAAGAACTGAAAAATATCGACAAAACAACTATGGTCAGTGTGCTCGAGGAATCGTTCCGCAGTGTCATTGCCAAAATGTTTGGTACAGATGAAAATTACGATGTAATAGTTAATCCAGACAAGGGCGATTTTGAGATTTGGCGTAATCGTCAGGTTGTTAATGATGAGGAGTTGAAGAACGCGAATTTAGAGATATCATTGACGGATGCAAAAAAAATAGATGCATCGTATGAAGAAGGGGAAGAGGTTACTGATGAAGTGCATTTCGCAGATTTTGGACGTCGTGCTATTCTGAACTTGAGACAAACGTTGGCATCGAAGATCCTTGAACTAGAAAAGGATAGTATATATACAAAATATACAGATCAGATTGGAACTATTATCAGTGCTGAAGTTTATCAAATATGGAAAAAGGAAATCCTTTTGCTTGATGATGAAGGCAATGAATTGTTGCTTCCTAAAACAGAACAGATACCAAGTGATTTTTATCGCAAAGGAGAGACTGTTCGTGCGGTAATCGCTCGAGTAGATAATAGAAATAACAATCCAAAGATTATTCTTTCGCGTATCGATCCGGCCTTTTTGGAAAGATTATTGGAAATGGAAGTTCCTGAAATAAATGACGGATTAATAACCATTAAAAAAGTCGCTCGAATTCCTGGTGAACGTGCCAAAGTAGCTGTTGAGTCATATGATGAACGGATTGATCCGGTTGGTGCATGTGTGGGAGTGAAAGGAAGCCGTATCCACGGGATTGTTAGAGAGTTGAGAAATGAAAACATTGATGTAATTAGTTACACATCAAATGTGTCATTGTTTATTCAGCGTGCTTTAAGTCCGGCCAAAGTAACAGATGTTAGGCTTGATGAAGAAAATCATAGAGCCGAGGTTCATTTGAAGCCAGAAGAAGTATCGCTTGCTATTGGTAAAGGCGGCTTAAATATTAAGCTGGCCAGTATGTTAACAGAGTACACTATTGATGTGTTCCGTGATCTACCTGAAGGGGTTGACGTAAACGAAGAGGATATCTATCTTGATGAGTTCCGAGACGAGATAGATGGATGGGTGATTGATGCTATCAAGTCTATTGGCATTGATACTGCTAAGGCTGTTATCAATGCTCCGCGCGAAATGTTAATTGAAAAGGCTGATCTTGAAGAGAATACGGTTGATGAAGTGTTGCGCATTTTGAAAGCAGAGTTTGAAGAAGATAAATAAAGTATGACGATTAGGTTAAATAAAGTAACAAGAGATTTGAATGTAGGAATTAAGACGGTTGTCGAGTTCCTACAAAAGAAAGGTTTTAATATAGAGGAGAATCCAAATACAAAAATTTCTTCTGATCAATATGATTTACTTGTCAGCGAATTTAGTAATGACAAGAAAGAGCGTATTAAATCGGAAGAGTTTATTCATCAACGCCAGAAAAAAGATAAAAATAAATCTTCTGTTTCAATTGGCGATACAGATGAAGAGGTAAATGATGAAGTGAAATCTTCGGCCCCAAATGAAAATGAAATAAAGACGGTGATTCCTGATGAAGCGAAGCCTAAGTTTAAACCTGTAGGCAAAATTGATTTAGATAAGTATAATAAGAAAAGTCAAAAATCACCTGATCATTCTACTAATAAGGACGAGAGTGTAAAGTCGAAAGATGTAGTTGCTAAAACGGAGAAGGTTGAGAAAATTGAACCGGTAATCACAGAATCGCAAAACAAAATTAAAGAAAAGGTGAAGAGTGTTCACCCTGAAAAAAAGAGTGAAGAAAAAACGATTGATAATCAACCTGAAGCTATTGTTACAGAAAATAGACCTATCGTGAAAGAAGAGAAAATGAATCAACCCGGTAAGGATGCTACTAATAAAGTGAGTGTCAATAAAAAGGAATCTGCCGAGAAGGCTGAGGGATTGGTGAAACATGAGGATGGCATTTTTACCATTCGCCCAACAGAACACATTCAAAAGATTAATGTCATTGGTAAAATAGACCTTTCACAAATTAATCAGTCTACTCGTCCTAAAAAGAAATCAAAGGAAGAGAAACGCAAAGAACGCGAAGACAAAGAACGTGTGCGTCAAGATCAACGTAAGCAGATGAAAGATTCGATTCTGCGTGAAATACGGGCCAAAGATGGTAAACCTACCATTGGCGAAAAAGCACCGGAAAAGGACGCTGCTAATAATGATGCGTTAAAGAAAAAGAAGCGAAGTCGTATAAATAAAGAGCGTGTTGATATAAATTCCGTATCCAATTCGTCTTCCGCTAATAATGGAAAGAGCAATGGTAATGGTAATGGTAATGGTAATAGAAGCGCCAATACAAATGCCAATAGAACAGGAGCCCCTAGAATCGGAGCACCAAGTAAGCCTGGGGCCCCTAATAGTAATAGACCTGGACCTAGATTTGGAAGAAGCAATAGTAACAATAATAATCGTCCTAAGAAAGCTTTTGTGAAAGCCGAAGTTAGTGATGAAGATGTTGCAAAACAAGTAAAAGAAACTTTAGCTCGATTAACCAACAAGGGAAAGAACAAAACTTCGAAGTATCGTAAAGAGAAACGTGGTATTGCTCAAAACCGAGAACGTGAGTTGGAAAGAGATGAACAGAAAGACAGTAAAATAATCAAACTTACTGAATTCGTTACAGCCAATGAGCTTGCAAGCATGATGGATGTATCTGTTACAAAAATTATTGCTACTTGTATGAGTATCGGTATGATGGTTTCAATTAACCAACGATTGGATGCTGAAACCATTAATATGGTTACTGAAGAATTTGGTTTTAAGACTGAATTTGTAAGTGCCGAAGTTGCTCAAGCTATTGTTGAAGAAGACGATAAAACAGAAGATTTAGTTTCGCGTCCTCCTATTGTAACGGTAATGGGACACGTTGACCACGGTAAAACATCACTGCTTGACTACATTCGTAGTGCAAACGTGATTGCAGGTGAAGCAGGTGGTATCACTCAGCATATTGGAGCTTATAATGTAACATTGGATAGTGGTCGTCATATCACATTCCTTGATACTCCGGGACATGAGGCCTTCACGGCTATGCGTGCTCGTGGAGCTCAAGTAACGGATATCGCCATTATTATAGTTGCTGCTGATGATGATGTAATGCCACAGACAAAGGAGGCAATCAATCATGCTGCTGCTGCTGGTGTACCAATCGTATTTGCAATTAATAAAATTGATAAACCTACTGCTAATGCAGACAAGATAAAAGAGGCTTTGTCTAGTATGAATTATCTTGTTGAAGAATGGGGTGGTAAGTATCAATCACAAGATATTTCAGCTAAAAAAGGTATTGGTGTAAAAGATTTACTTGATAAAGTGTTGCTTGAGGCAGATATGCTTGAGCTGAAAGCCAATCCAAGTAGAAAAGCAACCGGATCAGTTATTGAATCGTCTTTGGATAAAGGACGTGGATATGTGGCTACTGTGTTGGTTTCTAATGGAACATTAAAGGTAGGTGATATAGTTTTGGCCGGGACAAGTTTTGGTCGTGTAAAGGCTATGTTTAATGAACGCAATCAACGCATTCAACAAGCAGCCCCTTCTGAACCGGCTCTTATCTTAGGTTTAGACGGTGCTCCTCAGGCTGGTGATGTATTCCATGTATTTGATACAGACCAAGAGGCTAGAGAAATTGCTAACAAGCGTGAACAATTACAGCGTGAACAAGGTTTACGTACTCAGAAGCTGCTTACTCTTGATGAAGTGGGTCGTAGAATTGCACTAGGAAATTTCCAAGAATTGAACATTATAGTCAAGGGAGATGTTGATGGTTCTATAGAGGCATTAAGTGATTCACTGATTAAGTTGTCAACCCCGCAGATACAAATTAATGTGATTCACAAAGCTGTTGGTCAGATTTCAGAATCTGATGTCAGTTTGGCTGCTGCTTCGGATGCCATTATTATTGGTTTCCAAGTACGTCCATCTGCAATGGCTCGTCGATTAGCCGATCAGGAAGGTGTGGACATCCGCCTCTATTCTGTAATCTATTCGGCTATCGAAGAAGTTAAGTCAGCAATGGAAGGTATGCTGGCACCTGAAATGAGAGAGCAAGTTACATCCACAATCGAAGTACGTGAGGTTTATCACATAAGTAAGATTGGAACTGTAGCCGGAGCTATTGTCAAGGAAGGTAAGGCTAAACGCTCTGATAGAGCTCGTTTGATTCGCGACGGTATCGTGATATTCACGGGTCAGATCAATGCTTTGAAGAGGTTTAAGGATGATGTGAAAGAAGTACCGGTTAACTTTGAGTGTGGTATCAGTTTGGTCAACTGCAGTGATATTCTGGAAGGTGACTTGATTGAAACATATGATGAGGTAGCGGTAAAGCAAAAGTTATAAACGTAAGTACGTAAAATTTATATAGGCGGGGCGCAGAGTTGAATATTTTTGACTCCGTGGCTCCGCTTTCTATTTTTTACTCTTTTAATAATATATTGAGATGAATGAACAGGAAGATGCAAACAAATTAATAAAAGAGGTAACTCAGGAGAAATATAAGTATGGTTTCACTACCGATGTGGATACCGATATTATTCCGAAAGGACTTAATGAAGATGTTATTCGCCTGATCTCTTTCAAAAAGCAAGAACCTGATTGGTTGTTGCAATTACGCTTGGATGCATTTCGCTATTGGGAAACGATGAAGATGCCGCATTGGGCGCATCTGCGTATTCCGGAGATTGATTTCCAAGCTATTTCTTATTATGCTGATCCTACCAAAAAGAAAGTAGGCACGGCTAAAAGTAGAGACGATCTTGATCCTGAAATGGTGAAGACGTTTAATAAACTAGGTATTCCATTGGAAGAACAGTTGGCACTCAGTGGCATGGCTGTTGATGCAGTGATGGATTCTGTATCGGTGAAGACTACTTATAAAGACACTTTGATGGAAAAAGGAATTATATTCTGTTCCATTAGTGAAGCAGTCCGTGAACACCCTGATTTGGTTCGAAAGTATTTAGGTTCAGTAGTTCCTTATCGTGATAATTATTTCGCAGCTCTTAATTCAGCTGTATTCTCGGATGGATCTTTTGTCTATATCCCTAGTGGAGTACGTTGCCCTATGGAACTATCTACTTATTTCAGAATCAATGCACGTAATACCGGACAGTTCGAACGTACACTTATTGTGGCCGAAGATGATGCCTATGTAAGTTATCTTGAAGGCTGTACGGCTCCGATGCGTGATGAGACACAATTGCATGCTGCTATTGTGGAAATCTGTGTACATGAGAATGCTGAAGTAAAGTATTCAACCGTACAGAATTGGTATCCTGGCGATGAGAACGGTAAGGGCGGTGTATATAACTTCGTGACCAAACGTGCATTGTGCAAAGGAAATAACTCAAAGATATCATGGACACAGGTAGAAACCGGTTCGGCAATCACATGGAAATATCCAAGTTGTATATTGGCAGGTGACAATTCTGTAGGCGAGTTCTATTCAGTCGCTGTCACCAATAATTACCAACAAGCTGACACCGGTACGAAAATGATACACTTGGGCAAGAACACTTCCAGTACGATTGTAAGTAAAGGTATTAGTGCCGGACATAGTCAAAACTCGTATCGTGGGTTAGTGAAGGTATCTGAAAAAGCCAATAATGCGCGTAACTACAGTCAGTGCGACAGTTTGTTGATGGGAGATAAATGTGGTGCTCACACATTTCCTTACATGGATATAAAGAATAATACGGCAGTGGTTGAACATGAAGCTACCACTTCAAAGATAAATGAAGATCAGCTATTTTATTGCAACCAGAGAGGCATTTCTACAGAAGATGCTGTGGGATTGATTGTGAACGGATATGCAAAGGAAGTATTGAATAAACTACCGATGGAGTTTGCCGTTGAGGCTCAGAAACTATTGAGTGTTTCTCTTGAAGGCAGTGTCGGTTAATATAATAAATAGAGTAAAGTATGTTAGAGATAAAAGATTTGCACGCAAGTGTAGAAGGAAAAGAAATATTGAAAGGAATCAACCTTACGGTAAAAGCCGGTGAGGTGCATGCTATAATGGGGCCAAATGGATCAGGCAAGAGTACATTGTCTTCTGTATTGGTTGGTGATCCTAAGTTTACGGTAACAAGCGGTAGTGTCACATTCAAGGGAAAAGATCTGTTGACTCTTTCTCCTGAGGACAGAAGCCATGAGGGAATCTTCCTTAGTTTCCAATATCCAGTAGAAATACCGGGTGTAAGTATGGTCAATTTTATGCGTGCTGCAGTCAATGAACATCGTAAATACAAAGGCTTGGAAGCACTTTCTGCTCCTGCTTTCTTGAAGCTCATGCGTGAAAGACGTGCAGTGGTGGAGATGGATAATAAGTTGGCTAACCGTTCAGTGAATGAAGGATTCAGTGGTGGTGAAAAGAAACGTAACGAGATTTTTCAGATGGCTATGCTTGAACCGTGCCTTTCTATACTTGATGAGACCGATTCGGGACTTGACATTGATGCGTTGCGTATAGTTGCTGAGGGCGTGAACAAGCTGAAAGACCCTGCTAAAAGTACGATTGTAATTACACATTATCAACGTTTGCTTGACTATATCAAACCGGATATTGTGCATGTTCTATATAAAGGTCGTATTGTAAAGACTGCCGGACCTGAACTGGCTTTGGAGCTGGAGAAAAGAGGTTATGATTGGATTAAGGAAGAATTAGGAGAAGAAGTATGAGTGCCGCACAACAATATATCGATATCTTCCGGCAGACAAAGTCCATGATAAACAAGCATAGTGCACCCGTGTTGAATGCTTTGCGGGATGATGCTATGGCATGTTTTGAAAAAGCGGGACTGCCTACTAAGAAGATAGAACGATATAGATATATAGATATGGAGGCCATGTTTGCCCCCGATTATGGATTGAATTTGAATAAACTTGATATTCCCGTCAACCCGTATGATGTGTTCCATTGCGATGTGCCTAATATGAGTACATTGCTCTATTTCGTAGTGAACGATGCTTTTTATGACAAGTTGTTGCCTAAGGTGAAGTTGCCTGAAGGAGTCATCCTGGGATCTTTACGTCAAGCAGCTGAGAAGCATCCTGATTTGGTAAGCAAATACTACGGTAAGCTTGCCAAGATAGAGAATGAATCAGTCGTAGCATTGAATACAGCCTTTACACAGGATGGACTATTTATCTATGTTCCTAAGAATGTAAAGGTTGAAAAAACAGTTCAAGTCATTAATATTCTTCGTTCGGATGTAGACTTGATGGCGAATCGTCGGGTATTGATCGTACTTGAAGAAGGTGCTTCATTAGACATCTTGTTTTGTGATCATACAATGGACGAGAACAATTTCTTGTCCACTCAGGTGATGGAAGTATATGCAGGGCCTAATTCGCATCTTGATTTGTATGAGCTTGAAGAAACAGGATTGAAGTCCCGTTGTGTCCGTAACATGTATGTTCGTCAAGAGGCCGACAGTAACGTGTTGCTTAACAATATGACTCTGTATAATGGCATGACCAGAAATACGACCGAAGTAAGCCTTGTTGGCGAAGGTGCCGAAATCGGAATGTATGGCATGGCTATCGAGGATAGAGAGCAATTGGTGGACAATAATACTTTTATTGATCATGTGGTCGGACGCTGCAGAAGTCGTGAACTATATAAATATGTACTTGATGACAGTAGTACGGGAGCGTTTGCTGGGAAAGTGCTAGTACGCCCGAATGCACAGAAGACCGATTCGCAACAAACGAACCGGGACCTTTGTATGACAAAGACAGCTCACATGTACACTCAACCCCAATTGGAAATTTATGCAGATGATGTGAAATGTGCTCATGGCGCAGCCGTCGGACAGCTCGATGAGAGTGCATTATTTTATATGCGCGCAAGAGGTATCGACGAACATGAAGCGCGTTTGTTGCTGATGTTTGCTTTTGTAAATGATGTGATAGATACGATCAATATTGATGTGTTGAAGGATCGCCTTCATCATTTGGTAGAGAAACGTTTCCGTAAAGAATTATCAGGTTGCGCCAGTTGTAAAATATGTAAATAAGGAGGGTTGTTAAATGATAGATGTTGAAAAAATAAGAGCTGATTTCCCTATTCTTAGTCGTACCGTGTATGACAAACCTTTGGTTTACTTTGATAATTCGGCTACAACTCAAAAGCCGCGTTGTGTGGTAGAGTCATTGGTCAACGAGTATTATTCAGTCAATGCCAATGTGCATCGTGGTGTTCATTTCCTTTCGCAACAGGCAACTGAGCTGCATGAAGCTGCTCGCGAAACCGTACGTGCCTTTATTAATGCACGTTCAACCAATGAAATTGTGTTCACACGAGGTACTACAGAAAGTATAAACTTATTGGCGTATTCATTTGGCGAAGCATTCATGCAGGAGGGAGATGAAGTGATTCTGTCTGTCATGGAGCATCATAGCAATATAGTTCCTTGGCAAATTCTGGCTGCACGCAAAGGTATATCCATTAAGGTTATACCGATGAATGACAATGGCGAATTGCTGATGGATGAATATAAGAAGCTGTTCTCCGAGAAAACGAAACTGGTCTCTGTTACTCATGTTTCCAATGTGTTGGGTACAGTGAATCCTGTCAAAGAGATCACTGCCATTGCTCATGAACATAATGTCCCGGTATTGATTGACGGAGCTCAATCTGTTCCGCACATGACTGTAGATATGCAAGACCTCGATGCCGAGTTTTTTGCTTTCTCAGGGCATAAAGTGTATGGACCCACTGGTGTGGGCGTGCTTTATGGAAAGGAAGAATGGCTCAACAAACTACCTCCTTATCAAGGTGGTGGTGAAATGATACAAAGTGTAAGCTTTGAGAAGACCGTATTCGAACAGGCACCTTTGAAGTTTGAAGCCGGTACGCCCGATTACATCGGCACGACAGGTTTAGCAAAGGCAATTGATTATGTAACGGCTATCGGCATGGATAACATTGCAGCCTATGAACATGAACTTACGGAATATGCAACCCGTCGCTTGAAAGACGTGGATGGTCTGCGTATCTTCGGCGAAGCAGAGCATAAGGGTAGTGTCATTTCATTCCTGGTCGGAAATATACATCATCTGGATATGGGAACATTGCTTGATCGTTTGGGCATTGCAGTTCGTACCGGTCATCATTGTGCACAACCATTGATGATTCGTTTAGGAATAGAAGGTACGGTGCGTGCATCTTTCTCATTCTATAATACGAAAGAGGAAATAGATGCCCTTGTTGACGGTATCAAAAAGGTAAGCAAGATGTTTTGAACCATCATATATAATTATATAAAAGAAAGCTTTCATCCTATTCGATGGAAGCTTTCTTTTTGCCTAAATGTCCTTGAGACTTTTCCAAATCTTACCATTGATTTTTCTGAAACAATTATAGCAAAAGAACTTTTAACCTTCGTAAAACTTAAGTTTAACCATTGATAAACTTAAGTTTTACGAAGGTTAAATTTAAGTTTAACAAAGGTAAAACATAAAAGCCAAATAATTGAGTTCATGTAAACCATTGAATGTGTTGATGTTTTGCCTGTTATTTGCAGAAACATAGTTCTTGTTCGCCGAAGAGGATCATCAAAACCTTTTCGGCGAATAATATTTATCAGATGTGTTGGTTGATATATTCCTTATTCCTAATTTTGTCATAAAAAAGATGTTGTTACCTTATCTGAATAAAGATTTAGTTGAGGCCGGATGTGATGAGGCCGGCAGAGGATGTCTGGCCGGTTCGGTATACGCTGCAGCAGTTATATTGCCTAAAGACTTTAAGAATGAATTATTGAATGATTCCAAACAACTTACCGAGAAGCAGAGATATGGATTGCGGGAAGTTATTTTAAAAGAAGCTTTGGCATGGGCAGTGGGAGTGGTTTCTTCTGAAGAAATAGACGATATAAATATACTGAACGCAAGTATTCTGGCAATGCATCGTGCGGTAGATCAATTAAAGATGCGTCCCGAATTCCTTTTGATAGATGGCAACCGCTTCAAGCCTTATAAAGAGGTTCCTCATCAAACGATTGTTAAAGGTGATGGCAAATACATGTCAATTGCGGCCGCAAGTATCTTGGCGAAAACTTATCGAGATGATTACATGAAGGAGCTGGATAAGTTGCATCCCCAATACGATTGGAAAAACAATAAAGGGTATCCTACAAAGAAGCATCGCGAAGCCATTCGTCAATACGGAACAACGGAGGTGCATCGTATGACATTCAATTTATTGGGAGATAAGCAGCTGAAACTGCCCTTTGATCATTAACTTAAAACCATCGAATCTTCTTGAGAATGATAAAGGCTAGAGCCGATAATCCTAAAGCGAAAAAGCAGACAATGGTAAATCCGTTTGTCACTTGTTCAAAATGATTCCTTACATTCATCCCATATAAACTGGCAATTAACGTAGGGATCATCAATATAAGTGATACACTGGTCATACGTTTCATGATGGTGTTTACGTTGTTTGAAATGATAGAACCCAACGCATTCATCGTACTATTTAAAATGTCGGTGTATATGTTTACGGTATTATGAGCTTGTCGAGTCTCTGTTTCAACATCTTCAAGTAAATCCATATCTATATATTTCGGCTCGCGAAAGATTGTTCGCAATTTACTCATCACCACTTCATTTCCACGTATACTGGTGTTGAAGAAGACTAAGCTTTGATCCAGTTTCATCAAACTAAGCAAATCTTCATTACGGATACTGCTGTTGAATTCCTTTTGAGCTTTAATAATCTGATTGTTGATTTGCTTTAGATACTTAAGGAACCATACGGCAGACGAAAGGAAGAATCGAAGTATGAGGTCACTTTCATTACGTATCTCAATGTTTTTGCGTTGAGAGAAAAGAATGAAGTCCGGTATCATTTCTGTTTCATAATAGCATACCGAGATGATAATGTCTTTGCGTGATATCACGCCTAAAGGCACTGTCACAAAAGGAGTATCACGGATCTTACTAATAATAGGTATACGGATGATAGTCAACAACCATCCATCTTCAAGGTCGGTACGAGGTCGCTCATCCACATCGGATATATCATTGAGAAAGGACTCCGGTACGCCAATCACATCAGTTAAATATTTAAAATCTTCTGCGTCGGGACATACTACATTGATCCAACAGTCTTTATTACTCTCTTCTGCCTCAATGAAACCTTTGCTGCATATTAAGAACTTCCTCATACAATCTCTCCTTTCATTCTGCAAAAGTACTTAAATCATCTATAAAATGATTCTATTTCATGTAAAGTTTTTTGTAACTTTGCGACGAAAATAAGAACGGAAATAAATTTAATTATAAAATATTATGGCAAAGAAAGCGCTTTTAATGATTCTTGATGGTTGGGGACTTGGCGACCACAAGAAAGATGATGTCATTTTTAATACTCCCACTCCTTATATTGATTATCTGAATAAAACCTATCCTCACTCTCATTTGTATGCATGTGGCGAAGATGTTGGATTGCCTGAAGGACAGATGGGCAACTCAGAAGTAGGACATTTGAATATAGGTGCAGGAAGAATTGTTTTTCAGGATTTGGTGAAGATTAATCGCGCATGTGCTGATAACAGCATTCTAAAGAATAAAGAGATTGTATCGGCATACTCTTATGCAAAAGAAAATAATAAATCAATTCATCTAATGGGATTGACTTCTGATGGTGGTGTTCACAGCTCAATGGACCATTTATATAAATTAATTGAAATATCAAAGGAATACGGCGTAAGCAATACCTTTGTTCATTGCTTTATGGATGGTCGTGATACAGACCCTAAGAGTGGTGCAGGCTTCATTAAAGATTTGGATGCACATTGTGCAAAGAATAATGCAAAGGTTGCTTCAATCATTGGACGCTACTATGCAATGGATCGCGATAAACGTTGGAATCGTGTGAAAGAGGCTTATGATTTATTGGTGAACGGCACAGGTAATAAAGTAACTGATATGGCTAAAGCTGTTGAAGATTCTTATGCTGATGGTGTGACTGATGAATTTATCAAGCCTATTGTCAATGCTTCTGCAGACGGAGTTATTAAAGAAGGTGATGTAGTTATCTTCTTCAATTATCGTAATGACCGTGCCAAAGAATTGACAACCGTGTTGACTCAACAGGATATGCCTGAAGAGGGAATGCATACTGTTTCGGGATTACAATTCTATTGCATGACTCCTTATGATGCATCTTTTAAGGGTGTGCACATTCTTTTTGATAAAGATAATGTATCAAACACTTTGGGTGAGTTTGTTTCTTCAAAAGGATTGAAACAGTTGCACATTGCCGAGACAGAGAAATATGCTCATGTAACATTCTTCTTCAATGGTGGACGCGAGAAACCTTATGAAGGTGAAGATCGTATTTTGGTGCCTTCTCCAAGAGTTGCTACCTATGATTTGAAACCCGAAATGAGTGCATATGAAGTGAAGGATAAGTTGGTTGAGGCTATCAAAGAAGACAAATATAATTTCATTGTTGTCAACTTCGCTAATGGCGATATGGTTGGACATACCGGTATCTATGAGGCTATTGAGAAAGCAATTGTTGCAGTTGATTCATGTGTGAAAGATGTGATTACTGCTGCAAAAGAAACAGGCTACGAGGCTATTATTATTGCTGATCATGGAAATGCAGACCATGCAGTAAATGCAGACGGTTCTCCAAATACAGCTCACTCATTGAATCCGGTTCCTTGCATCTATGTGACAGAAAACAAAGAGGCAAAGATGGAAAATGGTCGTTTGGCAGATGTTGCTCCATCCTTATTACATATCATGGGATTGCAACAACCTGAAGAAATGACAGGAAATGTGTTGATGAAATAATACTGACAAATTAAATAATAGATAAAGAGCTGCGGATGCATATCTGTAGCTCTTTTTAGGTAAATAAAGTAATGATACAAATAGGTAATGTCTTAGTAGGCTTAGACATCTTCAAAGAGAAGTTTTGTTGCGATTTATCAGACTGTAAAGGTGCGTGCTGTATAGAAGGCGATGCCGGTGCTCCATTGACCGGAGACGAAAAGAAGGAAATAGAAACCGTATTGCCTGAAGTGGTTGATGATTTGTCGCCCGAAGCACAGTCGGTGATAAAGAAGTGTGGTGTGAGCTATTATGATATTGATGGTGAACTGGTCACGTCTATCGTTAATGGGAAGGACTGTGTTTTTACTTGTTATGATCATTCGGGCTGTTGTTTTTGCGCATTGGAAACAGCTCATCGCAAAGGTAAAATATCTTTCTTCAAACCTATATCGTGTTATCTTTATCCGATAAGAGTGACGGAACATCCTCATTTTATAGCATTGAATTATCATCGCTGGTCGGTATGCAAAGCTGCTATAATAAAAGGAGAGAAAAAGAACGTCCCGTTATATATATTTTTAAAAGAACCATTAATCCGTAAATTTGGGAAAGAATGGTATGATGAATTACTAGAGGTGGCAACCGAACTGAAAGAACAAAAATATATATGATGATTATAGGAGGTACTGTGGGTGAAATAACTGACTAAAAACCTGCTAATGAATGATAATTTGTTATGTATTTTTTGATTATTGAAAGAATAACACTAATTTTGCCAACTCTTTGCTGAGAAAGAAATAATAATAATAAATAAATAAAAACTGTCAGAATGAACGTTTCGTTGCAAAACATTGACAAGGTGAACGCATTGCTCACCGTAAAGCTTGAGAAAGCTGATTATCAAACTCAAGTTGAGAAATCTTTGAAGAAGTTTCGCCAACAGGCTAAAGTTCCTGGATTTCGTCCTGGTATGGTACCAATGGGACTTGTACAAAAGATGTATGGAAAGTCTGTAAAGGCTGAAGAGGTGAACAAAGTATTATCTGATAAAATATATAGCTACATCAAAGAGCAGGATTTGAAAGTTTTGGGTGAACCATTGCCTAATGAAGAAAAACAGGCTAAGTTGGATTTTGATACTCAGGATGATTTTGAGTTTGTATTTAATTTAGCTCTTGCTCCTGAGTTTAAAGCTGAGGTATCAAAAAAAGATAAGATTGATTACTATAATATAGAGGTTACTGACGACATGATTACACGTCAAATTGACACATATCGTCAACGTGCCGGAAAATATGACAAAGTAGACGTATATCAAGATAAAGATATGCTGAAAGGTCAGCTTACAGAGCAAGGCGTTGAAGGCGGTATCTCTATTGAAGGTTGTGTTATTATGCCTGCTTATTTCAAAGCAGAAGACCAAAAAGCTTTATTCAATGAGGCTAAAGTTGGTGATGTTATAACATTTAATCCATACAAAGCATATGAAGGAGCTGAACCTCAATTGTCAAATATGTTGAAGATTGAGAAAGAGGCTGTAAAAGATCACCAAGGTGACTTTACTCTTCAACTTGAAGAGATTACTCGTTTTAATATGGCTGATTTGAGTCAAGAAATTTATGATCAAGTTTATGACGCAGGCACTGTTAAGACAGAAGAAGAATTCCGTGCTAAGGTAAAGGAAAGTCTGGCAGAGCAATTCGTTAACGACAGTAATTACAAATTCAGTGTTGATGCTCGTGACTATATTCTTCAAAAAGTAGGTAAGATAGAATTCCCAGATGCTTTGTTGAAGAAAATGATGAAGATCAATAATCCTGATAAAGATGATAAATTCATTGAGGATAACTATGAGGAAAGTATTAAAGGCTTGACATGGACCATGGCAAAAGAGCAATTTATGACAACTTATGGTATAGAAATTAAGAATGAAGATATTGAAGCTGTGGCTAGAGAAGTAACACGTGCTCAGTTTGCACAATATGGAATGTTGAATGTTCCTGATGAACTATTGAACAATTATGTCCAAGAAATGTTGAAGAAACAAGATCAGGCACAGAATTTGTTCTATCGTGCTCAGGAAGAGAAGCTATCTGTTGCGCTCAAAGATAAAGTGACACTTAATGAAAAGCCAATCACTATTGATGAGTTCAATAAGCTTTTTGATCAACAATAATATTAATTAAAGAGCTTTTAAGAAAAGAAGGCCGAATAAGCCTTCTTTTTTTAACTCAACAAAGGTGTTAATTATGAATGATTTTAGAAATTTTGCGACCAAGCATCTCGGTATGAATGGCTTGGCTTTTGATGAAGTAACTAAGGATCAAGCAGGATACTTGAACCCTTATATCTTGGAAGAAAGACAGTTAAATGTTACTCAACTTGATGTGTTCTCTCGTTTGATGATGGATCGCATAATCTTTTTGGGTACACAAGTTGACGACTATACGGCTAATGTGCTTCAGGCACAATTACTTTATCTTGATTCAGTGGATCCGGGAAAAGATATTTCTATTTACATCAATTCTCCTGGAGGATCCGTTACTGCAGGATTAGGCATCTACGACACTATGCAATTTATATCTAGCGATGTAGCTACGATTTGTACAGGAATGGCTGCTTCAATGGCTGCGGTATTATTGGTAGCAGGTGCGGAAGGAAAACGTTCTGCTTTGCCTCATTCACGCGTAATGATTCATCAGCCGATGGGAGGTATTCAAGGTCAAGCTTCGGATATTGAAATTACAGCTCGTGAGATTCAAAAGACCAAGGAAGAACTTTACCACATCATATCTGATCACTCTCATCAACCTTATGAAAAGGTTTATGCTGATTCAGATCGTGATTATTGGATGACAGCACAAGTAGCAAAAGATTATGGCATGATTGATAAAGTGCTTGAACGTAAGCCCATAAGTGAATAATTTAAAAGGATTTAGTTTTGGATAATAAATCAAAAGATAAGCGTCGTTGCAGTTTTTGCGGACGAGATGAAAGTGATGTTAATTTCCTGATTACAGGAGTTAATGGGTTCATTTGTGACACATGCGCTGCCCAAGCTTATGAGATATCTCAGGAAGCGATGGGAGGAGCAAAATCAAAGGGTGGTGTCAAAGCTCTGGACAGATCGCAACTACCTAAGCCGACAGACATTAAAACCTTTTTGGATGAATATGTCATCGGTCAGGATGACGCCAAACGTTATTTGGCTGTATCGGTCTATAATCATTACAAAAGGCTTTTGCAGGAAGATCACGGTGATGACGTAGAGATTGAAAAATCCAATATAATTATGGTTGGTAGTACAGGTACGGGTAAAACTCTTTTGGCAAGGACTATTGCAAAACTGTTGAATGTTCCTTTTACTATTGTTGATGCAACAGTACTTACTGAAGCCGGATATGTTGGTGAAGATATTGAAAGTATTTTAACTCGTTTACTACAGGTTGCAGACTATAACGTGGCTGAAGCTGAAAGAGGAATTGTGTTTATTGATGAAATAGATAAAATTGCCCGTAAAGGTGATAATCCTTCCATAACTCGTGATGTAAGTGGCGAGGGAGTTCAGCAAGGTCTATTGAAACTACTTGAAGGTTCTATTGTGAATGTTCCCCCCCAAGGAGGACGTAAGCATCCCGACCAGAAAATGATTCCTGTTAATACCAAGAATGTGTTATTCATTTGTGGCGGTGCTTTTGATGGGATAGAGCGGAAGATCGCTCAGAGACTTAATACACATGTTGTAGGGTATACGGCTTCACAAGAGTCGGCTCACGTTGATCGAAATAATCTGATGCAATACATTGCACCTCAGGACTTGAAATCGTTTGGCTTAATACCTGAAATCATTGGACGTTTGCCTGTTTTGACATATTTAAATCCATTAGATCCTAAGGCATTACGTGCAATTTTGACAGAACCGAAGAACTCAATCATAAAGCAGTATATTAAACTATTTGAAATGGATAACATCAAGTTGTCTTTTGAAGATGATGTCTTTGATTATATTGTTGGCAAAGCTGTTGAGTTCAAGTTAGGAGCTCGAGGATTGCGCTCAATCGTTGAGACTATAATGATGGATGTGATGTTTGAGTTGCCTTCTCAAAGTAAAAAGACATACAAAGTGACATTGGCTTACGCCAAAGAACAATTGAGTAAGGCAAATATCGCCAAGCTTGAATCTGCGTAAAATTCAAAGAGAACTTAGGATAAATATTATGTTTTTTTCTATTTTGGCTTGAAAAATATGGGTAAAAAGTTGTTTTATATAGTAAGTTGTTTATAACTTTGTTTGCTGAGGAAAAGTAATTCGTTTTAGGTGTGTATTTATTTTTTCGAAGCCTAACAAATAGAGAACAATGACAGAAATTAATTTATCAAAAGAATTAAAGAAGTTCTTTGGGTTTGACCGATTCAAAGGAAATCAGGAGGCGATTATTCGTAACCTACTTGATGGCAATGATACTTTCGTATTGATGCCGACTGGTGGGGGAAAATCTTTATGCTATCAGCTGCCTTCACTTATAATGGATGGTACTGCTATTGTTATCTCTCCGTTAATAGCTTTGATGAAGAATCAAGTGGATGCGATGAGGAACTATAGTGAAGATGATGGCGTGGCACATTTTATTAATTCATCTTTAAGCAAGGCTTCAATTGATCAGGTGAAGTGCGATATACATTCGGGGAAAACAAAACTTTTGTATGTGGCTCCCGAATCTCTAACCAAACCAGAGTATGTAGATTTTTTGAAAGATGAAAATATATCTTTTTACGCGATAGATGAGGCTCATTGTATTTCCGAATGGGGGCACGATTTCCGTCCCGAATATCGTCGCATTCGTCCTATTATCAATGAAATAGGTACGGCTCCGGTTATAGCATTGACAGCAACTGCTACTCCTAAAGTGCAACATGATATTCAGAAAAATTTAGGAATGATAAATTCAAAGATCTATAAATCTTCGTTTAACAGACCCAATCTTTATTATGAGATACGTCCAAAGACGAAAGATGTAGATCGAGATATTCTTAAATTTATTAAAGCAAATGAAGGAAAGTCCGGTATTATATATTGTTTAAGTCGTAGGAAGGTTGAGGAATTAACTCAATTCTTGAAGGTAAATGGTGTAAATGCTGCGTATTATCATGCAGGTTTACCATCAGAAGCTCGGTCTTCAACGCAAGACGATTTCTTGATGGAAAAGATTGAAGTGATAATAGCTACCATCGCTTTCGGAATGGGTATAGATAAACCCGATGTCCGCTATGTTATTCATTATGATATCCCTAAAAGTTTAGAAGGATATTATCAAGAAACAGGACGTGCAGGACGTGATGGTGGCGAAGGTGTATGCCTTACATTTTATTCAAGAAAAGACCTTGAAAAGCTTGAAAAGTTTATGCAAGGAAAACCTGTGGCAGAACAGGAAATAGGCAAGCAGCTACTGCAAGAAACGGCTGCTTATGCTGAATCTTCTATATGTAGGAGGAAATCTCTACTTCACTATTTTGGTGAAGATTACAAAGAAGAAAATTGTGGTAATTGTGACAATTGTTTAAATCCAAAAAAGCAGGTGGAAGCTCAAGATTTATTGTGTACCGTTATAGAAACGATATTAGATGTAAAAGAAAATTTTAAATCAGATTATATTATAGATATTTTGCAAGGTAGAGAAACTTCTGAAATATTGGCCCATCATCATGAAGAATTAGATGTTTTTGGGACAGGAAAAGAAGAAGAAAAGTTATGGAATGCCGTAATAAATCAAGCTTTAATTGCAGGATATCTAACAAAAGATGTAGAAAATTATGGCTTACTAAAAGTTACAGAAGAAGGGCGAAAGTTCTATAAACTCCCTAAGTCGTTTAAAATTGTAGAAGATAAAGATTTTGAGGATGAGGAAGATGAAGCTCCAATTCATGGAGGGGCATCGTGCGCTGTAGACCCGGCTTTATACTCGATGTTAAAGGACTTACGTAAAAAAATGTCTAAAAGTTTGGGGGTTCCGCCTTATGTGATTTTTCAGGATCCTTCACTTGAAGCAATGGCTACAATCTATCCAATAACGATGGATGAACTCCAGAATATTCCTGGTGTTGGTGCTGGAAAGGCGAAACGTTATGGGAAAGAGTTCTGTGAATTAATAAGGCAGCATTGTAGCGAGAACGAAATAGAACGTCCTGAAGATATGCGGGTCAGAACTGTTGCCAATAAGTCTAAGCAGAAAGTCTCAATCATTCAGAGCATAGATAGGCAGGTCGCATTAGATGATATAGCTGTCTCAAAAGGAATGGAATTTAATGAATTACTCGATGAAATAGAGTCTATAGTTTATTCAGGAACTAAGTTAAACATAGATTATTTTCTTAGTGATATTATGGATGAAGATCATATGCTTGATATATATGATTATTTCAAAGAGTCGGAAACTGATAGATTAGATGAGGCTATAGAAGAACTTGGCGAAGATTATACCGAAGACGAGATTCGTTTGGTGCGTATTAAGTTCATATCAGATATGGCTAATTAAAGGAATAATTCTTTTGTAAAAGGATGTGTTAATAATGACACATCCTTATTCTTTTTATTAATAAAGCATTAATAACCTATAAAAGTGGTAATTCTTCTTCCAAGGAGTGGATATTATGGATTTTATTGGTAAATTTGCGTGCAATAAAATTTATTCATATATGTCATTTATTGCAGATAAAGTAGTTATGGACGGCTTAACATACGATGATGTATTGTTAATCCCTGCATATTCTGAGGTTCTACCCAGAGAAGTTGATCTCTCCACGAAGTTTTCCAGAAACATTGAGCTTAAAATTCCGTTTGCTACAGCCGCAATGGATACTGTTACAGAAGCGAAAATGGCAATTGCCATAGCGCGAGAAGGTGGTATAGGTGTGATTCACAAGAACATGTCTATAAAGAATCAAGCCAAACAAGTCGCTATAGTTAAGAGGGCAGAGAATGGCATGATTTACGATCCGGTAACAATTAAAGCAGGCTGTACAGTTCAGGATGCATTAAACTTAATGGCAGAGTATAAAATTGGAGGTATACCTGTTATTGATGAGGAACGCAATCTTGTGGGTATTGTCACTAATCGTGATCTCCGTTTCGAGAAAGATCATGCTCGTCTTATTGATCAAGTAATGACGAAAGAAAATATTATTACTACCAGTCAAGGGACTACATTGGAAGATGCATCTCAGATCCTCCAAAAATATAAAATTGAGAAATTGCCTGTCGTTGATAAGGATGCCAAATTGATTGGATTGATTACTTACAAGGATATAACTAAGGCAAAAGATAAACCCATGGCTTGCAAAGACAGCAAAGGGCGTTTGCGTGTAGCTGCTGGAGTTGGTGTCACGACAGATGTTTTTAATCGTATGTCTGCTTTAATAGAAGCTGGAGTTGATGCTATAATCATTGATACGGCTCATGGGCATTCAAAAGGCGTAATATCTGTTTTGAAGGAAGCAAAAAAGCGGTTTCAAGGTATTGATATTATCGTAGGAAATATTGCTACTGGCGAAGCTGCTAAAGCATTGGTTGAAGCTGGTGCTGATGGTGTTAAAGTTGGTATTGGTCCTGGATCAATATGCACTACACGTATTGTTGCCGGTGTCGGTGTTCCTCAATTGTCTGCTGTGTATGATGTAGCTAAAGCTATTGCAGGAACAGGTGTTCCATTGATTGCTGACGGAGGTTTGCGATATTCAGGTGATGTGGTTAAGGCTTTAGCTGCTGGGGGATGTTGCGTGATGGTTGGTTCATTAGTTGCCGGTACAGAAGAAAGTCCGGGTGAAACCATTATTTTTAATGGACGTAAGTTTAAGTCTTATCGTGGAATGGGATCATTGGAAGCCATGGAGAATGGTTCTAAAGATCGGTATTTCCAATCAGGAGTTACTAGTGTTAAGAAGTTAGTACCTGAAGGTATTGCTGCTAGAGTTCCGTACAAAGGTACGCTTTATGAAGTAATCTATCAATTATGTGGTGGATTGCGTTCAGGCATGGGATATTGTGGCGCTCGTAACATTCTTGAACTGCACAATGCAAAATTTACTCGTATAACTAATGCAGGTGTATTGGAAAGCCACCCTCATGATGTAACCATTACGAGTGAAGCTCCTAATTATAGTCGTCCGGAATAAAAACGAAAATATAAATTACTGAAAAACAGGGACAGAATAATGTTCCTGTTTTTTTTGTATAAAAGTTTGAAAGAGCAGAATCTATGAAAACTATAGGTATAGATTTTGTTAAGGATATAATTTTTTATATATTTGTTGCGCTTTCAATATACAAACCTCATTAGAATAATTCAGAATGAAAAGTACTTCCTGTTTTCTGCTGTTATTTTTTGCTTTTAATGTAGTTATGGCACAAAATGATCCTGCATTGTTGACAATAAATGGAAAGTCTTTTCTGCGTTCAGAATTTGAATATATTTATAATAAAAGTCATTTGGTGGATAAAGATAAACAAGTCTCATTAAAAGAGGGTCTTTTACTTTTTGAAAACTATAAATTGAAAGTTGCGGAAGCTGAATCAATGGGGCTTGATACAGCATCATCATTTAGAAATCTTCTTTTAGAGTATCGGCAGCAGGTGGCACAAACTTATTTAACGGATAGTTTGATTGACGATCGTGTTGCAAGGGCTTTGTATGATTCATTAAAACTTAAAGGAGCTATACCTGATGAGAATAGGACCTTTGGGAATATGAAAAAGAGCTTGCTCCGGTTTTATGCGGTACGTCATGAAGGATTTACTCCAGGGACTCAAAGTGTTATAGCTAGAGTAAGAAAGAATGATCGGCTGGCATCGGAAATGTCTAATAAAGAAGTTCTGGCTTATGAATACTTGCAGCTAGAAAGAAAATACCCAGAGTTTACTCATCAGATTCAAGAGTACCATGATGGCATTTTACTTGCAGAAATTAGTGCAAAGTACTTTGAACATAATCATGAGGCAGACTCTATCGCTCTAGCTAAGTTCTTTAAGAAACATAGAAAAGATTATAAGTGGAATGCACCTCACTATAAAGGAGCTTTGATCATGTGTAAAGATAACGATACATATAAAAGAGTGAAGAGGGTGATTAAGAAAATACCATTTCAGAAATGGAATGATGTGGTAAAATTAAACTTTTCTTCTCATGATTCAATCTCATTTGAAAGCGGTATTTATGTTGAAGGGACTAATCGCTTTATAGATCAATTGATTTTCAAGAAAAGGAATGGAGCTGTAGGGCATTATCCTGTTGCAAGAACTTATGGTAAGTTATTAAAGAAATACCCTCAAGAGTATAAAGATGTATTGAATTTGGTCACAGTTGATTATAAAGAATACCTTGAAAAGTTATGGATTGACAGTTTGATGGGTAAATATAAGGTTGAAATTAACGAACAGGTTTTAAAAACAGTTAATGACCATGCGAAAAACTGATTTATTCATTATCTTCGCAGAGAATAAACTAAGTAGATGATAAATAATAAAAATAAAAATAAATGAGTCGTTATTTTAAATGGAAATACAGTTTGTTTCTGCTATTGTTGATTTGCAGTGCATCAACATTTGCACAGAACGATAATAATATTGCTGATGAGGTGGTATGGGTTGTTGGAGATGAGGCAATTCTTAAATCGGATGTGGAAGCAGAACGCTTGAATGCCCAATATAATGGAACCAAATTTAATGGCGATCCATATTGTATTATTCCTGAACAGCTGGCTGTACAAAAATTGTATTTGCATCAAGCTGAACTAGACAGTATTCAAGTGACTGACGGTGAGGTTATGAAACGTGTTGATATGCAAGTTGATAACATTATCCGTCAAGTGGGTACCAAGGAAAAGATGGAGGAGTACTTCAATAAATCATATACTCAGATTCGTGAGAATATGCGTGAAAACGTAAAGGAAGGATTGATTGTACAGAAAATGCAACAGCATTTAGTTGAAGGCATTAAAGTGACCCCTTCTGAAGTTCGGGAGTATTGTCAGTCAATGCCAAAAGACAGTTTGCCATATATTCCAACTCAAGTACAAGTGGAAATATTGACACGCGAGCCTAAAATCCCTCAATCCGAGATAGATGATGTAAAAAGCAAATTACGTGAATTTACTGATGAGGTAAATTCGGGGAAACAATCTTTTGCCACATTAGCTATTTTATATTCGGAAGATACGAATAGTGCACGTCGTGGAGGTGAATTAGGATTTATGGGAAAAGGTATGCTTGATCCTGATTTCGCAAATGTCGCTTTTAATTTAAACGATCCTAAAAAGGTATCTAAAATAGTAAGATCAGAGTATGGATATCATATCATTCAACTGATAGAGAAACGTGGCGATAGAGTTAATTGTCGGCATATTCTTTTAAAACCTCATGTAGATGATAAAGAAATGGTGGCAGCAACGCATCACCTTGATTCTATTGCAAATGATATTCGTAAAGCAAAATTCTCTTTTGAAGAAGCTACTACTGTACTTTCATACGATAAGGATACTCGTGGAAACGGAGGGCTAATGCCTAATGAGAACACCGGCGATTCTAAGTTTGAAATGGATCAGTTGCCTTCAGAAGTGGCGAAAGTTATTGATAAAATGAATGTTGGTGAAGTTTCAAGAGCTTTCACAATGATAAACGCAAAAGGACAGGAAATTTGCGCTATTGTCAAATTGAAGTCAAAGACGGAGGGTCATAAAGCAGATTTAGCTGATGATTATCAACGCTTGAGAGATATAGTGCTAAACAAACTGAGAGAGAAAAAATTGGATCAATGGATCCTTGAGAAACAGCAGAAAACTTACGTTCGCATCAATGGGAAATGGAATAAATGCAATTTTAAATATCCTGGTTGGATTAAGAAATAAGTTTATTAAACAACGCATGCTTATTGCATGCGTGTTTTCATTAATAGCTTTATGCTTATGGGCCGGTAATCAATCGGTTTTACGGATTAGAAAAAACGTAAAACGAGAGATGGTTTATATTATCAATTCAGATGCAACTCTTGGCGATGAAGTTCAACATCCGGGTATAACTATTTTAAGAGGACATGTACGACTACGCCATAAGGGCATGTACATGTCGTGTGATAGTGCTTTCCTTAATGAGAAGACAAACAACTTTGATGCTTTTGGCGATGTTAACATTCGTCAGGGGGATACATTGCATATTACATCCGACTTCTTGTATTACGACGGTATGACTGAGGTAGCAAAGTTGCGCCGGAATGTGAAGATGAAGAACCGTAATACAACTCTGGTTACTGATAGTTTAGATTATAATAGAATTCAGGATAAAGCTTATTATTTTGAAGGAGGTACCTTGTTTGATAAAGACAATGTTCTTGTCTCGGACTGGGGTGAGTATAGTCCGGCAACCAAGATGGCTGTCTTTAATTATAATGTACGTTTAATAAATAAGAGAATGACTTTGGCGACTGATACGCTGAAGTATAGTACCCTTACCGGAATTGCAACAATATTGGGTGATTCGCGGATCGATACGAAACAGGACCATATCAGAACTCGCCGAGGGTGGTATAACACTCGTAACGATCGGTCGAAATTAACCAGTCGTTCAGAGATTACTACCGAAACAGGTAGAAAGCTGATTGGTGATACCGTTTATTATGACAAAAAGAAAGCATTTAGTGAAGCATATGGTAATGTCATATTGACTGACACTATAAATAAAATGATCTTTACCGGTGGTTATTGCAATTATAATGATGCATTGTTGAATGCTATGGCAACCCGTAAGGCGTTGGTTGTAGATTATTCACAAGGCGATACCGTTTATTTGCATGCAGACACACTGAAGATGAAAACGTTTAATGTTCGTACAGATTCCGCTTTCAGGCAGCTGTTTGCATACCATAAAGTGAGAGTCTTTAGGAATGATGTGCAGGGTGTTTGTGATTCATTGTTCTTTTCATCAAAAGATACTTGTATGCACATGTATAAAGATCCTGTGTTGTGGCATGACGGGCAGCAAATGTTGGGTGAAGAGATACAAGTATTCTTCAATGATAGTACCATCAAGCGCGCCCATATTATCGAACAGGCCTTGTCGGTGGAAAAGAAAGATTCACTCCATTATAATCAAGTCACAGGAAAAGACATGTTTATGTATTTCACTAAAGGTGATTTAAGGCGAACAGATGTGATAGGTAATGTGCGCATAGGCTTTTATCCTCAAGAAAAAGATAGTGTGCTGACAGGATTTAACCGATCAGAGGCGGGGATAATGAATATATACATCGAATTGAAGAAAATGAAACGCATTGTGCTCATTACTCAACCGGTCGGCGTACTGTATCCGATGGCTATGATACCACAAGACAAGTACTATTTAGATAACTTTGCCTGGTTTGATTATATGCGCCCCAGAGATAAAAATGATGTATTTGAGTGGCGAGGCAAGAAAAAAGGAACTGAGTTGAAGGATCAGGGAAGGAAGGATGTACCTTTACCTAATAGAGGATTACTTTTAAAGGGAAAAGCGAAAGAACCAGAGATTAAGCAAAAAGATTGATAAGATTATGAGTGATATAATTCGTTTGTTACCCGATTCTGTTGCCAATCAAATAGCAGCCGGTGAAGTTATTCAACGTCCGGCTTCAGTGGTAAAAGAATTGGTGGAAAATTCAATTGATGCAGGTGCCACAGAGGTTCATTTATTAATAACTGATGCAGGGAGAACCTGTATTCAAGTTGTTGATAATGGAAAGGGCATGTCTGAGACCGATGCACGTCTTTCTTTTGAACGGCATGCAACTTCTAAGATTAAGTCGGCAACTGATTTATTTGACTTGCATACGATGGGCTTCAGAGGCGAGGCTTTGGCTTCAATAGCTGCTGTTGCGCAAGTAGAGTTGAAAACTCGTACTTCTGATGAAGAGCTTGGGACGCGCATTTTAATCTCCGGATCGAATATAGAGCTGCAAGAACCTGTTTCTTGTTCGGTTGGTACCAACTTCTCTATCAAGAACCTATTTTTTAATGTACCAGCAAGACGTAAATTCCTGAAACCAAATCAAACGGAACTGAATAACATTCTGAGTGAATTTGAACGGATAGTGCTGGTTCATCCTGATGTGGCTTTCACATTGCACAATAATGATGTGGAACTTTTTAATTTGCCTGCGGGTGGTATTCGGCAACGTATCGTACAGATATTCGGTAAAAAGATCAATCAGCAAATCATTCCAATAGAGGTTGAAACGTCATTAGTGAAGATATCGGGCTTTGTCGCAAAGCCTGAAGGAGCAAGGAAAAAGGGAGCACATCAATATTTCTTCGTGAATAATCGTTTCATGAAGCATGCTTATTTCCATCATGCTGTGGTAGATGCTTATGAGAGATTGCTTCCTCCGGGTGAACAAGTTTCTTATTTCATCTATATGACGGTGGATCCTTCAACGATTGATGTGAACATTCATCCAACGAAGACTGAAATAAAATTTGAAAATGAAACTCCTATTTGGCAGATATTGCTGTCAGCAATAAAAGAGTCATTGGGCAAGTTTAATGAAGTCCCCTCCATCGATTTTGACACAATAGGTATGCCTTTGGACTTGCAGGAAGGAACAGCTTTCAGTTCGAATGATGATTCACCATCACCTCCTTTTGTTGAAATAAATCATAGCTATAACCCGTTTGATAAAGCAGCCTCCTATGGCAACGGCAATAGCAGTTATAATCCCAAACCGAAAGTGGAATGGGAAGCTTTGTATGGAGGATTGGAGAGAGCCGGCTCCAAAACGGAATCAGCAGCTATTGGCGATGATCCCTTTTCACCTACACCGGAGCAAGAGCAGGAAGAACAAAAGATTGACTATAATGACAATCTGTTTAATGATAAGAGTTTCAAGCAATATCAATACAAAGGAAAGTATCTTTTGACCTCTGTGAAATCAGGTCTTATGCTTATTGACCAGCGTCGCGCCCATGTGCGCATTCTTTATGATAGATATATGAAGCAAATAAGTCAGTCAAAGTCAGTCACTCAGAAAGTACTGTTCCCCGAGGTGATTGAATTCTCTTCTTCAGAATCTGTTTTCGTAGAAAGCGTCATGGAGAACCTCGTATCGTTAGGTTTTGATTTGACCAATTTAGGAGGACGAAGCTATTCTATCAACGGTATTCCTGAAGGTTGTGAAGGATTGTCATCTGTTAAGTTAGTTCATGAGATTATTGATACTGCTATGCAGAGAGGGAGTGTGCCGGATGAAGTGAAGAAGTCTATTGTATTGACAATGGCTAAGGCTTCTGCAATTGTATACGGTCAGGCATTGTCTGAGGAGGAGATGGTTGCATTAGTCGATGAGTTATTTACCCTGGAGTCTCCTAATTACACCCCTGACGGCAAATTGATATTATCAGTGATAAAAGATAATGATATAGAGAAGATGTTTCATTAGTGGGCAATGACTATTAATGATCTTTTAGATAAAGAGTAAAGAGAAATGTGTCGTGTATGCATTTCTCTTTACTTTTTTATATAGAGTTTCTTTTGTTGATATTACAGCGATTATAGGTCGTTTCTACTTTGTGTTTTGTGCATTGTAAGTTCGAAAATAGGACATTGATCCTTTGATTTTTCTATTTCGTATAGAACGTTTTTAAGTTTTACCTTTGTTAAACTTAAATTTATCATAGGTAAAACTTAAGTTTAACGAAGGTAAAACATAAGTTTAATCATTGTAAAACATAAAAAATAATTATATGAATTGGAATAAAGTCTATAATGAATTAGAAATATTGCAGTAATCTATTCGTGTATACATTAAGTGGAGATTCGTGTCACTCCCTAAAAGAAAGAGGACATACCCCCTTTTGGCGGCATGTCCTCTCTATAAGTTATATGTATTGAGAATCAATATAATTCTCTGAAACCCATGATTTGGCGAACCTCTTTCAATGTTTTGGCAGCACTCTCATGTGCTTTCTCTGCTCCTTCTTTTGCTATTTTATCCATTAAGTCAATATTGGCCGAATACTCCACGATACGTTCGCGGATAGGGTCGGTATATTTAATAATGTCTTGTGCAATTTGTTTCTTCAAATCACCGTAGCGAATGGAGCAATCGTTCCATTTCTCATCAAAGTAATCATACGTTTCCTTTTCAGAAACCATGCTTAAGAATGTGAATAAGTTCTGAATCACTTCAGGTTTTTCACTGTTCTGCGCTGTTGGACCTCCATCCGTTACAGCTTTCATTACTTTCTTCGTTATTGTTTTTGCATCATCTCTCAAATAGATGCAATTACCTTCTGATTTACCCATCTTTCCTGATCCATCAAGACCCGGAACTTTCAAAGCCTTGTCTGAAAAATAATAAGATTGAGGTTCTGGGAAGAATTCCACTCCATACATATTATTGAAGCGTCTTGCACAGTGGCGGGCCATTTCCATATTTTGTTCTTGATCTTTACCGACCGGAACTTTTACGGCTCTGTGTTGCAAAATATCCGCAGCCATTAATGTAGGGTAAGTAAGCAAACCTGCATTCACATTATCAGGTTGTTTGCGTGCTTTCTCTTTGAAAGTGGTGACACGTTCCAATTCTCCAAGATACGTGTTCATATTAAAATAGAGATACAATTCCAAAGTTTCCTTTACGTCACTTTGCATGTATATGGTCGCCTTCTCGTGATCTATGCCGCAGGCCAAGTATTCTGCAAGTATTATGCGAGTGCTTTCTACGATATCTTCAGGTTTGGGGCGAGTAGTAAGTGAGTGCCAGTCAGCGATGAAGAATAGACAATTATACTCATCTTGCATCTTGACAAAGCTCTTTACTGCACCGAAGTAATTTCCCAAATGCAGATTTCCCGTTGGACGGATTCCACTAACAACTGTTTCCATTATTATTTAATTTAAAATCTCGAATTTGGGCACAAAGGTAATAATTTAAAACGGTAAACACTTTGTAGTGATAGTAAGAATAGTTTATTTTGTAATAAAATATTTATAGATGAAGTCTGAAATAGAGAAAATGAGAAGCGGAGAGTTGGCTAATATGCTCGATCCGCAAATACAAGCGAGCTTTAGACATGCTAAATCGTTGTTGGCTCAGTTTAACCAGCTTTCCGTTTATAGCGATAATTATAGAGACTTGCTAAAGGATCTTATTCCGGATATACCATCTACATCCACTATTATGCCTCCTTTTCATTGTGATCATGGTCATGGTATACATTTAGGTGAACATGTATTTGTGAATGCTTTTTGCACTTTCCTTGATGGAGGGAATATCTCAATTGGAGATCATACATTAGTGGGGCCGAGTGTACAGATATACACACCTCAGCATCCGATGGATTATCACGAACGTCGCATCCCTCAAGAGTATTCGTTGCCGGTATCTATCGGTGAGGATTGCTGGTTAGGAGGAAGTGTTGTGATTCTTCCCGGTATTAAGATAGGTGATCGTTGCGTTATAGGGGCAGGTAGCGTAGTCACTCACGATGTGCCTGATGATAGCGTTGTTGCGGGTAATCCGGCTCGTGTGATCAGGACGAATAAGGCATAAGACGAAAAATATTTCTAAAAAAGTGTCCCATTATTTGGGAATCTCAAATAATAGTTATATCTTTGCATCGCTTTTGAAAAGAAACACTTGGGCGTTTAGCTCAGCTGGTTTAGAGCATCTGCCCTACAAGCAGAGGGTCGGCGGTTCGAATCCGTCAACGCCCACCAAGTAAGTTTCTTTGTTGATTAAGCATTCGGGCGTTTAGCTCAGCTGGTTTAGAGCATCTGCCTTACAAGCAGAGGGTCGGCGGTTCGAATCCGTCAACGCCCACCAGATCGAAGTCTTATAAGAGACTGAAATTAGAAATATTAACGACTAAAAGCTGATACAATCAATTGTGTCAGCTTTATTTTTTTATACGAGAATATGCTACTTGTCCCCCTCTTTGGGTAAATAAAAGGCATGTTTCTTATAACTATCTTATAACACAATACTACTATGCTATGCCTTTAAAGCTATAATGCATCGATCATGCTGAAAGCTTTATCTTTCGTGCCTTTATCTGAAAAGAAAAAAGTCCGAAGATTATTCTCCGGACTAAGTTTTAGGAAATGATTTAATTAGCTTAAATTGTATTTCTACGATTATTTACTTAGCTGGTTTCGCTGCAGCTTTCTTTTCTCCTTTTTGGCAACAAGCTTTTTTGCAATCCTTTTTGCAATCTTTCTTTGCTTTAGCGTTCTTGGTTGTCGTTACTTCTGTTTTAGCGGCTTTTTTAACAGGAGCAGCTGCGTAAGCAACATTCCCCATACACATCATTGCTACTACAAGAGCGGCACTTAAAATAATCTTTTTCATATTGGTAGTCTTTAATAATTAAACTTTTTGTTTTATGTCCTTTTATTTGAATATTACAAAGATATGTAGTATTTGTTTCTGTTGTAATTAAATATTTGTTATAAAAGTGTTAGGAAACCGTTAAAGTTAGTACTTGCTATTCTTCAATTTCACCCTTTTTCCCTAAGTTGCGATATTCTCCAGGAGACATTCCCGTGCGCTTTTTGAATAAAGTATAAAAGTGTTCTGATGCATTATATCTTAGTTTGAAGGCTATTTCTTTGATTGAAAGTGTCGTTTCCATCAGCATTTGTTTAGCGGCATTAATACGCAGTTCTTGTAGATACTTTGCAGGTGCATATCCCGTGTACTCCTTAAAAGTTTTTCTGAACCACGAATAACTTATGTTTAGTTTGATCGCAATTTCTTCAGGATTGCAGTCTTGATAGATAGATTCGCGCATGATGATCTTTGCTTGCTCAATCTTTTCTCCACTGTCATCCATACTAAAATATCTATTTTTGGATATTGCCAATGATTTTCCTAATATATGCATAACGATACCTCCTAACTGCTGTTGAGCTCCGACTTTGCTTTCACGAGCTATTTGCAGTGCATCAGTGTATAAAGAAACTAAATCTTCGTTAAGTCCTATTTCTAATACAGGGTTGGTTGGTGATATGAATCCGCACTTGGCGATGTTGTCAATAATGCTACCATTGAAGCCTATGTAATATTCGTCCCATCCATTTTCTAAAAGCGGATGGTATGAATGCCATGTTTCAGGAAATACAAGCATTAATTTCCCCTTACAAACCTGATGTGCCTGTTTAAGGTAATCAACATAGATACCTTTTCCTTTGGTAATATAAATAAGTTGATATTCATGCAAAATGCGTCCTTCCGTCACATTAAAGAAATATTCTTTCGGATGTTCATGTATCGGGTATATATCGCCAGGCTTCACCGATTGATACCCAACGGCATTAACATAAAGTCCATATTGTTCATCCTGCTCACTTACGATCAGGTATTTACAATTGTTACTGTTTGAGCGAGTAGCATTATTTGTCATGGCATCAGTTATTTGGTACAATAATACTTCTTTTTTCTTGAATATGCAACTTAATTTATTGTCTAATGTTTTCAAAAATAAAGTGTTGTATTCATTTATTCGTATTGTTCAGTACTATTTTACATATTATAATAGATTTTCCATGTTAATGTATGATTTTACATATTTTTATTATAAAAGGTATTTTATTTTTACCGGCATTATTAACTAATTCTAAGAAGTATGAAAAACTTGCGTCTCTCTGTAGGCAGTGCTTTTTTGATTTTTCGACATAGATTGGCAGCAAAGATTCCGTTTGCCTCTCTTAGTGGGAAGTCGTTTCTTTTTAATAGACTTCGATATTCTTTATTTGTACTCACATCACTTTTTTTGATCACGTCTTGCTCAAATGATTTTGATGAATATTTTAAGCGCCCTTCTTGGCTTGAGGAGCCGGCTTATGATGCTTTGCAGAGCAAAGGCAATTTCACTGACTATCTAAAGTTAGTGAATCGCACACTTTATAGCTCTGTATTGAAAGGATCCGGAAGCTATACCTTTTTTGCCCCTAATGATGATGCATTTAAAATTTATTTAGCTGGTAAGAGTTTGACCAGTGTAGATCAAATAAGTGATGCGGATGCAGCAAAAATTGTGGCATATTCACTAGTCTATAATAGTTATTCAAGTGCGCATCTTGGTGATATTGCCGGCACGACATGGACAGAAGGAGGATCTGTTCGAAAACTTACACCTTATTATAAGGGCATTTATAATGAGGATGTCAGTGGGGTGACTTCGTGGGTGATTGATCCTTATGATCAAGCCGGTGATGCCAGTACAACGATAATGCCTTATCGTTATTTGTCTATTTTTACTCCTAAGTATTTCTCGGCAAATGGATTGTCAAGCAGTGATTATGAAACATTCTATAACGGTATGTATAATACTCTTGACAATAAAATAAATGTGATGGGTGCTAGTGTATTGAATCAGGAAAATGGTAGCCCGGAGATTGATGTAGAGAATGGAGCCGTTTATGAAGTTAATCGTGTAAATGCAGATGTTACGAATATTGATGAGAAACTGACGGCAGATTCAAAAGGTAATGAATTTCGTAATATTCTTAATCGTAAATTATCTGACGGAACTTATCAGTTTGTTTCTTATGAAGAAAACACTGATAATACAGCGTATTATAAGAAAATATATCCTAGCAGTAATATTTCGCACCTATATTATAAGTCATACTCTTTGCCATTTAGTTTTAATGTTGAGCGCTCTGCAAATACATCCAATGTTAATGAAAGTGATGCTCAAACATTATTTGTTCCCACCAACACAGCAGTTGATACATGGAAAGAAAAAATAACGTCTCTTTATGATATCACCGAAAGTGAAATACCTGATATTGCTTGGCAATATTTCCTTCAAGCTCATATGGTAGATCATTTGGTATGGCCATCGAAATATAAAAGTGAAATCAATGTTAATAGTGAATTCTTAAATGGTGCAGGTTCCAATGGTAATGATCTTTCCAGTGCAGGAATAGATACCTGCAAGATGGCAAGTAATGGGTTTTATTATAGAATCAATTCTGTTATACCCTGTGGCTATTTTGAAAGCATTTATGGGAAAATGCTAATGGACAAGAGTTATTCATACCTTAACTCTATTATTACCAATATTTATTCAACGGATTTAATGACAGATTTCCTCAAGAGTCCGTTAAAAGGTTATACCGAGGAAAATATGACACTGTTGTTGCCTAGCAATGCTTTAATTGCATCTGATGGTTATACATATGATTCATCAGTGAGTGATGTAGCAAGCCGTTTTACCAATTCGTCATTGAAAGGATCTACTAGTGCAATTGAACGTCTGAAAAGAATCATACGTATGGGTATATTTGAACGTGTGAATAACAGTTCAACAAATACATCTATTACAGATTTTAGTGCAACTGAAGATGGTTTGGCAGATTATAATGGGTATGCGTATGCAATCGATTATTATGGTGATATGGTTCGCTATAAGAATAATCAACTACAATGGGCTGGAAATATTACAGATGGAAGTAAAGTGACGGCAACTAAAGTTGTTGATAAAAGTGGCAATAATCCATACAATAACGGGCAAGTATTTAAAATTGACGGATTGCCTCAATACTCTTCTCGTAATAATGTCGATAGTGCCGCCGTTGATTTAGGATGGAATGATCAGAACACAAAAGTGTTCATAAGTAAATATTTGAAGAATAATAGTGAGGTCTCTGTATTTTATAAATATTGGACAGCTTTGAATTCATTAATAGATATTCCTACATCAAAGTATTATACTATTTTAATCCCAGACAATAACTCTATGAATGCGGCTATTGCAGCTGGTGATATGCCTGCATATAGTAGTTTAGTTCCTTATGCCGGAACACTTAATAGTGTATTGAGCCCTGCTGCCGTTGCATTTATATATAACCATGTCTTGCAGGGTGGTATTTATCCGGATGATGGTAAAGCTTATATTATTGATAATTTTAAATATTATTCTACCTATACGGTTAGCTCTATGCAGCCCTATACAGTGAGTAGTGTGACCAATAAATCAAAAGCAACTGTGTATAAAGGCTCTGGAAACGTTTTGACTTTTAAAGCGAACAATATTACCAACGGTGCCACAGTCCTTGTGAAAGGCGGTGATAGTCCGGTTATAGTAGAAAGAGGTATAGCCAGAAGTAACATCATTGGTCCGCGTGCTGTTATCCATGAAGTTAACGGCTACTTAAAATACACAGTACAGTAACAAATATAAAATCAATACAGAATGAAAAAGACATTTAATATATGGCTTATATTGTGTCTGGTTATGATACCCCAATTGCTTTTGGCTCAATCGAAAGTGATGGTAAGAGGTGTGATAACCAGTTCAACGGATGGCTCGACTTTGCCTGGAGCGAATGTTCAGTTAGTGAATAATGATAATCGTATAATTGCTTTTGCTGTAACGGATCTGGATGGTAATTATTCATTAATGGGTGAAGTAAAGCCGGGATATCAGTTGGTTCTTAGCTATTCGGGTTATAAAAAGCAATCTGTAAAGATCAAAGATCTTACACAGTTACAAATTGATGTTGTTCTGCAAGAAGATGTGGTGCAATTGAATGGTGCCATGGTTGTAGCTAAACGTCAAATAAATAATGGCATGATGGATATAGCAGAGCGTGATATGACATCAAGTGCCCAACGCATTTCAATGACTGATTTGGAAGATGTAGCCGGTGCTAGTGTTGATGATGCCTTACAGGGACGTATTGCCGGAGCTGATATTGTGGCAAACAGTGGAACTCCCGGTGCCGGTATGAGCATTCGTATTCGTGGTACCTCTACTATTAATGGTAATGCTCAACCGATGATTGTTGTAGATGGATTCCCTTATGAGACAACAATTTCTTCAGATTTTGATTTTGCCAATGCTGATGAACAGCAGTATAGCCAAATGCTTAATATAGCTCCGGGTGATATTAAAGAAATTACCGTATTGAAGGATGCTGCGGCTACAGCTATTTGGGGATCAAAAGCAGCAAATGGAGTGTTGATGATTACTACAAAACGTGGTTCAGCCAGTAAGCCTCGCGTGACCTATTCGTTTAAAGGAAGTGTTGATAAACAAGGTCGTGGTATTCCTACATTAAGTGGTGATGAATATAAAACATTGGTTCAGGAAGAACTACTAAATTCGGGTATCCCTTTTGACCCTAATTCTTATCCGGCTTTGGCAAGTGACCCTAATAACTTGTATAACTACTATAATTACGGTGCTAATACAGATTGGTTCAAAGCCGTAACCAAAACGGGTAATGTACAGGATCACAATATTTCAATAAGTGGAGGTGGCGATAAGGCACAATATCGGGCATCAATCGGCTATTATGATCAATCAGGTACTGTTATAGGAACCGACTTTAGTAGAATATCTACACGTCTGAATGTAGATTATAGAGTATCTACAAAGTTAAAATTTCAGGCATCAATGAGTTATACTCACTCTGTTAATGATCGTTGTTATATTACATATCTAAATGGCAAAAAGGATGTAACGGAAATGGCTTATACTAGAGCACCGAATATGAGTATTTATGAGTATAATGAGCAAGGTCAATTGACTGATAATTATTTCACTCCCCTTAATTCTTTGCAAGGATATTGGAGCTCTACATCATTAAGCGGAGTCTACAATCCGGTTGCAATGGCTCGTGAAGGAAAATATAAGCTGACTAGCGAGCGTGTAATTCCCGAGTTATCATTAATATGGACACCGTTGAGTTGGATACGTTATTCATTTGATGTCGGCTTTGATGTGATGAATGATAAAACAAAAGCATTCCTACCACAAACTGCAACAGGACGCCCTTGGACAGAGTTAAGTGTGAATAAAGCAGATGATACGGATTCTGAGGCTTTTATCATGCAAACATTTAATAAATTGATACTGACTCCTAATATAGGTCGCAATCAATCTTTGCAATTATTATTGGGAACTCAAACTTATGACAAGAAATCTGCATATTATAAAAGTTCAACATCAAATACTGCTAGTCCTTATTTAACAGACCCATCAGTTGATTCACGTATCATTGAGCAAAGTTAGGAATATATAGTGGTGATAGTGAAAATAGAATGGTATCGGCTTATACACAATGCCAATATAGTTTGTTGGATAGATATTTGTTCAACTTTACAGGACGCTATGATGGAAACTCTCGTTTTGGTAAAGACAACCGTTGGGGATTTTTCCCGTCAGTATCAACTCGTTGGCGTATAAGCGGTGAACCTTTTCTGAAAAAATTAACTAGCAAATGGTTAAATGAATTGAGCTTTCGTGCAAGTTGGGGTGTGAATGGTAGTGAACCTTCTACAGATTATGCCTCAGTTAGTACTTATCAATTGTATAGTTACAGTTATTTGGGATCAACCGGTATATATCCGAGCAGCTTGGAATTATCAAAATTAAAATGGGAGCGCGGTACACAATTCAATTTGGGATTGAACTTCTCCGCTTTTGACAATCGCTTCTCTATTGATGCGGAGCTTTATCGTAAACGTACAAACGACTTATTCTTTAAGAATCTTTCGATACCAAGCACTACCGGTTTTTCTTCAGTTGCTTATATGAATGTTGGCCGTATGGACAATAATGGATGGGAACTTAGTATAAATATGACTCCTGTAAGACGTAAGGATTTAGTTGTAAGTTTCAGTATGAATTTGGCTAGAAATGAAAATAAGATTCAGAAGATCTCCAATATGGTTTCTAATGAGAGTGGAAGCTGGAACAGCCGGGGAATGATTCGTAAATGGGTTGAAGGTCAGCCATTAGGATCTTACTATGGATATAAATCTGAAGGAGTATACTTGAATGATGACCAAACGATAGCTCGAGATGCGAGTGGAAATAAAATTTATACTTATGATGATTCAGGAACAGCACAAGCTGTTAAAATGAAATTTGGTTATCCAAGTATTGCTTATGAATTCCAACCCGGTGATGCGAAGTATAAAGATCAAAATCATGATGGCAACATCGATTATCAAGATATTGTATACTTAGGCAATGCCAATCCGTTGTTAACCGGAGGCTTTGGACCTAACATTCGTTATAAGCAGTGGAGTACGAATGCTTATTTCAATTTCCGTTATGGAAATAAAATTTATAATTATGCTAAATGGAATATGGAACGTATGTACGGTTTTGATAATCAGAGTAAAGCCACTTTGCGCCGTTGGCACCATTCCTATGGTGATCCGTCAACAGCTCCTAAAAATCTTTTGCCACGTGCATTGTATAGCAAAGGTTATAATGATATGGGTAGTGATAGATATATAGAGGATGGTTCATTCTTAAGGTGGAAGTCGTTAACTATAAAATATACATTTACTCGTGAACAATTGAAGCACACATTTATTCAAGATGCCAATATTTATTTGACATTACAGAATTTATATTGTTGGACAAAATACACAGGGCAAGATCCTGAAGTTTCAATAAACACATCGCCTAGCAGTGATACGAGTGGATATGATTATGCAACATCTCCTCGTAGCAAGGAGTATACATTAGGTATATCATTAACCTTCTAATAATAGAGATACTATATGAAAAATTTTAAGATATTAATAAGTTTACTATTGTTGGCAATCGTCTCTACTTCATGTGATGGTTGGCTCAATTTAACTCCTACCAGTGGAGTCGCTCGTAATGAGTATTGGCAAAGTAAAGAAGATGTTGCATCTTTTACGACTGGAATTTATTCGGCATTAGTTGGAGATGATGTTTCATTGAGATTGATATTATGGGGTGAAATGAGAGCAGATATGCTTACTTCAGGTACGAAGAATAATTCAAACTTTTCATTGATAAAACAAGGTGAAATTACAAGTTATAATTCATACTGTGACTGGGGATCGTTTTATACCGTGATAAATAATTGTAATACGTTGATTAAGTATGCACCTGGTGTACTTGATATTGATAAATCATTCACTCAATCAGCACTTCAGCTGAATGAGGCTCAAGCAGTTGGTGTTCGTAGTTTGATGTATTTCTATCTTATCCGGAATTTTGGAGATATACCTTATACAACAACAGCATATGTAGATGATTCTCAAGACTTTTCAATTGCGAAAAGTGATAAGGATTCTGTCCTGAATTATACGATTCGCGATATGGAAAGCGTAGTTGAAGAGTTACCAACATATTACAGTACTAGCAGTGCAGCCAACAATAAAGGTAAATTTACGCGTTATGCAGGTTATGCACTACTTGCAGATATGTATTTGTGGAAAGAGAATTATCAAAAGACTGTAGATTATTGTGATAAGATTATCAGTAGTGGTCAATATGCATTAATCCCTGTGGAGAAGGATTCTGTGGATGTTACGGATGATACGAATGGAACTACCAAAAGGGCGTCATATGCTACAGATGGCGGAAAAGAAAATTTGTTTAATAAACTCTATGTCACAGGGAATAGCGCAGAAAGCATTTTCGAACTACAATTTGGAACAGATAACACGAATCCATTTTATACATGGTTTACGACGGCTCCAAGCAGTTATGCAATCCCCAATACTGATTTTATAAGTGAAAGTCTATTCTTACCTTCAACATTAAGTAGCACTTGTAAAGATATCAGACAACAAGTTTGCAGTAGTTATAATACAGTATGGAAATATGCAGGTTTGTCTTTGTCAAGTAAAACGACCAGAACTGAAGCTCAGATGATCGGGAATTTAATAGTTTATCGTTTGGCTGAAGTTTATTTGATGCGTGCTGAAGCAAAAACACAATTGGCCGCATCTATGTCAGGTGATCAACAACAAAATGAATTAAAAGAAGCTTTGAAGGATGTTGACCTTATTCGTGATCGTGCCAATGCGGTGGATGCTACAGATATTGATCGTTCAGCTCTATCTGTTTCTACAGTGGAAGAGTTTATTCTTCTGGAAGAAGCCAGAGAATTTGCATTTGAAGGGAAACGTTGGTATGATGTATTGCGTAATGCTAAACGTAATAATTATGCAAACTTGAAATATTTGGTGAATATGTGTGTGTATAGCACATCCGCTGATAAGGTATATTCGTTGCAATCAAAATATAGTAACAATTACAATAGTCACTATCTTCCAATATATTATGATGATCTGCAAAGTAACTCTTTATTGAAACAAAACAGTTTCTATGGAGATGGAACGACTTCTACAAATAAAAAATAAGATACTATGAATAAGAATATATTTAAAAGATGGTCAATCGGTCTTGTTGTTTCGTTAGGACTGTTCACATTGATCTTAACATCATGTGATTCGTATATGGATGCGGGAGTATATCGTACGAGCACTACTAAAATGATGGATGAGTATATGGCGTCTGATAGCTCTGATCTTGATTTATTTCTGGAGATTGTAGACAAAGCCGGATTGCGTGGCATGGTTCATGCTTATGGTACATATACCTGTTTCGCCCCTACAGATGCGGCTGTACAGAGTTATTTATCTACGAACAATTTATCGATAAGTACCTTAACGCAGGATCAAGCAGCAAAAATTGTGAAGTTTCATTTCGTTAATGACACAATCCCTACGAGCAATTTTATTGAAGGGCGTCTGTCGAAAGCCAATATGGAAAATACGTATTTGATCACTCAAACCCAAAATGATAAAAATTCAAGCATATTGGTAAATCGTCAGGGTACTATTGTAAGTAAGAATATCTCATGTGGTAATGGAATAATACATACAGTAAATACTGTGTTAACACCAGAGTCTCGCAAGGTGTCTCAGGTATTTGCAAGTTTGGGTAATGATTATAGCATAATGAAGCATATTGCTTCGGAAGTTGAAGCAGCTGGATATTCATTGGATTCTATTTTTGATGGTAATTCCGGTTATCGCACTCTGCTGATACAAAATAATGATGCATTTAAAGCTGCAGGCTTCAGTATTGACGACCAAAGTGCTTTTGACAATGCTTTTCTGGCAGAGTTGAAAGATAATGCAACCACTACTACCATTCCTAATGAGATGCTTCATGATTGGTTATCTTATCATGTGTTGCCTACTCGCTCATATATCACGGATATGATATCAACAAGTAGCTTAAGCACAACTGTGAATAATCAACCTTTGACGTTTGTTTACAGAAATGACTCTTTGTTAATCAATGAGTTCAAGATAGGTAAACTTAATGAGAATGGCATTTTAGTGAATCGCAAGGGTGATTACACTGATTATACTTGCGCGAATGGTGTTATCCAACCCATTGAATCAAATTTGGAAATAAAGCTTCGTAAACCTTACAGGGTATATTGGGATATAGCTACTCAGCCGGAAATAGTGGCCAACAGCTTGTATCGTAAATCCGGTACAACACTTACTTATCAATCCGGAGAACTCTCAGAATTTACATGGGGAGGAAAGCTTAATCCTGCTGTTACCTATTATTGTGGTGGACTTCCTACAAAGCAGAGCTTTGATTCAAAGGCCCAATATGTATATGGCGATTATCTAAATTTCCGAATCAGCACAAGCGTTATGCAATGGGCTGAATTAAAGTTGCCGTTATTGATTGCAGGATCCTATAAGGTTTGGGTTTGCTGGCGCCGTGCAAATGCGATTACTTTTAAAACTATTTATAAAGAAGATGGATATGATAATCAAACTTTGCCAACAGTAGTCGATTTTTCATCCTATTGGCCATCTTCACTTGACGATGACCAGGCTTTGGCCCAAGGATGGAAACAATATAATGCTAAGACTCGTATCAATGTGATGAATTGTAGGTTGATGGGTACGATAACAGTAAATACGACGGGGCGGCATACATTGCGTTTTGAAGCTCTTGATGCAGGTAAAGGTGCTAATTCTTGGGATATGATTCAGTTCATCCCTGTTGAAGAAGATCAGGTTTGGCCACGAGTAGATATGAAAGGCAATTACATTTACAGCACTGCGCTGGATTGTCAGATATACCCTGATGACGGTTCTACTTGTGTGAGCGAATAATGAAAGTGCTGTTGAATAATAAATAAAATAAGATATTATGAAATTGATTAATATAAGAAAATCGTTATTGAGTCTTTCAATAATACTTTCATTCATAGCCATGACCGGTTGCAATGATCAATGGGATGATCATGTTGAGGTCAAGACATCCACTCTATCCGGCACAATTATGGATGCGATTGCGAAAGATTCCAATTTGAGCACATTTGCAAGTATGCTGAAAACTACGGGATATGATTATGTGTTGCGCTCAGGTAGTGAATTCACTGTTTTTGCTCCTAACAACGATGCATTGTCAAGTTATGTTACAGCAGGTGATAGCATTAAAAAGTTGATTGTGAAGAATCATATCACTTTCCTTAAACACAATGCATCTCAATTGGCCGATTTAAAAACATTACGTTCTGTTAATGGAAAGAATTTGACAATAAGTAGTTTGACTTTTCCTGAGACTGATGTGGAATCGCTGTGTTCTAATGGAATTCTTCGCACTGTTACGGATGTTGTAATGCCCAAACAAAACATATTGGAATATTTAACCAATACCGTTGGTAAAGGCAAATATGAGCAAGTTGACTGGTTGTTGAATGCAACCGATTCCGTAGCAGACTTGGCAAATAGTATCCAAACGGGAGTAAATAGCAGCGGACAACCGGTCTATGACACATTGAAGGTTGCTTATAACCGTTTCTTGAATAAGGTGAGTTACAGTAATGAAGATTCTACCTATACATTTGCTTTATTGCCCAATGTGGTTTTTGATGTACTGAAAGTGAAATATGCAAAATACATGAAGCCGGCTCCGGATAATGTAAGTTTGAAGTGGCAACAAACCTTGACGGATGCAGCTATAGCTCGTCAGAGTGTTATGGCTGACTCTATTGCAACGGATGAACTTATTACTGATCTTACATTTCACACCGGTTCTCTTCTTTCAGGGAAGCAGACTAATGTCAATGGGGTAAACGTTGATTTGAATGCTTTGGGAACCACAACGATCCTTTCAAATGGTAGCGTGCAAATTGTAACGGACGCAGGCATCATCTTAAAAAACAACAAGATAAAACCAATAGTTATTCAGGGAGAAGAATTTGATTCTGCTTTGGATCCTTCTTGTGTGATAACTCGTATTCGTAGCTATGCAAGTGGTGGAAAGGACGTTTATCTAGCCAGTGAATTATACCAAACTCGCGATTCATTAGATGCTAACGGAGTGAAGACCGGTACCACAATCTCATATCTTTTCAATAAAAGTGCTACTAATACTGAAACAACGAGAGTGAATACGTGGATTCAGTATTTGACAAAGCTCTATACCTGTGATTATAAAATGTATTGGAAATCTTATGATGACTTTTCAGACCATGTTCATAAAACAGCTACGAATGGTGCAACCTATGATCCTAGTTATGATCCCACGAACCCTACGAAAATTTGTCCATCTACAATGAATGTGGGGATGAAGTTGTATGCATCGTTTAGCGGATATCCTAATTTGGTCCGTAGTTCTTCTACGCCTGAAGGTTTAATATTAAATAATTGGGCTGATACAGGGCTGAAAACAGGCTCGGATAGTTATTATGCATTTGCATCTACCAATAATGCAGGATGTAATCGTGAGCAACAATTATACTTATATCGATTGAATGTGACTTGGAGTACAAAGACATTAGCATGGGGAACAGATCCTGGCTCAGTCAATACTTCGGGTGCTGTAAGTAGAGATAATCAACTATTGTCTGTGGCTACTTATGGGCAAACTCATTTTTGGGTTACTAACTCCTACTTTACAACTTCAACGTCTAGTACGAGGAATGGATGGATCTTCCTTGATTATATTCGGTTAGAACCTCAAATAAATGAATAAAGAAGTTCAAATATTAATTATAAAAATCGATCAATAATGAAAAGATTAAAATATATAATGTTGCTCTTTCTATTGGCATGTGTAGGCTCTGTAAATGCACAAAGCAAATCACAAGCGCATGAACTGGAAAAAGTAGAACTGAAGGGGACGGTGGTAGATGCTAGCACCGGAAAGCCTTTGCCTGGTATCAGTGTATCCTTGCCTAAAGTGACGGCCGCAATGACGAATGCTAAGGGAGAGTTCAAAATAAAGTTACCTTCATATAATGAAGAGTTGAATGTAAGCGGACCTATGCGTGAAACGCAAAAAGTGTTGGTCAAAGGAAAGTCTGAAATAAAAATAAGAATGTATGAAGATGGTTATGCCAATTCTTCATACAAAGATGTGCTCACTCCATTAGGAGATATGAATAATACACGAATTACTTCGTCAATGACTTATTTGGATACAGATAACAGTACCAATACAGCTTATACGCCCGAGCAGTTCTTGCAAGGTACCGTAGCCGGATTAGAAACTCATATGCGTTCAGGGCAAGATGGAACGGGTGCAAATCTTTATTTGCATGGCGTGAATTCTATTTATGCAGGCAATCAACCCTTACTTGTTGTTGATGGAATGGTCATTGAAAATCAGGCATTTGGTACGTCCCTTATAGAAGGATATATTTCTACACCGATGGGTGCAATAGATGTACATGATATTCAACGTCTTACCGTATTAAAGGATGCGACTGCTCTTTATGGAACTAAAGGTGCAAATGGAGCTATTATCATTGAAACCATAAGAGCCAAGGAAATGTCTACTCAAATATCAGCCCATATTCAATATGGAATGAATCTGACTCCTAATAAGATCCCCTTGCTTAATCCTGATGAAGCAAAAAGTTATTTAATTGATTTATATCAGAGTCAGGGACTGTCAGCTTCAACTATTCAAAATATGGCCTTGTTTAATACAACTCTTCCTACAGAAGACAAGTGGGGCAGATGGAGTGGAAATACAGATTTTTATCGTTATAACAAATCAACTGACTGGCAAAATAAGCTTTTCCAGAATAGTATGAAGAGCCAATATGGATTGAATGTACGAGGTGGTGATGAAGTCGCTCTATATGCTCTGTCTTTGGGATTTATCAATAACGATGGATTGATAGATGGTACTTCTTTCAATCGCTTCAATGCGAGAATTAATACGGATGTTACTTTTTCTCAACGTATGAGATTGCATGCCAACATGAGCTTCTTGTATGGACAGAAAAAAATGAGAGATGAAGCAAATACTTCAGTAACTAATCCATTATATTCATCTTTGATTAAGGCACCGTTTATGACTTCCAATATTTATGATGAGGCAAACCTTCCTTCTCCTAATCTTGAGAGTGCGGATATATTCGGTTTCTCAAATCCGGCAACAATAAGCCAAAATGTGAATGAGAAGAACTCTAATTATAGATTTTTTGGGAATGCAGAAGTAGAATACGATCTTTCCAAATATTTGAAGTTGTCAACAAACATTGGTTTGGATTACAACAAAGAACGGGAATTAATATTCTATCCAAGTACAGGCATTAAATATGAAAATCTTTCAAATTCAGCAGTAACCAATTCGGCACGTAGTCGTGTAGAACGCCTTTTTTCATTATTTAGTGAAACACGCCTGAAATACAATCATGACTTTGATCGTAACCATCAGTTAAATGCTTTATTGGGTTTCCGTTATATGACAACACATTCTGAAGAAGATTGGGGAAAATCATATAATAGCGCCAGTGATAAATTGACCACACTTAGCAATGGCGATAATATGCTTCGTCAGACAGGTGGAAATCTCGGCGATTGGAAGTGGATGGCTATATTGGGAAATGTCAATTATTCACTATATAATAGATATTTCTTTACAGCAACAGCTTCATTTGATGCTTCTTCACGTTATGGCACATCAGCAAATAAATTTCAGCCTTTTCCATCCTTGCAAGCAGCATGGTTAATTTCTTCAGAGAAATTTATGCAAAAGATTGATTGGATAAATCTTTTAAAATTACGAGTTGGATATACCTATAGCGGAAATGATGACTTAGGCAATTATGCCGGTCGCCGCTATTACACATCTATAAATTATTATGGTAATTATGGATTGGTTCGTGGAAATTTGGTTGACGAGGACTTGAAGCCCGAGTTGAGTAAGAAGTTCAATGTCGGATTGGATTTGTCTATGTTTAATGATCGTCTAGCTTTGACCTTAGACTATTATCGGAACAACATTGATCATATGATTACTTATGGTACACCACCAACAATATCGGGCTTTTCTACTTATGTAACCAATGGCGGATCAATGCGAAATACCGGATTAGATGTAGCTTTGAAAGCTCGTTTGATAAACAAAGCTTTAAAATGGGATTTAGGAATTAATGCTACGTTTAATAAAAATAAGGTTACAAAGCTGAACGATGGCAATTACACAACAACAGCTTACGGAGGCACTATCCGTACGGCAGTAGGAGCCCCGATGGGACAGTTCTATGGATATAAAACCAAAGGAATTTATGCCACAACGGCTGATGCAACATCTGCTGGACTAAATACCTTGATCGGTACGGTCGTAACTCCATTTCAAGCAGGGGATGTCCGTTTTGTAAACAAAAGCGGAGATTCGGCAGGAATGATTGACGAGAATGATATGACCGTGATTGGTGACCCTAATCCGGATGTGTTTGGAGGAATCACTTCGTCAATTACATGGAAGCGTTTTACATTCAATGCTCTTTTTACCTATTCATTGGGTAATGATATATACAATTATACTCGTTGTGTATTGGAGAGTGAGTCAGGATACCAGAATCAGACCAAAGCTGTAAGAAATAGATGGAGTGTTGAAGGACAGAACACATCTATGCCAAAAGCTGAATATGGTGACCCGCGTGGCAATTCACGTTTTAGTGATCGTTGGATTGAAGACGGCTCTTATTTGAAGTTGAAAAACATTAGTTTGTCTTATGACGTGCCTATCAAGGAAGGATTAATTACCGGACTGACTATTTACGGTGCTGCTGAAAATCTTTTCACAATTACCAAATATAAAGGCTATGATCCGGAAATAGCAACCTCTCTTAATCCATTGACTCGTGGGATAGACTCATTTATTACACCCACTGTTGCTACATTCTATGTTGGCGTAAAGATTGGATTATAATAATAAATAATTGATTAAGATATGAAAAGTTTAAAATATATAATTGCTCTTTGCCTCGTACCATTGGCTTTTACGGCTTGCGTTGATGCCAATATGGAGCAAGAGCTTGACCCTAAGAATAATTATCAAACGGTAAATGATGCTGACAATGTGGTTTTAGGCGCTTATGCCAGTTTCTTAAAATTAGGCAAGCAAATGGTCGTATTGAATGAGCTGCGTGGTGATTTGGTTGATGTCACTACCAATGCTTCAACTGATTTGCAACAAATAAATTCAAAATCTCCGGATGCAAACAATCAGTATGCTGATCCCACACCCTTTTATACTGTAATTATGAACTGCAATGATGCGTTGAGTAATTTTGATAAGATGAAAGCCAAGGGAACGTTAACAGACGATGAATATAAAGAATTATATTCCGATATGACGGGTTTACGTTGCTACACATATTTACAATTGGGAGTTCAATTTGGTAATGTTCCTTATATCACCAAACCATTGAATACGATAGCCGATGTGAAAGCAGTGGCAGAGAAGCAGGCAACAGTGCCTCTTGATACATTGATATCCTATTTGATAAAAGATATGGAATCATTGTATACGAATATCGGTTCAGGTGCTCTTGACAGCTATCAAAATTCAGATTTAGTACAATACACGCTTGATGGATATAGTTTGAAAACGTCTTTTGTGAATAAACACCTTTTATTAGGTGATCTGTATTTATGGAATGAAGATTATACCAAAGCGGGTATAGAGTATTACAAAGTATTGGGTAGAGATGATGGAGAATCTGCAACCGGTAATTATCTGTATTACCGTTGCAATTCACAAACAACCAATTCCTCCTTAGTCTTTGGTACAGGTTCATACTTCCAGATTCTATATTTAAGATATCATGAAGATGACATTAATTCAATGGGTAATTTTTGGGTAAATATGTTCCAGGATCTTCCACAAAATAAACCTTATATATATGAATGGGTTTGGAGCATACCCTATGATGTTGATTTTAAACCGACATTCCCTTTTACATCCTTATTTAATCCTGTATCTGATGGCGGAAATTACCAGTTGATGGCATCATCTTATGCTGTCGATAGCTTGTGGAATAATCAAAAGCAGACAAATGGTTTTAATTATGATGCTCGTGGTGAAGGTTCAAGCTTCCTAAAACAGTCAGATGGCACATACGCTATACGTAAATACAAGTATCGTGCGGATGAAGATGCTAAGAATGAAGGTAATTTATTCTTGTATCGTGCCGGGCAGATTCATCTTCGTTATGCTGAGGCTGCAAACCGTGCAGGATATCCTAAGGTAGCATGGGCATTGTTGAACAATGGCGTTCAGTCAACGTTCAATTATAGTACGGCGAAAGACGGTAGCGAAAAATTTATTAGTGGCTGGGGACCTAATAACTATTATCCCGCGCCATGGTATTTGGATGCTCGTTTTGATACGGATTTAAATATTCGTTCACCGTGGCGTTACAATCAGGGCATTAGAGGAAGAGCCTGTCTTGAATCTCGTTCTTTATCTAATATAAAGTCCATTGATATTATAGATAATAAAACGGATAGTACTCATGTCATTGAGCAGTATTTGCTTGATGAAAGTGCTTTGGAATGTGGCTTTGAAGGTTCTCGTTGGTTTGATTTGGTTCGAATAGCTCATCGATTGAATAAAGAAGGTTTGGATGGAGGAGCTTTCTTGACAAAAAGATTAGCAGGCAAATATAGCAGATCATCTACAGCAGCTCCCACATATACTAAGGATGAGAGTACATGGTTCTTAAAATTTAAGTGGTGATTTGCTACTACTATATTATAATGTTGTATTTGGTTAGATTTTTTAGGATAACGGCAAAAGGTTATATGTAGCAGATTTTCCTTTTTAGAGTTTTGATAATTCATGAAGAATGGAATATTCAAAACGATGAAATAGCTTTCAGTCTTTCAGTGCATTATTTGCACAGAATGGCTGAAGGCTATTGTTTTTATCTACCCATTAGCTTTTCCGTGTTCATTCATTTAATATCCCAGATAGACCTACGCTTTATTGAGTAAAAATATATAGTTAAATGGTAAATGCTGGACATTTTTTATTTGAATTGATTCTAGTTACAAAGATAAATAAAAAATATTTATCTTTGTAACTAGAATCGATTAGATGTAAATATGTTGAAAAACGCATTCTTGAACAAAAGCTCTTTATATATAAGTAATGTGAATATCTTAGTGCATGCGGATTTAAAAGGCTTAGCTTTATCTTCATTTTTAGGTGGGGGACACTTTCTCCATCTGATTATTTGCTGTGTAATAATTATTTAATCTTAAAAAAAATGACATCTATTAAAGTACGTTTGTACACTTATCGTGCAAATAAAAAAGGGACCTTCCCGCTTGTTTTTCAAATCCTTCATCAGAGGGAGAAGCGTGTTATTTATTCGTCGTATCATATACACGAGGAATGTTTTGATAAAGCACATGGCCGTGTGGTAAGTCGAAGAAGAGAAAAAGTTTTCAATGCGAGTGAGATAAATGATTATATTCATAACATGGTTAGTAAACTTGAAACAACGATCAACATGTTGGAAGACGAAAGAGAGAACTATTCGGTTGCTGACATTACAGAATTATTTCGGATTCACCAGAACAACAGCCTTGTGTTGATTTATATGCGAAAGCTGATTGCCCAATTGAAAGAAGAGAAGAGAATGAGCACGTTGGACTCTTATCAAAGTACGTATAATCGTCTTATTCGTTTTATAGGTAAAAAAGAGGATTTATATTTTTGTGACATCACTCCTCGTTGGCTAAATCGGTTTATCAGTTCCCTTCAAAAATCCGGGTTAAAAGAGAATACTATTAATTTCTATTGTCGTATACTTCGTGCCGTATACAATAGAGCCTATAATGAAGGTGTAACGGGTGCAAGTGCTGATTCGCCATTTAAGAAAGTTTCTTTTGGAACTACGAAGACCGTGAAGCGTGCCATAGATAGCGAAGCAATCAAGAAAATAATTCATGCAAAGATTGAAAATAATAAGCAATTGGAGCTTGCACGTGATTTTTTTCTTTTCAGCTTATACTGTCGTGGAATGTCTTTCGTTGATATGGCCTGTTTGAAACATACAAATATCATTGATGGGGTTATTTATTACAATCGACGAAAAACCAAGCAACCGATGCGGGTGAAAATAGTGCCCCAGCTTCAGAATCTCATTGAGAAATACCGTCGGGATGAGGAATTTGTTCTTCCGATTCTCAGCAAGGGCGACAAATCACTTTATAATAAATATCGTAGCGAACTTCGGAAAACCAATAAAGATCTTGATAAACTTTCTTCATTTTTGGGACTTGAAATTCATCTCACCTCCTATGTGGCCCGTCACTCTTGGGCGACTCAGGCTCATAAAGACGGAGTACCCGTCTCGGTGATCAGTGAAAGTTTAGGCCATACTTCAGAGAAAATGACATATATTTATTTAGCTGCTTTAGATTCCGCAGTCGTGGATTCTGTGAATGAAAACATGCCATTTATGCATTTTTAAATAAATTTTATTGTTTTTTTTATTCCAAATAATAAAAATGCTTTATATTAGCAGCATAATAGCAATCTCTCCTGGACAGAGAGGGACGTGTTTAATTTACTATTCTTTATTTCTTTTTTTTACCACCAATAACTTCTCTTCTTTATTCCTCATCTTCATGTAAATCAGTCACTTACCAATCATTACATTCCCACCATTCAACTTTTTATAATTCCTTGTTCGCCGCTCTACAAAAGCTAAAATGTTTCTGCAAAAGGCCTTGTTACTTTTTTGCTATTTTCTCTTTTTTGCCTTTTTGTAACATATATAGTATTCATTATCAATTATTTAGCATTTATCTACTTCCCCAATAAATATTTATTTTCTCACATTGTTTCTGCAAATGTTTCTGTAAATATGATCTTTTAAATGATTGATCATGAATCTTTTATCATCTATATTCATCACTGCTTTTTGATTGTATTTCATTTTGCAGAAACATTTCTTCTTTTTCACAATTCATAATCTACTGTATTTCAATTGTTTATATTCTTTTTATCAATAAAAGACTCTCTCTGTCCAGGAGAGAGACAAAAAGGATTAAACAAGATGAAAGCAAGTAATTGTGGTAAATACCGAGCATGCCCGGTCGTAAGGACGTATGTACAGATTTTTCATATACCTCTTTGCCTGATCGTCCTGTTGTTTTTGGGTTCTCTGTCTGCAGAGTCTCAGAGCAACGTGGGCTCAAACAAACAGATCGGTATAGGTTTATCATTTCGTATGGGCAAGAGTGATTTGGATGTCAACTACCTGAATAATAAGGTTGTTCTTGACACTTTTGTGACACATCTCAAGCAAATCCTGAGTGATTCCTGCTATACTGTCAAGCAGTTTAAGCTTGTCGGTTCGGCATCGCCGGATGGTAAATCAGAGAGTGTCAATATTCAACTGGCAGGGCGACGTGCCGAATCTATTCAGAAGTATTTGGCTGCTCTTGTCAATGTTCCTCCCTCTACTATAACGATAGAGAATAAAGGAGAAAATTGGGATGTCCTTCGTGTGCTGGTTGAAAATTCAAAATTATCTTCCCGTAGAGATCTTCTGCGGATACTCAACAATGTTCACGATCGTAATAAGCGAAAGAATGCATTGATTCGTTTCCACCGGTCTGCACCATATATATATATGCGTAAGCATTATTTTCCTATTCTTAGCGGAGGCATCTATCCTGTAGAGAAGCAACCTTTGGGATGTGGTGTCATTGTTGATTTCGATAAACGGGTGATTCCCCCACCTGTAAAGAAGCCCGATCCGAAGCCTATTCCCAAACCAGTGAAGGTGGATACGATACCGGCATCATCAAAACCGAAGAAAGATCTTATCCACATGGTTCATGATGTGAAGTCTGAAATAGTCCCATTGGGATGGACCGTAGGCACCAATTTAGCTTACATAGGTGTTTTAATGCCTAATATCGAGCTTCAAGGTGCGTTGTCCAATCATTTTTCTTTAAACATTAATGGCATGTGCGCATGGTGGTCACAATCTTCCAAGCAGCGATATTATCAAATGGCAGGTGGAAGTGCTGAGTTTCGTTATTGGACAGCCGGCAAAGTACTGAAAGGTCAATACGTAGGTATCATGTTGATAGGCGGACTTTATGATTTGGAAAACCGAGGCAACGGATATCAGGGCGAATATGGTGGAGCCGGTATTACGTACGGTTATGTGCTTCCTTTGTCTCATTGCTTGTCGCTTGACTTAGGTCTTGGTGGCGGATTTCTTTCTACACAGTATCGCAAATACGATTATGAGAATAGCAGATATACTTATTTATTGACAAAGAAGTGTCAATACCTGGCACCGTTAAAACTTGAAATAGGTTTGGTATGGCGTATAGCCGGAGATAAAATAAAAAAATAAAGGAGATGTTGGTTATGGCAAATAGATTAAGAAAGACAATAGTACTCGGCATTGTGATCGCTGCAATATGTGTATTGGGGAGTTGTCGAAAAGATTTATATTATTCGAATTCGGATATTGATGGTCCTCAAGTATATATTAACGCAATGTGGCCGTCTGATCTCACAACAATACCGTCTGGCATTAGGGCCATTTTTTATCCTACAGCTGGAGGCACGCCTATAGTCCGCAACATATTACCTGCAGGAGGATATGTTGCTATACCGAAGGGCACTTACAATGTGGTCTTGTTCAACAATGATACGGAATATGTCAAGTTGTACAACACCGATACCGATTCCACATTGGAAGCGCGTACCACAACTATTCTGGCATCAGCTAAAGTTAAATCATTTCCTTCTCAGGATATAGTGAATATGCCGGATAGTTTTTATTCCTATAAGATTAAGAACTTCAATGTGACCGGTAATTCTTTACCTGATATATTGAGTGCACCTTTGCAAAATAAAGTGAAGTTTTTCAATGTACGAGTCAATATTGGAGGTACGGGAGGAGTCAGCTATGTATCTTCAGCGACAGGTTATATAAGCGGTTTGTATGGAAGCTTCTTTCCAGGGCTTGATACCTATCCGTCCACTAATTCGGCAATAACATTCAATTTTTCCAATAAAGGAGCTGATTACCTTCAAGGTACAGTTAGCACATTTGGAGTTAATTGTTTGAGCGGTAACACACAAATGTTCAAGATTTCGCTCACGCTCACCGATGGGCGTACGCTGGAATATGATTGCGACATTACCAGTTTGTTGAATATTGATTTATCTAAGCCCAATCAAGTAGTAACTATACCTGGTACTATAGATGTGTCAGCCGGTAGTTCTTCTGGTTTTAATGTGAATGTCAATGATTGGGGCAATTCTACGAGCGTTGATATATAATATTGGTCTTGCATTTATATATTTTATTAATTTAATTTTTTTTATATGAAACAATTGATTTTATGCGCATCTATTGCTGCTTTGGCAATGTCTAGTTGCTCTAATGATGGTAGCACGCTCACACCGGGCTCCACCGAATCCAAAGCTGTAGGTTTTAGTACGTTTGTCGAAAAAACGACAAGGGGAGATAATGTCGTTACCGGTACCACATATCCTACCGGTGGCAATTTTCTTGTAATGGGATATAATACCGGTAGTACTTCGGGTACTTTGTCATCAAATTCCGCGTTGAATTTTATGCGTAATGTTGTTAGCTTTGATGGTACTAGCTACACGTATTACCCGACACATTATTGGACGCCTAATAATTATTACAGTTTCTTTGCTGTTCATCCGGCTACCGACGTCAGTAGTGTCACTACGCCTGCTGCCATAGAAGGGAGCAATCTTCCTTCTGTTGATCTCACCGTCAACGCCGATCCTCAAAATCAAGCCGATTTGATGATGGCCTCAGCTTTGGATCAAACATCCACCAGTGCAGCCGGAAAAGTTCAATTTAACTTTGGCCATCAGTTATCACGTATCGGGTTTAATGCTCAGTTGGCTAGTGATTACACATCAGTGGGTGCGTATGTTCGTGTCAATTCCATCGTTGTTAGCAATGTAGCCAGTGAAGCGAAGTTTGCTTTCAATAAAACCGGTGTTATCTCGGTTACTCCGGTCACCACAGGACAAAGCTTCACATTGAGTAGTAGCAATATGCTTAATCAAGGAGTGGTTTCTTCCGTTGGAACTTCAGTAAGATTGAATTTAAGCAATGCTTATTTGTTGATGATCCCTGCTGATTATAGTGCAGCCGGATCTACGGCAACTATTACGGTCAATTGCACCGTCACTTATGCTGATGCTACATCATCTACATTTACGATAACCAAGAAGTTATCTGATTTGAATACGGCAAATAAATGGACTGCGGGACAGGCTTATGATTACAATATGACAATTTCATTAACTTCTGTAACATTCTCAGCAGCTATTTCTGCTGATTGGTCAGCTACTCCTACATCCGCTTCTGTCAATTAAAACAATTTTTTTTAGAGATTAAGTAATTGGGAAGGTGAATATTCCCTTCCCGATTATCTATAATGTTATCTTATTCATATTAATTATGCAAGTTATAAGGATTTTCCCCATATTGGTGATGTTCGTTTTCCCGTTTTTGAGCGGTTGTACACATGATGATGACTCTTCGGACGGTTATTCCGATATATCCGTGCAGTTCACGGCCCAGAGTCCCAGCTCATCTTCTCTGCCTGCTTGGCAGCAGGTGAATGTGCCCTTGGATGGTAGTGCATCCACTTCATCATCTTCCGCTTCCACTCGTGGCTTTGTCGTGAGTGACACCGAAGTTCCTGCAGGAAATGTAGGTATGTTGGGCTATGTCCTTTCCGGCGGTACGTGGAGTTCATCGCTTACCCCATCTTTCATGTATAACATACCGATTACTCGTCAAGGCACCGGTAGCAACTACACTTATCAATATGCTCCTACTAAATATTGGCCATCCAACGCCTCAGATCTGGTTAAATTCTTCGCTTACTATCCCTATCAAGGTAATGGCATCACGCTGAGCAAATCCACCGATACGGGGTATCCGAGCATTACTTATATACCATCTACTGCGGTGAGCGATCAAGTAGATTTGATGTCTGCCTCTCCTTCGGCTTGCAACAACAAGTCCGGTATCAATGCTGTGGGATTGACCTTTAGTCATGCTTTGACACGCATCTCTTTCTCTGTGCAGTGTAGCTCATACAGTACGATCACCGTGCAGTCCATCTCTCTTTCCGGCATCAAGAGCAAGGGCACCTTCTCTTATAATCCTTCAGTGATATCTTCTCCGTGGACTCTCTCATCCTTGGCCACCGATACCACCACTTACAAAGTGTCCACTTCCGATGGCACACTTATTCCTGGAGCATCACAGGCATTAAATGCCTCAGCTTATCAAAATATAACCTCTTATATGGGCAACCTTCTGCTACTTCCCCAGTCTGTGACTTCTGCCAACACTCTGGTGGTGAAGTACACTGTCGATGGCGTGTCCAATACCTCCACACTTAGTATCCCGTCTGCCACATGGGCGATGGGGCAGAGCATTAACTATCAGCTCAAGCTAGGCTTAATCAATTCCAATTGCTATATAGTCAATCCCTCTAGCACCTCCGCCGTTGCTTTGAATATTCCACTCAATCGTGTAAACGAATTTTGGGGCAATGCCTCTTATGGTAATGACCCCACTTATGTGATAGGCTCCGGTGATGCATGGACTGCCAATATTATCTGGGAAGATGTTCCCGGATTGGTCACTCTCACACAAAACAGCGGCATGGGGCCTTCGGGAAAGATCACAGTGAGCGTCCCCGCCGGTTCTATTTCGGGTAATGCGGTGATTGGCGTCAAGAAGACGGGCACGACAGGTTATGCATGGTCTTGGCATGTGTGGGTCACAGGTTATGACCCTAACACCACTAACAGTACAATAGGCAGTTACACCTTTATGAATTACAATTTAGGCACCACTAGTACCACTCCGGGGGAAGCCTACAAAGGGCTGTATTATCAGTGGGGACGCAAGGATCCATTTCCTCAGACATGTTCAATAACATCCAATGTTCAGGAATCAATCTACGGCTCGGTTACGAGTATTACGAATACACCGGTAGCTGCTGTCAACAACTTGCCCAACTCCGTCCAGAATCCGGCCACATTCTATTATGGTGTAAATGATTGGTACACAAGTTCCTCATCATTATCAGATCAAAATAATGGATTGTGGGGTCTCGCCAAAACGATTTACGATCCATGCCCTCAAGGTTGGAAGGTAATGTCTATGGCTGCTTACTCATTATTCTCTAAAAGCACAATGACTTATACTTCCGAGAATTATGGTTGGACAGATAAATCTTCCGATACTTTTTGGTCGTTGTCCGGTGGTTTGCGCTACTATGATGGTGCATGTTACGATGTCTCAGCTAACGGTTATGATTGGTCAGTAGATGCTATTTCTAATAGGGCACGCGCTTTCAATATCAGCTATACTTATGTGGATTCATCCATATTCTCGATCATTCGGGCAAGCGGCTTTCCTGTTAGATGTGTGCGAGATAATTAAGAGTATCAGGTACAATAATATAAATATTAGTAGATTATGAGATTGAAAGAGAATATAGTAATGTTGATGTGCATCAGTCTTTTACTGACAGATTGTGCACATGACGATGAATGCTACGGTAACTTCTCCGATATATCGGTGCAGTTCACCACCAGCAATCTAGGCACTCGTGCGTCTTCATTGGGGTGGCATGAGATGAATGTGCCCTTAAATGGTGATACCTCTACTTCCTCGCCCGTTGCTTCTACTCGCGGTTCGGTTGTGGGGGACACTGGTGCTCCAGTGGGTAGTTTTGGTGTGTTAGGCTATGTTCTTCCTAATGGCACGTGGAGTTCATCTCTTACCCCGTCATTTCTGTATGATACTCAGGTTACTAGACAAGGCACTAACAGCAATTACACCTATCGGTATTCTCCTTACAAGTATTGGCCGAACAATACTTCGAATTTGGTCAAGTTTTTTGCCTATTATCCTTATGGTGGTAATGGTATCTCATTGAGTAGCTCTACCGCCACCGGCTATCCGTCTCTTACTTATGCACCATCCACTACTGTGAGTGATCAAGTGGATTTGATGTATGCCTCTTCATCTGCTTGTAACAATAAGTCCACCGACAATGCGGTGAGCTTGAGCTTTAATCATGCCTTGACACGCATCTCTTTCTCTGTGGAGAGTAATTCCTCTTATGTATTTACCGTGCAGTCCATCTCATTAACCGGTATCAAGAGCAAGGGTACGCTCTCTTATGATCCTTCCGTGGCATCTTCCCCATGGACTCTTTCATCCTTATCCACTGACACTACCACTTATACGGCATCTACTTCTGATGACACCCTTCTTCCCGAAACATCACAATCATTGAGTAGCTCTGCTTACCAGAACGTCACTTCATATACAGGTAATCTTTTATTGCTTCCTCAATCGGTGACTTCAGCCAATAAACTAGTAGTGAGATACATGGTTAATGGTGCGTCCACAGTGTCTACTATTGCCCTTCCTTCTGCTACATGGACAATGGGGCAGAGTCTTAATTATCAGGTGAAGTTGGGCTTGCCTAGTTCTAATAGTTATATTGTGACTCCTTTTTCTAACTCGACCTTTACCTTGAACATTCCGATTACTAGGGTAAATGATTTTTGGGGCAATACCTCTTACGGCAATGATCCCACTTATATGATCGGTTCTAATGACGTATGGACAGCTAATATAATCTGGCAAGATGGTTCCAGTTCGGTGAGCCTCACGAAGGGCATCGGTGTCGGGGCTAGTGGTAATATAACGGTGAAAGTAGCCGCAGGTTCGGCATCGGGTAATACAATTATAGGTATCAAGAAGGCAGGTACTACGGGATATGCTTGGTCTTGGCATGTGTGGGTCACTGGTTATGATCCGAATTTAAAGAATAGTAAGATAGGTAACTATACGTTTATGGATTATAATTTGGGTACTACCAGCATCACGCCGGGAGAGGCTTACAAAGGGCTATACTATCAGTGGGGTCGCAAGGATCCTTTCCCTCAAGCGTCATCTATCAGTTCCAATTATCAGGAATCAATCAGTGGTTCAAGTATCACGAACACAGCCGTTACCGTTGCTAATAATTTAGCAAATTCAGTTCTGAATCCGGCAACGTTTTATTTTAATTCTTCAGGGGTGTCTGATTGGTACACAAATTCCGGTTCCACTTCGGCTCAGAACAATTATCTGTGGGGTATTACCAAGACAATCAATGATCCTTGCCCACCGGGATGGAAAGTTGCTCCTGATGCAGCTTATTATCCTACTTATTTTAGTAATAGTACGATGACTTATAGTGATGATAATTATGGCTGGACAGATAACGGATCAGGAAGTTTTTGGCCGCTAACAGGTTTTATGTACAGCGGTACTGGTGCGATGGGCTCTGTTGGTTCTCATAGTAGTTATTGGACGTCTATATATTATTCCGCCGGCGCATATATAGGTTCATATCTTTTTAATATGTATACAACCTATGTGGTTTGTACTTTTGGTTATTCTCGTGCGATGGGTTTTCCGGTAAGGTGCGTACAAGATAAATAGCTTAAAATAATTATGTGGCATAAAAATATAAACATATATATTATGAAAATTATAAAGGATTTCCCAATATTGATGCTAGTCTGTCTGTTTCAAACAGGTTGCGTGCATGACGATGAATACTCCGGTGGCTACTCTGATAAATCCGTGCAGTTCACCGCCCACAATATAGACACTCGTACATCCTCTTCAGGTTGGCATGAAGCAAATGTATCTTTGGGTGGCGATACTGCCACCACATCTTCTCCTGTCACCACTCGTGGTTCAGTTGTAAGTGGTACGGATGCTCCTGTGGGCAGTTTCGGTGTATTGGGATATATTCTTCCCAATGGCACGTGGAGTTCCTCTCTTCTTCCTACATTTATGTATAAAACTCAAGTGATCCGTCGTGGTAATAAAGGAAGCTACACTTTTCAATATTATCCGAGTAAGTATTGGCCGACGACGGGTACCGATTTAGTTAAGTTCTTTGCTTATTATCCTTATGATGGCAACGGTATTACATTGAGCCCCTCCTCTGCTACGGGTTATCCGTCTATAGCCTATGCATCATCTACCACTGTGAGCGATCAGGTCGATCTGATGGTTGCCTCACCTTCTGCCTGTAACAATCAATCAGATGGTAGTGCTGTGGGTCTGAACTTCAACCACGCCCTGACGCGCATCTCTTTTTCAGTGAAATGTAGCTCTTATAATATGGTTACAGTGCAGTCTGTTGCTCTAACAGGGATCAATAGCAAGGGAACCTTCTCTTATGATCCTTCCGTGGCATCTACTCCTTGGACACCTTCTTCGCTCTCCACTGACACCACCACATACAAGGCAACTACTTCAGACGGAACACTCATCCCCGAATCTTACCAAGCTTTGAGCGTCTATAATTATCGGAACATAACTTCTGGTACGGGCACATTTTTGTTGTTACCACAGTCGGTGACTTCTTCCAATAAGTTGGTGGTGAAATACACAGTTGACGGTGTGGCTAAAGTTGCTACAATTAATCTTCATGCTGCTACATGGGCAATGGGGCAGAGTATTAATTATCAACTCATTCTGGGTTTGGACAATTCCAATTGTTATGTGGTTAATCCTTCCACTGTCTCTGATGTCACTTTGAATATTCCACTTACCCGAGTGAATGAATTCTGGGGTAATGCCTCTTATGGCAATAATCCTCTTTACGTGATTAGAGCGAATGATACATGGACTGCTGATATCGTTTGGCAGGATGTTCCCAATTTGGTGACTCTCAGTACATCTAGTGGCACTGGCCCTACGGGAAATATTGTTGTGCGTGTCCCTACTAAATCGACATCCGGCAATGCGATAATAGGCATCAAAAAGACAGGCACATCGGGTTATGCATGGTCGTGGCATGTATGGGTTACAGGGTATAATCCCAATACTACGAATAGTGTAATAAATGGCTACACGTTTATGAATTATGATTTGGGTACCACCAACCTCATTCCGGGACAAGGTTATAAGGGCTTGTATTATCAGTGGGGACGTAAGGATCCCTTCCCTCAGGTATCGGCAGTTGCTTCCAATACTGTGGAATCTATTTATGGTACTTATACTAGCATCACGAATACAGCAGTTGCTGTTGCTGATAATTTGGCAAATGCGGTTGAAAATCCTGCAACGTTTTATCATGGTTCCGATTGGGGTTGGAGTAATTGGTACACGAATAACAGTTCTCTTGCGAATAATAATGCTCTGTGGGGTATTGTCAAAACTATTTATGATCCGTGCCCACAAGGTTGGAAGATAATGCCTATTGTCGCTTGTTCGGCCTCTTTCACAAGTACTACATCAAGTGGTCCCATGACTTATAGTGGTAGCAATTATGGTTGGACTCATACTGAATCTGGTACTTTTTGGCCGATATCTGGCTATTTTCTGGGTTCCTGTACCCCTAGGTTCGTAGGGACTATGGGGTACATTTGGTCTTCGACTTGTGATACTACAATTTCTGTTTTAACAAATCCTGTTTTCTACTTAAGCATAGCGAACGGATATATTGAAACGAGTACACTCACCCTTCGTGACATAGGGGGGCACGTTCGCTGCGTGCGAGATAACTGAAGTACCATTGTGATATACATCCGATTGTTTGTTTCGGGCATTAAAGCCCAAACCGGAATTAAAGGCAAAACTGTTAAAAAATACAGAATAGATGCAATTGAAAACCATTTGCATTAGTAGCATCAATAATAATAAAGAGTCCATGATGAAATGTAATAAAAAAAGATAATGAAAATGAAAGAGAAAATAATAGCTATATTAGCGTGTACGGGTCTTCTCCTGACAAGTTGCGTTAATGACGACTACTCGGGTCGTTACTCCGAAAAATTGGTTCAGTTTACGGCTCGGAATATAGATACCCGTGCTTCCTCTTCGGGGTGGGATAGAGTAAATATACCATTAGATGGTAGTGCAGCCACTTCATCGCCTTCTTCTCAAAGTGCCACACGCGGTGCTGTGGTGAGTGGCACAGATGCTCCGGTTGGCAGTTTCGGTGTGCTGGGCTATGTGGTTCCGAGCGGCACATGGAATTCTTCCCTTACTCCGTCTTTCATGTATAACACACAGGTAACCCGACAAGGCACTAGTGGCAACTATACGTTCCAATATTATCCGGGTAAGTATTGGCCCACTGTGGGCACGGATCTAGTAAAATTTTTCGCCTACTATCCTTATAATGGCAACGGCATCACGTTGAGTCCCTCTACAGCTACGGGCTATCCAAACATTACTTATGTACCTTCCACTACTGTGAGCGATCAGGTGGATTTGATGTATGCCTCTCCATCAGCCGCCAACAATCAATCCAGCGGCAGTGCGGTGGGGTTGAGTTTTAGTCACGCCTTGACACGCATATCTTTTTCTGCGGAATGCAATTTGTCCAATGTGATCAAAGTACAATCTATTGCTTTGACGGGCATCAAGAGCAAAGGCACGCTCTCTTATGATCCTTCTGTGGCATCTTCTCCATGGACTCTCTCATCCTCGTCCACTGATACCACCACTTACAAAGTGTCTACCTCTGATGGCACACTCATCCCGGAGTCTTCACAGGTATTAAACACCTCTGATTATCAGAATTTAGAATCTTATTCAGGTAGCCTTCTGTTGCTTCCCCAGTCGGTAACTTCCGCTAATAGCTTGGTTGTGAAGTATACAGTTGACGGTGTTGCTAAGGTATCTACGCTCTATTTGCCTACTGCTACATGGATGATGGGACAGAATATCAATTATCAATTGATGCTGGGTGCTTATCCTCCTAATAGCTACGTACTGAATCCTTCTACCACTTCCGCTACCACATTGAATATCCCGATCACTCTAGTTAATCAGTTTTGGGGGAAGGCTTCTTATGGTAATGATCCCACTTACGTGATAGGCTCTAGTGACACATGGACAGCCAATATCATTTGGCAGGATGTCTCGGGGTTGGTTAGCTTGACTGCTTCTAGCGGTACCGGACCCAATGGCAATATTATTGTGAGTGTCCCTGCTAATGCTGCATCAGGTAATGCGGTGATTGGTATAAAGAAGACCGGTACCAATGGTTATGCATGGTCATGGCATGTTTGGGTTACGGATTATGACCCCAATACTGCGAATAGTGTAATAAATGGCTACACGTTTATGAATTATGATTTGGGTACCACCAACACAACTCCGGGGCTGGCTTATAAAGGGCTGTATTATCAGTGGGGCCGTAAGGATCCTTTTCCTCAAACATCAGCAGCCGCACCCAATACTGATACTCAGGAAGCAATTTACGGTTCAGTTACAAGTATCACGAATACTCCAGTCGCTGTTACTGATAATTTGGCTAATGCCGTTGAGAATCCAACCACGTTCTATTATAATAATCACTCCCCTTGCGATTGGTACACTACGTCCACTTCTTCTCAGAACAATACGTTATGGAGTACCACCAAGACTATTTATGATCCTTGTCCGTCAGGTTGGAAGGTAATGCCTAGTGCTGCTTATTCATCCTCTTTCGCCTGTGACATGCCATCTGGAGGTCCAATGACTTATAGTAGTACCAATTATGGTTGGACTCATATAGCATCCGGTACTTTTTGGTCGTTATGTGGTTCTATGCAAAATAATAGTGGTGCTTATCTCCGCTTTGTGGGGACTAACGGCTACGTTTGGTCGTCTACGTATTGTTCTACTTGCGCTTACCATTTGCACATGTATAATAACCATGTAAACCCGACGGATTACGATAATCGTGCCTACGGGTATCATGTGAGATGCGTTCGAGATATTTAAGGATCTTGTGGCGCGTGTTTGATTATTAGTTTCGGGCATTAAGAGCCCGAATACCGTCGTAAGGCAGTCGTAAAAATGAAAATGAATGAAGATATGAAAGGACCGACCCTCCCGCAGAAACACGCTGTAACAATCGGTTCCCAGAGTTAACATCAAAGTAACGAGTAGTCTATTATAGTAAAAATGTATCTATTTTTTAACAGTAACAAGTGTTCGCCAATCCAACGCAGTGATGCGGAGAATTGATTCTCGACATTTATAATTGCTTATAGTTTATAATAGTAATTGTTTACACAGATAATTACTTGATTCATTTCAGTCCTTCGCAGTGATGCGGGGAACTGATTCTTTAAAAGAACAGATGTGTCCTAAATAGTAACAACTAAAAGACTTAAATAATGAAGCAGAATTTGAAGAACAGACATCATAGTGAAGGTGACGTGATTGTCCTACAAAGGGAATCCGTAAATAATGTATTTTATTTAGTGAAGAAAGGTTGCTTTTTTTACGCCTACAATGAGGGTGCTCATGCACTATCCCAAATAATGCATTACCCTATAAAACGGGAAATAAGGACAAATGGATTAGAAATGCTTGTTGCCGAATTTCCTGCCGATCAAATAACTGTGGTGTTGGAGCATATCGAAGAACAGGGCGGGCAAGTAATGTGGGTCTCGGATGATTGGGTGCAGATACAACAATAAACATTATAATATGTTGCATGAAGGACAAAATAACCGGCCTTTATGCTTCTTGAGTTTTTTTATATTTACAATCGCTTAAGTCCTATAGAGCTTAGGACGAGTCAATCCCTCGCAGTGATGCGGGGAATTGATTTTTTATTATTGCTGTCCGGTAAAAATTAGTGTAACAAAAAATTAGGGCTGTTTTCCTCTCTTGGAATCCAGCCCTTTTTATTTCCTTTGCAGTCACTACACATTAAGG
>WSSedB1CaDRAFT_10000005_pt1 | contig 127622 bp, 109 predicted proteins | sample WetSurSB1Cattail_FD_9460 | JGI IMG/M metagenome (IMG submission 9460)
CGGCGGAAAGAATAACATCAGGCCCCTTCCCTGCGACAACGGCAGGAAGAATTGCGTTCGCATTGACAAGCCGTACATTTACTTTTACCCCTGACTGAGGAGTAAACATTTCATCGACCATGTTCTTGAGAACGGTATTCTGATCGCGTCCGGTTACAAGCCACACCGTAACAACATCCTTATCATGTCTGCTGTAAACATTGCCAAGAGAACTGTAATCTATAAAGAATGATGCAAAGAATGATTTCGTTTCATGCAGGATTTTCTGTGCAAAATTTGTTTTGTGAAATTTCACAGGCACATCCGCGCTGTTCACGAGAATATAGTCAATATCAAGTTTCGTCTCACTCAGATTCAGTAGTGAAGTCCCAAGCGACGTAATATTGTCCTTAAACGTCGTAAAAGTTTTTGTTATCTGATCCGGATGGTCATAAAATTTTTCCAGCTGAATCGCAAGCGTCTGGGCAGGAGCAATCTTGTCGGACTTCTGACCTGTGTACGCGACGTACTCGTCCACCATGCGGTAAAGACGTTCGCTTTCAAGTTTCATTGCCTCCATCTCATGCGGATATACCTGGTCGATATTGTAATCACGTGCCATATCGGGCTGCGAACCTGTGAGAACGAGAATTGTACGGTATATAGTATTCAACCGGTAAATGCTGTCCTCAAGACTGCTGATGAGACTTCCCATATTACCGAGGGTTGCCTCCATCCTCAGCATATGCATGCCTTGCGTCAGGTAAAATTTGTACGGACTGCCCTTCCCGTCTGCAAGCGTGACCATATTCCAGTCGGTACTGTAGGGAAAGCTGACAGACTCCAGTGCACGGAACGGAATCTGTCCGTCAATATATACCGTACGGCATGATATGTATCCGCGCTGGTAATTCTGCCGTGCTTTTATGGAAACTGTGTACCATCCGTCAGACGGAATTTCGAGATTCCATTGTATCCACTGCCCGCTTTTTTTCCATGTGTCTCCGCCAATGTAGTTCAATACGGTATGTGTTATGCTGTACGGATCGGTAACAGGCGATGAACGGTCATACCGTGCAAATAATGAAGGATCTGAACGGACAGCGGCGCTTTCCCCCTGTACTTTTATTGAAACACCGCCGGACTTTCCTGTATCACCGGGTTCTGCAGCAGCATAGGCTTCATATGAAACAGCATTGTGCACAGCCCTGAGAATTATCCCGCTTATTCCCATAGGTTCATTATCAGCGGTAAAAGAAATGGTATTTCTGCCTTTCGCAAAATAAAACCGGTACGGTTCAACTACATATCCGTTGTCGCTGCGGCAGAGTTCAGCCTGCCAGTCAAAGACTTCAGTCTGTTCGGGACGGATAGCATTTCCCTGATTATCATATGAAATTTTATTTCCATCAGCCCAAAGCCGGCTGAATGCAAGGGAACCGGCACCATCAAACGGGAGCATACCGTTTATTTTAATTGTACGCTCCATGTTCCCCCCCCGGGACGGGACTGCTATATAATCCACTTCGATGTTGTAAAGGCCTTCCGCAGGCACATCGACATTCCATGAAACAGTAGAACCATCGTTCTGAATTACGACAGCGCTCCGCCCCTTGTATTCAGCGAGAACGGTAACACCTGCATCCGTCCCGTCCGCAAACAATGTAACAGGTACAGCTATATCTTCAGAGGGAAGCGGTTTGCCGGCACAAGAGGCCAGATACTGCTGGTATGTATTTGTCCGCTTACTATTTCCTTCATCATGAGAAAGATCAACACCTGCATATTTTTCGTGATAATTTTTTACAGGTATAAGTTTATTCAACAGAACAAACGCAATAACAGCTCCCGCAAATATCAGCAGGATTTTAATTGATTTTGTCATTTTTCATCCTCACGTTTCTGTATAAACCGCATTTTATATGAGACAAATCGGTCAAATAAAGCAGTTGTACAAAAATGAAATAACAATTATTATTTTCAAATCATTGCACAGTGTTTTCAATTTTATCATTCTATGTCAGTTTTCAAATAATACTATCAGGTCTTTTTCCTATCCCCTCCCCGGTTAATTTCATAAATTCAGAAACAGACGTAAAACAAACATAAAAATATCCGGCAGAAAGATTGATTAAATTAATCTGCTGCTTTTCATATAAGAGAGTTATATTTTATGCGGTATGACAGGCGCCTGTATATTTTATTAATTCAAAACAGCACAGGCGTACTATTTCTATCTGGTGAACGACATTGTCTGAAATTTATTTTATCTTGTATACTGTTCAAGCACACCGCCCGCTGTATGGATTACTCCATACACACAGTACATACCTTTTTCCATGCAGATGCATGAAAGGATATGCAGTTTCAGAAGATACTTTCTCTCTACTGGGATAATTGTTCCGGAGAAATTTCTTCTGCCTGACATAGCCAAAATGGAAAACCGACAGCGGTATGCAGCGTTCAGACATTCCGTCAATGAACTGAGTGACAGTATATTCATCATGTGAAACAGGAAATGAAGCCGGCAGCCACAGTCCGAATGTCCCTTTAGGAGGTAAAGCAGGACGCCCGATCAGCGCAGTGTACCGCTCCAGAATTTTTTTCGTCGTTGGTCCGAAAAGAATATAGTATTCCAGGGATTCATCAGGAACACTACATTGCACTCTGGATACATTTCCCCTTGCCACTTCAAATGATACTGCCACAGCATCATCGAAACAGATTCCGTATCCTCCTTTTGTCGAATAAGAGGATATATTCTTATATGCCTGTCCGCAGACAGTACCGCTGTCAGTATTCCTTATATCTGTATTCTGCCCCTCTTTTATAAAAGGGTCAGTACTTTCTCTCTGCCCGCATACATGCGCCCCGGCACCTGGAGAAAGTTTGTCTTTCCTGTTCGGTTGAACGTCTTTACACAGCATATTTTCCTTATTTGCAGAAAAACATGTTTCATACCCGTAAACAGCTGAATAATGAACAGGACGTACTTTATTAATATTTTCCATAACTGCAAACCTGGACGGGAAACAATCCTCTATAGTCCAGCATTCCTCCGTACATTTCACGGATAAAACCTCCTGATATACTTTATATCCTGAGACAATTTTTTATTCAGAAACTCTTACATATACATCCGGCTGTACAATCAAACAAGTCAAATGACACCAATTCCAAACGTCATTAAAGTTCCACATTATTTTTTATCTTTTCCAGCATATCAGAGCACCAAAACGCTGAGAACAATATAAATTGTACTTTTTCTATCCAGAAATTTGACAATCCAGAATATTAAATTAAAAAGTGTCAATTATATGTAAATAATTATCTCTTATTTTTCTGCACGGATGCATACTTTATTGCAATACATATTCCGGCCGCCTTATTCTGATGCAATTTTTATAGTTTTTTAGATAAAAAATTACGGTTTATGAATTTTAAAGCATAGTCATACACTGATTCTATTGCCGGCAGAAATATTTATCTGAATAAAGTACCAGAACAAAGGGGGATTTGTTAAAATGAAAAAATTAATTGCAGTATGCATGGTTGTGCTTATAGCTGCAGGAGTTGCATTTGCTGTGGATTTTACGGCCAGCGTTAATATGCTTGGAACGCTTGCCAGCGGCAGCGGAGACGGTTCGACGATTAACGGTCCGCTGGTGACAAACAAAACACAGAAAGACGCTGATATGCTTGTCTTTAACATAGACGGAGGGAACTACGGAGCACATTTTGAATTGTGGACTAATCTTGCAAGCACCGTAACGTATCTGACGGATACAAGCGGAAGCACAAGTTCTCTTGACAATGCCGTATATGCGCGGAGGGCGTATCTCTGGTTCAAACCTGTAAATCAATTAAAAGTTGCAGTCGGAAACGTCGGCTCATACTTGTACACTGAACAGCTCCACTGGTGGAAAACGGGACTTGGTGGAAGTGCAAGCGGTGCTTCAAGCTGGTATCTGAGGTACAGCAACTATACCGGCGTCGAAGGCGGCGGCGTTAACTTAACGTACAATCCGATACAGGCCCTGACGATTGATCTCGGCTGTGGCGGCGGCTTCGGAAACGCGCTGTTTACGAAGGATGGAAGTAAATTCACCTATACAGACTGGGGTGCGACTGTAAAATATCAGATCAACAAAACAATTTCGGCAGGTATCGGCTGGCGTGATATGGGTTCGGACGGTTCGGAAATACCCGATAATTATTCAATGTCAACAGGGGCTGATTATTACAAAGTGCTCACAACCGGTTTCGATGTAAAAACCGACAACATGTACGGATTCCTGCAGCCCAGAATTCTGTTTAATGAGTATTACGGATTTGAAGGTGCAACATTCGACAACTATTTCCGGTATGCAAAGGGACCGGTGACGTTTGAAGCCCGCCTTCCCTTTACCTATCGTAAACAGGATTCAGGAGAAGCCGATCCATCTTATTTAGTTTATGAGCTGCGTGTAAAGTATGCAGTCAGTGATGCAATCACACCATTCCTTGACCTTTCAAATGATGACGGTGGAGACTACACACCTGCCTGCTTCGGTACAGAAGCAAACGGAGACAGCTTCGCCGACACATTTGTCATACATGTGTACCCTGGTGTATTTTTGAAATTCGGCGGCTGCGTCATGGATGTCGGTGTAAGTTTCAATACCTACAAAAAGGGTTCATCACCATCATGGGGATGGACGGTACCCTTCGAAGCCCGTGTGACATTCTGAGCTGATTAATAAATGCTGCAGACAGCCTGGACCATAGAAATTTCAGAGTGGCGTCAGGTATCTGCAGCATTCTGTATACAAACTGATAAAATATTAAAAAAAACAGCAGGAGGATTATACAATATGCATAATCTGCTTCCGACATTCAATGCAGACGCAACAGCAGTAAAATTACCGTATAACAATATAATGATCAGCTTTGGAAATATAACTTTACAACGCATTACATTAACAATCCCTGTTTACGGATAAATCATTTCATACGGTAATTCTTAAATTAAACGGGCATAAATACAATCTTTATTAGCAAAACAATATGCGTAGTGCATTCGGATAGAGCAGAAACATGTATCAAGACGTTATGATTACCACCTGTCACCATAATAAAATAATTTAAGGAGAAATAATGTAATGTATAAAGTTCTGATTGTCGATGATGAAAAAATTATCAGAAACGGATTATGCCATTTTATCGACTGGGAAAAATACGGATTTTCCATTTGCGGAGAAGCCGACTGTGGAGAAACAGCACTCAGAAAAATAAAAGAATGTCAGCCGCATCTTGTACTGCTTGACATTACAATGCCGGGAATGTCGGGACTTGACATTCTGGAAAAATATCATAACTCATATACAGACTCATACAAACCTTTGTTCCTGATACTTACAGGATATTCGGATTTTGAATACGCACAAAAGGCATTAAACTGTGGAGCACAGGGATATCTGCTGAAACCTGTAGACGAGGATATGCTCGAAGACAAACTGCGTGAACTGGCCAGCTTGCTTTCATTAAAAAATAAAACAGAATGCACACCGGTCTTTGATGCAGAATATATGAAGGAGTTTGAAAAAATGCTTTCAACAGGTGTAATCGATCCTGTATTTAAAAAACAATTTGATGACGACACACTCTATCAGTTGATCCTTTTTTCTTCGGTCTGCTGTGGTTTTTCAGACAGGATGCCGCAGCTGCAGAAAGTTGTTGCAGATTTTTTCCCGTTTGCAGACATTACATTTTTCGGGCAGAATTCATTTCTCACCGCTGTAGTAAAAAATACTCCGGAAAATACCGTGCTCCGGTATATCGGCAGGTTCTGCGAAAAATACGGAAAAAAAGCAGGAGGACCTGTTGCATCTATGGGTCCATCTTTACAAGGTCTTCAGGGAGCGCTAAGTTCATATCAAACTGCAAGGAAACTGTTTGATATATTATTTTTCTCGGATAACACATTATTTTTGCAGGAACAGGATTTGATTCCTGAACAGTCAGGAATTGTAAAACCTAATCCCCTGCTGCCGCATGTTTCTGAACTGCTTACTTTTATAGAAACATACGACATTACCAGTGAGGAGCGTTTCTTAGCACAACAGAGAGAGACATTCCGTACCGGCAGATATGCTCCTCAGACTGTAAAAAAAATGTTCATGGCCTTTGTCATTGAAATCTATAATAATATACATGAAAAATATCCGGAAAAACAATTGAACATGCCGCAGGTATTGGATCTTGTAAACGCGATATACGGACAACAGTATCTTTCTGGTGTGCTTGAAGCAGTCAGGAACTTCATAGACACTTTAACGGATTCATTTAATAAGAATTCATCAGAAGCAACTATTGCCAAAATAATTCAGTATATACGGCATAATTATCGTTCTGATCTGAAACTTGAAGATCTTGGTACTATGTTCAACTGCAATAGTGCCTACCTTGGAAAAAAATTCAAAAAAATAACAGGAATATCGTTTAATACGTATATGGACATGACCAGAATAGAAGCTGCAAAAAGGATGCTTACTTCAACAAATCTTAAAATTTATAATATTTCAGATATAGTCGGCTATACAAATCCCGATTATTTTTATCTCAAATTCCGTAAATACGTAAAAGTCACTCCGAAACAGTTCAGAGAAAACCATACCTGTCGCGAAACGTCAGATAATCTGCCGGAGCTTATACCGCAGGGAGCCGTAAACTAATTTTGTTAATAATATCAATAAGAAAAACAACAAGCATGATTTACAATTCCGCTGTCCTTCTAAAACAAATTTCGAACCCGAAAGGAGAAATAGATAATCATTGTAAATTCTTGAATTTAGATTTGGAGGAAATATGAAATTGATTCAAAAAACCGGTATAACATGCTGTCTGTTTCTCATGACGGCCGGTACCGTTTTTGCAGATGCGGAAACAGCAAAAGAACGGTATATCAAACCGTCACAGCACATTACCGTTCCCGACACAAGCAGTACGACCGTAACTGTGCCGCAGAAAATGCGTACGGAACTTACGGCAACTGAACTTACACGATTAATGGGAAACGGAGTGAATCTCGGCAATACGATGGAAGCATACCGTACCGCTGATATGGGGACAACTGAATCTCCTTCCAGATATGAACAACTCTGGGGCCAGCCTGTTACTACTGCAGCACAAATGGAAGATTATAAAAAAAGCGGATTCAATTCAATCCGTATTCCCGTCGCATGGACAAATGCCATGGCATATGAAAAGGGAGATTATACCATAAATAAAGCGTATCTTGACCGCGTTGAAACAATCGTCAACTATGCGCTTGCCGCAGGCCTTTATGTCGTATTTAATGACCATTGGGACGGCGGCTGGTGGGGCATGTTCAGTTCTGCAAATCCCCAGACAAAAAAAGATGCAATGGAACTGTATGTCGATATGTGGACACAAATTGCAGTCCGTTTCAAAAACTATTCTGACTATGTTATTTTTGAGGGCGGCAACGAAGAAACAGGCAGCAGACTCAACGACGTAAATATCTGCTATGACAGCGGCACATTGACAGAAGACGAATGTTACGGAACAGCAAATCTTATCAATCAGACATTCGTCAACACTGTCCGGGGAACAGGCGGAAATAACGAACAGCGCTTTCTGCTTATTCCGGGATACAACACGGATATAGACAAAACATGCGATGCGCGCTTCATCATGCCGAAGGATACGGTAAAAGACCGGCTTCTTATTTCCGTCCACTACTACACGCCCTGGGCATTCTGTGGCGACGGTGCAGGAGCAGAACACTGGGGTACCGTACGGGAATGCAAAGAGCAGAATGACGCACTCGGTAAAATGAACAGTTTCATAAGACAGGGGTATGGTGTCATCATCGGTGAGTACCAGGCATCCATAGATAAAAATAATAAAGTTAATTCCGATTCTCCCGGTTTCTTCGATAATTTTCTTTCCAACTGTGATATGTACGGCTACTGTCCGATGCTCTGGGAATGCAGCACATGGTTCGACCGAAAATCGGGAAACATGAGGGATAAAAAAATAGCACAGTTATTCAGATCCCGCAGTTATGAAAAAGAATCAAAACTCACGCAGGACGAGCTAACTGTTAAAGCTCAGGAAAATATCGCCGGTCGGATCAGGAAAGCCCCGGTGTCATTCAGTGGAAATCAGTTTATAGGAAAAACGGATAAAGCGGTAGCATGGATTATGTACAGCAGCGGCGATTATTCGAATACATACAGTGTCGGAGATGCATACAATCCCGATTCAAAATCAAAAAATATTACTCCAGCTGATGTCGAAATTACCGGAGGCGGAACTTACACTGCGGCACTTTCATTTACAAGTGATTCATACAGTACATCATTCTGCGCGCTCGCAATTGCAAACGGCGAACAACTTTTTCCAGGATGGTGCATTGATATAAAGGATATATCCATAAACGGCAGACCGATAAAACTAACAGGAAGGCCTTATACGACAAGCGATGACGGAAAATGCACGAGGGTAAATATTTACAACGAGTGGGTAACCAGCATTCCTGCATCAGCGCGCACCATTAACGGCGGCAAAACAGATATAAAAACTGTGATTATTAACAGAGATGACTGGAGAAAAATAACGAACCTTTCCGTAACCTTTTACTATGGTCCTCAGAAAAACACTGATAAACAAAACTGACAAATTAATTAATAAGGCTGCACAAAATGGATATAGAGTTTCCAGGTGCAGCTCTACGCTCAAACAAATTTTACAACAATCCAGCCCCATTATTAATAATCATTTTTATCTGCAGTTAGAAACCACTATCGTATGCCTATAATACTGATTCAGACTGATTATTGTCTGCATTGTCTATCTGATTTTTCATGCCGTTGTTTCTTTCGATCTTGAGAAATATATGTTTAGCCGTGCCGCTCACTGTATAGACAAGAATCATCGGGCCTGCTAAAACACCAAAAATTTCCATAAGCATATTAAAAGTAAAAAGAAACACTTCAATGGCACAGACAAAAAAAATAACAAAAGTTCTCAGCGGATATCTTATGCTTATTGAAAATGAATTGCGCAGATTATTCCAGAGCGTATTGTCATAACGGGCAGTAAGAGGATAAGCATAAACGAACATGCAGAAAACAACTGCAATGGAAAGAATGCTTACAACGCAAAGAACAACCGGTGGTTTTTCTGATTTGAAAACAAGCTGCACATCAATATACAACGCATACAGGGCTGCTGCTGTAAGAAAAAACAGGGCCGTTCCCTGCTTAAAATTTTTCCTGAATGCCTGCACAAATGATTTTGATATATAAGCTTCTTCATCATCCACCATATTCAGTGCAACTGAATATGCAGCAAGAGTAGCTGCTCCAGCCGTAATAACGGGCAGTGAAAATACTATCCAAAGAATGTTAAGACAGCAGATATCGACAAGTCTGCTCATAAATTTTGTAAATTTACTATTCTGGCTGTACAGCGACATATTTTACGACCTTTGATTCCTGCAGAAAAAAAGCTGTCCGGTAAGTATGTTGTACTGCTGATATGTCAGTACGACTCTTCTCCGGTTTTACTCACCGGACAGCAGGTTTGTCCGTTTAATTTTTTTTCATTGCATCATTTTCTGCGGCAGCACGCCGTGCAACTTGTTTCGTCGTAAACGCAAGACAGTCCGCAAAACCATATGAATAAGCGTCTTTTGTCATCTGAGCGGTAATGTCATCAAATTCGGCGTCCGTTTTTGCATAGATTGCCTTCCAGCTGCCGTTTTGAATCGTAGTCCGGATCTGATTCCACTTTACGGAAAGCGTATCAGGCAGCGGTTCCTCCGTGAACATACTTCCGGGTGAAAGAATATATTTCCCCTTAACAAGATAATCGTTCGGTGAATCAGCTTTTGCCCATTTGCGCCAGTCAGCATCAATGCTGTATTTTGCAGTTTGTTTCTGAGAAGCCCAGGAAATTTTATTATAGGCCTCTCCGGGCGCGAGCGGATTTGATGCATCAAGTGCCCACGTTACATTATTAATCTGGAATAAGCCGTCTTTATATGTGCCTGTATATGGTTTTGCCATCGGAGTATTGTTATCTTTCTGGCATGCATCTCCCAGCTTTGTAAAATATGTCTTTCCGTCTTTTATATACCAGTTGCCGTCCTTCTCCCCTTCCGGTCCGTACTGGGTAATAAGATATCCTTCCGGCGTTGAAAACCAGTTGATAATAGCCATGCAGAGTTCGGGATATTCCGTATCCGCACCGATTGACCAGACACGGTTGACACCGTACACACTCTGTCCGTAACAGATTGGTGAAGCATCTGCAGGTCGTACCGGGAACATTCCTTTTCCTGCCGCCATATGGGCATCAGTATTATAAATTCCGCTTCCCATCCAGTTGAACACGTTGAAGAATGCTGTTCCGTTCTGGAAGTCTTCACTCATACCGTTATATTTCTGTGTCTGGGAATCAGGATCAAGAAGTCCTTTTTGATACAGTTTGTTGTAAAATCTGAGACAGGTAAGATATGGTCCGTCTTTTTCAAGGCAGTCGTGATATTTTTGTGTCGACGGATCATAGAGTCCGAAGTCAAATTCATCGTATCCGTAATAGGCGGTCGCTGTCGCTTTGACAAACATAACCATATTGCCGTCCCAGTCGTTAAAAAGCGAAACGCCATAGGTAGGGTTGCCGTTGTCGTCCTTAGGGCAGATTTTTTTCATTTCTGCAAGCGCATCGACAAGATCGTCGAGCGTTTTTATTTTCGGGCTGCCGATTTTTTTGTATAAATCGTAGCGGATATCCCATGTGTAAAAGAAATACTGAAGGTCCTTTGAAGACGTTGAAACGTTATGACCAAACCCGTATACTTTTCCCGTTCCGGAAATTTTCCGGTTTTTTTCAAGTGCAAATTTCATGTGAGTATTGATATACGGACCCCAGTTATCCAGCAGTTTTTCGTCATTCCAGTCCAGAAGCATATCCTTTTTTACAGCATTCATATAATCGTCCTGATCGCTTCCCCATATGACAAGATCACCAAGAGAGCCGGATTCCATACGCGTCTGAAGAATGCCGGAACCTGCCGGCTGGTTTATAATATTCAGCTTCACGTTGAATTTGTCGAGCAGAACTTTTGCAAACCATCCGGTCTGTTCTCCTGAATAGTTTGCCAGCTGATCGAACACCTGAAGCGTAACCGTCTTTTTCGGCCTGATTTTTTTAATATTTCCTTCATTTTTTTCGGCAGAAACAGCCGGTGCCAGAAGCAGTACTGCAGCCAGTGTCAACAAAACTAATTTAACACGTTTCATTTTTCCTCCTGAAACTTAAAATTATTTATTAATCAACTGCAAACATTGCATCTGCAGGTAATTCAAAAACATTATTAACAAATCAGCCTTTTACAGCACCGAGCATGATGCCTTTTTCAAAATACCGCTGCATAAACGGATACACAAGGAGAATTGGAATGGCAGTAACCATGGAAATGGTATATTGAATAACCTTTACATTAAGAAGGCTTGACCTGGTTGCATCGCTCAATCCTGTCGTACTGTTTGACATCATGGCCTGGAGATTACTCGAAGTATTAAGATAGATATACAGCCGGTGCTGAAGCGTATACAATTTTGGCTGTGCCGACATGTAAATCAAGGAATCCTGAAAGGAATTCCAGTGCCCAACGGCCGTCCAGATGGCAATAGTCGCAAGAATAGGCTTACTCAGCGGCCAGATGATTTTTACAAAAATTGTCCAGTAAGAGGCTCCATCCATAGCAGCACTTTCCTCAAGTTCTGAAGGAATTGCTTCGATATATGTTTTTACCATCATAATGTTAAAAACATTGACAATGCCCGGAATAATATATACCAGATAATTATTTGTAAGGCCGAGAAGCTGCATATTCATAAATCCGGGGATAAGACCCGCGTTGAAGTACATTGTAACAACCATAAATCTGTACCAGAATTTTCTGTGCCATAATTGCTGCTTTGTCATAAGATATCCGACGAGTCCTGATGACATGACAGTCAGAGCCGTACCTATAAGAGTACGGGAAAGCGTTACAAGAAATGCATTGGAGAGATCATTTACCTGACGCAGATTCCAGTAATTGTCAAAGTGGATACCGCGCGGATAAAAATTAATAAGTCCCTTCTGGACAAGTTCGTTGCTGCTTATTGTATTTATAAACAAATAATAAAACGGATAAACGCAGACTATAGTAAATAAAATAAAAAAAGAATAATTAAAAAAATTGAATATTATATTGGAATAACCTCCTGCAGTACGATTTTTTGCATAGCCGGCTCTCTTTGTATTTTCTTTCTCATTTGAGTTCATGGTTACAATGCTCCTTATACAATGTTCTCTCCGCGGACTACTTTCGATATAGCGTTTGCACCGAAGAGAAGTGCTACACTTACCAGAGATTTTATAAATCCGACGACTGTTGAAAGCGGGATGGAAGGATTGCCGCTTCCAAGACCAAGCAGATATACGTACAAATCAAGTACCTCTATTGAATCCGCGTTGGCGGTATTTCTGAAGCAGTAATACTGCTCAAGACCGTTGCTCAGCATGCCCGCGATTGAAAGCAGCAGTAGTACCATGTAGGTGGGAATAAGTTCCGGCAGTGTAATGTGCCACATTTTCTGGAAACGGCCCGCACCGTCCACTGTTGCAGCCTCATACAACTGCTGGTCAATGCCGGTAATCGCAGCAATATACATGATGGCACTCCATCCGAGTCCTTTCCACATCCCCCATGCAAGCATTTTAAGCCAGATGTGACTGCCATTCATAAGCATGTTTACACCCTGTGACCATACACCCGAATGAACCATGAGGCTTGAAATAAAACCGTCAGTGCTGAAAATACACACCGCAATTGCATATACGAGAACCCACGAAATAAAATTCGGGATAGTTGTAAGCGTCTGGATAACACGGCGCGCTGTCGTACTGCGGATTTCTGCCAGAAACATGGCAAAGAGCATCGGGCACCAGCTTGTTGCAATTCCCAGTCCGCTCATTGCAAGTGTGTTTCTCAAAACACGGATAATATCCTTCACTGTCGCGGGATTTTTAAAAAGAAACGTAAACCAGTACAATCCCACAAAATTGTTTTTTGAAAGCGTATCTCCCGGATGATAATTGTAGAACGCATAGCGAAGTCCCCAAAGCGGGAGATAGCAGAACAGTATGACAAGGACAAGAAAGGGCAGAAGCATCATAAAAAGCTGTTTCGGCGGATCAAATTTATACTTCTCTTTTTTCACCGGAGATGGCGTGAGAAAAAGACATATGCATGCAATTACAAAAAGAAGGGCCATTACAGTCAGCTCAAAATAAACAGCCGATGGAAAAACCGGTTTCGCTTTTCCCGCCGCATCGTTTTCAACTGCACCGGCAAGAAGCATCGTATATGATTTTCTGATACCAGCCATACTCAGCGCGCAGGCAGCGCTTCCGCAGAGGATAAGGATGTTACCTTTACGGCGGCATTTATTATTGCCAAACGACAACACGCCGCCCGCACATACAGCAAGTATACTGATAACAGCGGCCATTGCAGATAAATAATCTGCAAGAAAGGCTTCTTTCGCCCAGCTTTTCCGGAGTAGTACATGAAGAGTATTTGTAAAAACAGAATAGAAAAACCCCGATGTAAAAAGGGAAATGTTGCGGTTGATCTTTTCGGAAATACGGGCAGGATTAACACCAGGAATAAAAAGTAAAATGAATACGACAAGGACAACCGCTTCAAGAATGTAGTAAGATATTTGTACAGCAAGCTCTTTGCCGTGCAGTTTTGTTTTTTTATGAGTAAACAAAATTTTTAACTCCTCTAAGAAAATTATCCAACTCCAACGTTGTAGAAAAAGGATATCACGGACAAACAGCTTTTTTTATCTTTTTTTTTAATCAAATTACTATAATAATTACATTTCTGCTGTTTAAAATGATTTCATGAAGTTTTGTCATGACATATGTAAAATGGCATATAATGCCGGGTCATATTGGATAATTTTTATATTTCCAGAAATTTTGTGGTAGTGCTATTATCATTAACATGTTCGTTTTTCCAAGAGGTAAACCCGGCGCTATGAAACATTTTTTTTCGCACATAATCAACAATCTGAAGATCAAACACAAGCTCATGCTTCTTTACACAACAACATTTCTCATCCCGCTTATTCTCCTTTCAGGATTATCCATATCATGGCTGCATCAGACGCTGCTCGATTGGGAAAGAATGAGGACAGACACAGTATTTCAACAGACAGAATCTCTGTTCAGCGACATCCTCACGTCAGTAACAAAATTGTCCGACCGCATCTATGTTAATAAACCTGTCCAGGATATAATTTTAAAACAGTTCAAAAATACGAAAGATATCTACACAGCATATACCTCTATAAGTTTCCTTGACGATTTTCTCAGAGTATACGAAAGCATCGCAAATTTCCGACTGTATACTGATAATCAGACACTGCTTGACAATTCGTATATTATTAAAACAACCGATGCGATACGTCAAAAATCATGGTATCAGACTGCAATAAGGCTGAATGGACAGACATTCTGGACATACAAACGCGACAGCATCACCGGCAGAAAATATCTCTCTCTTGTACGTTCTGTGTGGCGCACAACAGATCATTCGTTCATAGGGGTTCTGTCCATAAATATAAATCCGTTCTACGTAAATAGAATGTTAAAAAATAAAATGTTCAACACGCTCATTATTTATAACGGCACAATCATCTATAACATAGATGGAATTACCGATACTGCCTTCATGGGAAAAATTCTCAGTATGGCAGAAAAAGTGACATGTAAAAACACAAATACAATTATTGCTGGAGGTAAAAAAATGGAAGTAAATATAAAACAGTTCCGCCCGTACCGCGGAGAAACAGATACGTTCACTATTATTTATCTTCTTCCTACGGACCGGCTCACGAATGCCACCATGCACGTAACGAAACTCGTTATACTGATTTTTATATTATGCCTTATACTTTCCGCCGTTATGATTTTTCTTTTCTCGCTGTATTTTGAAAAAAGAGTACAAAAAGTAAAAACCGGAATTCTCTGCGTTGTATCAAATAATTTTGAAATACAGAAATCAATAGGTGGAAGAGATGAATTTGCAGAAATATATGATGCGTTGTATGAAATGTCCGTAAATATAAAGCATCTTATTAAGGAAGTATACATCAGGGACCTGGAAAAAGAACAACTGCTTGCGAGGCAGAATGATATGCGCTTCAAAATGCTTTCAGCCCAGATAAATCCTCATTTTCTGTTCAACACGCTTGAACATATCAGGATGAGAGCGCTTACAGCAGGAGATAAGGACGTGCCTTATATGCTCAAGCTTCTCGCAAAAATACTGCGCTACAATCTGTCCGTAAATGGAGACAGCGTTCCTCTCATTTCCGAAATAGAAACGATAAACAATTATCTTGAAATACAGCACAAACGTTTTGCAAACAGAATTTCATACGACATCATGCTTTTATGTGATGCACGTAAAATCCAGATACTTCCGCTGCTTATACAACCGATTGTGGAGAATTCTTTTACACACGGACTGGAAGCTAAAATGTCAGGAGGTTTTATCTATATCGAAATAAAAGAAGAAACCGAAAGTATACAACCCCTTCTGATTATTACTGTCCGCGACAATGGCTGCGGTATTTCAGCTGACAAACTAAGGGAAATTAATATCAGCCTGAAAAAGGATGCAGTGGAAAAAAACAGTTCCTCAATCGGAATGATAAATGTTAACCAACGGATAAAACTTCATTATGGTACAGAATACGGAATTGAAATACAAAGTACCGCAGGAAAAGGGACATCCGTGCGATTAAAAGTCCCTCTCATAAAAAATGGAGAATAATAATGTTTAATTTTTACAGGGAAAAACCGGAATAATTCCGGTTTTTTGTATCTGTACTGTGATATTATAATAAGTGGTGCATAATATTTTGTAAGCTGAATTTCATTTTGCGCCATTAATAACAGCAGCAAAATGGGAGCCTCAACATGAAACTACTTATAAAAACAACCACTGCGTTACTTGGCATATCTGTTCTTGCCAGCGGATGTTCAAAACAAAGGGACATAAAAGCATCCGGTAATCCAATAACGTTTACATTTTTTACAGCTGATTCAAACGAAGACATGCCATTCACAGATCCTGTGGCACTCGAAATCCAGAAACGAACCGGTGTAACGCTGCAGATTGAACATCCTGTCGCAGGAGATACGCAGTCAATTCCACTTATGATTGCAGGTGGCGCATATCCCGATCTGATCTATGCAAAAGGAGAACTTGCAAATCTCATCGATGCTGGTGCGGTCATTCCGCTCGATGAATACATTGAAAAATACGGGTCGAATATGAAAAATCTCTACGGATCTCAGATTGTTAAACTCCGGAATTCGCTCGATGACCCCAATATTTATTCAGCCGGTACATACGGAGTGAATGAAAAAGTTTTTGAAACAAGCGGTACGATGCAGATTCAGCATGCAGTATTGAAGGAACTCGGTTATCCGAGAATAGAAACACTTGATGATTATGAAAACGCAATCCGTACATATATGCATAAGTACCCGGAAATAAACGGTCGGAAAACTATCGGTTTTTCACTGCTTATTGATACGTGGCAGTGGTACATAGATCTCTCGAATACGGGAAATTATGTAACAGGCTGCCCCGATGACGGCGAATGGATAGTCGACCAGAAAACATTGAAAGCGCAATACAAATTTCTGAATCCGGAAATGTACCGTTATTACAAATGGCTTAACAAAATAAATGCAGAAGGCATTCTTGATCCGGAATCGTTCACACAGAAGGAAGACGTCTGGAAATCAAAAATTGCGGCGGGACGGGTGCTTGGCATTTCGTATCCGGTGTGGGGTTATGAAGATGAACGCCTCTCTCTTATCAGGAACAATATGCCGCAGCGAACATACGCGTATCTTCCTGTCACGGCGGGAAAGCAGTTCAAAGACCAGTCGCTCAGGAACTACGGATATTCGGGCGGATGGGGTATTGCAATCTCTACATCCTGTAAGGATCCTGTACGTGCATTCAGATTCCTTGACTGGATGTGTTCCGAAGAAGCTCAGATTCTTGTAAACTGGGGTATTAAAGATGTTAATTATTATATCGGCGCAGACGGGAAACGTACACGCACTCCGCAGGAAATAAAGATATCTCAAACGGATCCAGATTATGCAAAAAAAACAGGTGTCGGCCGATGGAAATATCCGTTTCCGGAAATGGGAAATGCAGCAGTGGATTCAAACGGAGACAACATCAATGTCATATCAACCGATATTATTAAGCATAATTACCTTCCCGTCGAAAAGGAAACGCTTGCCGCTTATGGTGCGGACATGTGGACGGACTTGTTTCCCGCAGCTGAAGAACTTGGAATTTCTAAATACGGTCAAATCTGGCAGTATACGCTTCCTGCAGATATAAATGAAAAAACAGCAACAGCTGACGAATACGTAAAAACGACTCTGACCCAGCTCATTCTTGGATCTCCCGAAGAGTTCGATAAAGGCTGGTCAGAAATGCAGACAACGCTTAAAACTATGGGGCTCGAAAAAGCCGGCGATATATTAACAAATCTTATTGCCATGAAAATCAAATTATGGAGAGAAAAATAGTCTATCGTGTTTTTTCTCAATCATTCAGATAATCAATAACCGTTATCCGTTTAATATGTTAAACTTTTCTTGAAGTTTATTTGTCAAATACATATAATATTGAAAATAAACAAAGGAAGGCTCTGCATTTTTATGAAACGGTTAAACTTCATTTTGAATCCGGCGGCGGTACTTGCGACAGTAGTGCTAATCACTGGGTTTGTATCGTGTTCGTCTGAAATTGTTCCATCCCCTGTTATTGAGGCTCTTGACGGGGCAATATCAGGTTCTGCTTCAACAAAACTTACCGCTCCTGAAGAACTTACTGCTACGCAGGGAGAAAAGCGCTGCATCAAACTGACATGGTCTGAAGTAAACAAAGCTGTAAGGTATTATATCTATTCGGCAGCTACACCATTTAATAATTTTACACAGGTTGCAGAATCAACATCGGCTTCATATACATACGACGGCCTCACTGCGGGAACTTCGAAGTATTTTAAAGTGACTGCCGTTGATTATGCGGGGACAGAATCAGATGTAAGCAGTACTGTACTTGGAAGCACGCTTGCACAGCCGATAATCAGCGATATTACCGGAACTTCGGGTTCGGAGGACACGTCTGTAACAGTATACTGGTATATGGAAAACGCCAACGCATCGACATATCTTTCATCGGTTTGCTACACAATTACATGCACGGACTCATCAGGCAAGGCAATTGCAGCGGCCACGGTTAAGGGAACTGACATTTCTGAAACGGCGTATACATTTTCGGATCTCACGCCGAATAAAACATATCTGTATACTGTTACCGCATACCTTTCTACGGCTGAAAACAACATGGAAAAGAGCGATGCTGTTAATGCGGAAACCGCCAGAAGACTCCGGCCTGACGCACCGACAGAACTCATTGCTTCACAGGGAACAGATAAAACGGGTATTACGCTTTCATTCACGCTTCCTGAAAAAGTATTTGTCCTTATTTCAAGCGGCACATACAGTCAGTATCCGCTCTACTTCAAAATCTACAGACGGCCTGCTGCTGCTGACGGTGAAACACCGGCTGGCTGGGGCGATGCAATTGTGGATCACCTGTATTTCAATGGAACTACTACAGCTCCCGGCGATTACGATTCATATACAGCAGGTTCAACAGTCACGTGGACTAACAGTGCGGGCACAGGTTCTATCGATATAAAACGCGGCACAAAATATGACTATAAAATCCAGTCGTATGCAGATACTGTTTCACGCGTCATCACTTCTGACTTCTCGGTAGGTACGGTAAGCGGCTGGGCGATGGCAGCACCTGCGCTGGCTGTACGCAATTGTACCTCTGTACCGGATGACGCAGCCAATCCGGCAAAGTATATTTCTGCATCTCTCGGTTTTACTGCATCATGGGAATCGTTCGGAACGGAAAGCAATTATAAATTCATTGTAAAAATTTCAAAAGCCGACACTGTTGATGCAACTGCAACAGCGGACAGCTATATGCTGTATGATTCAATCAGCGCCGTCAATGCAGCAACGCTTTCATACGAACTGCCGGATGATTCAGGTTATTATTCGTATGCGCTCTATGTCGTCGGAACCGATACATCGGGAACAGCAACTCAGGATGATTTAAAAACAGCGGCAGGGAATGCATACGACAGTGTAACTGCATCGGACGTAATTTTATTAACCGACAGTATCACACAGCCGGATTTGTCGTCGTTTGCAGCAGCAGGCGGCTGTTCAAATAAATGCATACTCAGCTGGAAAAAAGAAAACGGGTACACGTATACTCTTAACCGGTACACAGTCGATTCAAATGGAGATAAAACTGACTCAAAGATAATTTCTGTAGATACATCCGGTACAGAAACAGGAAAGACAGTAGAATATACCGATTCTGACGGTATTACGAGCGGTGTAAAATATATCTACCTGTTGTATGCAGCCGCAGGTTCCGCAACATTCCCGTCAAAAGCACTTACGGTGGAAACGCTCGGTACACCAACTGTCACTTTTGAAACGGACAGACTTGCATATGATTCCATTACCGTAAGCTGGCCCGAAGTTCAACAGGCTGCATCGTATATAGTCTCATTGGCAAGAAACGGGACTTCTGTCGGTAACAAAATCACAATCAACGCCTCAGACCTCAGTGCAACGGCAGGTGTCTCAGAAAGCGAAGGGATAATCACCCTTAAGATGAGTGATCCGGCAGGTTATAATGACGCAGTACTGTCGGGAAAAGACTGTATGCTTACTTTAACAGCCGTAGGTGCAGCAGCCGTTCCTGACTCCACGAGCGGTACAGCAACAGTCCGCACAATGGGACCTGCTGCAACAGGTATAACGGCAACGCAAAGTGCAGCAGCGTCGCATATCACCGTTACATGGAATAAAATTGCCGGAGCCGCAGGTTACACAGTACAGCGCGTCCGTTACAACGTTCCTTCAGGCGGCAGCGAAACGGCGCAAAAGAAAGATATATTTTACGTAGCAGACGACGGTACTATAACATACAACAGCTCACCAGTTTCCGGACCGGCAGTTATAATTTCCGGCAGCACGTACATACTTACAGATAATCAAAAATCAGTTACTGATTCAACTGCCGGATATCAAAAGTCGCAGTCGATGATTTCATGGGGCGTCCCATTCGATTACACTATCTTACCGGTACTTACCTCTGACGATGCATCTGACACGGATGATTTCCAGGTTGCATACTCAAATCTGCCGGCCGTTACAGCCCGCGGTTCGACATCAGGTTACGGACAGAATATTACAGCCGGCAAGGCGGCATCCGCTTCATCCATAACGATTACATGGAATGCACCGTGCGGAGCCGTTGCAAATAATAAAATCCCGTACATCTATTACAGGGAAGCGGGTTCAGACGGCAGCTGGACATCGCTTGCATCCGCAGGTGCAGGAGACACATCCTGCACTTACAGTCTTTCATCTGATGTGTGCAAGGCATACGAATATGCCGTAAGCTACAACAACAACGGAACGTTCGTCACGTCATATACAGATGATCTCGCATCAAAGACAGACAGTAACGGAGAGCAGGAAAACAAAGGATACGAATTTACACTGCCCTACTTTGCTGCGGTTAAGCCTACATCAACAAGTGAAACATGGGGTGAAACGGTTTCATGGACATTGTACGATACAGCAGAGCGGAAACGGGGGCCGGAAAAATATACTATCTACAGCAAAAATCTGAACTGCTCAGGCGACTGGTGGCCGATTGCATCTATAGCGGCCGATGGAACTATTACAACGCTTCCCGATTATAAAGAATGGTATGATGTTTCAATTAAAAAAGGAAGCAATAATCTGAGTCTTACTGTTGCACCACTGCTTTCAACCGGTTCCGAAACTGCAACGGGTGAAAAAATTACAGAAAACGCAATACGGTTGAAAAGATCAGGGGGCACATCGTCTGAAGCGACGACAGGCGTACACGACGGACTGCTCAAAGTACAGCGCGATTACAAACACTACTACAAACTTGAGGCAACGCGCGACAGCGGCGGTGTAACAGCAGAACTGGGGGACGACGACAGCGTCTACACGTACCGTAAGATAAGCGACGACGAGTTCGTAAGATGCGTCACGCTTATTCTTGCAGACTCAGTACACCAAATAGGTGGCAGCGAAGGTTCTCTTTCCGGAAGTTCCGGAAGTTTTTCAACAGCTTATACGTATAACTGGGGTATTCCAGCTTATTATTACTACCGATATACAATTACTTCACCGTATTATCATATTTTCAAAAAAATTCCGGGATCAACTTCCACTCTTCCAAGTGAATTCTATCTTTCTGCATCACAGTCAGATAAAGGCTGTGCAAACAGCAATAAAATTTACGAATGGGATTGGGGAACTATTACTGTCAATCATCAGACAAAACTGCCGTCATATACGGGAACTGTTTATCTGTATGCGGGCCAGGATAAAACATCGACAGCATACAATCTCTGCCTGCAGTACACACACAAGACTGGTAATATCTCAGATTCTGACAAGTTCGTCATAACAGACCTGCCAGACTCATCGTACAATACATCCTATGACAATACATATACAGCAGCTTCAAATCAGACTGCCTTTGAAAAGTGGTTCCCCTTCTGTCTTGGACAGGAATTATCGTCAGGAGACGGATACAACACTTCATATCCAAGCTGCAACAAAATCTGGTGGGAGGTCCGCACAAAATGATGCGCACAAATAAATTAAAATTCCGATCGGTATGTTCCATACTTTCTGTCTGGGCTGCACTTTTCTGCATTCTGCTCGTATGTACGTCATGCTACCAGTTCTTTCAGGGTAAAGTTGCCATGAATGCAGACGGAAATTCTTCATCGATCGGAACACTTGTTGGAGAGAAGGATACTATCTCAAAACTTGATCCGCCCGACCAGATTTTCATTTCCCACGGACTCTCTGCTTCCACAATAACAGCTTCATGGAGTTCCGTTACAGGCGCAACATCATACCGGCTTGAACGTGCAGTCGTTACGGCCGCAAACGGTGACGGTTCTTTCACGATTCCTGACGAAAGCAATTATGAAGTCGTATCAAAATATGTGTACGGGACGTCGTATACCGATACAATTCTGTCATCCCCTTCATATTCCGACAGTGAATATTCATACGGGTATTTCTATCGGGTTTCAGCTGAGAATCCGAGACAAAAGTATGATTCAAGCGATTATAAAGTCTCGACGGCAGGGACACTGTTCGCACCGGTAAAGACTGTAAAAGCTTCTCTTGGCGAGTCATCGTCGTATATCAAAGTGACATGGTCAAAAACGGACAACGCTTCATCGTATAAAATTTACCGTACAACATTTTCAGACGGTTCAGGTTCAAATATGATTGCTTCAATAACGGGAAATCAGAACTGGTACACAAACACGATCGATACCGCAAATCAGGGAACAGAATTTTATTATACGGTATATGCTGCAAATTCATACGGAAACACAACCGCCGCAAGTCCTGCAGCCCTTGGATACTCACTTGTGGCGGGCGCGCCTCCGCAGGTCAAAAACGTAAAAGTAACAGACGGCGGCGGGCGCGGTGACACACTGAACAAAATATCGATAACCTGGGGAAGCGTCACGGCAGATGGAACTGTATACTATGCAGTCTATCGTACAAGTTCAGCAGACAGTTCATATACGCTGCTCAAGGAAGATATAACTGATACATCGTATTCGGACAGTAAGTCTCTCAAACCGGATGTGTACTATTATTATCAGGTGCAGGCATATATAAAAGACGGAGAAACAAAACTCAAGGGGCCTTTCTCCGATTCATCAGTATCATCGTCAGCACCGGCGGAAGGATATATTCTGAGCGCACCTGCAGCACTCTCTGTAACGAAAACATCTTCAGGATGCACGCTGTCATTCCCTGCCGCACTCGGTTCAACCGCATGTCCTGCCGATTCAAAGCTCAGCAGTGACTACAATGTGTATTCATACGAAATATATACATGCAGTACGCAGAGCGGAATATATTCCCTTTCGACTACTGTCAGCGACGTTTCGCTTACAGCAGACAACAACGGATATTATTCCGTGACGACTGATGCGGCCTCTTTTTTCAAGATAAAAACATATAACGACGCAAACGCAAACGGAGAAAAGGAAAGTTCATTCAGCGATGCAGCGGCGCCCGCCCCTTATGCAGCTGCAGACGTTACAGCGACGCAGCACGGAAAATTTTCAGGCGGAACATATTCCGACGGTACCGCATACACGTTTACGGCAAACGCATCGTACGTCTATCCTGTAAAAGTCGCATGGTCAGCTCCCGATGAAGGTGCGGACGGAGGTTACTATGTGTATCGTTCGACGAAAGCCGATTCAGGTTTCAGAAGAATAACCGATACTGCCGTTACCGATACGCTCTACGTTGACGAAGGTGACGACACTGTAAAGGTCGGACTTTACTATTATTACAAAGTACTGTCGCTCAACAGCCTCGGGCAGGGTGTAAACTATTCGGCTGTTGCTGTCGGCTGGGGTGCACTCACCTATGACCTGTATATGAGGGAATACAATAAAACGGTAAAACGATCTCAGAATAAACTGACGCTTATGCATAAATCCGGAACGACTTCAAAGCTTGGGTCGGAAACGATCAGCGGAGATATCTGCGGTACATTATCATATAATGCCAGCGTACAGGGATTAGGCGGACGGGTTATTATGCAATACAGCGGTTATGCTGATTATTATATCAACAGCGATTCGTCTCTCGGATATTACTTCTTCCTGAACGGAAACACAAACACAAGTGCCAGTATGGATCAAAGCGGCTCGATGGACGGGACTGTCATATGTAAAGGAATGTATCCCGGAACGATTGGCTATGAAAATGTTAAAATTATAGGCGGCGCGGCAAACGGCGGTTATTATGTTATTACGCCGGACGGATTTGATCCGGGCAATGTCAGCTACACTGTCGGCAACGAATAAAAAATAAGGATGAAAAAAATGAAACATATGAACAAATTCAGATTGGTTTTTATTGCAGGGGCAGCACTATTCGTTCTGGCCATAGCATCATGCTACACACCATCTCCTTTATACGGAACCTGGGCTGACAACAGCGGCAGCAAAATTGTATTCATCAGCGACGGTTCTTATACAGCAACAATCGTCAATACTGCGGGAACTTCCACAAATTACAACGGAACATGGACAGTACTTGACAACGTGTTGATTTTTTCAAAGGATACAGGTTCTTCTATAGATACTGAATGGGATATCCGCGGCTCAATGCTGTACCTTGACTGGACAGATGATGCCGGCGGAATTCAGTCGCTCACACTGTATCATATTTCAAAATAAGGCAGGTAATCATGAATAAATCAGTACCGGCATTATTAATTGCAACATCCATAATCTGCCTGCCGCTTTCCGCGAAAGGCAAAAAAGATGCTGCACCTGCTGTACAAAATGAAAATACAATATCAGCAGTTCAGGATGAAGAAAACGCAAACAGGAGTGCGACGCTTGTTCATACTCCTGCAGGCAGTACAGTACAGGAAGAGCAGTCAACAAAAAAATCCGACCAAGACGGTATCAACCCAAAGACTGGTTTTCCGGAGATAGAAGCAAAACCGTACGTTATGTTTAACGAAGGTGCAGCTTTCTCACAGGTAACGCGCATAGTTTATCAGGATGATTACAACCGCAGTAATTTTGTGTGGCAGAATTATCTTGCCGGAGTATACTGCGAAATGCAGACTGGTAATATGAAACCAGTTAACAGCATATATCGTGTCGCAGCATATTACCCGTTCTATCATACGTTCAACGGTATGGAACAGCCTGCTAAACAGCCGATACTATATGCGTTCGATGTCTATGCCGGACCATTTTTCCAGGGAGATATGTGGAAATATGTACTCATAAATTTTTCTTTCGGTCCTCATTTTTTCTACGAACTTTCTGACGAATATCACCACGTTGAGGCGGGCGGCGCCGTTATGCTCGGAATAGAACTGCCGGTCGCGACATACTGGACAATTATTAATAACGGCATTTTTTCCGTTGATTACGGAAATCTCGGTTCGAATCGCAGTATGCAGCCGTATGATATGGTCTGGAACTATCAGGTAGAACTAGGCGTACGCTTCTCTCTTCGCGGTGCGCATGAATATGCCTATATTCATCAAAAACCGCCGAAGACACGCGAGCAGAAAAAACTTGAGAGGGAACAGCGGAAAGCTGCGCGCGAACAAAAGAGTGCAATGCGGAAAAATACTGCAAAGAAATGGGAAAATGAAATTACGGCAGACACCACCACGGAGCAGAGTGCCACAAAACAAAATGAGTAAACTGCCGCCGGTTAATTATCCCGTATGTTTATTGACGTAATTTAAAGAGAAGTGTACAGTTATTAAACAGCTATGGAGGATTATAATGGGTAAAGGTAAAGGAAAAAACACAAACTTTATTCCAGGCGCCGGAAACAAGCAGGGCGGCGGAAATGGTTCCAGCATAAAAAAGGAAAATGCACATAATCAGACAACCAGGGCAGTTCTTACGAACCCAAGCCACATCGGCGGCCGCGGAGGAAAATAAGAGTACAAAAAAGATGCCCCCGCGACGGGCATCTTTTTTGTACGTCTAAAATAAAAGGAAAAAATACGTAAGTATTTTTTCCTTCCTGCGACCCATACCGTCTAAAATAAAAGAAAAAAATACGTAAGCTTTTTTTCCTTCCTGCGACCCATACCGTCTAAAATAAAAGAAAAAAATACGCCAGTTTTTTTTCCTTTTATGACTAATTCCGTCTACCAAAGCATCATTAAGGATCCATGCACAGCCATATCCCTTGTTCCCGGCCTTTGTACCGGCACATTCAACAGACTTCTCAGCAGATTCACTGCAGAAAGAGATACCAATCATACCGATTTTTTTAGAAAACAGTATTATTTTAAGAATCAATAACCCCGCCGCAAGCAGCGGGGTATATTGTTCTCTAAAGGTATCGCAGTCGGGATTTAATACCCTTCATACGCCCCAAGGGTCGAGGTATTAAACCCTCCGCACGAATAAAATAATACAGCCAGAATCATAAAATTCCATTACAGGGAAAATTGTTTTTTCCGGCCGGATATTTTAAAATTATCGAGCCGGAATTCGGTGTACAGATGATGTACACCCGTTTATCCGGTGTACCAATTCACCTTTCATTTTTCTTATAAGATACAAAAAAGGAGACTGTACAAAGTCTCCTTTTTATCATATCGAGGATGCAGGCGCCATCCCGAAAAAATAATTTACGGGACAGCTCAATTTCTTAGTTTAAGGGCATCTCTAAAAACCGAAGTCTTAGAGGTTTCCTTACTCTATTTCAGATTTATCATCGACTTATCGTAGTCTGTCGGCGGTACATACCCCATGAGCTCCATGATTGTTGCAGGCCATGAACTGATTCCCAAACCTTCGTTGAGTTTCGTATTGTCATAATCGCCTTTGTATTCGGGGTCATAGATAATGCCCGGAACAGGATTCAGGCTGTGGCTTGTTTTTGCCATAGGTTCACCCGACTCGTCCATCTTTACCTTTCCTGATTTCTTGTCATGCTCGAACATATCGTCGCTGTTGCCGTGATCTGCAGTTATGCAGAGAATACCGCCGGCTTTGTCGATTGCCTTCTTCAGGCGGCCGAGCTGCAGATCCATACCTTCCATCGAACAGACAACCGCGTTAAATACGCCTGTATGGCCGACCATATCGCCGTTCGGAAAGTTGAGGCGGATATGCTGGTACTTTCCGCTTTCGATAGCTGAAATTACCTTATCGGTAATTTCAGCGCACTTCATCCACGGGCGCTGCTCAAACGGCACAACGTCGCTCTTTACTTCAATATAGTCCTCGAGCTTGTCGTCGAACTTGCCGAGCTTGTTTCCGTTGAAGAAATACGTTACATGACCGTATTTCTGCGTTTCGCTGATTGCAAGCAGATGGACGCCGCTCTTTACAAGATACTCGCCCATAACACGGTCGATTGCCGGAGGTGTAACAAGATACTGGTGCGGGATGTGCAGGTCGCCGTCGTATTCCATCATTCCTGCGTATTCAACTTTCGGAAGCCGCTTGCGGTCAAAGCGATCAAATTGGCCGTCCGGTGTTTCAAATGCATTCGTAATCTCAAGCGCACGGTCGCCGCGGAAATTATAGAAGATAACGCTGTCGCTGTCGTTTATGGTTCCGACAGGTTTTCCGTTTTCTGCTATGACGAACTCGTGCATGTCCTGGTCAAGAAGTCCCGGAGACTCCTTACGGTATGTCTCAATCGCTTCTTCAGCGGAAGCAAACTGACGTCCCTCTCCAAGTACGTGTGCATTCCAGCCGCGTTCAACCATGCTCCAGTCAGCGTTGTAGCGGTCCATCGTTATATACATACGTCCGCCGCCGGAAGCAATTTTGTAGTCGCATCCGAACGAAGCAAGAAATTCATCAAACGGTTTAAAGTAGTTAAGTCCGCTTGTCGGTTCAACATCGCGGCCGTCAAGAAGTGCATGTACGCGGATCGTCTTTACGCCTTCCTTGTTTGCCTGGCTGATCATCGCCTTCAGGTGCTCTATGTGAGAATGAACATTACCGTCCGAAAGCAGGCCGATAAAGTGAAGCGTTGACCCGTTATTCTTCACGGTGCTTACGAGTTTCTTCCACGTGTCTCCTGCGAACATACTGCCGCTCGCAATCGCGTTTCCAACAAGTTTTGCTCCCTGAGAAAAGACGCGTCCGCATCCCATCGCATTATGTCCAACCTCGCTGTTTCCCATATCTTCATCTGAAGGAAGGCCTACAGCCACACCATGAGCCTTGAGCTTCGTATGCGGACTCATATTTGTCAGTTTATCAAGCCACTTCATGCGGCTGGCCTTTACGGCGTCGCCGTCTTCATATTTTCCATATCCCACGCCGTCCATAATGACCAGCACTACCGGCCCGCGGCGTCCCTTCCAATTAGGATTCTTCTGTAAAGGATGCATTGTATCTGCCATGAATAACTCCTTACTATGGTTTCAAAATATTTTCTTTCCATAATAATAGTGATTTTCCGGGTAATATTCAATGTAAGCATTTTTCCGCGTAAGAATGATTTGTGGCGGTTGGCGTTTATTTTCAGAAAATTTAGAAATCAGGGGGCAATGACAGGAAGTGTATGTTATTAATCAGAGGCGGCACTGTCCTTTCCGAAGAATTCCGGAAAAAAGCAGTGCCGTTGTAGCAGAAAAATTATGACTCTTTTACGCTCACCGGAGTGTATCCCGCTTCAGTGACAGCATCCATAAGAGCTTTATCGGTAACGTCTTTGCCGAGCATTACATCAGCTTTTTTATCTGCAAGGCTTACTTCAACCTTCGACACACCGTCAACAGCGGCAAGTGCCTTTTCCACATGCATGCGGCAGTGATCGCACATCATGCCGTCAATACTGATTGTTTTTTTCATACCTGATTCCTCCATATGATTATTCGATATATTCTGAAAACCGGACAAATTGTCCGGCAGCAGTACAGTTTTTTTCTTACTATTCCGTCCCCTTCTGTATATATTGAACAGATTCAGGCGGAGCGCATTTGTAACAACGCAGAAGCTCGACAGACTCATCGCAGCCGCGCCCAGCATAGGATTAAGGACGATGCCGAATGCCGGTATAAGAACTCCGGCTGCGACGGGTATACCTATGACGTTGTAAAAAAAAGCCCAGAATAAGTTCTCGCGGATATTGGTGAGTACCTGACGCGAAAGCTTCACTGCAGCAGAAACATCGGTAAGTGTCGACTTCATAAGCACGACATCTGCAGCATCAAGCGCCACATCTGTACCCGCTCCGACAGCGACACCGGTATCGGCACGCGTAAGTGCAGGAGCATCGTTTATACCATCGCCAACCATCATAACTTTCCCGAAGGACGCAAGCTGTGCAATAACCGCATCTTTACCGCCGGGAAGTACATCAGAAACAACCCGTGTAATGCCGACCTGCGCAGCTACGGCTTCCGCCGTACGTCTGTTGTCGCCGGTGAGCATCACCACCTGCATACCAAGTTCATGAAGGCTGCGCACCGCGGTCGCACTGTCTTTCTTCACTGCATCAGCTACCGCAATAATGCCGAGCAGCTTTCCTCCGGCGGCAAAATAAAGAGGCGTTTTACCTTCTCCTGCAAGTTTTATCCCCTGCTGCTTCATCTCGGGAGTAAGCAGACCTTTCTCTTCAATAAATGCTGCATTTCCGCCGAATGCGGCAGCAGCCTCAGTATCAGCAGGCAGTCCGTTATCAACCATTGATGCTGCAACAGTTCCTGTCACGCCGTATCCCGGAAGAGCCGTAAATCCCTCTGCAGGTCTGTACGCAGTATCAGTCTCGTGAATCTTTTCCATGACAGCACGCGCAAGCGGGTGTTCGCTTTTTTCTTCAAGCGCACCGGCTAAAGCGAGCAGTTCCTTCTCTGTCACACTTTCCGCAGGAATCACGTCGGTTACCTGAGGCCTTCCTTCGGTCACAGTCCCTGTTTTGTCGAGTACGACTATATCGGTTTTTCCTGCCGATTCAAGAGCTGCGGCAGTTTTGAATAAAATCCCGTGTTTTGCACCAAGACCGTTTCCGACCATAATAGCCACAGGAGTCGCAAGTCCGAGTGCACAGGGGCAGCTTATGACAAGCACACTCACAGCCCGTGCAAGTGCAAAACCGAACTCTCTGCCTGCAATCATCCATACCACTCCGGTAATGACGGCAAGCGCGATAACGACAGGAACGAATATACCTGAAACCTTGTCGGCAAGTTTTGCGGCAGGAGCCTTTGTTGCAGCTGCATTTTCCACCATAGTGATAATCTGACTCAGCGTAGTATCACTGCCGACTTTCGCAGCCGTACATGTAAGGAAGCCGTTCTGGTTAAGTGTCGCGGCGCTTACGTCACTTCCCGGCGCTTTATCAACAGGAAGGCTTTCTCCTGTAAGAGCTGATTCGTTCACAGCACTCGTTCCGCTTGTCACTCTGCCGTCTACGGGAATTTTTTCCCCCGGGCGGACAATGAACGTATCGCCAATCCTAACCTGATCTGCGGGAATCGTCAGTTCCATCCCTTCCCGGATGACGTGCGCAGTTTCCGGCGCAAGATCCATAAGGCTCCTGATGGCATTTGTCGTTTTTCCCTTGCTGTACGCTTCAAGTGTTTTGCCGACAGTAATAAGAGTCAGAATCATCGCCGCAGATTCAAAGTACAAATCATGCAGATATGCATGTGCGGCATGAGTTCCACCGGAAAGCACAGCGCCGGTCATGAGAAAGAGTACTGCGGTACTGTATGCAAACGAGGCTCCGCTCCCAAGCGCAACGAGCGTATCCATATTCGGCGCACCGTGTATAAGGCTTTTAAATCCGCCCGTAAAAAACCGCTGGTTTATAATCATAATAACGATTGTCAAAAGCAGTTCATACAAACCTATCGCCGCAGGATTCCCGCCGAACGCAGCAGGCAGCGGCCAGTGCCACATCAGGTGCCCCATCGAAACATACATAAGCGGTACAAGCAGTACCACAGATGCGATAAGTCTCCTGAGGAGACGAGGCGTTTCATGATCCTCAAGGGCTTCACGACCGGCAGCCCGTTTCTTTGCGGCTGCATCTGCAGACTGATCCGCCCCTCCAGTGTCTTCCGGCGCGGCACCGTAACCCGCCTTGTCGACGGCCTCACATATCCTTTCCGCCGTTGCAGGAGACGCAAATTCAACGCCCATCGAATTGGTCAATAAACTCACCGAGACATTTTTTACACCCGGAATTTCAGCTACAGCTTTTTCAACGTGAGCGCTGCATGCGGCACACGTCATACCGGTAACGGAAAATTTTTTCGTATTCACTCCACTGCCTCCTGGATGTACAATTACTGTTTTCTATTTAAGCTTTTTCATAAGCTCTACAACTTCCTCAAGAATCTGAGTATTGTCGTTCTTAATTTCCTCCACAACGCACGTCTCAAGATGATTCTGCAGAATGATATAACCGAAACTCTGGAGTGCGCTTTCGACAGCAGCTACCTGAGTAAGAACGTCGCCGCAGTACCTGTTGTCGTCAAGCATATTCTTTATACCGTTAAGCTGGCCTATCATACGGTTAAGCCTGTTCTGAAGCTGTTTAACAGCCTGTGCATCACGAGGCGTATGTTTATGCCGGCAGCACTGGGAACTGACGCTGTCCTGCTGCAGTTCCGGTGTCATATGTTCATCCATCTGCATATCTCCTGTTTACAGGATACCCTGCAGGGGTATCCATTACCTGATAAAATATAATACCCCCTAAGGGTATATGTCAAGCATAAAAAAAATCCCGCGGGCAGAAAAGCCGCGGGATTCAATTTCAACAATTTTTTAATTACAGTGCAATGTCTAACGCAACAGGTATACTCAATCCGAATACACCTTTATCAGAAAGAACTTTTTTAGCTCTTATGCCGGCGGAAAGTTTTGCACCTGCACCGGGACTTATTACAGCACCAAAAAGACCGTTTACTGTTTCATCGCTCTTATCAGTTGCAGTAGTACCTGCATCAATATATCCGGCTTCGATAAATGCAGAGATATTGTCGTTTACTTTATACGTCGCATTAAGGTTTGCATACTTCCCATCAACATTTGTATCACTTCCGGATACAGTTGTTTTCTGATTAGAATAATTCCCCATAAACGTGCATGACAAAGCATCCGTAAATGCATAGCGTACACGCGCGTCAATGCCGACTGACGAAACAGTTGTATTTGTTGTTGAGGTATCAGAACCGAATACGCCGCCGACAACAACAGTACATGCTTTTACAGGAACAACAGTTGCATATGCACCGGCAGAAAGCTGATTTGCCATAGGAACTTTCAGAATTGCATCAAGTGAAAATACAGGGCTCTGATAAACAGCCTCAAATGCATATCCGCTGAAAACACCGGTAGTTGAATTTCCGAATATCACGGTATTTGACTGCTTCTGGTTATTTCCGACTGTCGACGAACCGATAGAGGCCGAAGTAGGTGTCGTCAATACACCGTTCAGCATCAGTTTTGAAGTATCGAAAGTAAATGTATAGCCTACGACAGTAGAAAGAAGGGAATTGGACAGGTTATCCGCATCCTTTGCAACACCACTAAAGGTACCGTATTTCTGTGTTTCAACAAACGAAATATCGGTTATATCCTTTTTTACACGATCGGTAAAACGAGTATCAAAACTGCCGCCGGCTGTAACCTTGAATCCGCCAAACTGAAGCCAGCCGTACAGATAATCAAAATAAAGTGCCTGATAAGTTGTCGAATTGACATTTGCCAGACTGTCAAACCTTACGGCTCCTTTAACACCAGCATAATCAGTTGCTATTGATGCTGAAAGCAGGCTGTCTTTATAATCCTCTCCCTGCTGAAAATATTTGCTTGTCGTAGAACCATCGGAATTGAATGTCCAGTCCGCAGCATTAAGAGTTCCTGTAAAGCACAGATTCGTTTTTGCCTCAGCAAATGCACCTGCAGCAGCAATTGAAGTCGCAAGCACTATACCTGCAATTTTTTTATTCATAAAAACCTCCGTATCCTTTTTGAATACGGAAGTAACCTTACCAGCAAAAAACTAGAGAATGATTTGATTTATGTTAGAAAAATGTAAATTATTATTTTATGTATAAACACAAAGAGACGTAGGTCTTTCCATTATACTGAGCAATATCTTCTTTCCTCAGTAAATGAACCCATACTGATTCTGCAAGCGTGTATCCGTCCGTATTGTCATCCGTGATACTTTCAATCAGCAGCTGTTCTGACTGATCCACATCCGAGCCTGCTGCACTTATTATTTTTATTTCGCTGGTGCTGTATTCTGCACAGGCAGACCTGACAGCAGCCGCACCGCCGTAAAAATACGGTTCCACCCATGCAGGCAGCACTTTTCCGAATCCCTTGTACTCCCAGTCGTCGAATAATTCCTCTTTTTGATTCTCTTTTCCCTGGTTCTCTTTTCCATTGATTACAGGAGTAGTAGCACATGATGTAATAAACAATACACTGCAAAGACAAATTAATAATACTTTACGCACGTTCTTCCTTCAATGTAAATTTCCCTATTTCCTGTGAAATTTTCTGCAGATTGTCACGGTTAGTAACAGATGCAGTATTCACGTCCTGAACAGATATATTTATTGTCTGTGTTCCCTGCGACATTTCATTCATTGCATTATTTATTTCTTCTGTTACGGTCGACAGTATGTCCATCTTAGCCGCTATCTGTCTGCCGTTGCCGGTAAGCTCTTCAGCTCCTGTCTGGACAGCATTGTTTGTCTCCCGTATCATTCTGATTGACTCAAGAACCTGCGTACTTCCGGCTGTCTGTTCCTGCATGGCATTCATAACAACCTGTTCCTGCTTCTTTACAGTGTCGGACAACTTGAATATTACGTCAAACTGATTTTTAACATCAGTCGTTCCGTCAGAAACGGTTGCAATCGCCGTCTGCAGTTCCTGCAGCTGGACACTGATTACTTTCCCCTGCTCATTCGACTGTTCTGCCAGTTTCCTGATTTCATCCGATACGACAGCAAAACCTTTCCCCGATTCACCTGCATGTGCGGCTTCTATTGCAGCATTCATGGCAAGCAGGTTCGTCTGTTCCGCAATGCTCTGGATAATACTGCTCGCCTCAAGTAAACCTGCAGACTTCTCAAGAATCATTTTTGCCTGCCCGACGGACTGTTCTACTTTCTCGCGGCCATGTTCTGATTCGTTGCTTAAATTATTAACAGCATCTTCATTTTTGCTGAGGATTTCCGTCACAGACCGGATATTCTCTACCATCTCTTCAACAGCGGACGAAGAATCAGACACATCCTTCGTTTCTTTTTCAATACTGCTGCCCAGTTCCCTGATACATGAAACCATACTTTTTACTGTAGACTGCGCTTCATCAACACCTGCAGCCTGATTAACAATTTTAGTTTTAACGGAATCTATATTTGAAACTATCTGGGAAATACTTGCCGACGTCTCGGTCATATTATCAGACAAGTCTTCGGCGGAGCCTGTAGAAATTGCGACAGAGTCTGTAATTGCACGCAAAAGCCCTTGTGTGATTCTATAAAAGTCGTTTAAATCATTAATAAGCAGTCCGAATTCATCCCGGCTGTGGACTTGCAGATACTGCTGCGTATAATCACGATTGACAAGTTTTGTCGTAAAATCGGTAATATCCATAATACGCGTATTAATTCCGTGCATAAGCAGATAAGTATCTGCTATAGCCATAACACCTGCATAGATGGAAATCGGCAGCATTTTCGTCACAAACACCGTCCAAATCTGCGTGTCCGCATTCTTCGAAACAAACACCGGGGCAATAGTACTGAAAAGTACTCCAATACAGCTGAATAAGGCCACAAGTGTATTCCGTATGACCAGCGGCAGTGATTTATACGCCCTGCTGAACGGCAATTTGTAAATATGCGCTTCAAAAAGCTGCATGAAAATAATATATGAGAACAGTGCAAAAAGAAACATGTTTCCCACACTTGTAAAAAACAAAACCGGCAAATCATATGCAATTCCATGAATTTTACATCCGGCTATAATAAGCCAGAAAACAAAAAAACCGTTTGCAATTCCGTACAGCATATGAATCATTTCAAAACGTTTCGCCATCACGTTTACGGAATGAATTGCCCCGGAAGTTCCGTCAAACCGGTACAGTCCCGCAGTACAATACAGATAGAAAACAGAGGGAATAAAAAGCGAACAAAAAAGTAAACCGATAAAGAATAAAGGCGTAGTAAATATCAGGAAAAACTGCCCAACAGTAAATTCATTAATAAAACAAAGAAGCGGAATTAAGACAAGGTCAGGGACAAGGCAGACTGCAAAATAAAAAACATTCATCTTTGCAGGAAAGGAGGGAATCAGCCCGTTTCGTTTTGAATCAACATCTCTCATATAGGAACTCCGGAAATGGTAATAAATCCAGCTTCATGTATTCAGCATGCTATTACCTTTTTTAAATTAACTATTTAGACCGGCTATAGAAATTGGATATTCTGCAGCCGGTCCATAAACAGTATTAATTATAACACTGTTATACAAATATTACCTGAATAAAGATATATAATTTTTATCTCAAATAATATACAGACTGCGGTACCATCAGCCGAGCAGCATTCTGTCGCTGGCTGTATCCTCCATCCCTGCAGAACCGAATTTTATGAGCAAATCTTCAACTTTAAGGTTCTTTTTTTCTTCTCCCCTGACATCATAGATAATACGTCCCTCGCTCATCATAATGAGACGATTACCGTAACGGATTGCATCTTTCATATTATGCGTAACCATAAAAGTCGTCAGATGGTCCGCGTTTACAAACTGTTCCGTAAGTTCAAGTACTTTTTTTGCAGTCTTAGGATCAAGAGCCGCCGTATGTTCGTCGAGCAGCAGCAGTTTCGGTTTCCGGAGCGTAGCCATAAGCAGGGTAAGTGCCTGACGCTGTCCGCCGGAAAGCAGCCCTACTTTTCCGGTCATACGGTCTTCGAGTCCTAAATCAAGCAGCGCAAGCTTCTCACGGTACAACTTACGTTCTGCAGGCTGAATGCCCCATGCAAGACCACGCCTCTTTCCGCGGCGCATCGCCATAGCAAGATTTTCCTCTATCTGCATATTCGCAGCCGTACCCATCATCGGATCCTGGAAAACGCGTCCGAGATATTTTGCACGTATATATTCAGGCTTTCCGGTAAGGTCCATACCGTCAAGAAAAATCGAACCGGTATCAGTGTAATGAACACCTGCAATAAGGTTAAGCAAAGTTGATTTACCGGCCCCGTTTCCGCCTATGACTGTGACAAAATCACCATCATCCAGTTCAAGATTAATATTATTAAGGGCTGACTTCTCGGTTATTGTGCCCGGATTAAATGTCTTTGATACATTGAATAATTTCAGCATATTTTCTCCTAGTAAAAGATCAGGCAGAGCCTGTGCGCCAGTGGTGACATGATTCCGGCTCAGCCTTTTTCCACTGTATCGGGAGTCGCATCCGAGTCAGCAGGAAGCTCTTCATCGGTAAGAAGGACTCCGGGAATCGCAGACCTCCTGCGGCGTATAGTCTGTTCCTTTAACACAGGAACCGAAAGCGCGATTGCAACAATAATCGCCGTAAACAATTTCAAGTCTGTCGATTTAAGGCCGAGCTGAAGAACGATTGCAATAATAATACGATAGATGATTGAACCGAACACGACGGAAATCAGAGTGTACCAGAAACCGAAATGTTTTCCGAATACGGCTTCACCGATAATTATAGATGCAAGTCCTATAACGATAGTTCCGGTGCCCATTCCGACATCCGCATACCCCTGGCTTTGCGCAACGAGTGCGCCTGAAAGAGCTACGAGACCGTTTGAAAGCATAAGTCCGAGTATTTTCATTTGATCAGTATTCACACCGAGAGCGCGCACCATATGTTCATTATTTCCCGTCGCACGAATTGCACTGCCAAGTTCAGTTCCGAAAAACCAGTACATGAGGAAGACAATCACCACAACAAAACAGCAGCCCACAAAGAGAGAGGCCATAGTCGTATTCATGCCAAGATGCTCAGTAAAAAAAGACATGACAGTCTTCACACCAAGCAGCGGCGTATTCGCTTTTCCCATAATGCGGATATTGATTGAATACAATGCTATCATCGTAAGGATACTTGCAAGCAGCACGTGAATTCTTATTTTCGTATGCATAAGTCCCGTGGCAAGGCCGGTAAGCATGCCGATCAAAAAAGCAATGAGCAGCGAAATCAGCGGATTCACGCCATTAACAATAAGTACGCCGGTAACGGCTCCGCCTGTTGCAAAACTACCGTCGACAGTAAGATCGGCAATATCAAGGATTCTGAATGTAAGATAGACGCCGAGCGTCATGATGCTCCACAGGATTCCCTGCGAGACCGCGCCCTGCATGGCAAGTAAAAGTCCCATCTTTTGTACTCCAACAATAAATATCCTTTAATTATATAGATTCTGAGGGAACGTGAGAAGATATCCGGAAGGAGAAAAAATATGTTTTTATGCAATAAACTGAATTTTAAAAAACTGAAACAGGGAAGAATATCTGACGTTCTCCCGCAGACAGCGGGAGAACGGACTGGAGACAGCCGTTTTCTGTCTCCGGAATATAGAAAGGGTTATTTTAAATCAGCAGGGAGCGTAATTCCAAGTTTTGCAACAGTTTCCTGATTTATACTGAGCGTGCAGTTTTCAAGATACTGAATCGGCATATCTGCAGTTTTCTTTCCGTTCTTCAGAATGTCCACAGCCATTGCTGCTGTCTGTTTTCCAAGTGCATAATAATCAATACCGTATGTTGCAAGCCCGCCGGATTTTACCATACCGTCTTCACCGACGATTGTCGGAATCTTATTGTCGTTGGCAACCTGTGCGACTGTTGCCATACCGGCTGCAATCATGTTGTCTGTCGGAGCATAAATTACATCAACTTTTCCGATGAGGCTCTGCGTTACCTGCTGGATTTCGTTTGAGTTTGAAACAGTTGCATCAATATATTTCAAACCGATTTTATCGCATTCTGCCTTTGCAAGATTTATCTGAAAAAGACTGTTCTGTTCGCTTGAGCAGTAAATAAGTCCGACAGTCTTTGCATCCGGCACGATTTTTTTAATCAAATCAATCTGAGCAGCACAAGGCGTAAGATCGGAAGTACCGGAAACGTTATTTCCCGGAGCCGCGTTGGACTTTACAAGCTTTGCGCTTTCAGGATCCGTAACAGCAGTAATAAGGATTGGAATATCTTTTGTAAGATTTGCAACAGCCTGTGCTGCAGGCGTCGCTATTGCAAGAATAAGATTGTCGCGGTCATTTACGAATTTCTGCGCAATTGTAACACAGTTAGCCTGTTCACCCTGCGCATTCTGATAATCTATAGCAATATTCTGACCGTCAATATAACCGGCAGCCGCAAGACCGTCTACAAAGCCTTTGTAGGCACCGTCAAGAGCAGGATGCTCAACAAGCTGGACAATACCGATTTTAATCTTTTTGTCAGCTTTCTTTCCATTGCAGCCTGTCATAACGAGAGCAAGACTAAGTGCTGCAGAAATAATACAAATGCTTCTCTTCATATAGTTTCTCCTCAAAGAGTCTCGCCTGAAACACCTGCATAAAATCCCCGGCGTTTTCATCTGATTCTCCATATAGATACATAATCATACTGAGCGAAAAAATATTGGTCAATAGAAACAATGATTTTTTTCCAAAAATAGTTTATAATTTCAGAGAGGGTCAGCATATGAATAAAACCACAAGCTTCGCAATGGAACATAATACAACACTGCTCTATCTTATATGCTGTTTTCTTCATATCATCGGCGGCTTCTTTTTTTTCCATTACGGGTTCATTTATTCTGCAATTTACAATTTTGCAGCCGGAATTATATATCTTTTTCTTTTATATATTCTGTCAAATCTCCCCGAAACTTTTCTTTTAAGTTTTATGATTATAGAAGTACTTGCCTACAGCATTCTCGTATCCCTGGAAACGGGAAATGATGCCGGAACGCTTCTTCTTGATTTGAACCTTGCGTCCATAACGTTTATCGTGATGAGGGATACAAAACGAATAAAATGGTATTACTATTCCATCTCCTGTCTGATTCTGGCTGTTATTTGTGTCATCCTTTACATTGATTTTACAAAAAGGCCGTTTGCTGTAACTTCGTTTAGCAAACTTAATTTTTCTGCCTGTCTGCTCAGCACGACCGTTATTATTATGTATATTGCAGGTATTGCGGAAGCGCACATCATATGTGACAGACAAAAACAGACTGCCCGCGAATGCCGCCTTAATTTCATGGCAAACCACGATTCCCTCACCGGTATTCTTAACAGACGCGAATTGAACAGGCTGCTGCATGAATATGAAGTATTAAAAAGTGAAAAAAACATCGATTATGCATTTGCGATTTTCGACATCGATAATTTCAAACAGTTTAACGATTCATACGGGCATGATGCAGGCGATTTTATTTTAAAGGAAATGACAAAATTCATATCAGAACATATACCTCCCGGAGCCTACTTTGCGCGATGGGGTGGTGAAGAGTTTGCCATTCTGTTCACCATACAGGTAGAATCAGCACCCGACATTCTCAGTTTTTTCCGGGATACAATCGGAAGAGAGCGTTTCACGTACAATATGATACACGAACTGCACATAACGCTCACATTCGGGTTAAGCACGTCATTTACCGGCAAAGGGCTCCATGAAATGCTCATAGCGGCAGACGACAATCTTATGTACGGAAAAAGAAATGGAAGGAACTGTATTGTCACCGGTAAAAATGAAATATACAGGGCGGGGAAAAAATGATGACCCGTTTCCGCTACTATTGCATACATAACATTTCCATTTTCATTTATGTCATTTCGCTGTTTTTTCATCTTTACAATATAACCGCGATCTGGGAATGTACGGTGGCCCACGGAATTTTCATTCCCCGTCTTATGCCGCTTGCCGGTATCAATATCGTACTTTTCCTGATGAACCTTTCTTTTGTCAGTACATATATAAAAAGAAACAAGCTTGTTGTCTATACAGTGTATTCGGTCTCAACAGCAGTATATTGTACGGCATATATCTTCATTACCCGTATGGATCCGCTGCTCGAATCCGTCATGATAGCGCAGATTGCAATGACATATATGCTTACGAACAACAGTAAAGTACCGCGCCATTATTACCGGATAATGAATACTTTGTTTGTTTTAGTTATTATTTTCATCGAACTGGCAAGCCTCACCTATTGCAAAACACCTTATGCGATTGAACATCAATACATGCAGCTCTACCACCTGTCATTCGGCTGTACGATTCTTACTTCTCTGCTCTGCATTCTTGTCGCAGCAGGATATTCCAGCTTCATTCTTTACCGGACACGATTACAGGAAGAAAGGGCGGAAGCCTCCACGAACTACCTTGCAAACCACGATCCGCTTACGCATCTTATGAACAGACGGCGCATTTCAGACATTCTTGCAGCATGTGAAAAAAAACGCCAGACGGAAGGAATCAATTATGCATTCTGCATTTTTGACATAGATAACTTCAAACGGATAAACGACGTGTACGGCCATGACTGCGGAGATTTTATACTGCATGAACTCACTCACCGCATAAGGCTTGCACTCCCGGATAAAATAAAAATAGGACGCTGGGGAGGTGAAGAATTCCTCATCATCTATCCGTCCTGTACTGAGAATACGATATTTGAACTTGATGCAGTCCGGGCATCCATTTCTGCTGCGCCGTACATATATAACGGGGAACCGATCATTGTCACGGCAACGTTCGGCATAAGTTCATCGCGTAACCTTCCTACCCCCGATGCTGTTCTTACAGATGCAGACCGACGTCTTCTTGAAGGCAAAACAAACGGCAAGAACAGGCTTGTCGTATCAGAACTATTCTGAGTCTTGTCTTTTTACACGCCGGATTGTACACTGGGGAATATGAAAAAGAATATATTCATTATTGCAATTTTTGCAGCTTTCGTTGTTTTGTTTCCGTCGTGCAGTACAGTAAAAGAAATTCCTGACGATCTTTCGGCAGCACAGCTTATCCAGCTTGGACAGGATGCGTATGGAAGTGCACAATATAAAAATGCAGAAATATATTATAGTACTGTAATCAGCCGCTATGGAATGAACAATGACATTTACATTGAGGCAAAGTATGAACTTGGGCATCTGTACCTGAAGCAGAAAAACTATACCGCCGCATACAATGCTTTTAAGGAAATAGTTGATTTATACGCTTCCGCTGCACCCGGAACATACCCCGGTGCATACAGTAAACTTGCGCAGATTGAAATGGCAAAAATCCCCGAAAATAAACTGCCGAAAACTGAAGCATCGATAGTACAACCGCCGGCTGCAAATACAACGGGCACAGATAAAAGTTCTACAGCCTCAGGTCAAGACACTGCAGGTACAAATACAGCCGATTAACGGCCGCGCCTGGATTTGTCGTCGGGCAGGATTATTGCATCGATTGTAATACCTTTCCCGGCGGCAAGCTGCTGTACAAGGGCTTTCGTATATTTTTTTGTTCCGCGCGGAACAGGATGAGGTTCTGCATCACCAATGAGTATGACCTTGCGGGTTGCGTCTGAATCCCAGTTGTAAAATGACAGCGCTGCGTACAGGCCTTCGTATACAGCCTCCGGAATATCGCCGCCTTCGTTTCCTATAATCCTGAAACTATTGAGATTCTTTTCAAATACATGAACATCATCCGTAAAATCATAAAACTTAACGGGAATGTCCTTATAATTGTAGCCTCTTTCGCCGTAATCGCGGTAAAGGATCAATCCCAGCCTGATGCTGCCGAAATTTTTCATGTCGTCGATCAGCCGGGGCACCCACTCCTTCCGCAGCTGCGCTATGTCATCCTTCATGCTTCCCGTCGTATCAACCGCAAACACAACATCAGCTTTTGTTTTGGGATCAATCTTATTAATGGATGTCATAATGTCGTCGACAAGAGTATCAGGCCCTTTTGAATAAATCATAAAGCCGGAAATTTCATGAAATTTTTCACTCGCTTCAGGACTGTAATCGTCGGTAAGGACGGGAACTTCCTTAACAACAGGTTCCTTAACATCGGGCTCTTTTACGACAGGTTCTTTTATGGGTTCTGTAACAGGCTCTGCTGCGGGCCGTGCATCAGCAACAACAGATACGGGAACCGCCCCCAGATCAAACATAAACGGATTGTCACTGAACGCACCTCGGTAGTCTGCATATTTTCTCGAAAATGCACGTATATTGATGAACGTACCGCGGCCTATTGTTACTATCCCGTTTCTTGACCACGGATAGCCGTATACGATTGTGCGTGGAATATAAATATGGAAACTCTTTCCAAAAACAGGATCGTCTTCAACTGTCGAATCTACAAGACTATACCGCGAAGACGGTGAATCAAGCGTCTTTCCGTTCAGAAGCCGTTTTTCATCTCCGTTTACCTTATTCCACTCTGTCGTACGGTATGCATAGTTGTCAGCCTTTCCTTCGGGATCTTTCGTTGTCTCCGTAAGCAGGATAGATTCCATCCCCTGTTTCTTCCGCACATATAAATCGAATCCCGTTTCCGAACCAAAACCCGAATTATCGGATTGTTCAATACGTACGTCAGAAGAAAGTATAAGCAGCGGTCCGGCTGCAGAAAGATAAACAGAGCCGCACACTAATAAAACAAAGGAACATAAAATCTCTTTTCTCATATATATATTGTCGGTATTTTTTACAAATTACAGTAGAAAACACAGTAAACAATACAGTTATGATGCAAAAAAGCTCATAGAGAGGGTATCTCCTGTCAACATTTTTTATAAGTCCAATTGAAAAAGGTTTAATATATGATATAATAAAAGATACTGTGATTAGAGAGACTTCTGAAAAAGACAAACAATTTACTCCTGTTGATATAGATCAGTTTTATACTGCAGAAACCACTAACACAAATAAAAACGAAAACGGTATCATTATACTTACACCAAAACAGAAAAATCTTGTAGAAGAGCTTCTTGTCCATATGCGAAGTGCCGACGCAGAACGGGTAAAAATAATAACCGAACGGATGCGGGACCTGGAACACCTTGCTGCATCTGTCGCCCGTTTTCCATCGCTTCTTGAAAGACATGAGCTTGCAGGCGGCATACGCACACCACAATCTCTTATCGACTCCCTCATCGACCATCAGGACGAAGGTGATACGACACTACAGCTGCCTTCTAAGGCCATCCTCGGTAAAGGCTTCCTTGTAGCAAAAATACATACGTTTTCGTCTCTGTCAAAGCAGAGCAAACGGATAAACGCTCCTGAAAAACTTACACAGGAACTGCAGATGGAAACAGTCACGATGATGTTCTCCCTCCTGGCAGAAGACGTTTATCTGAATCTCATCCGCGACATATCACAGCCGACGGAATTCCGGCGTCAGTGGGCTCTCTCGCTGCTGCTGCTCTGGGAATACCGCAACGATCAGACAATCGCAAACATTGCGCCGGTCCTTCAATCAGTATGGACGGCACGCCGCAAACTCGCGCCGGCATTCGGTACCATGATGGGAACGAGTGAACTGCTGCTGATTTCGATTCAGCTGGATGAGCAGTGGATACAGTTCATAAAGCAGAAACTGGGAGAAAGCGGTGTTTCGCAGGCAATGGAAGAATTTTTATTCGGTATTTCTTACGAACAGATTCTTGAGCTGAGATCCATACTTAAAACAAAAGGAATTCCGGCAATCGGGCGCGACGAAGTTTCCAACTTTCTCGGAGAACACGTAAAAACAGATGCAGGACTCGACTACCGCGATTTTTATGCACTGTATACGGTGCGCCGCGACAACGCACGCGCACGGGAACGGATAAAACTTCCCGGACCGCACAAGACGCTGGAAGATTACTTTATTCAATTCGTAACAGAACAAAACAAGGAGAAACAAGATAATGACACGTTCGCAAAATCCTGAAGAGAAAAAAGAAAAACGCGTACCGTACCACTTTGGTGAAAAACTCCGGCAGGTCCGCGAGCACAAGGGGCTTACGCTTAAAATCGTTGCAGATAAGGCCGGCGTAAGCGAAAGCCTTGTCTCTCAAATCGAACGGAACCGCGTTTCTCCTGCCATAGACACGCTGCTCGCGCTTGCCGACGCACTCGACATCAATCTGGAATTTCTATTTGAGGAATACAGACGGGAACGTCCTGTACAGATAATCCGCGCAGACGAGCGCAGAACGCTTGCTGAAGATGACGTGACATATGAAGAACTTGCAAAGCCGGACGAATCTGAAAAGGAAAATTCCTTTGAAGCATACGTTATCAAAGTTCCCGCGGGTTCCCATACGCACAGGGGGTCCTACGGCCATCTCGGACGGGAGCTGGGCATCATAACAAAAGGTACCGCGCTGCTCAAGTACGAAAAAAAGGAATATACACTGGCGGTCGGTGACAGCGTTTCCTTCCCTGCCGGAACACCCCATACGCTGGAAAACAACACAAAAGAACCGATAGAGGCCATCTGGGTAGTAACGCCTCCCCAGCGCTTCGTTCACTAGATTCTCTCCTGATACCGGCATAAAAAGCATCCGATTCGTCATCTGCCCATCTCAGAAGGACAGGATGTCCGGCTCAGCTTTGCGAATGCGCGTACCTGAAGTACCGGCTTCAAAAGCATTCGCTTCGTCAAAAAAGTACATGGATGTACTTTCTGATGCTGCGCTTTATTTAATCCAGTCGTAGAGGACAGGATGTCCGGCTCAGCTTTGCGAATGCGCGTACTTGAAGTACCGGCTTCAAAAGCATTCGCTTCGTCAAAAAAGTACATGGATGTACTTTTTTGACGCCCCTTGCACAACTTTGTTTTTTCGTGCTAATATACAAACTCCTACGGAACACCGGCGAAAGGAGGTGAATAACGATGGCAAGTATTACAGTTGATGATTCAGAAAACCTTGAAAAAGCAATAAAACGCTTTAAGAGAATGGTTGAAAAAGAAGGTATTATCCGCGAATACAAAAAGCGCGAATATTTCGAAAAGCCGTCCACAATCCTGAACCGCAAAAATAAGACGCTTCAGCGCAAACTCATGAAAAAAACACATCAGCGGCACGAAACAAAATCTGCATATTAATATGTAACTTTCGTCATAAAATCCCCGGTACATTAATTATCCCGGGGATTTTTGTATTTGGTAATTCACTGACGGGTAAGATTGACGAATGCCTGCTAATAAACTATTATCTATTACATGGGCATTGCTACCAATCAGCAGATCAGCAACTATTATGATTTCTATCGTGACAAAGAGATCATATTCACAAAAGACATACTCCGTTCTCTTCGTATAGATCCGCGCCAGATATATGTAAAATGCAACGGGGCTCAGTGGCCGTGTATTATTAACTCAACATCATTTCAGATAGCAAAAATCATTCTGGGAACCAAAGGTGGTGCTTTCGCACAGATTACAAAGAAAGATACCCCGCCTGTCAGTCTCCGTTTCTGCTTTATCGAGCCGGATAATGAACCGCTCAGTTTCTTTATTTCCGGAAAAGTTGCGGAAGTTACTCCGTATATGAATTCCCAGGAACTTGCAATCATTACACTTTCATATACGCAAAGGCCGCCGGATGATTTAATCCTTAAACTCGGAACGCTTATCGAAGCAAGCATTAATTTTACGCAGCGTAAAGAAGAGCGGATTATAATAAATCAGGATTCAAAGCACAAACTCAATATCGAGAAAGAAGAAACGATTATTTACATACAAAATGTGCCGAGGCGCTGCATTCTGCGTGATTTGTCGTTTTCAGGCGCAAAGGTCATATTGCTCGGCCTGTCAAAATTCATCAGGGACAAAGAGACTATCCTTCGTATACAGTTCAACGACCCGTTTGAAACCATCGACATAAAAGGTACTATAGTCGCAGCTGATCTGATAGAAGGCCGGCAGGACATTGTAGCGGCAAGCATAAAATTTGACGAAAATCAGGTGCCGCTTTCCTATAAAATCCACATAAATAATTATGTCACGGCCAACAGAAAAACTTTTCTTGAATCACAGGCCAGGAAGGAAGAGGAAGAAGAGGAAGCGGCCGCAAACACAAAACCGGGAAAAGAAAATCCTGCAAAACAGTCTGCCACTGACAAAACTGCTGTAAAAAAAGAAGAAACAAAAACAGCTGCTGCAGAAAGCGGACAAACGACTGACGCAGCGGAACAACCGGAACAGACACACCCGGCCGGAGAAAATACGTCTGACGATAACCAAATTCAGTAAGGAAATACAATGAATCCATCCAGTCCACTTGATACTATTTATTACATTCAGCTGCCTGAAAATTTCAAACTGTCGCGTAATGCCATGCACATCGACCCGGCAATTCCGCTGCCGGTTCAGAAAAAAGATAAGGATGCACCGGGAACGTTCAATCCGGAAGAACTTACGCAGGAACAGATACTTGCGGGCATTCTTACAGTACTGGCTTACGACCCGCACAATGACAACATCGATTACTACCGTTCAGTGCTGAAGAATGCACGCCCGGAAATCAAAAAAGAATTGTCGGAAGCGGCAATTCTTAAAGCTAAAAACGAAGATTTCGAAATTGCAGAAGAGATATTTGCGGCTCTCAGGGGGTTTGATCCGGAAGATATGATTACGGTTCTTAACACCGCTCTCTTTCTCGACGAACGCGCAAATTCCTACCGGCGGTCCGGTCTCAATGAAGACGCAGACGCATATGATCACGACGCGCTTGAATACTACAGGCAGGCAATGGACGCAGAACCTGCGATTCCCGATGCATTCTTCAATGCAGGATTTTTTTACCTCAAGCAGCATAATTTCCACGACGCGAAGGACTGCTTTGAAACGTACCAGGCTCTTACATGCGATATGAAAGACGAAGAGCTCGGCGAAAACGGTATTTACAAAAAGGAACGCTCTCAGGAAATTCTGGACAATATAAAAAGCCGCAACATGGATGACGAGCGTTTTAAAGCCGCTTACGACTTCATCTCTTCCGGCCAGGAAGAGAAAGGGCTTGAGGAAATAAAAAAGTTCATACAGACGAATCCGCACGTATGGAACTCATGGTTCCTGCTCGGCTGGGGATTGCGCCGGCTTGAAAAGTATGAAGATGCCCAGCAGGCATTTCTGGAAGCACTCAGCTGTCCGGACGGGGACAAAAACCCTGATACATTCAACGAACTTGCAATCTGCCTGATGGAACAAAAGAAATACAAAGAAGCTGCAAAGTGTCTGGAAAATGCACTCGTACTGGAACCGGAGAGCACCAAAATCATGTCGAACCTCGGGTTTCTCGCTTTGAAAGAGGGAAAAATAGAAGAGGCCCAGAGATATTTCACTTCAGTGCTTGCTTATGCCCCGGACGATAAGATTGCAAAGGCCGAACTGGAAGAACTGGAAAAATTGTCATAAAATATACGCATTACGGCCGGTATGCCTTTTTACTCTGCGGCCGTATTGAAGTCGATTGCGAGCGTATCGCCAACCGATATGCCGGTACGGGAAAACCAGCCCTGCGGAACTTCCAGTGCATAGCGTACATTTACTGTGCTGTCGATATTTGCGAGGCTGTACGGCGTCATATCGAAAATATTGCGGATACGTCCCCGCGAATCTATGAATGCTATGGAAAGAGGTTCCGGGGTGTTCTTCATCCAGAATGAAAGTATCTGGTCGCGGTCGAACAAAAACAGCATCCCCGTACCGTCAGGGATATGGCGGCGGTTCATAAAACCGTTGTTCCTCTCGCTTTCCGTACGCGCCATTTCCGCTTTTATCTTTACCGTGCTTCCGCCAGCTTTTCCGATGGTAAGAATCCGGGTTTCAAGTTTTTTCGTACATGATACATTTGATAATCCTGCCGACAATACAACTGCAGCGCACATAAAACGTAAAATATTTTTCTTTGTACAAATCATTATAAGCCTTCCAGAAACATGTCGCGCGTCATTTCCGTACCGGACGGAGAAACAAGCGATTTTTTGTTAAGTTCGTCAAACACGTTGTTGTCCACATATTTCAGCGAAAGGGGCCTTTCAAGGCTCATAGTTACATCTGCATTTTTCCACACGGATTTTTCAGGTGAAAGCGACACAGGATTGCCGTATTTTTTGCAGAGAGTACTGAATACACTGTAGTGATCCATACGCTCGGTGTTGATGGTAATAATCATAATATATAATTTGCCGTTGTAAAACTGAAAATAGCAGCGATCAAGAAACGAATCGACATGACCTGCCGCGGAATCGGTTTCGATAAGCACTCTGTTTTCGCCGGGCAGAAGGGATACATCCCTGTCTCCGTGATAGCCGAACTCGCTGTTTTTCATAAGCCTGCTCTTTACCTCATCGAGAGACATCCCCAGTTCAACACCGCCGTATCCTCTCGGAATTGAAGATGCATCCTGAGCGGTGACGGCAAGCAGAGTCAAAAGTAAAAATAAGATACAGGCTGTCACTTTTTTCATCAGGACGTTCCTCTTCAGGTATTGTTCTGTTTACGGTAAAATGCTGCCTGTTTTACAAGTTCAAGACAGTCGGGCACCAGAATTTTTCCGCCGAAAATTTTAATATGGGAATCTTTTTGCAGCCTGAAAATCCCCTCCATCTGCTGCTCTTTCGGAATACCGCACATATTTGCAAGGTCATATACACTCAAGTCAGTCTGATACTGAGTTTTCGATGTAAGATTCATTTTAGCCTTTTCTATCTGGAGGGCAAGCATATCAATAAGTTTCTGGAGCGGATCACGAAGATTGGCATTGTCAAGCTGCCGGTACATCGACCACAAGCGGTCAGCAAGCATTGTCGTAAGATGTGCAATAAGCTGCGGCTGCGTCGCAACCATCTGATCGAAATTCTGGCGGTTCACAACCATAAGCCGGCAATCTTCGTGCGCAACAGCACTTGCAGAGCGGGGTTTATTCTCAAGCAGCGCCATCTCACCGAACATATCACCTTTTTTGAGCATTGCAAGCGTAACTTCGTTGCCATTAACGACTTTGGTAATTTTTACCTGACCTTCCTGAATGATGAACATATCGGGACCGCTCTGGCTTTCGGAAAAAATCATCGTGTCTTTAGGATAGACGCGGAGCAAATCGGGAGTTGATTCAAAATACACTGCATGAGTATGAGGTTTAAGCCGGATAAAGCGCTCTTCTGCTTTCTTAAAATTAATTCCTTCCGGACACGCTTTCAGATACTGATAATATGCATAGGCTGCTATATCAGACTGCCCTGCCTCATCGTAATAATCAGCAACGTCAAAAATATGTTCAGGGGTGTCGTCAACGACATTGTTAAGTGTAAGCTTTGTAAGCGTTTCGTTCATCGAGCGCATGCGGGTTGCAAACGTGCGGATGATTTTCATGGCCACCGGGGTATTGTGCATAATCAGTTCAGGATACTGATCGCGCCGCACAGAGATACCGGTAACATCTGTCAAGGCTGTGACTGTTTCAATCTGTGAATGACCGGACATACAGGGAATGACGCCGACAAAATCTCCGGGGCCAAGCATTTTCTGCGCCTCGCCGTGAATGTCACCTGCTTTATAACAGCGGACTTTACCGCTCTGAATAATGAAAAAACGGTCGCTTTCGGCTTTTCCCTCAACTACGAGATATGAGTCTTTCCTGAAATTCACAAACGATAATTGCAGCAATTCGTCCCACCATTTCCTTAACTAAAAAGTATAGGTTCCACTGTTTTTTTTGTCAATCTTACCTGCAGGCATCAAGAAAGATGCTGCTACTCTATTCCGCAGAAAATTATCTCCGGTTCAAGCGTAAAACCCGTTTTTTCCTTTACTGTACTAATAATATAATTCACAAGAGCCTTTATATCAGATTCCGTGGCATTATTCCTGTTGATTATAAAATTACCATGCCAGGGTGCAATCTGTGCGCCCCCGATTTCATAACCGCAGAGGCCTGCTTTATCGATTATGCTGCCCGACGGCATACCGAATGAATGATTGTTGCGGAAAACGCTGCCCGCGCTCGGATAACGGAAATGCCCTTTACTCACCCGTTCGCCGATATATTTCCGGCATTCTGCTTCAATCGATTCTTTTTGAACGCCGCCCAGTGCTGTTGTCCTGAAAACGACCTTTGTAATAATATGTTCCGCATTCTGCAGTGAGTCCTTCCCGCGGGGTTGAAACGGCGATTTTTTATAATCCCAGTCGGCAGGATTGAGTCTGTATGCAACTGTTTCAAGCGTTAAAGCATCTACATATTCAGCAGACACAAGCACGTCGCTCACAGACACGCCGAAGCACCTGGCATTCATATACAGCGCTCCGCCGGCAGTTCCGGGAAGGCCTGCGAACTGTTCAAGCCCCGAAAGCGCATGAGCAGTACAGTAATCAACAACGGAAGACATGGGAGCGCCAGCCCCGCACGTTACGAAACCGTCACCGTCCGTAATCGTATTGATGCCGCCCGTAAAAATAACGGCGCCGTCAAAGCCTCTGTCGGACACGACTATATTGCTGCCCCCGCCGAGGATAAAATACGGAACGGCATCCTCTTTAAGAGTCCTGAGCGTAAAGATGAGTGAGGGAACATCCGCAGGCTCTATGAACAACGGCGCGGAACCGCCGACTTTGAAAGTCGTATGGGACGCCATCGGTTCAGAAAGACGGACTACTCCCCTGAAATTACCGCATATATTGAATTTTTCAGCTGTTTCACGTATGCTGGACATACCGCTTATTATAGTACAGCGACAGATAAATTGCGATAGTGAGGCAGTAGTATGGGATTACGGTTATACAATACAATGGGACGTGAAATGCAGGATTTTGTCCCGATTACTCCGGGACATGTCGGTTTTTACGGCTGCGGTCCGACCGTTTACAACTATGCCCATATCGGAAATCTGCGTGCGTATGTCTTTCTCGATATACTCGACAGGACACTCACGTATCTCGGTTTTACAAAAACGCATGTCATGAACATAACCGATATCGGACACCTTTCAGGCGACAGCGATGCCGGAGAAGATAAAATGCTCAAAACGGCACAGGAAAAGCACGAGTCCGTCATGGAAGTCGCAGATTTTTATACAGAGGCATTTTTCAGGGATATAGACAGGCTCAACATAAAGCGTCCTGACGTCGTATGCAAAGCTACAGAGCACGTACAGGACATGATAGAACTTATAAAGAAGATTGAAGCAAACGGCCATACGTATATGGCTGGCGGCAATCTCTACTACGATGTTTCCACCTATCCTGATTACGGAAAACTTGCAAACCTCAGCCTTGACGACCAGAAGGCAGGAGCACGTGTCGATATCGATTCAAACAAACGGAACCCGTATGATTTCGTGCTCTGGTTCACAAAATCAAAATTTGAAAATCAGGCGCTCACCTGGGACAGCCCCTGGGGACGCGGATATCCCGGCTGGCATATCGAATGCTCGGCGATGAGCATGAAATATCTCGGCGGACATTTCGACATCCATACCGGAGGAATCGATCACATTCCGATTCACCACACGAATGAAATCGCCCAGTCCGAAGGTGCTACCGGGGAAAAATGGGTGAATTACTGGCTCCATAATGAATTCCTCGTCATCGCGAAAGACAAAAACGCGGCGGAAAGCGGCGATGGCGCAAAAATGTCAAAATCTGCAGGAAACTTTCTTACGCTGCAGTCCCTTATAGATAAAGGGTACGATGCGCTCGACTACAGGTATTTCCTGCTCGGTGCACAGTACCGCAGTCAGGTATTCTTCAGCTGGGATGCAATGGACAGCGCTAAAAATGCGCGGAAAGCACTTGTAAAACGGGCAGCGCAGATACTTGAAGCTGCAAACGGAAAGGCTGCAGAGCCCGGCACACTGCAGGAAAAAAGCAGGGAATATACAGAGGCTTTTAAGGCAGCACTCGAAAACGACCTTTCGACTCCGCAGGCGCTAAGCCAGCTGCAGGCTGCAATAAAGGACAACAGCCTGAGACCGGAGGAAACGCTTGCACTTATGAGAAATATGGACAGCGTACTCGGCCTTAAACTTGAAGATGAAGCAGAATCACTTAATAAGGAAAAGAGTACTTCCTTAGATGTCAACGCCCACGAAGGAGACCCGGATGCAGCTGAAATAGACAAACTCGTCGCAGAGCGGACTGCAGCTAAAAAAGCAAAAGATTTTGCAAAAGCGGATAAAATTCGTAACGATTTGACATCCCGCGGCATTTTATTAACTGATACTCCGCAGGGACCGGTCTGGAAACGGTTGTAATCTGCATAGTAAAATATAACAAATTGTTGTAACCTTCAGGAGTTTCCGTGTTTACTAATACAGATGCGAATCAGCCAGAAATAAACAGAGTACTTAATGCTGGTAATTCAGCTGATTTCAAAATTATATATGATGCGACGATGCAGCTTCTCTTCCGGATCTCATACAGGATCGTGAATGATGAAGAAACTGCAGAAGACCTTGTACACGATTCGTTCATCAAGGCGAATGAGAAAAGCCTGGAGTTTCCTTCGCTTAATGATGCGAAATACTGGCTGATTCGTGTTGTGAAGAATGCATCGCTTAATTATGTTAAACGGAAGGCTCGCGAACGGAAAGCGTATCAGAAAGCACTCTACGAAGAAAAGCGTATTGCAACGTCGGGTGAAACGGATGTGCTAAAAGCTGAATCAATAAAAAAAGCACGCACCGCGCTTAATATGCTGCCAAAAAATCTCCGTGAAGTGCTTATTCTGCGCGAATACGGCGACCTTAATTATAAGGAAATTGGGAAAACGCTCGGGATTACGGAAGGCAATGTAAAAGTCCGCGTATTCCGTGCGCGTGAACAACTGGCTAAAATAATAGGAGAAGATGATGTCTACCTGCCCCAGTAAAGATATTCATTCAATTTATCTCGATAATGAACTGCCTGCAGCATATATAAACGAATATGAGGCACATATAAAAGTGTGTCCAAAATGCGCTGCAGAGCTTGCGAAACTCCGCGCAGTACGCGAGGCTCTCTGTGCCGATGCACAATCCCTCACGCCTGATATCCATTACCTCGACCAGAGTTGGGAACGACTGCAGTCAAGGATGAGTTACAGCAAGGTAACGAAAAAAATCTATCATTTCCCGGCGGAACAGCTGAAATATATTATTCCGACTGCCGCGGCTGCAGCTGTTCTTGCTGTCATACTTCCGGTACGGGCTGCAAAAACGGCTGCGCCCGGAAACATGATGGCAATGGCGCCTATTTCAAGACAGAAAATAATATCACCTGCAAAGCACAATATAATCATCAACGGCAATATTCAGCATGAAATGCTCAATCCTGCTGCTTTCAAACCGCATCAGCAGGCAGAATCGGTCTCTTACGGTGCAGAATCCGGATATCAAAGGCCGTTTATACAGGAACAGGCTGCCTCCGGAACAATCGATCCGCAGCTTAACGACGTGGACGTATTCCGTCCGGACTTCACCAGCAGCGGGACAATCACAATCAAGATCACTGTACCGGGATTGACAACACCGCCTGTTTCAACAGAAATAGAATTACCTGCAGAACAATTTACGGACATCGTAAAGTGAATTCCTCCGGACAGTTTAATTATTTTTTCAGAAAGTCACCGGTTTTCAGGACGCTCTGTTTTCTTACCTCCATTGTGCTTATACTGTTCGCCGGCTTTTTTGCAGCACACAAACTGAAGCGTATTCCCGTTATTGAGAATGTAAATCCGCCGATAGGTTCTCCCGGCGATGTCGTTATAATATCAGGGGAAAATTTCGGTGCAACCCGTGACACAAGTTATGTTGAATTCGGAGGGAGCAGACTTACTTCGAGTTCGTATATCTCATGGAATAACAAGGAAATAAAGGTCATTCTGCCGGCGAATGTACAGGACGGGCTTGTCATAGTCGGTACAGATGCTGCCCGTTCAAAACCGTCTTTTTTTGCAAACGAACGCGAAATTCCGGTTCCCGTGCAGCCCAATCCTCAGACGTCGCTTCCCGTCATTACGTCGCTTTCCGGGGATTCATTCCAGACAGGAGACCTTCTTGTTATTTCCGGCAGCAACTTCGGAAATACGCATGATTCATCCGATGTTTATTTCTCAACCACAAGGGGCGATCCTGTAAATTCTTCCGCAGGTTCCGCGGCATACAACAATACCCCCGCCAACGATATCCGTTTAAATTATATCCCGGCAAGCAGGGCGGATTTTGATTATGAATACTGGAGCGACACGGAAATCCGCGTGCGCATTCCGGACGGAGCATCATCAGGCATGATGTACGTGGAAACACCGAAGGGAAAATCGACTCTGCTGAAAATCAAGGTTGAATCAAAAGCAGGCACAAAGAAATTTCTTGCCCGCCGGACATACCTTCTGCAGCTTGCGGCAAACATTTCAGACGTTGCGTCGGACAAATCTGCAACAATCAGGATGTATTTTCCGCGGCCTCCCGCAGCATCATCTCAGCCGCTCGTCGATATGACGGAATGCATTCCGGAACCGGCTATTGCGGATTATCAGAATACTGTCATCCAGCAGTTCCAGACGGGAAAATCGCTGATGCTGAACAAAAAACAGTTCAGCGCAAATTTCGTCGTTTCAGTCTATGAAATGAATACTACGGTAAAGCCTGAACTTGTCGGACAGTATACGGACATGAACAGTATGCTGTATGCGGCAGCTGTCCGCGCGGACAAATGCGTTCCGGCAACCGACACTGTCATTATAAATCTTGCAAAGAAAATTACAGGTAAAGAAAAAAATCCGTATAAGAAAGCACGGCTCATTTACGATTATATGCTCGACAATTTTTCGCTTCAGGTGGTGAAATCGGATTCATCACCTGTACTTGACCTCATAAAAAAGAAAAAGGGCGATGCGTACGATTTTGCAGTCATTTATACTGCATTGCTCCGCTCTTCCGGTATCCCGGCACTGCCCGACAGCGGCGTTCTCGTAGACCGCGATATGAAAACACAGAATCACTGGTGGTGCGAATTTTATGTCAGCGGTATCGGCTGGATTCCCGTCGATCCGGCTCTGGGCGCAGGCATGACATACAAGAGCTGGACTGAAACAGGCAGTGCCCGCGAGTATTACTTCGGAAATCTTGATTCACAGCATATTACTTTTTCACGCGGCTGGAAAGAAATAAAACCGGGTGCAGGCAATTCTAAAATTGTGCAGCGTCCGAGAAGTTATGCCCTTCAGTCGATATGGGAAGAATCTTCCCGCGATATGCTCAAATACAGTTCATTCTGGGCGGATCCCGTCGTACTCGGTGTGTATTAAAAGGCATTAACGCCGTTTTATAGGAGAAATAAAAATTATGATTACGAAGATTCTTTCTGTCGGAGGCTCTATTATTGCGCCTGATAAACCCGACACAGCGTTCCTCAGCAGTTTCGTCGCCATGTCCCGCGAATGGCTTTCTGCAGACAGTGACAGGCGGCTCATATTTGTTTCCGGCGGAGGAGCCCCTGCCCGTGTCTATCAGCAGGCATACAGCGAAGTACTGTCAGAAACCGGAAACGGCGGCGAAGCGGAAAACAATGCTGCCGACTGGATAGGCATTATGGCGACGCGGTTAAACGCACAGCTGCTCAAAGCATGCTGCGGAAACCTCTGCAAAGACGACGTCGTATATGATCCGACTGCGGATGTACAGTTTACCGGAAAAATTCTTGTCGCGTCAGGATGGAAGCCCGGATTTTCGACAGACAACGACGCGGTTCTTCTTGCTGAAAAATTTCAGGCAGATACAGTTGTAAATCTTTCAAATATTGAAAAAGTGTATACCGACGACCCGCGGAAAAATCCGGACGCAAAACCGCTCGACACAGTCAGCTGGGCGGATTTCCGTAAAATGGTCGGCGACAGCTGGACACCCGGCAAAAATACCCCGTTTGATCCGATAGCAAGCAAAAAAGCTGAACAGCTGAATCTTACCGTCATATGTGCAGCCGGCAAAAACATCGAAAACATCCGCAGCATCCTCGACGGAAAAGCTTTTACAGGTACCAAGATAAAGAATTAACGGGCACAGAAAGCCCTGCACCGAAAAAATTTGCAACTTCGGAAATTACAGGATAAAATACCAGTATATGAAAATTTTATCTCTTTCCGGTAATTATGAGCTTTCCGGTGCAGGCAAAAAATGTACTGCTGTTATCCCCGGTGATTTTCATTCCGCATTGCTTAATGCAGGAATCATTCCGGATCCCTATTACGGGGAAAATGAAGTAAAAGTCCAGTGGATCGGGCAGACTGACTGGTCCATACGGCGCAGCTTTTTATTTAAGAAAGATACCCCCGGACGCACATACCTGGTGCTTACAGACGCAGACACATTCTTTACCGTATTTATAAACGGAAAAAAAGCGGGCAGCGGCAACAACATGTTCCGCCGGTGGCGTTTCGATGTTACGAAAATAATTTCAGACGGAACGAATACGCTTGAAATCAGATTCGAATCGGCAGAGAAAAAAGCGGCGGCGGAAGGGAAAAAACTCCCCTACCCTGTTCCGTACAGCAGGTATCCCATCTCGTCTCCATTCAGAAATCTTGTCAGGAAGGCCCAGTGCCACGGAGGATGGGACTGGGGTCCGTGCCTTATGGTTTCCGGCATTTACGGAGACATACAGCTTGAATCGGTTGCGGACGGGTACATAGACACTGTTACGGTCAGATATAAAAACCCGAAAGGCAGCAGAAACTGGACGGCAGCTGCTGCCGTAAAATACTATGCATTTGGCACTGCAGACAAAAAATTCAACTTTACAATCAGCGATGAAAACACGGCGGTTGCCTCAGAAACAAAGTCGTTCCCCGTTGTACCGGGCATAAACGAACTTTCGGCAGCGCTTACGGTAAAAAATCCTGAATTATGGCGCACATCGGACGAACTTGCGGAACTGGGACTAAAGGAGAACAAAATCTACCGTCTCACCGTCGAATCGGAAGACGGCGACTATTCAGTAACGAAAGAAATCGCATTCCGCACAATCGACGCGGACACAAAAAACGGTGCGCTCTGCTTCCGCGTAAACGGGCGTGCAGTTTTTGCAAAGGGTGCAAACTGGATTCCTGCTGACGCGCTTCCATCACGCCAGACTGATGAAAAAATCCGCAGCCTTCTTACGGCTGCCGTGCAGGCGAATATGAACATGATACGTGTCTGGGGCGGCGGGCAGTTTGAGAGGGACAGCTTTTACGGATTGTGCGACAGAATGGGACTGCTCGTCTGGCACGACTGTATGTTCGCATGCGCAATGTATCCGGCGGATGAGGAATTTCTGAAAAACGTTGAGGCTGAACTTTCGTATCAGATCCCGCGGCTGCAGACACATCCGTCTATTGCGCTGTGGTGCGGCAACAACGAAAACATAGGTGCGCTCAACTGGTTCAGCGAAATAAAAGCAAACCACGACCTCTATCTCATAGACTACGACCGCCTCTATCACGGTGTAGTAGAAAAAGCTGTACGTACATACGACCCTGACAGGCTGTGGTGGCCGTCATCCCCGTGTGCAGGCACTGGTATGGATACATTCAAAGACAACTGGCACAGCGACGATTCGGGAGACATGCACTTCTGGAGCGTATGGCACGAAAAAAAGAGCTTCAGCGAATATCTGACAATTCAACCCCGCTTTGTTTCCGAATTCGGCTATGAAGCGTTTCCTTCCGTTGAAGAAATCAAAACATACGTACCGGAAGACCAGATGAACCTCACGAGTCCTGTCATGGAATTCCATCAGCGCTCAGTCGGCGGAAATTCCATTATTCTTGAAAATTTCTCCCGCTGCTTCCGCTTCCCGGAAGGTTTTTCAAACATGATATATCTGAGCCAGGTACAGCAGGCGCTTGCTATAAAGACAGCCGTTTCCTACTGGCGCTCTCTCCGCCCGCACTGCTCCGGTACGCTGTACTGGCAGCTTAACGACGTATGGCCTGACGCATCGTGGTCAAGCATCGAATATTCGGGAAAATGGAAACTGCTCCACTATGCGATGAAAGACGCATTCGCACCTGTGTCTATAGTACTGTATGAAAAAGACGGGGCATACAAAGCATTTGTGCTGAACGACACAATGAAACCTGTCGATGCAACTGTAAAGATTCATCTGCCGGGATTCGACGGAAAACCGGCAGGACAGCCGGTAACCGTCCATGCAGCTGTCGGTTCTGATAAAGTGTCAAAGGTATGGGAGCTGAAAACAAACAAACTGCCCTGCCTGCCTCAGGACTGCTTCATGTATGCTGAACTTGATGCGTTGTCTAAGGACGGGAAAAAATACGAAGCGGACGATACCTGTTTCCCTGCCCTGTACAAACAATGCGCACTCAGCCAGGCAAAAATTACGATACAGACAGCGCAGATAAAACCCGATGTCTGTTCGGTACGGCTGACAAGCGATGCACCGGCCTTTTTTACCGCTCTCGACTCTCCCGGCCTTCCCGGCACGTTCAGCCGCAACATGTTCACGCTCACTCCGGAAAAACCGGTGACGCTGACATTCACGGCAAAAGAGGGTGAAATTACCGCGGAACAGCTCCGGCAGGCGCTTACTGTCACAACGCTGCGGGATTCTTATAAGTAATGGGCACCTCTAAAAACTGAAGTTTTTAGAGGTGCCCTAATGGTAATTACCGGATCAGTTCCATACGGGAAAGCATTGTGTCAAGTTTTCTGCCGTAAAGCTTATCGGCAGCCCACGTGCCGGCCAGTTCAAATACGGTCGGCGCTTTTCCGCGCGGGACGACCCATTTTGCACGCTTATCCACTACGGGATTCACAGGGGCATCGGTATCGCCGTACGCGTTCAAGTGCTGGATATGAGCGCGCACCCCCTCTCTCTCCGTCGCAAACGAATCGCCGGGATGGTCGGCATCTATTGCCCCCAGCCCGCAGTAGTTATGCATTTCAGGAGTCACAAGGCCGCCGAAACGGAGAAAACCGGTCTCAAGACACATTTGCGCAAAAGCCACATCCGAATTAATTCCTTCGGTGCGGGCTTCCTGAATATAGTATCCGGCAAGACGGACGACCTGAGCCCGGTCGGCCTCCGGATTATTTGCCATAAAAAAGGAGACAAGCTGTTTATCAGTTAAAACGGCAGTACCGGTAAGATTTCGCGATATGGACACCCGCCTTACGGGAACTGTACGGCACGAAAAAAGTATAACGACGCAGCAAATACAAGGAAGTACTCTGTAAATTGATTTCATATATCGATTTTCGGCATAAAATGTGATTCTCCCTATTTCTTTCTTTTTTTAACGGAAAACCGCCGAAAGCTGTACAGTTCCGCATATATATAGAGTATGACAATCCAAAATAATAAACCTGATATCCGCGAACAGGTATTAAAACACGGGTTGAGTTATCCGAGCGATGAAGAACTTGTTATGCTCATTCTTGGTTCTGGGACAAAGGCGGTGCCAATCAGAAAACTTTCGCACAATGTTATGCAGGCGTTGTACAACTCAAATACGGAAAACATTATGCAGAACCTTTCAACCGTAAATGGAATAGGGACGGGAAAAAGCCTTGCAATCGCAGCGTCGCTGGAACTCGGACGGAGACGTTCAATTCACCTGCACTCTGTCGTCAGGCAGCCGAAAGATGTCGTTCCTTTTATACGTAACTATTCTGTCCTGTCAAAAGAGCACTTCATCTGTGTAACACTCAACGGAGGCCACGAAATAATTCAGATACGAGTTGCAAGCGTCGGTACCATCAACAGGACACTTGTTCACCCTCGTGAAATTTTTTCGGAAGCGCTCATGGAAAACGCAGCAGCAATGATTGTATCGCATAATCATCCGTCGGGAACATGCGAGCCGTCGGATGAAGATATCGAAACTACTCAAACGCTTATCGCCGCTTCCCGGATAGTCGGCATCTCTCTGCTGGACCATATTATCCTTGACAGAGATTCGTATTTCAGTTTCCTTGAACACAATCTGTTGTTTACAGAAAGAGAATGATGTACAATTGAGGTATCATGAAACAATTTCTGCCGTCACTTTTTCTTATCCTGTTTTTTTTCATCCCGTTCTGTGCATTTACAGACGCTGCAGAATTCAATATGTTGTCCGCGGAAAAAACAGCGCTGATTGACGAAAATAAAACAGCAATAACGATCCGTGCAAATATTCAGGACGCAGCGGTCTATCTTAACAACGAATATCAGGGGCAAACGCCGTGTATTATTTCAGATCTTGCACCGGGAACATACAAGCTCACAGTAAAAAAGACTGGGTACGGAGAACAGTATTATTTTGTTGCTGTGCAGAAGGGACAGAGCAATACTTTTTTTGTTGAACTCAAAAAAATCACAGGATTCGTTCTTATTAACGGAGTGCCTGACGGAAGCTTCATTTATTCCGACGGCAGCCTGATTTCTCCGGACAGGATACCGGCTTTCGGTGCGCCGATGGAACTTGAAGAAGGATACCACACAATTACCATACGCAAATTCGGATATACTGATTTTACCACGCAGGTATACGTCGTACGCCGTCTGATCATCCCCCTGCAGGTTTCAATGACAAAAGCAGCTTTCTCCCTTTCAGGATTCAGTGCAACCAGAAAAAAGTTCAATCCGGTATACACAGGCGCTCTTGGTTCATGTACGTTCTACTTCAAAGTTACCGCACCCGGTACCGGAAAACTTACAATTACCGATACTGCCGGAACTGAAGTGTATTCATATGCGTTCCCTGAATTTACGACATGGGAACAGAGTACATCATGGAACGGACGGGACAAATACGGCAATGTGCTGCCTGACGGTTCCTACAGCGCGACAATCACGGCCGGAGGATATACTCAGACAGCTTACACGCAGATCGATCATTCTCTCACGTATCATCCTGCCGACGTAACGAAATCAGGAACGGGAATAGGGACGATTCCTGCCGCGTTCATGATGGCGGAAGACACGACATTCATCGGCGTGGAAGTTCAGCCGTCATTCCGTACTGCAGACACCCCGTTCTATGAAGCACCGGTTAATACCTATTTCGGCATAACGCCTGTTTCGTGGTTTGAACTTTCCGTAAATCTGGGAATGCACCCGGGCATAGAAAATGTACCTCTTTCTTTCGGAGGTGCATTTAAACTTGGATCATCCGCAGTTATCACAAGTAATACAAAATTCTGTTTTGCTGCAATCATGCGGTACGGATATACAAGCCAAAAACTGTACGAACCATACGGAATTGATACGGGAAACGGCCTCGGAGGAGGAGGCGCTTTCGGTATTGAAAGCCCCCTGTTTTATGCAGGTATATCAAGCGAATATCTGTTTGGAACAATCCAGGGAAATTTGAAGAACAACGACAGTATATGGAAAAACGGGATAGGACTGGAATACCGGCCGGGGCAGACAGTCACCATAAAATCATGGTGCGCGCTTAACAGCGCATTCGGAGACACTACAGGTACATGCTGGTTCCGCGCCCTCGATACGGGAGCCGGAGTAACGCTGCAGCTCGGCAGTTCATCAGTCATGCTTAACCTCAAAGGTACGACTCTGCTCTATTTTGAAGGTATACATTACTTTTCCGGTACACTTGGTTTGACGTATTTGTTTTAATTCATTACTATATTAAGTATGAAACTTTATTCGCGTAATCAGCTCATTACAATTTCAGTAACAGCTGCCGTCGCAGCCGCTGCGGTGACGGCTTTTATTTTCATGAAACTTGATGCAAATCCCGGGCAGCAGAAGGATAAGACAATACAGGAATCGGCACAAAAAAATACCGCTGACGACAAACTGCAGGTAAAGATGTCTTTTCCTGAACAGAGCAGTGAAACACAGCAGGCACTCTCTGTTTCCGATAACGGCTCATACACGCAGGATGAGATTCAGAATATCAACGTCTACGAAAGATGCGCTGAATCCGTCGTGAATATCAACACGCAGGTTACCGGCGTAAACTGGTTCCTGGAACCTGTCGTACAGGACGGAGGCTCCGGCTCCGGTTCAATCATAGATAAACGCGGATACATTGTCACAAACGTACACGTTATCGAAAATGCCACAAAAATATACGTATCGCTTTCCGACGGAACCCAGTACGAAGCACAGGTCGTCGGGCAGGATGAAGAAAGCGATCTTGCCGTCATAAAATTCACACCGCCGGCAGGAACGGTGCTCAAGACTATACAGTTCGGCGACTCGGACAGACTCAAGGTCGGGCAGAAAGTAATTGCAATCGGCAATCCGTTCGGCCTCGACCGCACTATGACCACGGGAATCGTTTCGGGACTCGGACGTCCGGTAAAAAACAGTAACAACAGAATTATCCGCAATATGATTCAGACTGACGCGGCAATCAATCCCGGCAATTCCGGAGGTCCGCTCCTGGATACTTCGGGACAAATGATCGGAATCAACACAATGATTGTTTCGTCGTCAGGAAGTTCTGCAGGTGTCGGATTCGCAATTCCTGCGGAAACAGCAGTGCGCGTCGTTGCAGACCTGCTTAAATACGGGCATGTAAACCGCGGCACCATTCAGATGTCAATCGTGCAGCTTAACAGCGCAATTGTGCAGTATGCAGGACTCGACATTACGTCGGGAGTGCTCGTTTCGGAGATAGTAAAAGGCGGAGATGCCGACACGGCCGGCATCAGAGGCGGCTCTCAGCCTGCCCGGTACGGCAGCACGACAATATATCTGGGCGGCGATATTGTTACACGGATCGACGATATCAAAGTTGCTTCCTATGCAGACTATTTTTCTGCACTTGAAGACAAGAGACCGGGCGATACAGTAACCCTCTCGGTTCACAGGAACGGCAGAGACAGAACAGTAAAAGTAATTCTTGCTGCGCAGACTGCGGCAAACCAGTAATATGAGAAAATTTCACGTTGTCGCTCCGTACGAACCTGCAGGCGACCAGGGACAGGCAATAGACAAACTCGCAGAAGGCTTTTTCCGTGGAGATAAATATCAAACGTTGAAAGGTGTCACGGGCAGCGGTAAAACGTTTACAATGGCGAAAATTATTGAACGGGTACAGCGGCCGACGCTTATCATAAGCCATAACAAAACGCTTTCGGCACAGCTGTACCGCGAATTCAAAAGCTTTTTCCCCGACAATGCAGTTGAATATTTTGTTTCATATTATGATTACTACCAGCCGGAAGCATATGTGCCGGCCCGCGACTTATACATTGAAAAAGATGCCTCAATCAACGACGAAATAGACAGACTCCGTCTCGCAGCCACATACAGTCTTATGGAACGGCGTGATGTCATCGTTGTTGCAACAGTATCGTGCATCTACGGCCTCGGTATGCCGGATCTCTACAAGGAAATGCGCATTCATATCGAGAAGGGGCAGGCGCTCGACACTCATAAACTCGCAGAACAGCTTGTCTCTCTTCAGTACAAACGGAACGACGCAATACTCGAGCGCGGCAATTTCCGTATACGCGGCGATGTCGTGGAAATCTTCCCTGCATACATGGAAACGGACGAAGCGTACAAGATTGAACTTGACTGGGATGTTGTAGCGCGGATCAGGCGTATCAATGCAATTTCCGGCAACACAAGTGAAGAACTCGACGAGACTGTCATTTATCCGGCCAGGCACTTCGTAGTTCCCAAAAACATGCTCCTCGACGCAACCGCAAACATCCAGAAGGAACTTGACGAACGGCTCGAAGAACTGCATGCGCAGAACAAAGTACTTGAGGCGGAACGTCTTAAAACCCGTACGACTTACGATATCGAAATGATGAAAGAGATGGGATACTGTCCCGGAATTGAAAATTACTCAGGCCCTATTGCAGGGCGTACGCGCGGAGAACCTCCTGCAACGCTGCTTCATTATTTCCCTGACGACTTTCTCTGCATGATAGACGAAGCTCATGTGACTGTATCACAGATTGGTGCTATGTACGAAGGCGACAGAAGCAGAAAGCAGAATCTTATCGACTTTGGATTCAGACTGCCGAGCGCGCTCGACAACCGTCCGCTCAAATTTGAGGAATTCCGCAAAAAACTTAATCAGGTAATCTATGTGAGTGCGACTCCGCGGGCTGATGAGATAAAACAGAGTTCGCAGGTTGTAGAACAGCTTATCCGCCCGACGGGTCTGCTTGATCCTGTTGTAGATGTGCGCCCGAGCGAAGGGCAGATGGAGGACATCTACAAAGAGATAAAGGCGCGTATCGCAAAAAATGAACGGAGTCTTGTCCTCACGCTTACAAAAAAAATGGCAGAAGATCTGACTGACTATCTCACAGGTCTTTCTCTGAAAGTACGGTACATTCATTCTGAAGTAGAGACATTCGAACGCGTGGAACTGCTCAAAGGACTTCGCTCGGGAGAATTCGATGTACTTATAGGAATCAACCTTCTGAGGGAAGGAATAGACTTGCCAGAAGTATCGTATATCGCCATTCTCGACGCAGACAAAATCGGCTTCCTGCGTTCCGCTACAAGCCTTATTCAGATAATCGGACGGGCGGCACGTAATTCCAACGGTACAGTTGTCATGTACGCCGACCGCATGAGTGATGCAATGAAGGAAGCACTGACAGAGACGCAGAGACGCCGTGAACTTCAGGAATCATACAATAAAGAACACAACATTACGCCCACAACTATTGCAAAAGCTGTTGAAGATATTCTTGTACGCAGGGAAACCGACGCGCATGAAGATGCAAAAGTCGAACTTGAAGCGCTCAAGAAAAGTGCAAACCTGTTCGCACCTGCACAACGGCATAAACTCATCGCCGCGCTTAAAAAGGAAATGGGAGAAGCTGCAGACAAGCTTGAATATGAACGGGCAGCCGCTCTCCGCGATCAGATCACGGAAATTCAAAATCAATACGGCGAATGAAAGTTTTGCGTGCTGAGGAGAAATGCGCAGGCTTCCGGCTGCACACAGAACTGTCTTTCAAACAGCGGAATTCAGGCAAGTTTCGGCTTTACAAAAGCAGCCCATATGCGGTCTTCTTTCGCAATATGGGTAAGTACCCAGTTAGCGACAAAATCGTAAAATAAAAGTGCATCCTCCCGGCTGCCTGACGACAGTTTCTGAATCTGTTGATTTACTTCGTTTACGAAAGAATCGTGTTCGACCTTATGTACAGAAACGGATGGATATCCGTACTTTGTCATGAATTTTTCTTCTTCACTGAAATGATACACGGTATAGTCAGTCAGACTTTTCAGAACTTTCGACATTTTAAGTACGTACCTGTCTGTTGATCCGGAGGCTGTATCATACAAATCGTTTGCAACTGCAAGCAGCTTTTTATGCTGATTATCTATTTCCGTAATTCCAAGCAGATACGAGTCGTCCCATTCAATTCTTTTCATTCCTTCCTCCAGTGTTACGGAAAGACCGCCTCCCCCTCTTCTTCAATACGGGAATATAAGCAGCATTTTCCGGCTCTGTATATTGCAATTGATCAAACTATTATAATTGTTTCAAATATATACAAATTCCAATAAGATTTCCATAAAAACAGGCAGATTACACAATGCAGATAAAAGCAGACGGTAAAAGGAACTGTGAAAGCCGCATCCATTGACACATCCTGTTTTTTCAGTTATAGTGCATAAACTCACACGTAATTAAGTTAAAAGGTAGGTATAGATATGTCTAGAACTTGCGATATTTGCGGAAAATCGCCGATGTATGGTAATAAGGTAAGTAATTCATACAATCATACGAAACGCACATGGAGACCGAATCTGCTCAAAGTTAAGACAACAATCGAAGGTACAACCCGCACGATCAATGTTTGCACGCGCTGCCTCCGTTCCGGCTTCATCGAGAAAAAAGTGCACGTGCCGAAGACAGAAGTGCAGGTAACGGAAAACAAATAAGTTCACAGGAGCTTTATGTAAAAGACCGCCTTATAATAAGCGGTCTTTTATTTTTTTAACGTATCCGCAGCCCTTTACCGGGTTTCCAGAATAAGCCCGTCGTATGCGGGAAGTACGGAGCCGCCGTCTTTTACCGTCCGTATAAGTTCGGAAAAATCCTTTACATGCTGCCTGCAGTATTTTGTAATACCGCGGTGATTCATGTTATGGCAGATATGCGTAAGCCACGTATGCTGTCCGCCTATTTTTGCAGCACAGGCCATTGCTTCTAGATATGAAAAATGCGTAGAATGCGGCACCTCCCTCAGCCCGTCGATTACAACGTGATCTATGATGCCGCCGTTCTCCGTAAGCAGCTCAATTGAACTGTCGGGAATTTCATTACAGTCAGTAAGATACGCAATAGAATGCCGGCTGCCGTCGGATTCAGTCGTACTCAGAAGCCATCCTGTTGTTTCAAGACTTCCGTGTTTCATCGGTACAGGAATAATACGGACTGAACCGATTTCAAGCGGACTGGCAGCAGAAAACTGCGCGCTGTCTTCCAGATCAAGCTTTGGTTTTCCGCCGCCTATCTGCGTTGTTTTAAAAATATAATCAAATCTGGTGCGTACATCCGAAAGAGCCGCTTCGTTTGAATAGACGCAAAGTCCTGTACCGGGAGATTCTGCATATTTTGCGCCCGTCGCGCTGCATCTGGATGCACCCTCTGATTTTGTATGGCTGAAAATACGAAGGTCATCAAGTCCGTTAAGGTGGTCGGCGTGACTGTGGGTAAGAAGCACTGCGCTAAGCGTGTTTATGTGATATTTTATCGCCTGTATCCGGAACTCAGGTCCGGTGTCTATTACAATGTGCGTCTCGCTGCCATCTGTTTCGCGCTGCACTATATATGCACTGCATCTGAGGCGTTTATCTTTTGCATCATGTGACCGGCAGACCCGGCAGTGACATGCTATGACAGGAATGCCGTGGCTTGTTCCCGTCCCCATCAAAACCATACGCATGACACCAGTATATCAAAGCGGACATCTGTTTGCAATGAAACACTATATATAGTGAAATATTGCCACATATACTGAAAAATGCTACTATATGTTACATTCTAAACACATAAAGGGGTCTTGAATAATGCCGTATTCTGAACCTACTAACCTGGCTGTGGTTGCATGCCCGGGTGGAGAAGTTTTTGCCGACGAAGTAATTACACATCTGAAGCACATGTACAAACACCGTTTTACACTCAAAAACGACGTCATTTCCAAAAGGTACGGACTCGAAAAAGTAGAGCTCGTAAAAAAAATCAATCTTGAAAACGATATTGATACATCCGAACTTTGTATCAGGGGCGATACAACAAAATACCGGCCGCCTGTATTCAAAGTAAACACAAGATTTACGTATTTTGCAAACGGCGAATTCAAGACAGAACTGCTTGATACAATCCGCGGCAAAGATGTTTTTATCTTTCAGGATGTTGAAAATCATGAGGTGCTGTCCCTTAACAACGGCGCAAACAAAGTTTCGCTGTCGGTAAACGACCATGTCATGTCGATGCTTGTCACGATTGATGCGGTCAGGCAGGCAGGAGCATCTGCAATCACACTTGTAGTACCGGTATATCCGTACAGTCGTCAGCATAAGAAAAAGGGCCGCGAAGGTCTTACGGCGAGCATGCTCGGACACATTTACGAAGGCCTTGGTGTGTCGCGCATCATCACGCTCGATATTCACTCCCGTGAAATCGTCAATGCTTTCAGCACCATCAATCTTGAAAACCTGCATGCAAGCTACCAGATTATCCGTGAGCTGAGTAAAATTGTCGACCTTACCGGAAAAACAGAGGATCTCGTCGTCGTCTCTCCCGATACAGGTGCAATAGACCGCAACAAATTTTACGCAGTCGGGCTGAAGCTCCCTCTCGCAATGATATACAAAGAACGCGATTATTCAATCGTTTCTCAGAACGCAAAAAATACAAACATAAAATCAATAAAACTGCTCGGAGATGTACGTGGTAAAGTCGCATTTCTTGCAGACGACATGCTCGGAACGGGGGGCACGCTGCTTAAGGCTATGGGATTCCTCAAAGAACAGGGTGCGACAAAAGTAATAGCTGCAATCAGCCTGCCGTTCTTTACCGGAAACGCCATCGAGCAGTTCGACGAAGCCTACAAACAGGGATTGTTCTACCGGATCATCGGTACGAATGCGGTATACCATGAAGAGCTGCTTAAACGCGAATGGTATATAAGCACTAATGTAAGCGGCCTGTTTGCAAACGTCATTACGCGTATTCATCATAATCAGTCGCTCAGCGATTTGCTTGAAAACCGTACACTTATTGAAAAACTCGAAAAACAGACGACACAGCAGCCTGCGGCACAAACCGCACCCCAGGCATCTGTTCCACCGCTGCAGGCCGGCAAAAAGAACGCATAATGAAAGGTATAGTTCTCTGCGCTGATATCGGAACGACTTCTCTTAAAGCAGGCCTGATAGGAGCCGGCGGAGAAATCATTTCGCTCTCGCAGCAGACATTCCGTAAACCTGACGATATTCATGCGGCACTTGCCTGGCTGCCGGCGCTCTGCCGTGCGGTTCATGAAATGTGCACTGAAGCAGCAGCGGATATCTGCGGAATATGCATTTCGGGAAACGGCCCGACAATCGTTTCGGAAGACGGAACGACGCTGCTCTGGAATGCGGACATTCCGCCTTCCGGCCCTGCTCATTCTCCGGCTGCAAAGTCGCTTTTTATTCCGAGAATCACCGCATTCCGCTCGATGTATCCCTTACAGTGGGATTCATCACGGTATGTGTATTCCGGCCCGGAATATCTGGTTCACCAGCTCTGTGGAAGCGATGTAACAATCCTCCCTGAAGCCAGATATGCAGAATCATACTGGACAGACGAACAGCTCGTTTCCGTTTCAATTCCGAAAGCGAAACTGCCTCCGTTTGTTCCCGTTTCGTACAATGCCGGCAAAACGATTCCGTCCGTAACAAAACAGCTGGGACTCCCCCTCCCCGTTCCCGTACTTTGCGGCGGACCCGATTTTATTGCGGCAATGGTCGGCACTAATTCTCTTGAACAGGGAAAGATATACGACTGTGCAGGCTCAAGCGAGGGGGTGAATCTCTGCACGCCTGTTCCCGTCAAAACACCCGGTATTCTGCCCCTCCCTTCAGTTATCCCCGGACTCTGGAACGCGGCTGTGCTTCAAACTGAAAGCGGGCGCATGTTCGTCAATTTTAAAAGAATCGTAGAAGCCATTGAAGAACGCGATATTTCATATGCCGAACTCATATCGTGGTGCATTGCAAATCCTGAAAGCGACGGATTCGAGCTTCTTGAACTCCTTGCAGACAACCTTAAAAAATCAATCAATACGCTTCTTTCGGAAGCCGCAGAAAATAAAATCAAAATAAAACTTCCTGTCGTGGTCACCGGCGGTCAGGCAAAAAACGAGCAGTGGATGCAGATGAAATGTGATTATGCAGACATTCCGCTTGCCGTATGCAACTGCGCAGATGCTGAACTTATTGGCGATGCAGTAATTGCCCAGGCAGGACTCGGCAATTACAAATCCATAAAAGAAGCTGCTGACGCTATAGTAAAAATCATCAAAGTATACGAACCGGACACCGCAAAAAAACATAACATGCTGGATACTAAATGAAGATATACCGTATACCGGAAGATTTGAAGACAATCATATTCGACATAGACTCCACGCTGTACACGAACGCAGTATATGCATTTGAACAGGTCGATGTGCAGGTGCGGTACTTTGCAAAACTGCACAACATGACACCCGACAAAGCCCGCAAAATGGTCGCAGATTACCGTAAAGAATGGGCTTCAAATCACAACGGCCGGAAAATCAGTCTCGGCAACACGCTTACGGCTTTTGGTGTGACAATAGAAGACAGTATCGAATGGCGTAAGAAACTGCTTGAACCGTCGCAGTTCTTAAAGCGCGATGAGCAGCTCATTCCCGTGCTCACACTGCTCAAGAAAGACTATAATCTCATATGCGTGACAAATAATCCGCTGCTCCCTGCACAAAAAACACTGGAGGCAATCGGCATTGCCGATATCATTCCGGACATTATCGGGCTGGATACCTGCCATAAGTCAAAACCGGCAGAAGAGCCTTTTCTGCTTGCTGCTGAAAAAACGAACGTAAAACCTGAAAACTGCCTGAGTGTTGGTGACCGTTACGACATGGACATCGCCCTGCCGCTCGAACTCGGAATGGGTGGTATTCTTGTTGCCGGTGTAGCCGACGTGTATACGCTTCCCGGAATTCTGAAATAAATTGTACACAAAATTGTTTTTCATTCAGGACGTGTTATAATGGTATGCATGTATAACATTTCGAAATTTGAAAAAAATATTGTATTTAACAATGATGGGCATCTTTCATTTTTTTTTATTGGAACTGGAAGCGCCTTTTCCAAGAAAAACTTTCAGACAAATGTACTTATCGTAAAGGGAGACGATCATGTGCTCGTTGACTGCGGTACACTCTGCCCTTTTGCGTTTTCTACATATAACTCTTCAATCACATCGGTCAAAAATATACTGATTACCCACTCTCATGCAGATCATATAGGCGGTCTTGAAGAGATGGCTCTTATGGGGCGGTATACAACAAAGGTACGTCCTAAAATGGTAATCACCGACTATTATAAGAAAATATTATGGAACGAGTCCCTTAAAGGAGGATGTTCCTACGGCGAGTACACAGACGGCAGTTATATGCAATACGATAACTATTTTGAGCAGATAAAACCGAAGCTGCTGAGCAACACACCCCGTCCGTTATATGAGGCTGATGTCGGTTCCATCAATATAAAAATTTTCCGTACAAAGCATATCCCTGATACTGCGGGCTCATGGCGCAAGTCATTCTACTCTGTAGGCATACTTGTCGACAACCGCATCCTCTTTCCAAGCGATACACGGTTCGACAGGGAACTGATTGACTGGATGTGCAGTTCTCATCCGATAGAATACATCTTTCACGATTGTCAGTTCTATACAGGCGGCGTTCATGCGTCCTATGAAGAGCTCAAAACGCTTCCAGATACCATCAGGAACCGCATGTTTCTCTGCCACTACGGAGACAATTACGAAAATTTCGATGCAGAAAAAGACGGATTCTCAGGTTTTGCAAAACGCGGAGTATATTACAATTTCGACTGAGAATCCCGTTGAGTAAAATATCTTTTTCTGATATCTTTATACGTATGGTCCATTAGCTCACCTGGATAGAGCGGCCGCCTCCTAAGCGGCAGGTAGTGCGTTCGAATCGCATATGGGCCGTAGTTTGTAAAATCAGAAAAGTCCTGAAATCTTTCCGTCGTCATCTATATCAATGTTAAGTGCTGCAGGGAGTTTCGGAAGCCCAGGCATGACCATGATGTCGCCTGCAAAGGCTACGACAAATCCCGCTCCTGCGTACAGCTGCACATCGCGGACGGGAAATGTATATCCGTGCGGTGCGCCGTAAAGCTTCGCATCGTGGCTGATTGAATTCTGCGTCTTGGCAATGCACACGGGAAGACTGCCGTATCCCTGTTCTTCATATGTTTTAAGCTTTTTAAGTGCGGCTCCGTCAAACTGTACTTCACCTGCGCGGTATATTTCTTTTGCAATCTTTTCAATTTTTTTATCAAGCGGAAGTTCAAGCCCGTACAGTTCATGAAAGTCCGCTTTGCTCTCATCGCAGAGTTCGTCTACAGCCTTTGCAAGTTCTTCCATTCCCTGACCGCCATTTGCCCAGCCTTCACTGAGCACGACGCGCGCGCCGGATTGTGAACAAAGGTCTTCCAGCAGCTTTATTTCTTCCGGTGTATCGGTTGTGAATCTGTTGACCGCAACAATTGCCGGAACGCCGAATTTCCCGATATTTTCAAGGTGCACCGCAAGATTTGCAAATCCCGCTTCAAGCGCTTTCGTATCAGGTTTTCCAAGCTCAGCTTTTGCAACTCCTCCGTGCATTTTCAAAGCGCGAATTGTTGCAACAATGACAACTGCTGACGGCGCAAGGCCGAACATGCGGCACTTGATGTCCATAAACTTTTCGGCGCCGAGATCAGCGGCAAAACCGGCCTCAGTAACGACATAATCACCTGTTGCAAGAGCGCAAAGCGTTGCGTTGATACTGTTGCATCCATGCGCGATATTTGCAAACGGACCGCCGTGCACAAAAGCAGGTGTTTTTTCAAGTGTCTGCACAAGATTCGGGCGGACTGCATCTTTCAGCAGCGCCGCAACCGCACCGGTACATTTCAAATCGCCGAATTTTACCGGCCGTCTGCTGTAATTCTGGGCAATAATGATATTTGAAAGCTTATCCTTAAGTTCTTTTATAGTACGCGACAGACAGACGATTGCCATTATTTCACTTGCAACAGAAATGCAGAAATGATCTTCGCGCGGCACGCCGTTGCTCCTGCCGCCAAGCCCTACAATGATATTGCGGAGCGCACGGTCGTTAAGGTCTACGCATCGTTTCCACGTAATCGTACGGGGATCAATTTCAAGTTCATTTCCCTGCTGTATATGATTGTCGATGAGAGCTGCAATAAGGTTGTTCGCTATTGAAATGGCATGGATATCGCCCGTAAAGTGAAGGTTGATATCCTCCATTGGCACTACCTGCGCATAACCTCCGCCGCATGCACCGCCCTTTACGCCGAAACACGGTCCGAGAGATGGTTCCCGGAGCGCTATGACAGCTTTTTTTCCGATTCTGCGCAATCCGTCGCCAAGTCCGATGGATACGGTCGATTTTCCCTCGCCTGCAGGAGTCGGAGTAATTGCAGTCACAAGGATAAGGCGTCCCCGGTTTGCAGGATCCGATGCTTTTTTCTGAAGGGTACGGAGCTCTTCCACCGTAAGCTTTGCCTTGTACCTGCCGTACATATCGAGTCCGTCTTCCGCAATGCCGATTTTTCCCGCTATTTCGGTAATCGGCGCCATAGTATTTTTCTGTGCAATTTCAATATCAGATAACATGAAGAGACCATCCTTTATTAAAAAACTGCTTATATTTTATACTAAGAGAGAAAGTATGGCTACTGTTTCAGCTTTTGAATTTCCTCGTCTGTAAGCTCGCGGTACTCACCCGGTTCAAGAGAAGGATCAAGTTGAAGCTCTCCTATCGAAAGCCGCTTTAAGTATACGACCTCGTTTCCGAGCGCGGCAAAAATACGCTTTACTTCGTGGTATTTTCCTTCATAAATCGTAAGCCGGCAGCTGCCGGATTCTGATTTGTCTGCATCAAGCCATATAAGTTCTGCCGGTTTGCAGTCAGCTTCCGCTTCGTTTCCTTCCGGCGGAATATGGATTCCCTGCGCACACCGGGCAGTGTATTCTGTCTGTTCAATTTTCCCGGCAGGAATTTTTAAATGAACAAGGTATGTCTTGCTGCGGTGAGTTTTCGGCGACGTAATAAAGTGCGTAAGCTCGCCGTCAGTCGTAAAAAGAAGCAGCCCCTCCGTATCTATATCGAGTCGTCCGATAATATGCAGGTGTTCCTCAAGATACGGTGTGTGATACGATTCATCAAGCAGGTCGAACACAGTTCCGTGAAGGCCGTCCTTATTGGCACTTACATAATCACGGGGTTTGTTCAGCATGATATACACGAACCTGCGCAGAGAGAGCGCTTCACCGTCGACTGCTATCACGTCGCTGCCCGAATCAACTTTAAGTGCCGGATCTGTAACGACCTCATTATTAACCTCGACTGCGCCGGAATGCAGCAGTGACCGCACGTCCTGGCGGGAGCCGAATCCCTCATGTGCCAGAATCTTATCAAGCCGTTCTTTACTCACTCAAAACTCCAGTGTACAATTTTATCGATCCTCAATCGGAATATACGCACGTTCTTCCGAGACATTTTTATATGCAGGACGATAAATTCTTCCGCCGGCAACTATTTCCTCTATACGGTGTGCTGACCAGCCTGCAATACGTGAAATTGCAAAAATAGGCGTATACAGTTCGCGGGGAATGTTCAGCATGGAATAAACAAATCCCGAATAGAAATCCACGTTCGGACAGATTTTTTTGTCGCTGCCGTGCATCTGCATAAGTACATCAGGCGCAATATTCTCGATCAGATTATATAAGTGGTATTCTTCTTCACAGCCTTTCTCTTTTGCAAGCTCTTCAGCCTTGTCGCGGAGCAGAAGCTCGCGCGGGTCGCTTATAGTATAGACTGCGTGCCCCATGCCGTAAATAAGGCCGGTGTGGTCAAATGCATCCCTGCCGGCAATTTTTGTAAGATAATCGCGTACCTGTTTTTCACTGCTCCAGTCGGTAAGATGAGCTTTTATATCGTCAATCATCTCCATGACACGTATGTTTGCTCCGCCGTGCCTGCGTCCCTTCAGGGAACCGACAGCAGCGGCAATTGCCGAATACGTATCAGTATCAGCCGACGAAACAACGTGGACAGTCAGGCTGGAATTGTTACCGCCGCCGTGTTCGGCATGAAGAATAAGTGCAAGATCAAGCACTTCCGCTTCAAGCCTCGTATAGTTTGTGTCCGGCCTGATAAGACGCAGAAAGTTTTCCGCAGTAGACAGCCGGGGCACAGGATTGTGGATATACATACTTCTGCCGTCGAAATATCTGAGTTTTGCCTGATACGCATATGCCGCAAGCGTCGAAAAACGCGCAATAAGCTCAATGCACTGACGCAGAATATTGGCAATTTCACGTCCCTCAGGATTTGGGTCATACGAATAACTGGCAAGTACTCCGCGGGCCATCTTGTTCATAATATCGTTCGACGGCGCCTTCATGATCATATCTTCGGTAAAGTTCGGCGGAAGCGTCCGTCGCAGGCCCAGAAACTGGGTAAATTCGTCAAGCTGATCCTGTGTGGGCAGCTCTCCGAACAGCAGCAGATAAACGCACTGTTCGTAGCCGAACTGCTTTGTTCTTTCTGCATCCTTTACAAGGTCTTCAACGTCGTAACCGCGGTAAATAAGCCGTCCGGGAACAGGTATTTTCTGTCCGTCGACAATATCGTACCCTACTACGTCACCTATACGTGTAAGACCGACTAGAACTCCCGTACCGTTCGCATACCGGAGACCTCGTTTTACATCATATTTGGTATAAAGATCAGGATTAATCGGATCGTTATTTTCTGCAAGTACAGAAAGTTTTTTCATGAATGTATTTTCAAAAATTTCTTCAATCATGTGTAGCCCCGCGTCTTTGCGTTGTCTATGTATATTTATACATCGCTGCTAAAAAAGATGTTATAATTATACATGTTTACTATATCTGTTTCAAGTAATATGAATAAAAAAATATGCGTATTATATGCGCTCTCTTGAAGAAAATATGCCGAATAATTACAATAAACAACATGAAACCGACACTCATTAAAGATTTACTTACATCCGCTCCCGACGGACGTTCTGTCACAGTATGCGGCTGGGTGCGCACTATGCGCGATTCCAAAAATCTCGTTTTTATACAGGTAAACGACGGCTCCTGCTTTGCCTCTATTCAGCTTACTTTCGACCGCAATAATCCGTCAAATAATGCAGAGGCTTCATATATAGAAGAAAATCTGGGAAAAATAAATACGGGTGCTTCAGTGCGTGCCGAAGGCGTTCTCATTGCATCTCCCGCTTCAGGACAGGCTGTGGAAGTAACGCTTGAAAAACTCACTGTACTCGGCGAATGTCCCGCGGAAACGTATCCGCTGCAGAAAAATAAAATGTCGATGGAATATCTCCGCGACAATGCCCACCTGCGTGCACGTACAAACACATTCGGTGCTGTATTCAGAATGCGCAGCCAGATGGCATTTGCCGTTCATTCGTTCTTTCAGGAACGCGGATTCCAGTATATCAATGCGCCGGAAATCACCTGCAGCGATGCAGAGGGCGCAGGCGAAATGTTCCAGGTAACAACACTGTCTCTTGAAAAGATTGCGGAACTCGGAGTAAAAGCCGGCCAGAGCGGCATGAAAATTGAAGATGCTGCAAAAATCGTCGACTACAGCCGGGATTTCTTCGGTAAAAAAGCGAATCTCACGGTAAGCGGCCAGCTCGAAGCGGAAACGCTTGCAACAGCCCTTTCCCGCGTATACACATTCGGACCGACATTCCGTGCGGAAAACTCAAACACACCGCGGCATCTTTCGGAATTCTGGATGGTGGAACCGGAAATGGCATTTTTTGATCTCGACGACGATATGGACACGGAAGAAGAATTCGTAAAATATCTTCTTACCTGGGCCCTGACAAAATGCCGGGAGGATCTTGAATTTTTTGAACAGAGAATTCAGAAGGGCCTTATTGCCACCCTGCAGCATGTTGCCGATACGCCGTTCAAGCGTATCTCATATACAGAGGCCGTCGAACAGCTTTCCAAACATGCTGATAAATTCGAATATAAGCCGTTCTGGGGATGCGATTTGCAGACAGAACATGAACGGTACCTTACGGAAGAAATTTACAAAACCCCGGTCATGGTCTACAACTACCCCAAAGAAATCAAAGCATTCTACATGAAACTCAACGACGACAATAAAACGGTAAAAGCTGTTGATGTTCTGGTTCCCGGCCTCGGTGAAATAATCGGCGGCAGCGAACGTGAGGAAAACTACGATAAACTGATGAAAGTATGCGAAGAGCGTACTATGGATATGAAAAATTACCAGTGGTATCTCGACCTCAGACGGTTCGGAACAGTGCCACATTCCGGTTTCGGTCTCGGTTTTGAACGTCTGCTGCGGTATGTGACAGGCATGGCAAATATCCGCGATGTAATTCCGTATCCGCGCGCTCCAAAACTGGCAGATTTCTAAAATAGGGAGTATAATGTAAAAAGACGGAGGTTTATGGAATCAAGAGAGAACCCTGCATTCGGCCGCAAAGTTTTTTTCCTCAATCCGGCTTTTTCGACGAAAAATGTGATTGTTAATAAGCTGATTGAAGACGAGTTTGAAGTCTACGTAATTGACGATTACCGCGATGTAAAAAGCGTCCTGCGCAATTTTCCTGATGCCATATGCTTCATCAATATAGATGATCAGCTTACCCATGAACAATGGTTCAATTTTATAAAGTCATTTGAAACGGACGAGACACTCAAATCAATTTTTCTGGGCATTTTGTCGTCAAGAATCAACAAGGCCGACCGAGACCTTTTCATGCTGAAAGCTTCCATTCCGGCAGGCTTTATCATGACAAACGAACGCCTGGAAGATATAACAGACACAATCAGAGGTATTCTGAATATTAACGGTGCAAAAGGCAGACGACAGTATGTCCGCACAAACTGCGAATCGGATCCGAATGCGCTCATGCTTGTGCGGATCGGCGGCAAAATGTACAAAATGCATCTTCTTAACATAAGCATTGTAGGAGCTGCCTGTATTCTTGCGCCGCAGTATAAAAACATGTTCCAGGCCAACAGTGTCATACGGAATATTTCCGTCATGCTTGGAGGTAAATATTTCGATTGTACGGTTGCTGTTTATGCAGTCATTTCGACTCCTGATTACTGTAAACTGGTTCTGCTGTTCATGCACGGATTGTCGTATGCTGTAAAAAAACTCATCCGCGGCTATATTACCGATACACTGCAGAAGAGAGTACTTGATATTATAAAAGCAAACCCGCGTGATATAGAAGATTATTCAAAGGCCGTAGAATCAGCTGAAAAGCAGGAAACCGAAGACGAGGCCTTCCTGCTCGACGTCTCAGACGAAGAACTTCAGGATGAAAAAAATTCTGGAAAGGATCAGTTGATTCAGGATGAATCAGGACTTGCGGACATCCCCGAATCCGTCGTGTCAAAATTCAACGGAAAACCTGAAGACCTTTCCATAACCCCCTTATTTTAAAATGCAGCAGGAAAAAAAGAAAAAACACCCGACAAAATATAAAATCGGTCAGACAATTTATCTGATACTTGTTTTTTACATTCAGAATAACTTGTATACATGTGCCGCTGCATGTGCATTCGGTTTTCTCTTCTCGTTCATTCCGATTATAATGATGGTTCTTGCCTTTCTTATACGGCTGCTTCATGCATCTCCTACGATTATCAATGCAATCATTTCATTTACGAGCCGGTATGAAACGATGTTCGATATCCGTTCGTTTATCACTTCCCTTTTCGACTATAACACGTTCGGCTGGGTCGATTTTTTGATCGTACTGTTCATTATATGGATGGCCCGTAAATTTTTCGCAACAGTCATGCAGGGAATAAACAAAATCTTTCACTACAAGGCTCCACTAAGACCGTTATTCAATCAGCTGCTGATATTTGCAGGAGAACTTTTCATTGTCATTATTGCCGCAAACATTATTTTTCTTTTGTTCACCGTACGCCAGATACTGACACAGCCGTATCTTTCTCTGCTGCGGGAACAATTCCCCCATCTATTCGGTTTTAATTCAGGTATATTTATTAATATTCTCACTTACTCGCTTGTTTTCATCTTCGTAACAATTTCCTACCGTTTTGCGGCAGGAACAAAACCCCCGATGAAACTCTGCGTCATCTGTTCCGCGCTCTGCACCGGCATCTTTTTCATCATCTCAAAACTGCTGTTTTTATTTCTGAACGTAGAAAATTACAACCTTATATACGGCGTATTAAGCAACGTAATGATTCTGTTGTTTGAAGTATACATTTTTTTCACTTTATTTCTTACGTGTGCACAGGCTATCTACGTGCTGCAGTTTTTCGATTCACTGCTGCTCGGAGAGCTGTATCTGCTGCCCGAACGTAATGACACTGCCATACTTTCGATAATCAAGCGCCTCCTGTTCATAAAACCGTCGTCGCTTATGGACAAAGATGATGTCATAAACCTGAAGGCGGGCGACATTATTTATGAAAAAGACGACAGGACAGACGATTCCTATTATGTTCTGGACGGTTCTGTTGTTCTTAACAGGGGCAATAACCTCTCGTACTACGATAAAGGCTCTTTCTTCGGCGAACAGGCATGCCTGCTGAACAAACCCCGCGCAGGCGAAGCAACGGCTGTAACAGACTGCAGGCTTATAAAAATCTCCGCAGCCTCATTCCATTCACTTCTCGAAAACAACGCAAAAGTTGCAGAAAAAGCCCTCTCTGAGGTATCCGATTATGTGGCTAAAGTTTATGGACGAACAAGCAGCTTTCTGGTATGATTGAGTTTGTATTTTAAATAAAATAACGTCGATAGCGACGGGGATTTGAATTGATGACTAAATATATTTTCATTACCGGCGGTGTTGTTTCCGGACTTGGAAAAGGTATTGCGGCCGCATCTATCGGCCTTATTTTGAAAAGCCGGGGATACAAAGTAGTAAACCAGAAATTTGATCCGTATCTGAATATAGATCCGGGCACCATGAATCCGTACCAGCACGGTGAAGTTTTTGTTACTGACGATGGAGCCGAAACAGATCTTGATCTCGGGCACTATGAACGCTTTACGGATGCTTCCCTTTCCCAGTCATCAAATACAACTGCAGGCCGCGTTTATCTTGCAGTCCTAAACAAAGAACGGGAAGGCGGATTTCACGGCGGTACTGTTCAAGTTATTCCGAACATTACCGAAGAAATACTCCGCAGAATGCTTCTCTCAACAGAAGAAACAAAGGCCGACGTAATCATTACGGAAATAGGCGGCACGGTCGGCGACATTGAGTCGCTGCCTTTTATGGAAGCAATCCGCCAGATGAAATACAAGGTTGGCGAAGAAAACTGCTGCTATATCCATCTGACGCTCGTCCCTTACATGAAAAAAGCTGACGAACTCAAGACAAAACCGACACAGCACTCGGTAAAGGAACTGCAGGAACTTGGAATCCAGCCTGACATCATCATGCTCCGCACCGAAGAACCCGTCGATATGGGGACGCGCGAAAAACTTGCGTCATTCTGCAATGTCGACACAAGCCATGTCATTCAGAACCTCACTGCAAAATCGATTTATGAAGTTCCGATTCAGATGGAACAGGAAGGTCTTGGCAAGGCTGTCTGCGAAACCCTCGGACTTAAAAACTCAAAATCGAATCTTGACGACTGGCAGAAAATGGTCGACAGGTTCAACAATCCCAAACGCGCAGTCAATATTGCGCTTGTCGGTAAATATATTGAGCTGCACGATGCATATCTTTCCGTTGCGGAATCCCTTACGCACGGAGGCATTCACAACGAAGCGTCTGTTACTATTGACTGGGTCGACGCCGAAACGCTGACCGACGACAAATTGACCGCTGACAGGCTCAAAAGCGCAGACGGCATCATCGTTCCGGGAGGATTCGGAGACCGCGGTATTGAAGGCATGATTCTTGCGGCAAAATACGCACGTACGCACAAAGTGCCTTATTTTGGAATCTGTCTCGGCATGCAGATTGAAGTAATCGAATATGCCCGCGATATACTCGGCTGGAAAGATGCGAACTCGACAGAGATGAACAAAAATACGACACATCCGGTCATTGATCTTATGCCTGACCAGAACGGCAAAATCCTCGGCGGAACGCTCCGCCTTGGTAAATATGAATGTAAGATAGTCCAGGGCACGCTTACGGAAGAAGCGTACGGCAGCAGGACTATATGGGAACGCCACCGTCACCGTTATGAGTTTAACAACAAGTACCGTGAGGAACTTAAGAACGCAGGCCTTATTATTGCAGGAATAAATCCGGAACGAGATCTTGTGGAAATTTGCGAAGTCCCGGAACATCCGTGGATGCTCGGAGTTCAGTTTCATCCTGAATTCAAGAGCCGCCCGAACAAAGCCGGCCCGTTATTCAGAGAGTTCATCAAAGCGGCATGTAACTTCACTGCAGAAAAGAAAGGAATAAAAAAATGAACCGCGAAAAAATCGTCGTCCTCGATTTCGGAAGTCAGTATGCGCACCTTATTGCAAAACGATTCCGCATGCTCGGTTATTACTCCGAGATTGCTCTCCCCTCTGCGCCTGTCTCAACGTTTGAAAATACAAAAGGAATTGTTTTAAGCGGAGGACCAAGCTCCGTCTATGAAAAAGATGCTCCGGAATTCAACAATGAAATTCTTTCCCTTGATATCCCGATTCTCGGCTTATGTTATGGGCACTACATTGTTAACATGGGGTACAACGGCAAAGTTGAAAAGGCAAAAACGGGAGAGTTCGGCATTGCACATCTTAATCTGAACAAAGATGTTCACAGCCCGCTTTTTGAAGGCATCAGTTCTCCACTTCAGGTATGGATGAGCCATCAGGACGGCGTCACTGTTCCCGGCGACGGATTTGAAACAGCAGGAAGTACTGCAGACTGCAGATACGCAGCGCTGCAGAATATTTCGAAAAAACGATTCAGCCTGCAGTTTCACTGTGAAGTAAAAGATACGCCCGACGGCAACAAAATATTCGATAATTTTGCGCAGTTCTGCAAAATGGAAAAGAACTGGGATCAAAGTACCGTCCTCAATGTCATTCTTGACGATATCAGGGAAAGTGCCGGAGACAAAAACGTACTGCTTTTTTTGAGCGGCGGTGTAGACAGCACGGTGACTTTCGCACTGCTCAACAAAGCTATTGGACAGAACCGTGTGCTCGGTCTGCATATCGACAACGGGTTTATGCGCAAAAATGAAAGTGCCCGCGTCGCAGAACAGTACCGCGCATTCGGCTTTACCAATTTTATTGTCGAAGATGCAGGAAGCAGTTTCCTGAAAGCAATTGCAGGACTTACAGATCCGCAGAAAAAGCGTATGGCTGTAGGCGAAAACTTTATCACAATACGCAACGAAGTAATCGCAAAGCAGCATCTTGAGGAAGACAAATGGATGCTGGCACAGGGAACGCTTTATCCTGATATCATTGAATCAGGCGGAACGCAGAACTCAAAAACCATAAAAACACATCATAACCGTGTCGCAGGTATTCAGGCGCTCATTGCAAAGGGTCTTATCATTGAGCCGCTCAGGAATCTGTATAAAGATGAAGTCCGCTCAATCGGCAGGCAGCTCGGATTGGACAGTGAACTTGTCATGCGCCATCCGTTCCCGGGTCCCGGACTTTCCATCAATGTACTCTGTTCGGACGGAAAAATGAGCAGCAGCGATGAAGCGGATTACGCAAAAGCGCTGTCGGAAATTGAAGCGATGAAAATTCCGGCGTTCGAGGGGCAGAATCTTCCAAAGGCACAATATGTACTCCCCGTCCGTTCAGTCGGCGTACAGGGAGATTTCCGCACGTACCGCTTTCCGTCGGTACTTTCTTTTGCACCGCTTGAAAAAGGACTTTATACACATCCAGAAGACTGGAATCTCATTGAAGAAGCTTCATCGTATATAACAAACAACGCTCAGTATATTAACCGTACGCTGCTGCGTCTTTATCAGAAAAACGGTATAGAGCTGAAACTTCAGGAAGGGTACTGCGACAAACGCCGCCTTGATCAGCTGCGGGAGGCGGATAACATCGCGCTTACCGTACTGCACGAAACAGGCTGGTACAACAAGATTTTCCAGCACCTCACTATAGACCTGCCTTATGCCGGAAGTGCCGATCATGTAAGCTTTGTGCTCCGTCCTGTCGTAAGCGAGGATGTCATGACGGCTCGTTTCGCGCATCTTCCTTCCGAAGTGCTCGATCCGATTGTCCATCAGATAGCAGCCCTTCCCTTCGTAGATGCAATATACTACGATGCGACCAACAAACCCCCGGCAACTTTCGGTTGGGAATAAGCCGCATAATTTGCATAAATGCAGGTACTGATTCCCGCGTTCTTATGTCCGGCTTCATTGCCGGCGGACTTTTTTATCTTGTCCTTTTTCAGCTTTATAAATCTACGCTTGTCCGGCATCATCGGGAAACAAACGCAGAGTAATTTGTTGTACTATCTGCATCTTTGCAAATAGTACGTCGCGGGAATTGACCCGGCTCCCGCAGCATTTACTTCATTAAGATTCAGCTTTCTGCTCTTCTGCAGTCTGTTCCGCATCCTTTTCAATCTTAAATTTTGATACTTCATCACTTAGTTTATCGGTCAAATCGGCAAGCATGCCCATGTTGTTGTGGATACTTCCCATGCTCTCGGTAATCTCATGGCTGCCTGTTGCAATTTCGCCCATACCGGTAGCAGCACCCCTGGAAATATCTGTTACATTGTCGACAATAGTATTCATTGTGTCCGATTCTGACTTCATCTGAGCAGAATTTTCCCGGACATGTTCAGACACGCCTGTAAGAGCTGTCATGGCAATAAGTATCTGTTCTCCTCCCTGAGAAAGCTCCTCAGAGTGAGCAAGAATTTCCTCAAATGATTTTGCCGTTTCCTGTACTTCTATATTAACCTTTTCAATCACCTTCAGGCTCTGCTCACTGGAAGTATCAGCTTCATCGATTTTTTTGAGAATATCTTTAAGTCTGTCGCTTATATTTTTCGCATTTTGAGACGATGTTTCCGCAAGCTTCCTTATTTCTGATGCAACAACGCCGAATCCTTTTCCGGCTTCTCCGGCATGGGCTGATTCTATTGATGCGTTCATGGCAAGAAGATTCGTCTGAGCTGCAATGGAATTGATAACCGATACCATATCGTTTATTGTACCGATATTTTCGCTGATGCTTTTTATAACGGAACGGGTATTCTCCACGTCATGTTTTCCTTTCTGCGATGCCTCTGCAAGCAGTCTGCTTGCACTGCTCTTTTGATTCGTAATATCCGAAACGCTTTTTAATGCAGTAACAATCTGCTTGACAGACGCTGTTGCTTCTTCTACTGCACTGCTCTGATTTTCTATACTGCTGTCCAGCGACAGTATGTTTGTGTTTATCTGCGCAACAGCGCTTGCAGCCTTTGCTGCAGTATCGTCAAGTATCTTCATCTGCTCGTTCATCGAAGCGGCATTCGACGATATTTCATGAAGCGCGCTGAATGTCTCCTGTGTGGCATTCGTCATAATCTCCTTGAGATTAACAGCCTGCTGCATGGTTTCATTGATCGACCTGACAATTTTTGAAAGTCTGTCCAGAAACGTATTATAACTGATACTCAGGTCACCGACTTCATCTTCCGATAAAACAGGAAGCCGGCCAGTCAAATCTCCTTCCCCTGTAGAAAGAGATTTCAGAACGGATGCTACGGAACGGACAGGTCTTGATATGTTTCTTCCGAGAATAATCGAAACAATAATAGCAAGTATGACAACAATCAATAGTATACCTGCTATTGCTATCATACTTTGCCGGATAACTGCGGCATGTGCTTCTTTTTTTTCTGTAATAATTAAATCAATATCGTCAATATAATTTCCGGTTCCGACAACCCAGTCAAACGGCTGATAATAGGCCGAATAGCTGCGTTTCGGTTTCGCTTCCGTCTCTCCTTCCCGGGGAAAGGCGTAGTTGAAGTATCCGCCGCCGGCGAGCGCCTGTTTTATTATCCCCTGAATAAGCAGCGTCCCGTTCATATCCTTTTCGTTAAATCTGTTTGTTCCTTCTATTTTACTTCCAAGAAAGACAACATTGTCGCCTTTTGAAGTATCTATCCAGAAATAGTTATTATTATAGCGCAAATCGCGGACAACAGCTGCCGCCTGTGATTCAGCCTCTTCCTTTGTATATATTCCGGATTCGTACAGCTTGCCGTACCGGTCAAGAATAGTTATTACCGTTTCCACCTCTGATTTAATCAGTTTATCATAATCATCTCTTAGTGTGTGCTCCAAAGAAGCAATATCATCATTGCTGACTTTTGTAAGAATAACGAAATTTGCAGCAAGGCAGACAATTCCGACACCAACACCGGCTGCTAATGTTGCAAGAAATATTTTTGTTGAAATCTTTTTCATCCGCATTCTCCTTGAGGGATTGGCATACTGAAATGCTATTCAGAGTATCCTCTGTTTTTGATTTCCGTATATATACAACTATAATCCGAAACACGCCGGAATACAATTTTTCAGATAAACTATGCATAATTAAACAGTCTGTTTTACAGGCAGCAGCCGGGATACCCGTTATTTCGTCCTGAATTTACCGATTTTCTCAGTAAGTGAATTAATACTGTCCCTGTTCTGTCCTGCAAGCTGATTAACGGCTGTTATTGCACGGTTTATTTCCAGTACCCCTGAAGCCATCTCGGAAATACCGCCCGAAACTTTTTCATTAATTTCACCCAGCAGGGTACTTTGCTCAAACACTTTCTGACTTTCTGCAAGCATTTCATTTGAACCGTCTTTTACATCCGAGGTAATGTCGTTAAGCTGCGAAACCGCAGTTGTTATTTCCCTTCCCCCCTCGTTCTGCTCTACCATCGCATGATGTATTTCTTCTTCCAGACTGCTGACAGATTGTACTTTTCCCTCGATTTCCTCAAACTGCCCCCGCATGACATCAGTTTCCTCTGTAATTCTGGTAATTGATTTTTGTATTGTTGAAAGTATTTTTGAAATCGTCTTTGTCTGAGCCGACGATGATTCCGCAAGTTTTCGGATTTCATCGGCAACAACGGAAAAGCCCTGTCCGGATTTACCGGCGTGCGCTGCTTCTATGGCGGCATTCATCGCAAGCAGATTGGTCTGGTGTGCAATATTTCCGATAATAGAAGTGATTTCCGCAAGACCTGCGGACTGCTTTACTATTTCCGAAATTTCCTCAGACATATTCAGCAAATCAGTCTTTCCCTGATCAGATGCATTCTTCAGCCCGGTAAGATTTTCTGCATTGTGACCGAGAGTCTTCGTTACAGATGCAATGTTGGAGATCATCTCCTCGACGGCTGCAGAAGACTGAGTCACGCTTGCCGACTGCTGTGAAATAAACAGATTAAGCTTTTCTATTGCGTTTTTAATATTTCCCACTGCGGTACCGGTTTCATTAACCCCTGCAGATTCGCTTTCTGTCTGGGCGGTAATTGTTTCAATATGAGAACTAATCTGCTGGATCGAAGAGGATGTCTCGTTCATATTCGATGAAAGTTCAATCCCGATATCGGACAGAATACCTGACTGCTTTTCAATTTCCAGAACAAGATCTTTGACTTTATCGAGCGTAGAATTGAAATAGGCGGCCATATCTCCTATTTCATCATGTGACCGGATGCTGATTCGTTTCGTCAAATCACCGGAACCTTCGGAAATATCTTTAAGCATTGCAGTTACTGTTTTGATTGGTTTGGTAATAGTACGGACAAAAACAGCAGATATTATCATAATAATAAGAGTACAAAGGAGGGTAAGGAGAGCAGAAGCGGACAATTGGTTCCTCAACTGGCTGGTAATGACAGCCATATCCTTTGCAATAAGAAAAACTCCGGCTGCCTTTCCGGCGGAATTATATATGGGCCAGTAAGACGTATCGTATTTTTTCCCGAATACCACATTTTTCCCAATATATATTTCTCCTTTCTCGAGAACTGTTTGCAGAATGACGGCGTTGGTGAGTTTTGTTCCGATTATTCGTTTCCCATCGTCACCAATAACAGTTGTCGAAACCCTTGTATCGTTCTTGAATATGGAGCATTCGACGCCGTAACTTTTCTTTATCATATCCACAAACTCATCAGTTGCAAGATCATATCCGGTCGTAACAGAGCCGATTATTTTTCCATTCTGGTAAACAGGAGAACCTGCACGAAGCGAAAATTTTACGACAGTTCCCTCTTCAAAACTGCACGTCGTTTTTCCCTGAAGCGCCTGAACGACATTTTCCTGGTTTATCACACTGTCGCCGGATTTATCAGAATGTCCGCGCGCAATGACTATACCAGACATATCTGCTATGGTGATAAAATCCATCTCCAGCTGTCTGTCTGCATCCGCTGCAAGCTTCTGAAGCAAAGGCGAATTGTGTGCGGCCACTGCTTCTATTACATCAGGACGTCCGGCCAAAAGCTCTGCAGTTCCTATAGAACGATTTTGAAGATTTTTTATATATACCCGTACAGTCTCGCCGGTTCTCGTTATGTCCTCATGGGTATAGCTGGTAAATCCTTTATTGAATATCGCATATGATACGGAACAAACGACAACTCCGACAATCAAGACGGAACCGATTACAAGACTTTGAATTTTCCGCGAAATTGACTTTTTCATTTTTTCTCCTGTCTTTACTCAACCGCTGTTTATAGTATACAGATATTCCATTATATTATTTATTTCTTCTCTATATATTATAGGTTACTATTAATCTTTTTCTGACGGAATTTTTATGAAATATATATAATCAGGCTATATAAGGAAGTATCTGTACTGAAAATATTCATTTTCAGTAATCCGTGCATATACACAGATAATCTCATTCGGGAGAAAATCATGAAATCTCTAAAGATGACAAAAAACGTAATGCTCTCCATGCTCTGCGGAGCAGGTTTACTGTTCTCAGTAAATGCCCAGAATGCGCCCGTAACGCAGACTCCAAGTGTAGTACGGAGTCCTGCTCCTGTACAGCCGTACAATGTAACGGTCGGAGTCGGCAGTAATATTTCCGAAGTACGCTTCAACTGGATTTCCGGTTCATCTGCTGCTCCGCTCGTACAGCTTGCTGAAACAAAAAAAGTACAGAAAAACAGATTTCCTGCCAATTCGACATACACAGGAATCTCCGTTCCAGTCATTGCAACAGAAGGTGTACAGGACAATCCGGACAACGCCGAAACTGCTACCGGAGAATATGCGTGCAGAGTAACGGCGGAAAATCTTAAGGCAGATACATCGTATTCGTACTGTGTCGGGGACGGCCGGAACTGGAGCAGTGTATACACATTCACGACGGGAAATGAAAACAGCATCAGTTTTGCCGCTTTCGGTGATCCGCAGATGGGAGCTTCAGGCGATCTTGAACATGACCGCGCAGGCTGGCAAAAAACTATCGGGGAAGTCATAAAAAATCATCATGACGTCAATTTCCTGTTTTCACTCGGGGATCAGGTAAATGACTACGATTCACTGGCAAAGCAGCAGGCGGAATATAAAGTTTTCCTGAATCCTGATAAAGCGCATGACTATCTGCAGGATTATCAGCTTGCAGTACTTGAAGGCAACCACGATCATCAGATGGGAAAATATTACAGTTATCACTACAATCTGCCGAACGTTACCGATCTCGGGCAGACAGTAAACAACAAGGCGCTTAACAACGACGGTGACTACTGGTTCTCGTACGGGCCGGTTCTTTTCATAATTCTGGAAGGAAACAACTTTTACGACACGGCAGCCCACGAACAATTCATGGAAGATGCAATTGCCGCCGATAAAAACGCAAAGTGGAAAATTGTCGCATTTCATCAGGCGCCGTACAGCGAAGCAAATCATGCAACGGCAGACAAACCGGACGACGATGTTCTGTTCATGCGTCAGAACTGGACAAAACTGATGGATGCATATCACATTGATGTCGTGCTGAACGGGCACGACCACTACTATACCCGCACATGGCAGATGAGAAACGGCATGCCGGTCGACACGACGCAAACAGACGCCGTCACAAATCCTGAGGGAACTGTCTATATTACACTTGATTCGGGAACGGGCAGCAAATATTATAAATATAACACAGGTTCCGACCACTCGTTCAGTGCGGCAGGATGGCAGAACAATGTACCGACATATTCATACGTTACCGTCTCCGGCAGTCAGTTCAGGATTACAACATATGAAACTGACTCAGGGGCTGTTATAGATACATACACAATAAACAAAAAATAAGGAACAGGCAGTGGTCCATACAAAATGAAAATCCATACACCCTGCAGACCGCTGATTACTGATATCGTGCTTGTGGTACTGGTTGTTGCCTATACCGCAGGCGCGGTACTGGCCAGCCGCCACACATCGTACTACGACATGTACAAACTTTCCGGCAGAGACAGTATTTCCTTTGAAAAGGCTGTCGTTACCGGAGTTTTATCGGAAAAGGTTCAGGAGCATCCTGAACAGAAAGGAATGGCAACAGGCTTTCAGGAACTGACAGTGCGCATTCTCACAGGGCAGTACGCCGGAAAAACAATCCCTGTTACAAACTATCTCAACTATGATACAAGCTACCGTTTTGTTAAAGGAAATAAACTTATCGTTTCCGTTAATGCAGCTGCCGACGGAAAAAAATTCCACGTCTTTGTCAGCACCCCTGACAGGCTGTACATACTTGGACTGTTTGCAGTAGTAATAGCGCTCCTCCTCTGTGCTGCAGGCGGCAGGCAGGGATTCCGTTCCGTACTGGCAATAGTGTTTACGCTTTCAAGCATTCTGTTCGTCTTCATACCGCTCGTATACAGAGGAATGTCGCCGGCTGGAGGTGCCGTTCTTCTTGCAGCAGTTACGGCTGGTATTACACTGCCGCTTACCGGAGGAACCGGACGGAAGACTGCAGCGGCGGCGGCGGGCACACTCATATGCCTCTGCCTGTCTGCCGGAGTGCAGACCGTGTTCTGCAGGCTCACCATGATTTCCGGATTTACGTTCGGAGACACGGACTCGCTTATGCAGATTGCTGCGCACACAGGACTGAAAATAGGAGGACTGCTTTTTGCGGCTGTACTTATTTCATCACTCGGTGCCGTCATGGATATTGCCATGTCAATCGCATCAGCTGTGAACGAAGTGCATGTAAACAACCCTTCCGCCGGATTCAGGGAACTTTTTTCCGCAGGAATGCACATGGGACGCGATATGATGGGGACAATGGCAAATACGCTCATTCTGGCATTTACAGGCTCTTCGATTGTTATGCTTGTCCAGATATATACGTACAACATGCAGTCGAATCAGGTACTCAACACAAACAGCATGGCAGTGGAAATCATTCAGGCGCTTTCCGGAAGTTTTGCCGTCATAAGCGCAGTTCCCGTTGTTTCCGCACTGAGTGCACAGCTTTTCGGCAGACGGAAAAATAAATAAATCTGTATGTCAGAATTTTACGTCAATGGTACTATTCTGTAACGACAGGAATAGAAAACCAGGAAGGTACGCTGTACTGTAAACTCATTCAGATATCCCTGCTCTTGAACAGTATCTCAGGTCGAGGTACACTTACCGGAAAGGATGTGTACAAATGGAAGAAGAACCGGAAGACAGTTCAGCAGAAAACGTATCACAGACTGTTTCTGACGGGAAAGAAATGTTTATGCGTTCAGTTCTCATTTTCCCCCATTTTGCAGATACCGCCGCAATAGATCATGTCCGCCGTATGTTTGATCCCGCATATACAAAAATAGAACCGCATATCACACTTGTATTTCCATTTTCCTCAATCTATACTGCAGATGAAATACGTAATGCGGTCGTTTCATGTGCAGCAGGCATATCCCGGTTTAAACTGACACTCCGGAAGACTGTCGTCAAAGATTCGTTCCTTTTTATGATTCCTTCTGAAGGCAGAGATAGTGTTACGGCACTTTTCAAAAATCTCCATGCCGGGCTGTTCAAACCTTTTCTTCCTTCTGTTCTTGAACAGGAAGAGTTTATTCCTCATATGACAGTCGGAACCTGTACTCCGGAAAATGCACAGGAACGTTTAGCTGCAGCCCGTTCTCTTTTAAGCGAATATACGGCTCTCATAGATACGGTAAGTGTAGAAATAATAGGTCCTGACAGTAAGGCAATAATAGAATCCGAAATTCTGCTTATGCCGTAACAGGCAAGGCAAGGGGGATAAAATGGAGCTCTTCAAAAATTTTTCGGTGCGTGACTGGCTTCTGTTTTCCGGTAATCTGTGTATGTTCACCACAAGTCTTCTGTACATTGCATGGTGGGTTGCAGTTTTCCGCCCGGGCGCATCCGCCGCACGGTTCATTTCCGCAGCCCTGCTTATACCCGCGGTTCTGTCCGGTTGTGCGGCAATACTGCTGTTTATTTTAGGAGTACGCATACAGTCAGGTGTCCGCCCTGTTGTACCCGCTGGTGGAATACTCATTGCAGCGCTCGCACTGTACGTACTGCTTTTTGCAGTAAGCCGGTATTTTTTCAGGCGGCCCGTAACGTCGGAATTATTCATCATGATACTCTGGGCAGCCGGAGAACTGTGTGCACTTTCCGCACTGTATACATCAGGAAGATTCGGAATTCCGGAGGCACTCTCTCTGGGACTGCTTATTTTTGCAGCAACGATAACCGGATTCGTCTGTTACCTGCGTTATTATCATCTTGACGGAACGACATCGTTCGTCGACGGGTTAATTCCGCTTGCAGCGGATGCCGGCGTCATTGTTGTTTTTCTCGTGCTGCATGCGCTCGCCTGACCGTCTGAATGATTATTCAGGATGCCGTAAAGGATGATGCCGAGTGAACGGGTACAGAAAACTTCCGCTTTCCTGTACCCGTCCTGTACAAAAATGTTTATTGTTTCCGTATTACTGCGGCAAACCGCCACAAGGCAAGGATAAAAGCTGCAATACAAAAACCGCCCAGCACGAAGATGCAGAATGCCGGATGCAGACTGGAATTGAGTCCGTACGCAAGACTGCTGAAAGCCTGCATGGCGTACGTTGCAGGAAGAACAAGTGCTGCTTTTTCAAACAGAGGCGGAAGTATGGATGCGGGAAACATGATTCCGCCAAGCATTACGGTAGGAAGGAAGACGAGCATTGATATCATGCTTGCGGTTGACTGACTGCGTGCCGTACTGCCGATTAAAATGCCGATGCCGACAGATGCAAGCAGTATGAGCAGTAATACAAGCAGGTACAATCCGGGATGGGACGGCCTGTCAGAGTGAAGCAGAACCGGTGAAAACACGTAAATGACAATGCTCACAATAAACAGATGGATACAGGCGCTTACAGTATGTACGGCAAGGACAGCCCCGTCCGGAATTCCGTTGATCCTGAACGCACGAAGCGTTCCCGATTCGCGGGCCCGTACAAGGGGAAGAGGCGTTCCCATGACAGCACCCATCGTCACTGCAAAAATGCTCATTGACGCTGCAAGAACAGGTTTCATCAGCGGATTTATTGACGAAAAAATGGAACCAATTACAACAAAGAAGACGAGCGGCACCAGATAATATGTCATCAGAATTCCGCGGTCGCGTATGTCAGCTTTCAGCTGTATGCCAAGATATATAAAAAAAGATTTCATCCGTATTCTCCTACACAGGATCTTCAACAAGTTCAAGGAAACGCTCTTCGAGCGACGGGCGCTCCACTCTCAGATCTTCGACCGTATCGCCGTTATTCTTAACGCATGTCAGAATCTCAATAACTGCAGACGATGCATTTCTGCAGCTCCATTCGATGTAACCGTCCTTCGTCTCCGTGTATTGGGCATCTGCTATTTCCGGCATTGCAGAAAACAGAGAACCGGCAGAAGTCCTCAGCCTGATTTTCGTTTGTCTGCTTCCCGCTGCCGTTATTTCAGAGGGCGTGCCGCACACGGCAATTTTTCCTTTAACAAGAATCGCAATGCGGCCGCACAACGTTTCCGCTTCTGCCATATCGTGAGTTGCAAGAAGAATCGTCATCCCTTCCTGACTGGCTTTTCTGATTTCATCGTGCAGTCCCGCACGGTTTTGAACATCAAGCCCGGCTGTCGGTTCGTCAAGAATCAGCACCTGAGGATTGCTGCAAAGAGCAAGGACAAGATGGACGCGCCGCTTCTGGCCCGTTGAAAGCTGCCGGTATTGTTTCCGCAGCAGCGGTTCCGCCCCGAATTTCCTTACAAGCTCGTCAGGTACGGCCGTATGGTGATATGTACATACGAGCCTGATGATTTCGCTCACAAGCATACTGTCGGGCAGGGACGACGACTGCAGCTGGACACCAAGCCTGCTGTGTAAAAGCGACTGCTGTCTGACAGGGTCGCAGCCTGCAACCTTGATGACACCGCCGTCCGTTGTCCGCAAACCTTCCATACATTCAAATGTCGTCGTCTTTCCGGCTCCGTTCGAACCAAGAAGTCCGAACACTTCGCCCTTCTTTACTTCAAAACTGATTCCGTCTACAGCCGTAACGGAACCGTACCTCTTGACCAGTCCTTTGACTGATACAGCCGCTTCTTCCATATGCATACTCCTATAAAAAAAAACATCAGAATATTAACTATTATTTTCATCCACCATGATATTATTTTGTTTAAAATAATAACCGAGTGCAGGAGCAAGCAGCTCCTGAAAAACTTTCCTCATCGGTTCCGTTTCATCCGGCCAGTTGTCCATATCCTGTCCTGATTTCATCAGGGTATTCAGAATTTCTGAATCACCATTTGAAAACCGACTCACCATATTCCACCACCCGGCCGCAATACGCTGGGCTTCCGGCCCTGAAGGATCAGCATGGCGGTTGTACAATAGCTGAAGCTCCGCAAACAGTCCGGTAAACGAATCCATAAACGTCTGATATTTTCCGGAAGAAGAAAAGTCCTTTGCTATCTTTTCAAGCTGCCCGTCACTGAAATACCATATAATGAAAGCGCAGGGATTCTCCTGCTTCATAACCTCCAGCACGGCCATCATTTTTTCAATGCTTACCCGGCGGCCTTTCTCCGATTCGCCAATCAGCATATCAAGGGCATTGATAGTCCTTTCAAGATGATTTTTCTGTTTTATGAGAATTTTTTTCTGCCGGTTGAAGAGCCTGCCGAGTTCCGCCAGATTGCCGGTTTTTAAAAGATTTCCATTGATTTTCTTCAATGGAAAACCCAGTGATTTGAGAAATAGTATCTGCTGAAGTTTTATGAGGTCCTCTCCGGAATATTCGCGCCTGCCGCTCCTGTTGAATGACGCAGGCAGCAGTCCTGAACGGTCATAATATTGGAGAGTACGTACAGTAACACCGCATAATTGTGCAAGTTTTCCGATGGATATGGAATCAGAGTCATTTATCATTTTTCCCCCGTGATACTTGCCCTGGAATACCGGCAATATCACTATTAGACTACATGACGTAACGTAATATGCAAGAGTCTGTGACAAAAAAATGAACTATTTTCTAATTCTGTGTCTTTTATCTGCTGTTTTTTGCCGCAATGACAAGCTGAGCCGTAATATGTACACCGATGTATCCGCCGAGGGTTTCAATAAAGCGGAATGTCTCGTCATAAAACGAATTGATGCCCGGCACGCGGCTGTGATCGGAAAAGGTCTTTAACAGATTGATGTACCGGCCAGCCGGATACGGAACGCTTCTGTCCAGCAGGATTTCTTTTGCATTATGGAAATATCCGCTCGTTTCAATTTCCTTTCTGCGGTCATCCATTTTCTTCTGTTGCAGTGCATGCATATCCGTGCCGGGAATTGACATGCCGTATTTTTCGTACAGTTTCTGCATATGCGCATCAACCGCAGTATCATCTTTTCCATAATAATTCCAGAAAACTGCAAGCAGTCCGTCGTCTTCCAGCAGCGCAGCCGATTTACGGTATTTTATAGCAGGGTCAAGCCAGTGGAAGGACGTCGCTGAAAAAACGGCGTCAAATTTCTGTCCCTGTGCATCATATGATTCAAAAGTTGTATTAAGAAACCTGATATCCGGACAGCCGGCAAGTCCAGCCTGTGCTTCCTTAATAAGATTCGCCCCTGGTTCAATTGCAGTTATATGGGAATGCCATCTGTCAGCAATCTGCCTTGTGGCAATTCCTGTCCCTGCACCCAGTTCAAGAATTCGTGAATCTGAAGTAAAGTGTCCGACGGAGTCAATACAGTCAAACAACCGTTCATCGTATGCAGGACGGGCATCAGTATATTCCGGCGACACGGAATCGAATGACTCTCTGTTGAATTGAAAATCGTTTTCTTTCATGAAAAAGTTATATCAATATTATTGTATTTTTTCCATACATGATCCGACTGCGTTTCAGCCGAAGACGAATCCCGTCATGGACAAAGAACCGAGTGTCCGGGCGTCGTTAAAGACGGTTGCACGATCCGCACCGGCGGCTCCGAGCGCATACATCAGCGGCATAAAATGATCGGGAGATGGAAGCGCAAGACGTGCCTCTTTTCCCGCCGTGGCAGTCTTCATAACAGATTCAACGTCTCCTGCAGCAACCGCATCGCGGATTGCAGCATCGAACGAGTCTGCCCAGCCGAATCCGCCTTCCCTGTTCCAGTCGACCATACCCAGATTGTGCACGATATTGCCGCTTGTAAGAATCAGTATATTCTCATCTCTCAGCGGCATCAAATCCTTCCCCAATGCATACTGCTCCTGAAAGGACGCAGTACGGTTGACGCTCAGCTGCACGACAGGAATGTCAGCGCGCGGATACATATTACACAGCACGGCCCACGTGCCGTGGTCAATTCCCCATGAGTTGTCAGCCTGAATTTCTGCATGTGTAAGTTGTATAACGCGCTCTGCAAGCTCAGGACTTCCTGCCGGCCGGTATTTTAACTCGTACAGCTCCCGGGGAAAGCCGTACATATCGTATATCTGGCGCGGATTGGAGACGGTTTGTATACGGAAGCCGTCAGTAAACCAGTGTGCGGAAACTGAAAGTATGGCCGCAGGACGGGGAATGCTTTCCCCCAGCTGCCGCCATGTACGGGTAAAATCATTCTGTTCAACTGCATTCATCGGAGATCCGTGCCCGGCGAATAAAACGGGTATTCTGCTGTTCATCTGGTTCCTCCATAAAACACGCTCAGTCCTTATTCAGAAAGGATATGCCGCCTGCACCGCATCAAATGATGAACCAAAAACAGAATTATTTTTTGAGTATTCTTTTTATATATTCAACATCCAGCAGCAGATTCACGGTCTCAAAGCTTCCTTTATAAAATACAGCCCAGTTATTAAAAACACAAGGCAAATCCTTTGCTTTCTGCAGTGTATCAACTTGAATAAAAGATACTGGAACGTCATTTGCCTCACAATACTGTCTTACCACCTCAATACTTTGACAGACATAGGGACATTGTACATCATAATAAATCGTCAGCTCTTTGTTTTCAATTTTCAGGCTTTTAGCATTTTGTGCGAACGCCGGCGTTGTTCCGTCAAAAGAAAGGGCAAACAGTTCATATCCGTTGTCAGTAGTATCGACAATCTCAAAACCGTACTTTTGTGCAAATGACTGGTCTGTAAGCCATGCTTTCTGCTTTTTTGCGCCAAGCATACAGATGCCGGATTTTCCTTTTTCTCTTGCATCAGAGATGCAATACTCCATCAAAGATTTTCCGTACCCTTTCCCTTTGTAACTGCCCGAAACCCACAGGCAGTACAGGTAATAATAGTTGTTCCCCGTAACAGGAACCCAGGCTGTTTCAAGAGGTGCGTATTCAATAAAGACAGCCTCTTTTACATTTAACTTTCTGAAGACATGCCCTTCTTTTAACCTGTCGGAAAGCCATTGACGCTTTGCTTCAACTCCTTGATGAGGTTTTTTACTGCGGATAATGCAGCTCAGATGCTCATCAGGGAGATTTCCGGTTGTTAAGTTTACAAAGTCAGTATTTAAAGGTACTGTTTCCATTCCGCCGCCCCGTATTCAGACATAAGTTACAGCTTATCGAAAAACTTTCCCTTAAAAAAATTTTCATGCCCGGTTTTTTTTGCAGTCATCCTGAACATAACGCAGCCGTCAGGGCATACAATGTCTTTGGAGTATCTGCTGGTTCCGCCGATGTTCTCTAAATTTCCGCCGCTCCTGACTGCTTCCATAATCGGAAACATCATCATCATTACTTTTGAACAGATACCCTGACCATCTTTATTTACGGGACAACCATACGTACAGGTATACGTATCTCCGATTTCCTCTCCATTCCGGCAATACCTTTCCGTTTTATCGCCGCGGAGAAAGCCCGTCACTTCAATTTTCCATTCATATTCTTCATCGTACCATTTCTTCATAATCAGCCTCCTTAGCCCTCTTTGTCAGATAAAAATTTCACCCTTCCCGAACAATGACACGGCTCCCGTTATTAATACTTCATCCATACTGTTGACATATCCCGTTATCAGACTGTTCCGGTGCAGGAACCTTCCCTGCGATAAGGTTATCGGTTCGTTTTTTTTCCCGTGCTTATTCTGCACCAGATAGCTTATTAACGGACCTGCCGCACTTCCTGTTGCTATATCCTCATATACGCCGGTATTATCCCAGGACCTGCACTCCAATGTTTCAGGATCGAAAAAGTACACGAATTTTGCTCCAAGCTCAGCAAGTCTTTCTTCCAGATTATCTATATTTATTTTTATCTTATCAATACAACGTTTCACGGGAACAAGCAGATACGGTAATCCTGTGGAAACGACGGACACCGGATAACCGGGATAAAGCTGCTGCTCATTGAGTGAAAACCACGAAGCACACTTCCCATATTTTTCGCGGGATACAGTTCTTATAACTTCGGCCTTTCCCTGATTCATGGTAACTACTGCGGTACCGTTTTTTTCAACTGATGAAAAATTAACAATTCTGTCAGACAACCGGATGTTTATCGTTGCGGTTTTCTTACCTGCCTGCAGCAAATGAATCACTCCCGCCGTACCAAGCAGCGGATGACCCGCAAATTCCAACTCTTCCTGTACCGTAAATATACGAACCGGATATGCAGTATTTTGCTTCTCAAAAACAAATACCGTTTCAAACTGTTTGAATTCCCGGGCTATTTCCAGCATCATGTCCGGCCCGATGTCTCTGTCAGGAAAAACGATTGTTACACCATTTCCTGCAAGCACTTTGTCTGAAAACACATCTACATGGTAGTACTTCATCCGTAAATCCTTTATGGAACCTCAAAAAAACTTCAGTTTTTTGCGGTTCACTTTATTCAACGCAACCGCATGGATCGGCTGTTTTTACATTTTTTTACCAATATAAAAGACATATCCATAATATTCTTTATATTTTGAATACAAATCAGCTTCATAATTCATATATGCAACAAAAGCCTCTGCGGATTTATCTCCGGCATTTTTTTCCAAAAATGCTTTCTGTATCGCTTTCTGCGGAATAAAATATGTATCTGTCCAGCATTTCCCGGGCAATGTAAATGCGGCAACAAGGCTGTAACCTGCCTTCTGCAGTATTGCAATATTATGCCCGATCGTATCCATTTCAGGAACAGCATCAACCCAGAATTTTTCAATTTCAGCAGGCCGTTCATCGGTAAACCACGATTCATATGTCAAAGCAATATAGCCGTCCCTTTTCAGAAAATCTTTCCAATAGTTCAAACCTCTTTGAAAACCTATATTGGCAATAGCACCTTCAGACCATATGACATCAAATTTATTATTTTCAAACGGTACATTATCCATTGAACCGACAATGCCTTTTACCCGGTCCTGCAAACCGAGTTTTTCAGCTTTTGCGTTAAGTTTTCTGATAAAGTCAGGAAAAACATCAAGCCCGGTAATAGTCCCCTTTGTATTTTGTGCCAGAATCATAGTCTGCCCGCCCGTTCCGCATGCAAAATCGGCAATCTCCAGTTCACCTGAAAAATTGTCAATAAAACCTGCAGCCCTCATAGTAGCTTCCGGGCTGCCGGGTCCCTGTCGTTCCAGTCTTCCAAAATAATCACAAATCAAGGCCGGGTCAAAATCGTGAATCGCTCTTTCTTCTTTTTCCATACTATCAGCTCCTTGATTCTGTACTGTATCAATCGTTCTGCATCGGTTCCGTTTTTTTTATTTTCAGCAAATCCAGGGAACGCCGCCATAATGTAATGCAGCCTTTCTCCCTGATTCAGCTCCGGCCAAAAGCGCTTTTTTAATATCTTTCGAAACATAATATTCCGCTGAAAAACCAGCCTGAAATGCATCTCCGCAGCCCGTCGTGTCGACGACTCTTTCCAGCGGTAAAGCCGGCTGGTAATATGTACTACCATCCTTTATTGCAATACTGCCGTCCGCCCCAAGTGTCAGTACAATAATTCCCTTGTAATTCTCTGATATTTTAATTAAATCCCGTAATTGACTTTTTACGCCTCCAAAATATGCTATATCGACAGAATTAAGCCCTTTTTGCAAAAGTTCATATGTATTAAAATGCAGAAAATCTACCGCAAGAAAATTATGGCTTTTTTTGCGCAGCAATGCCTGCTCATAATTAATGCCATTTGCATGTGTTGCCCAGATAGTAAAATCAGCTATATAGTTCCAGTCCGATTCATGTAACGCGAATGTTTCATAGACGCCGCTGTGCCACGCACCTTCAACACCGGTACGCTCACCCTTTTCATCATCGACAAGCTTATTACATGCTGTTGTGCCGGTAATTCTGTATAAGTGAGAAACATCCACGGAAGATTTTCTCAACAATTCTTCAATTTGATCACCGGCTTTATCTGTACCTAATGCACCGATAAACGAACTTTCATGCCCCAATTGTTTAAACCTGATGGTTTGGTTTAATGAATTGCCTCCGGCAAAATACTTATCCTGCTGCGGAAAATAATCCAGTGCAGCAACGCTGAAACAGGCTGTTTTCATTTTTCTCTCCGTTAATACAATCAAATATCGGAACGACCTGTTCAGATTGTATCAAAAGCGCTGCCGCGGTTCAATTGCCTGCGGACACCCGTTTTTATATAGTACTCAGGCTTATTTCTTCCCATTCTTTTCTTAATAAAGAATAAACGCATTGGTCATATCTTTTACCATCTATCCAGTAATGTTCCCTGTTTTTTCCGTCTAATGTAAATCCGGTTTTTTCCAGCACCCCTTTTGATGCCTGATTATTTCCTGCTGTTGTTGCATATAATTTATTCAGCTCATATTTCGTATCCTGAAATACTTCGTCAATAAACAACCTGATCATTATTCCGCCATACCCCTTATGCCTGTTTGCAGCCGGAATATAATACCCGAATTCCAGACTGTAATTTCTGGGATTATAATCAAACCCGTTTATTTCGCCCAACACATCATCGTTTTCTCTGTTTCTGAGAACAAGATGCTTTCGTGCTGTATCCTCAAGCCCTTTTACAGTTCTGTTGTAAAATTCCTCATATGTTCCGACATCATTTACAGGTCTGCATGAATATAATTCATGATGTTTCTCTTCTGTTTTCCACCTGTAAAGCACTTCTATTTCCTTATCTGATGGTTGAATCAATTCAAACATACTACTATACTGGGTTCCTGCTTTCATTTTTCCAGTATACTACAGTTTGCATGACTGTAAAAGTTATTAAGTTTTCCGCTTCTGTCATATCGTGCGCAGCAAGAAGAATGGTCATTCCCTCCAGCCGTGCTTTTCTGATTTCATTGTGCAGTTCCGCACGGTTCAGCGCATCGATTCCTGCCGTCGGTTCGTCAAGAATCAGCACCTGAGGTTTACGACAGAGTGCAAGAACAAGATGAACCCGTCGTTTTTGCCCTATTGAAAGCTGCCTGTATTGTTTTCGCACAGGCTCTGTACTTTTATTGTATCATTCCATTAAACAAATACTAACATTTTTACAGTAGAGTGTTTGTCATATGTGCTTATATGACGGAAATGCAGAATCTCAGAAATACTCATGCGATAAAATCAAAGAAACAAAATCAAAGGAACAAGTTTTACTTTTAAGTATGGTAACAGGAATAAGCGCCTGCTTTATAAGTTTCGGAGGTTTTTATTATGGGAAAACAACTGTCCAATTAATTGATATGATGAAAAGAACAATTGAAGTTTCATCAGTAATTGTTGCGTATTTCAGCAGTATAAGATATAAAAATGAAAAAAATAAGTTAAAAAAAGCAGAATTATTTTCAAGCGAAGTTGTATCGTTAATAATGTTCATATCAGCTGTTCTTCTCGGCATTGTAACATTTTTAAAACTGCAACAGAAGCAAACATACGGAAATGTACTTATCGGTATTTGTATATCATGTGGTGATATAACAATGAATTCATTTTTTTTGATGCGGTATCATAAGCTAAGTACAAAATTGAAATCAAAACTAATAGCATCACAAAAATATTTTTATGCAATGAAAGTATTGTCGAATTTAACAGTATTAATATCATTGGTATTGATTTTTACTGTAAAAACACACATGACCGATAAACTTATCGATACTACAGCATCATGCATATTAATTTTAATCAGTATCTCTATGGCAGTAAGAAACCTTTTAAATATAAAAAATATGTGAAAAATCTTCCGGTCAAACGAATCTATTGTATTTGCATAGCGTTTGCAGCAATGGAAAAACCTCAGGAAATCTATAAAACTATGGCATTCAGAAACGCAATCGTTTTATCTTTTATCCTGTCTCTAACATGGCGAACCTGATCCATAATTTCCTCATCAGATCCTTTGAATAGTGCAGGATCTTCAAAAGGCCAATTTAATCTTTGAGTATTACCAGGAAATACAGGACATTCTGCTTCTGCTTCCTTTGAGCACACGGTAATTACATAATCGTATGTATTTCCTTTTTTATACAACTCAAATACGCTTTGTGTTTTTTTATTACTAATGTCAATTCCATCTTCCAAAAGGGCTTTTATTACATACGGATTCAGCATGCCAGGTTCCAGCCCTGCACTTTCTGCCTCAACTTTTCCTTTACTGCCTAATCTTGTGTATTCTTCAGCTATCTGGCTTCGAGCAGAATTATGTACGCAAACAAACAAAATTTTCATAAAAACACCTCTTATTATATTTAAACACACTTTTGTTAATTTTCAATTATTTTACAATTTAATTTCTACCATTTCGACCGTCCTGCAAAACTTTTTTCCAGTCTCCCTTGAATGGCTTTTTAATCCGATATTATCAGACTGCTTTACGGTCAGTTCCTTGATATCCGGTTCATCTGCAGGATATACTGCATGTATGGCAAAAATGAGAGATATCCTTTTAATAGTTCCCGACGGCGGAGCCCTTTTTGAGCCGGCAGGAATTGCAGACATTCTTAATCAGGCAAATCTGTCCGCACCACAGGGAACGATGCTGTATAAAACAGTCATAGCCTCAGTCGGGCAGTCTAAAGTCATCCGCGGAAAAGAAGACCTGTCGCTGCTGTCAAATGTCTGTCTTTCAGAACTTGATATAAAACGCCGATGGGATACTGTTTTTGTAATGAACAAAACTTCTGACAGTCTGGAATTCAATGCCGCAGCAGACTGGATTGCACAGGCATACCAGTACAGCAGGAGAACGGTTTCTGTCTGTGCGGGTGCGCTGATACTTGCACGGGCAGGTCTGCTTGCCGGCAGGAAGGCGACGACGCACTGGCGGTATTTTAATGCACTTTCGGAATTATCGCCGACAACGGAAATCGACAGAAATTCCATATTCGTACGGGACGGAAATATATGGACGTCTGCCGGAGCAAGTTCCGGTTTTGATCTTGCACTGGCACTTGTTGCGGACGATATGGGAAGCGATACGGCAAGAATTGTTGCAAAAGAACTTGTCATGTATCTGCGGAGGCCGGGCGGTCAGGCCCAGTTCAGCCGGTACCTTGCATCTCAGGCAGATCCTGATACGACAGTCGGAAGGGTTCAAAGCTGGGCGCTGGAACATCTGAACCAGGACTTGAGCGTTGAAGCGCTCGCTGACCATGCAGCCATGAGCCCCCGGAACTTTTTCAGAACCTTTTCCCGGGAAACGGGTACTACCCCTGCGAGATTTATCGAAGACATCCGCCTTGAAGCAGCGCGCATCCGTCTTGAACAGGGACATGAATCGCTTGATGAAATTGCTTCAGCCTGCGGGCTCGGTTCGGCACTGACGCTGAGAAGAATTTTTGAAAAACAGCTTGGTGTTTCTCCTTCCGACTACCGTCTTCGTTTTGGCATGATTTGATTCCTGATTGTCATTTATGCCATCACCTGTATTCTGTATATTTTGAATAGAAACAGGAGGATACTATGATTACAATAGGTATTAACGGATTCGGACGTATCGGCCGGAATTTTCTGCGTGCGGCATGGGGACGTCCTGATATCAAAATTGCAGCTGTCAACGATCTTACCGACAGCGCAACGCTTGCACATCTGCTTAAACACGATTCAATTCTCGGAACGTTCGGTTACGATGTAACGTCTGCCCCTGGAGAAATAAAAGTCGGGAACGAATCAATAAAAGTATTCGCCGAAAAAAATCCGGCGGCCATTCCATGGAAAAAATCCGGTGTCGACCTGGTTATTGAATCGACAGGACGTTTTACGGACAAAGAGTCCGCGGAACTGCATCTTGGCCCGGACGGCGCAAAACGGGTTATCATATCGGCACCGGCAAAGGGAGACGATCTTACCGTTGTCATGGGTGTGAACGATGCGGCATATGATCCTTCAAAGCACCGCATACTAAGCAACGGTTCCTGCACAACGAACGGACTTGCACCTGTCGCTTCCGTCCTGCACGAGACGTTCGGAATAGAATACGGCCTGATGAATACGACACACGCATATACAAACAGCCAGGTGCTTCACGACCAGCCTGAGAAAAATCTGCGCGGAGCACGGGCAGCGGCACTGTCAATAGTTCCCTACACAAGCGGTGCGGCAAAAGCGATAGGTAAAGTTATACCTGCCCTCGACGGAAAACTGACAGGATATTCTCTCCGGGTTCCTGTACCAGTTGTATCAATTGTGGATCTGACGGTAACACTTGAACGGGATGTAACCGCGGAAGAAGTAAACGCAGCGTTCCGCACAGCTTCTGAAGGACGGTTAAAAGGTATCCTCGGATACAGCGAAGAGCCGCTTGTTTCTTCCGATTATCAGGGTGATCCCAGGTCATCGATAGTTGATGCCCTTTCGACACTTGTTATAGGAAAGAGAATGGTAAAGGTTCTTGCATGGTACGACAATGAGTGGGGATTTTCTAACCGCCTTGTTGACCTTGCAGCGCTTGTAGACAAAAAAGGTATCTGATGGGAAGACTGAGCATTTCCTGCCAGGCAGGAAATGCTCAGTCTTCGTTATATAATAGAAGAATTCAACAACAACTGTGTGCCGGTTTTATTTCATGCAGTGACGGATTGCCTCTTCATAAATTGCAAATCCGGCTTCAAGCTGCGCATCGGTAATAACAAGCGGTGCAAGAAAACGGATGACATTGTTATACGTACCGGCATTTTCCATCAGCAGCCCGTGATATGCCGCATACTGAATGATATCAGTTACAAGCTGAGGTGCGGGTTCTTTCGTCGTTTTATTCTTAACAAATTCAACGCCGACCATGGCACCAAGTCCGCGTACGTCTCCGACGCATTCATATTTTTCCTTCCATGAGTTGAAACGCTCCATGCACTTTCTGCCCAGTTCGTTCGAACGCTCAATAAGATGTTCTTCATCAATCACTTCGAGCACTTTCAGACCTGCCGCACATGCAAGCGCATTGCCGCCGTAAGTTCCGCCTATAACGCCGCCCGGAACAGAATCCATAATTTCGTCGCGCGCTATGACCGCACTGAGGGGAACGCCGCCGGCAATTGATTTTGCTGTTGCAACGATGTCCGGTTCGCAGCCGGCATCTTTCCAGTATTCGGAAGCGAACAACTTTCCGGTACGTGCAAATCCTGACTGCACTTCATCGGCAATGAGCAGAATACCGTTTTCATCGCATATTTTCCGGATTGCCTTTACATATTCAACCGGAGCGGGAATAAATCCGCCTTCGCCCTGCAGCGGTTCCATAACAACTGCAGCGACATACTGTGCGGGTGAACACTCTTCAAACACACTGGTAAATTTTTTAACATAATAGGCAATCGCCTTATCGTCCGGCATTCCGTCAGGCTTCCGGTACAGATTCGGAAATTCGGCGCGGTAAATTCCGTCGGGGAACGGCCCCTGTCCGACTGCATACGCTTTTTTCGACGTCATTGTCATAGTAAGCAGCGTGCGGCCGTGAAAGGCTCCCGACATAACAATAATATTCGGACGCTTCGTATAGGAACGCGCGATTTTTACTGCATTTTCATCAGCTTCTGCACCGCTGTTTGCAAACATCACTTTATTATGTGTACCGCGGACAGGAACCCTTGCACCCAGTTTTTCTGCAAGTTCGACATATCCTTCATGCGTAACTACATTAAACATACCGTGGAAATACCGTTCTGCCTGGTGCTGAACAGCTTTCACCAGAGAGGGATGTGCATGGCCGACATTCAAAACACCCACACCTCCGACCCAGTCGAGAAAAATATTTCCGTCGACATCCTGTATGACTGCACCTGCAGCTTTATCTATGACACACGGGTAGACACAGCGTATTGCATTGGGGACAACGGCCTGCCGGCGTTTCAGTATTGCCCCGGCTTTTGGTCCCGGCAGTTTTTCAGTAATAATTTTCGGTAATTCATCTTTAAGCATTGCAACGCCTCCTGAAAAGTATGCAAAATTACAACACGATTGTATCTTAGCACATTCACAGCTATAATAGAGCACATATCTGCATAAATATTTGCCACTATTTTGTGCTTATAGCACAACAAAAAAGGAGACTGTACCATATGGCAATCACACTTCAATCGTTATTCAATTCGACCGCAGACCTGTACAGGCTCAGGCTGCTTGCAGGCAGAAAGGGAATGGCGCATCCCGTCAGCTGGATGTACTACACGGAAGATACAAGTACCATCAACTTTATCCGCGGCGGAGAACTTGCGCTTACGACAGGCATGAATATTGAACGGGCAAAGCTGAACGGTAAAACGAACGGGGACGAGGCGGAGTCAGGATACCTGGAGCAGCTTATTACCTGCCTGCATGATCTTGATGCGGCGGGACTTATTATAAACACGGGAAGATACATTATCGAAATACCTGAGGAAATAAAGCAGTTGTGCAACACGCTCAATTTCCCGCTCTTTTCAATGCCGTGGGAAATTCATCTGGTAGACATCATGGAGGATTACGGAAACCGCATAGTCGGAGAACGGCAAAAACGTAAAACGATTGCGGAATCGTTTTATAATGCGCTGTTCAATCCGCGGAAATTCGACGAGGCGGACCTTACCGACACGAATTTTGACAAGGCATATTCATATGGTATTGTACTGCTTGAACTTCCCGACGAGCTTTTCAGAAAAGATGATGAAGAACTGTCCCGATATATCGACTATTCTTTTAATGCCAGATTTGATTTCCCGCAGACGCAGTTCTGCTGGTTTGTTCATGATCATAAAATTGTATACGTTTTCCACGACAATCCTGAACCTCAGGGAGCGGCAATAAGCAGGGCGGCGGCAAACGACAGATACTTCAGCAGGATGAAGACCGGCGTTTCAGCCGCATGTTCCGCGGTCTCAGGCCTTCAGCACGAATATGATCATGCCGTTCTCGCGCTGCGCTTCTGCCCGCAGCATGCATTGCTGTCCAACTACCGGAATCTCGGCATATTCAAACTGCTTTCCGAAGTCGGCGACAGGAATATACTTGAGCAGTATTACGATGAGACACTTGGAAAACTTTCAGAACTGAGCATTGATAAACGTACAGATTATTTAAAAACACTGAAATTATACATCCAGAACGACGGCAGAGTAGCAGCTGCGGCTGCAGAAAATTCCACGCACAGAAACACGGTGAACTACAGAATCCGCAGAATAAGGGAAATACTCGGAACGGATTTAAATGACGCAGACAGCCGTTACCGTATGCAGACGGCGCTGTATATACGCGAACTGCTCGACAAAACAAAATAAATTTTTCAAAATACGGAAAGGATATATAAGTACATTAATTATTAAATGAGGCTGATTTCTGATAAATATTTTTACTGACGCTTGACACTTTAAAATTATTCCGCTATGGTGAGTCCATATTTCAGATTCAGCAAGACAAAGACGTCGTTCAAATGCCTGAGAAGGCTTTTGAACGACGTCTTTTTTTGTTTTTCAAAGGAAATGCAGGAGGTATCGTTATGAAAAAAAATTATGTAGTACTGTTTGTACTGTCCATCTGCGCCGCAGCTGTATTTACAATGTCATGCAGTAAAAAAACAGAAGCAAAACCGGCCGCCGCGGAAAGCGCGCCGGATGGTGCAAGCCTGTTCCTTCAGCAGCTGCGTAAAAACGGCGTGCTGAAGGTAGGCTCTTCAGGAGACTCTCCGTTTGCGTACATCGACCAGAAAACAGGAAGTTTCGACGGTGTTGATGCGGAAATCATTAAGGAAGTTGCCAAGCGACTCGGTATCGCCAAGGTAGATATGGCACTTATTCCGTTCAGCGAACTTATTCTGAATCTTAACAGCGGCAACATAGATATTATTGCCGATTGTATGTATACACGCGCCGACAGAGGCGAAAAAGTATACTTCGGCGATATCTGGTATACGCAGGGCGGCGGACTGCTTGCGAGTGAAAAGAGCCCTGTAAACGGCCAGACTACCTTTGATCCGAAAACAACCAGAGTCGGATATACAGAAGGTACGGCATGGCAGTATGTCGTGCAGGGATGGCAGAAAGACGGCCTTATCAAAGAGGCTGTGGGAACAGGAGACCAGAGTGAATCGATTGTTGCGCTCCAGTACGGCAAAATAGATGCATTCCTCACCGACAGCACCGTTATTGAAAGTCTCTTCGCCAATTCACCCGATACGCTCAAAGGCCTGAAACTCTGCACAGAATATAAAGATGTTCCGGAAACAATAGGACGTATCGCTCCTGCAGTTTCTTTCGATCACATTGCGTTCATGAAGGAAATAAACAATGTCATGATAACGCTCCGCGACGAAGGTTTCATCGACGAAGTATTCAAAAAATACGGGCTTGATCCGAAACTGCATACAATTACGAATGATCCGGCACAGCGTGTGTGTACAATAAACAGCCGTGATAACTAGTCTGTAAAATAAACAGCTGCATCCTCCGGCCGGATGATGCAGCAAGTGAGGTGTGCTATGGGGTTACTTGAAGTACGGAATCTTAAAAAAAATTTCGGCGAACTTAATGTACTTCAGAATATAAATATCGATATTTCAAAAGGTGAAGTTCTTGTCGTTATAGGACCGTCGGGGAGCGGAAAAAGCACATTGCTCCGCTGTATGAATCTGCTTGTCGAACCGAACAGCGGGACTATCACATATAAAGGCCAGAACATACTTGCAAAGAAATTTAATGTCCCTGAATACAGACAGCAGGTCGGTATGTGTTTCCAGCGCTTCAATTTATTTCCCTTCATGACGGTGCTCGATAATGTAACATTTGCCCCCCGCAGTCTTCTTCATCAGAAAAAGCAGGAAGCGGAAGAGAAAGGATACGAAATGCTCCGGAAAGTCGGGATGGAATCAAAAGCGTCGGTCTATCCGGGAACGTTAAGCGGCGGACAGCAGCAGCGTGTCGCTATTGCCCGCACGCTTGCGATGAATCCGGAAATAATACTCTTTGATGAACCGACGAGCGCCCTTGATCCCGAACTTGTCGGAGAAGTACTGAACGTCATGAAGGCACTGGCTACAGACGGCATGACGATGGCCGTCGTCACACATGAAATGCAGTTTGCCCGTGACGTAGCTGACCGGGTTGTCTTTATGGACGGCGGATATATCGTCGAAGACAGTTCTCCTGAAGAAATGTTTACAGCACCGAAAAACGAACGGACAAGGACTTTCCTTTCCCGCATTCTTAACAAATAGCAGGAGGTTGCTGCCATGAATGTACTGCAGAATTTAAATTGGTCGAAAGCGTTTACCGAACTCCTCCCGAAATTAGTCGGGAATGCGCTTTTTATTGTTGTTTTTGCAACTATTTTCGGTTTTATTATCGGAATCCTGTTCGGCTTTATGCTTGCAATAGCACGTGTTTCAAAAAATAAAATATTGACGCGGGTTGTCATTCTTTTTCAGGAACTTATACGCGGTACGCCGCTTCTTGTCCAGCTTGTCTATATGTATTATGTCGTACCGCTGCTCATAGAGCTTGTTGCAGAACTTCTCGGATTCCATGGATTCAAACTCAACATGACAAGCCTCATCGCAGGCACCCTCGGACTCGGCATAAATTACGGTACATATATTTCAGAAGTCATCAGAGGTGCGATTGTGGCGGTTGATTCAGGCCAGATGGAAGCAGCCCTCGCGCTCGGTTTTACTCCGCGCCAATCCCTTATGCGCGTCGTTGTACCGCAGGCATTAAGCAGTTCCATACCGGTCTTCGGAAATTACCTCGTCATGCTTGTAAAGGATACGTCTCTTATGGCCTACATTACGGTACCGGAATTTCTTCTTACGACAAAAGCATATTGCACTCAGACTTTTCTTACGATAGAATCATATACGATTCTTGCAATTGTCTATCTGGTTATCTGTATTCCCCTTGGTATTCTTACGAAATTTATCGAACGAAGATGCAACCAGAGTAAACGGTAGCAGCGCATATTTACAGGAGAATGACACATGAAAAAAATCGTAATTACACTCGGCCGTGAATTCGGCTGTAATGCACGTGAAATAGGCCGCCAACTCGCAGCCAAGCTCGGAGTAACATTCTACGACCATGAACTTGTAAACCGGGCTGCGCTTCGTGCCGGGATTTCAAACGAGATCGTCCAAACCGGGGACGATTTCGATTACGGTATGGACAAAAGTTTTTATACAGAAAAAGCAATTGAGGCGCAGGGATATGTTATCCGCGATATAGCAAATCATGAATCCTGCGTCATGCTCGGACGATGTTCCGATTTTTTCCTTTCGGAATTTCCTTCAGTCCTGAATATTTTCGTCTATGCACCGCTTTCATTCCGTATAAATCATATCGCAGAAGCATATAACCTTGACAAAAAAGCAGCCGAAAAACTTATTGCAAAAATAGACTCAAAACGGCACAGCTACTACAGATATGTCACGGGACGTGACCGCGGCGACCGCCACGGACGCAACCTCATGATAGATGTAGAAAAATTCGGAATTCCGGGAACGGTAGAACTCATTTACCAGGCATGTACCCAGCTTGGTTTTATTTCGGAATAAATTAACGGCTACCCGAAATTCCAGGTGCATTGATTTTTTTGCAGTACATCACATATTATGGTTACCTCTAAAAACTTCAGTTTTTAGAGGTGCCCTTATGTAATATTTATAAGTGTATGCTATTTACGCTTATAAATATCATTTGTTAATTTTACAAGCTGATCCTCGTTGAGGTTTTTACAGCTCGCAATATACTTATCCCAGTCTCCATTAATATCTTTCTGCCCGGTAATGAACTGAAGCGTCCATGCGTTTATATTATCGGTAAGAGGCGTACCCCAGAGATTCAGCTGTTCCTTTTCATCTTCTGTTGCGGCAACCTTGGGATTTACCGGTCGGATTTCGCGGCACTTTCCGAGACGGTCATAATAATCCTGAATCGCGGGAATGAAATTGTCACTCATTTCAGCAACAGTATGCCCGTAATAAAAATTACCGCACGCGTATCCCCACTTCAGGCGGATATCGGTATCAGTATCTGCTCCGCCAATACCAAGGCCGCTGCATTTAAATCCGGGAAGCAGTTTCTTTATTTTCTTACCGTCATCCATTGTCGTAAATTTGAATGTCTCTCCTTCTACGCCCCACTTTGTCAGCTGATACGCTTCCGGAGAATACCAGAGCCAGTCGACAAATCTGAGCATTTTAATAAAATCGTCTTTTCCAAGAGCTTTAAGTGCGTTTTTTGAAATCATAACGCCGTTTTCAAGTCTTGCGTTTTCCGCAGTATATTTATTTGTTCCCGTCGGATAGCAGGTGATATACAGACTGCTTTCGTCCTTACCGCATCCGGTCTTAAGACCCTGTACGAACGCAGCATACTGTCCTCTGTTTGTACTTGTAATAACAGTTTTACCGTTATAAAACTTATTCATGGCAGTCGTATCATCCTGTGTAAAAGTCTCAGGATCAAGTATGCCGCCCTTTACGAATTTATTAAGGACCGAAACCATTTTCTTAAAACTTTCACTTGTAGAGGCGCAATACCACTCATCTTTCTGCGCATCATAATCAAGTCCGTTTGTAATCCCCCACCCTGCAGGCACTCCATATGAAGCGCCTGCAAGTTTGAGCAGGTTTCCGCCTTTTCCCTGTCCTGACTGAGAACCGCACCAGAGATCGGACCAGATATAATCCTTTTCGGAGCACATACCGCTGCTTACCATATATTTTTTTACTTTAACAAGAGTGTCGTACAAATCATCCCATGTCCATGTTTTTTCCAGTCCGGCAATATTTATTCCGGCCGCATCGAAAATATCTTTCCGGATCATGAGCGTATAATCCTGAAGCGGTTTTTCCAGCATACCGGGCAGACGATAATATTTACCGTCCGCCTGTGTCAGCGTATCCAGTTCTTTCTGCATGTTGTATTTTTTATAAAATGCTTCGTAATTTGGCATATACTTAACATAATCGGAAACGGCAATAACCGCACCGCCGTCAACAAATGCCGTTTCATCGTAAATTTTCGGAATGATGTACGCAGCACTGCCCGCGTTAATAGCAAGCTTTACCTTATCAGTGTAATCTCCGCTGTCGAATGATGTAAGATCAAGAGTGACATTCGTTTTGTCCGTTATTTTTTTGAATACCCCTTCTGTTTTCCAGGAATCAGTTATAGGATACCAGCTTGCGTCGCTGAAATACATCGTGTACGTTACAGGCTTTTCCGAATGAAAGGTCTTCCCTTCACCGAACGTATAACCGGTTGAACTTCCTGACGCTTCCGTATTTTTCGTACATCCTGCAAAACATGACAGTATTACTCCCGCTGCCATGACCAATATAATTTTTTTCATATCTATTCCTCCTTAACGAAATAGTTACCAATAGTAATTATTCGGGTCGTTTACAAAAGTCCGACGAGCTTTGCAAGCAGCTCATTCTTTTATACCGCCGAGCATCATGCCCTGTACGTAATATTTTTGGATAAACGGATACACACATATAATGGGAAGGGTCATAAGCAGCATAGAACACGACTTTATATTAGCCGCTATCTGCATAGTATCCGCGGAAACAGCTCCCGGATCTGCGGAAGTTGAAGAACCTGCAATAATGGTGCGAAGATAGTATGCAACAGGCCACAAAGATTTTTTATCAAGATACAGATAGGCTGTAAACCAGTTGTTCCAATAGCCTACAGCATAAAATAAAACCATCGTAGCAATAATGGGAGTAGAAAGGGGGATAACAATCCTGAAAAAAATACCAATCTGACCAAGCCCGTCAAGCTCTGCCGCTTCTTCAAGCTCCTGAGGAACGTTTCTGAAAAACGAAATCATAAGAAGCACATAATACGTACTGATAAGACCCGGAATAATAAATCCCATTATATTGTTCTTCAGGCCGAGATTGAGCATAAGGACATAATTCGGTATTAGACCACCGCCGAAGTACATCGTAAAAATAATAAACGGTGCAAGGAATTTATTCAGTCTGAGCTGAGGTTTTGACATCGGATATGCCAGAAACATGCTCAGAAAAAGGGAAAAGAATGTGCCGACAATCGAATAAATTACTGTATTAAGATAATACCGCGCAAAATCCCCTTTTTTCAACACAGAAGCATATGTTGTGAGATTAAAATCAACAGGTATGATTGAAACCTTCCCCTGTATAATTGCCTGCTCTGAAGAAAATGACTGAGCAACGAGATATAAAAACGGATACAATGTAAAAACACATACAATTATCATAATAACTGCATTGAATATCTGGAATATCCTGTATCTGCTTGTTTCACGATAATAATAATTTTTTTTCTTTGCCATCCTGTACCTTCTTACCACAGCCCGCTGTCTGTTAATTTTTTTGATGTTGTATTAGCGACGGTAAGCAGTACAAGATTTATTAATCCTTCAAACAGGCTGACCGCCGTTGCATAACTGTAATTTCCGGAACCAAGTCCCATGCGGAACACATACGTCGAAATAATATCCGCAGTCTCGTATGTCATCGGATTGTATAAAAGGAATACTTTTTCAAAAGCAGCGCCGGAACCAACAAGACTGCCTATGTCAAGGATAAGAAGCGTTGCGATTGTCGGCATAATGCATGGAATGGTAATGTGTATAACGCGCTGGAAATGACCCGCACCGTCCACTTCCGCAGCTTCGTACAGTGCAGGATTTATATTTGCCATAGCAGCAAGATACAGAATGGTTCCCCATCCGAGACTCTGCCAGATTCCTGACGATACGAATATTGCCGGGAACCATTGCGGAAGTGCAATAAACGTCATCGCCGATCCTCCGAAATATTCGATCAGTCTGTTAACGGGTCCGGTTGTTGACACAAGTTCACGAATCATACCTGCAACAATAACCATTGAAATAAAATGAGGCAGATACGATACAGTCTGCACGAATTTCTTCCACTGCAGATTGCGGATCTCGTTAAGAAGCAGTGCAAAAATAAGTGTAAGGGGAAACCTGAACAGAAGGTACAGCAGATTAAGAAAGAGTGTATTGCGGAATGCGCGCCAGAAACTCAGATCACGGATAAACTGCTTAAAGTACCGCACTCCTGTCCAATAGTCACCGAATATACTGCTGCCGGCACGGTACTTTCTGAAAGCAATAATGTTGCCGGCCATCGGTACATATCTGAAAATAATATAGTAAATAACAGGAACAAGCATAAGCAGGTATAACTGCCAGTGATGCCGTATATGTTTTAAAACCGGTTCCTTTACATGCGGACTATTTCCCACGTTTATAACCCCCGTTTTTGGTATTAATTTGACAAATCGATAATCAGATTGTATGGTTATAGTGTAGGTACGGTTTTTTCTAAAAACCATAGTGAATATTGCTGTCTGCATTGCATAAATTGTTTTTCCGATAGTATAAATAAAAGAGTAAAGGGCACCTCTAAAAACTGAAGTTTTTAGAGGTTTCCTAAATAAAATAATGGCTGATATATGAAAGAAACAAATCTTATTACACCGTTTTCAACCCGGCAGTTTATGAAGTCGGATGACTTTGAGATTTACTATTATTACGATATCAATCCCACTGCGGTAAAGGCTCATACGCATACTTATTATGAATTTTACTTTTTCATTGAAGGGAATATTAAAATTCAGGTAAACAACAGTGTATATACGATGCGTCCCGGAGATTTTCTGCTTATACCTCCGGAAACGCCGCATAATCCCGTGTGGATAAACACCGACAAACCTTACAGGCGTTTCGTTTTCTGGATAAGTGAAGATTACTGTAAAAAACTTATGAATGTTTCAAATGACTATGTATGGCTTATGCAGTATGTTGAAACGACACATACGTATCATTTTGAAAACGATGTAATCACATTTAACAGAATACAGTCCATCATATTCCAGCTGATAGAAGAAGTTAAAACAGACCGTTTCGGAAAGAAAGCTCAAATCTCGCTGCTGGTGAACACGCTCATTCTGCATCTGAACAGACTTATAAATGCCCGGGTTCACGCGTCTGCGCAGACGGAACATACAAATGTATATGCTGCAATCTGCGATTATATAGCACGCAATCTTGATAAAGAACTCACACTTGCAGATCTGGAAGAAAAATTCTTCATCAGCAGATTCTACATTGCCCATTCATTTAAGGATCACATCGGCATCTCAATACACAGCTACATTACAAAAGCCAGACTCAAAGCATGCTGCGAAGCGCTGCAGGGGACGGAACCGATTTCGAATATCTACCAGCAGTACGGGTTTAATGATTATTCCAATTTTTACAGGGCGTTCAAACAGGAATACGGTATATCGCCCGCAGAATACAGAGCGCAGTGTACGAAACTCGCAACATAAAACAACAAACTTTGCAATATTGCGCGCAATAAATGCTATGGGACGGCATCAGAAAAAAACATATACTTCTTTTATATTGGATACACGACTGCCTTTTTTTGAGGCATTCACTGTGTGTATGGAGGCAGGTGATGATTCGTCCGGACGGTTATAATTTATGGCTTTCATATGAAGCACCGGGTACGTCTGATGCAGAAGACTATGCTGCACTGCTGAACACGATAGTTGTGGAACAGGGCTCAGACATATTAACTTCTGCAGCAGAAGAACTGGAGTGCGCATTACCACTGCTCTGCGGCAGTGCGTATACCGGAACAGTCAGACGCAGCAGAAAAACAGGCTCACCCGCAGGTCTTCTCATCTGCCCGTACGGACAGCTGCCGGAAAAAATCAAAGAATATACGGGTCTTGGAAACATTCCTTCAGGAGACGGATTCCGGATCATATCATTATCAGAAGAGGACTTCCCCCGTATTCTCATCACATCCCGCACTGATAAAGGCGTTCTGTACGGGACATTCGCATTCCTGCGCATACTGCAGCAGGGACTTCCCGTGACAACACTGTCTGTTACCGACAGCCCTAAAATCACATGGCGGATGCTGGACCACTGGGACAATCCCGACGGTTCCATTGAACGCGGATATGCGGGAAAATCGCTGTGGAAATGGGAAGACCTTCCGCGGACTGTCAGTCCGAGGTATACCGATTATGCGCGGGCATGCGCGGGTATCGGTTTAAACGGCACCGTCCTGAATAACGTAAATGCCGCCCCTGAAATTATTACTGCGCCGTATCTTGAAAAAATACAGGTACTGGCTGCCATATTCCGCAGATACGGTATTACCGTATTTCTTTCCGTCAATTTTGCTTCACCCATGCTGCTGGGAAATATTCCAACGGCGGATCCCCTTAATCCACAGGTGCGGCAGTGGTGGAAGGATAAAGCTGACGAAATATACCGGTATATTCCCGATTTCGGAGGTTTCCTTGTAAAAGCCGATTCCGAAGGGCAGGCAGGACCGTACGCATACGGCAGGAATCACGCCGACGGCGCAAATATGCTTGCAGCCGCACTCTCCCCGCACGGCGGTATCGTCATCTGGAGGGCTTTTGTCTACGGACAGGGAGAGAACGACCGCGCGAAAAAAGCGTATGCGGATTTTAAGCCCCTCGACGGAAAATTTGCGGCAAATGCGGCAGTACAGGTAAAAAACGGGCCGATAGATTTCCAGCCCCGCGAACCGGTACATCCTCTGTTCGGCGGTATGGAACATACAACACTGTTTATGGAACTGCAGGCCGCACAGGAATATCTGGGGCAGGAAAAACATATCGTCTATCTTGCTCCGATGTGGAAAGAGATTCTCGACTTCGACGTAAACGGCGGTACCGGAGAAATATGTACAGTCGGGCAGATTATATCGTCGGAAAACAATGCGGCGCAGAACGGTTTTTCAGGTATTGCAGCCGTGGCCAATACGGGCAGCGACAGCACCTGGTGCGGCTCGCTATTCCACCCTGCAAACTGGTATGCGTTCGGCAGGCTCGCATGGGATTACACGCTCGACAGCGAAGCGGTTGCCCGGGAATGGACGTCATGCACGTGGGGAACCGATCCTGAAATCACAAAACAGATACTCTTCATACTCATGCATTCATGGAATGCCTGCGTCGATTATATGACGCCGCTCGGCCTGCATCATATTATGAAATACGCCCATCATTACGGCCCCGATCCTGCATGCGATGAGAGAACAAGGGAAGACTGGAAACCGCGGTATTATCACAGGGCGGATAAAACGGGTCTGGGATTCGACAGAAGCAGAACGGGAAGCCGTGCCGCAGATCAGTACAGGAAGCACGTCGCCGATACATTTAACGATATCCGCACCTGCCCCGAAAAATACCTGCTGTGGTTCCACCACGTCCCGTGGCAGTACGTTCTGAAAAGCGGAAGGACGCTCAAAGATGAGCTTGCATTCAGATATGAACGGGGCGTACACGAAGCGGAAGAGCTTGAAGAATCATGGAAAAAGCTGGCCGGAAAAGTTCCCGGCAGCATACCGGCGGAAGCATACGAATCCGTCACCCGGAAACTTGCATGCCAGACGGAAAGCGCACGCGGATGGAGAGACGTGTGCGTACCATATTTTATGAAATTCGCGGAGGATAAAACACAATGATTTTACAACCTGTCATGAGAACGGATGAACATCATACGGGAAAACATGCGTACATACTGGAAAAGGTACAAAAAGAAGCTGCCAGCCTTGCAGCCGGCGGAAAGCCTTCAATAAAAACAGTATTCTTCGGCGACAGCCTCACAAGACGCTGGGAAGACAACCCTGCATTATGGGAAACGTATTTTTCTTCATTTTCACCAGTCAATTTCGGTGTCGGTGCGGATACGTTGAACAACATCAGATGGAGAGTCGAAAACGAACAGCTTGAACGTTTATCGCCGGAAAAACTGGTATTTCTCGGCGGGACGAACAGCCTGCACGATGCATCAGTGGGAGACATTATTGATACAATAGAATACCTGATCCGGCTGTTTTCCCAAAAGCTGCCTGAAACAAATTTTTATCTGCTCGGAATCTTTCCCCGCAACAACGATGAAGACGGAACAAACTACAATGCATCAATCGCACAGATAAATGCCGCGCTGAACGCGGCTGTCCGAGAAGGCGTATTTCCGCGGACAACATTTACAGATTTCGGAAATCTTCTTCTGGGAAAGGACGGACGGCTCAAACCGGAACTCACACCCGACGGCCTCCACATGAATGCGGAAGGTTACAATGTGCTTGGTCCTGAACTGGTAAAACTGCTTTCCCTCTGATTTTTACGACTTTTTCTTTTCAAAACGGAACCACTTGAAATCAAAACTGCTTCCCGGAAGGAACATAAACGATACAGTCCGCAGCCCGCAGACTGTATCGATTGCAAATTTTTTTTCTTCGTAACCGCTGCTGAACGGAAATTCAACAATCCGGTTTTCCGTTTCCGGGTCTCCTGCAAATTTCAGTGTTATCGTATTGTTTTCAAAGTGCGTTCTGCCGCATATCGTAACACAGTCCGTACCTGCTGTACCAAAATCCATACAGGTGTATACAAACGAAACATTGTTTCCGATTCCCGTCACCACCTCACTGGTCCGGGTAAAGGAATCTCCCGTTATAGTCTCACATGCTCCTGCCCACAGCTGCGCAAAAGCTTTCTCTGTTTTTTTAAAAAAGAATCCCTGCAGCGACAAACGGGTTTCCGTCTCAACGGCAATACTGTGTATGCCGTTGAGACGTTCCGGCAGGACAAATGTATTCGCAGTGTATGCGTTGTATATGCCCGGCGCCTTATACGTGCATGAGGCAATTTTTCTGCCACCCTCATCCGGGCAACCGTCCCATACTGCAAGCGGCAGTTCCGTGTCGAATGAAAACACCGGTATGGTGACAGTATCGGCTCCGTTACACCCGAAATCGACGTTGGTAAACAGGAACCAGTTTCTGCCTTCAAGCGTATATACACCGCCCAGAAAACTGAGCGCAGGTTTTACCAAACATGAATCGTACCGGCACGCTTCAATAAGGCGGTACGGATCAAGATTCCTGTTTCCCATGCCGGAAACTGTAAATTCAAGATCACTCATCACCTCCGGTTCCTGTCTGCCGTTGCTGCAGGTACAACGCAGTCTGAAATTTCCGTCGGCAGCAGCCGTAACAACGGCCGTGTCTCCCTGTACCGCAATTTCAGCGTACTCGCTGCGGATGCCTTCAATTCTTACCGCCCTCCATTCAAGCTGCATATATGATGCATCTGCCGGATATATACGTGCCTTTACCGTAACACTTTTCCGCTCTTTACTCAGCATGCAGCTTCCTGAAGTCGTAAGTTCTATCTTTCTCACAGGCGTTTCGCCGGAAGCCGGAATAGTTCCCTGTTCAGGCTGCACGGGTACGAGAGATGCCACCGTACCGGATAACTCCGCCGGTCTGAGATTCCTGCTTACGGCTGTAACGGAAAATTCAGATGAAGGTGTATCCGCTCTGACAACTGCAAGAAGCCTGTTTGAAAAAAGCCTCCTCGTATGCGTCCGCCCGTCTCCGGGCTGGTACCGGTCATAATCGGTACTGTCGCCGTTATCAAGTCCGCAGAGCGTGGCACCGCCACGTACTTCTACCGTTATGCAGTTCCTTGCATCAGGCACGGGATTGCCGCAGGTATCTGCCGTACTGATGTCGATGAAGCAGATATTTCCCGTCTCACCGCAGTGTTCCTGTTCAAGCACAATCGGGGAAGGTTCTCCTGGCGTCCGCACAATTTCTTCTGCAATGACATTCCCTTTTTCGTCATATGCGGCAGCCTTTATAACTCCGGGCATATACGGCAGCTGCCATGCTCCTGAAAGCTCTCTGCCGTTTTTGTGATCTATACAAAACTTCCCCTGCGGAATACCGTTAAAGAATAATTCCGCAACAGGTGCATTCGTATACATACGGATATCTATAAGCTGACCTTCATTAAAATCCCAGTACGGCAGCAGATGAACAAACGGATCTGTATGATAATCAGTCCATTCGGCCTTGAACAGCCAGTACGTGTCCTTTTCAAAGCCGGCTGTATCAATCTGTCCGAAATATGAGTTTTTCGTAAAATAGGGAGTAGGTTCGCCGATATAATCCCAGCCAGACCACACATACTGCCCCATACTCCACGGTGTATCCCGTTCGTTCAGAAGCGCCTGCGTTACGGATACTGCGCCCCAGTTGCTGGAACAGTTTCCCAGGCTGGAACACTGGCGGTCTTCACAGGTAAGGAGCCGGTATGACGCTGGAAAATGATAAATTCCCCTGCTTTGAACGGTCGACGACGTTTCGCTGCCGTACATGCAGCGGGACGGGTGTTTTTTGTGATGCTCCGCATACAATCTCTCGCCGTAGTTGTACCCTGCAAGATCAAGCTCATCGGCACAAATCTGCGCACCCTCCCCCGCCATATAATTTGAACCGATTGTAACAAGCCCGTTTTTTTCAGGATCATACAATCTCACAAGCACTTTAAGTTTTTTTGTCACCTCAAGTCCATTTCCGAAATGAGTATCGTAAATTTCGTTTCCGATACTCCACATAAAAAGGCACGGGTGATTCCTGTCCCTTTTTATCCATGATTCCGTATCGCGCTCATACCATGCATCAAAAAAAGTACTGTAATCATACGTTGTTTTCGGCTTCTGCCACATGTCGAACGCTTCATCGTCTATAAGAAAGCCCATCGTATCAGCAAGATCCATAAATTCCGGAGCAGGCGGATTGTGCGCAGTCCTGATAGAATTGACGCCCATTTTCTTCAGCTTAAAAAACTGACGTTCCAGCGCATGCACATTAAAAGCCGCCCCGAACAGCCCCAAGTCGTGATGCATGCACACGCCGTTAATTTTGATATGGCGTCCGTTCAGGAACAGCCCTTTATCAGGATCGGTCACTATGGTTCTGAACCCCGTATGCTGGCATACGGAATCAATGACATCCCCGTTGACGGAAACAAGTTCCGTCGTAAGACTGTACATGGCAGGATGAGCGGTATCCCATAATTCAGGCGAAAGAACAGTGAACGAGGCACTGTTTCTGAATACACCGCCGTCACCCGGCTGCCCTGCAAAATCCGGTTCCCCGGTTGCTTCCGCAATGACGTTCCCGGCCATATCGCAGAGCAGGTGACGCACGGAACAACCGTCAGTACAGCCTGCTATATCAGCAGAAACTGACAGGCGCCATGCGTCAGATGATTCTTTTTTGCTGACTATATATATACCGTTGTTTACAAAACGTGTTTTTCCTTTTACACAAAGGTGCACATTCCGGTAGATTCCCGCACCCGAATACCACCGGGAGTTGGGACTCTGATAAACTGCAATGACTAATATGGAATTCCGTCCGTCGTGCACGAACGGTGATAAATCAATTTCAAATGATGTATACCCGTACTTCCATATGCCGGCAGACCGGCCGTTTACGAAAACGGCACAATTCATATACACACCGTCGAATTTTACCGCGGTATATGTATCTGCCGTACAGCCCAGTTCAAATTCTTTCCGGTAAAATCCGATACTGTTCCTATACAGATTGTTCGTATCGGTAATAAGCCAGTCATGAGGAATAAGAACCGGAGAGTACCGGAGCACAGCGGCATCCTGCAGAAAACCTTCAGGTGATAAAATACGGGCATCCCCGTTTTCTTTTTTCATAAGGCTGTCGTCAATTTCTTTCTCCGCAAATTCCCATCCGTCATTAAACAGCACTTCCGCACTTTGAACAGCGCTCATATATTCTCCTGTAAAAACTCCGCTGTATCCGGCTCAACCGGCTTGTTCACTGAGCACCGGCTGAAAAACTCTTTTGCATTTGTAAACGATATACGTACTGCCATATTTCCCAGACAGGGAATGTCCGCCGGATATTCCCCGTTTTCAACCCAGGCTCCGAGCAGACTGCACAGAATGCGTCTGAAATATTCATGTCGCGGAAAAGATAAAAAACTCCGCGAATCGGTCGTCATGCCAATGCAGTTTGCAAGCGTACCGTACCGGGCAAACAGCGAAAGCTGCCTTTCAATTCCCGCTTTCGAATCATTAAACCACCATGCCGGCCCCGGCTGGATATTTCCCCGTGCGGAACTGTTCTGAAAATCGCCGCATAGGCCCGCAATCATCGGCGCGTCAGCAGGATTAAGTCCGTACACAACTGTTTTAGGCAGGTTACCGCCGCTGTCCATGTCGTCAAGCAGCGCCCCGAGCTGGACGGCATACTTTCCATCGTCCATGCTGTCGCATCCCGCATTGGCTCCAAGCAGTGCAAACAACCGTGAAGAAACATTGCGGACGGCACCTATATGCAGCTGCATGACAACGGCATTTTTCCGGTACAGACGAGCCAGATTTTCAAGCAGGAATCCTTTATATTCTGCAGTTTCTTTTTCAGACAGCCTGTCTCCCGCAAGCCGCTTTGAAAACAGTGATTCGACTTTCTCTTCCGTCGTGTCACTCTGGAATTCACCTTCAAGGCTGTGATCGCTCGCGGTGCATCCTCTTGCGCAGAAATAGGCAAGCCTCTTTTCCAGTACAGCAAGAAGCGTTCCCACATTCTTTATCTCCGTATCCTCTGTCATACCGAGCGTCTGCATATAATCAGGAAAAGAGTCTCTGTCAATATTAAGCGCGTTGTCCGGGCGGAATGCCGGATACACATGCGTTGTGCACGACTTGTCCTGAGCCAGCAGTTCGTGATACTTCAGATCCTCAGCGGGATCGTTTGTTGTAAAGATTGTATCGACATGCTGTTTTTCAAGCAGCTTCCGCACGGAATACGGTTCCGTTCCGAGCAGCTCATTGCATCTGCCGAAAATTTCCGGCGCAGACTCAACGGTAAGACATTCCGTTATGCCAAAATACCGGAGCAGTTCAAGATGGGTCCAGTGATACAGCGGGTTGCCGGGCGCATCCTGAACGGCCTGCGCATACCGCACAAATTTTGAATACGCATCAGCATCGCCGGTAATGTATTTTTCAGGTATACCGTCCGACCGCATCAGACGCCACTTATAGTGATCATTTGAAAACCATGCTTCGGAAATAGTTGCATAGACATGATTTTTATACATTTCTTCCGCACTCAGATGGCTGTGATAGTCATAAACAGGCAGTCTTTCCGCATACGAATGATACAATGTCTCCGCCGTTTTTGTTGTCAATAGAAAATTTTCATGTATAAACTGTAATTTTTTCACTTTATCCTTCTTAACCATCGGTCTTTCACATGCTTATGCAAGTATAAAAAGAATTAACCGTTCCGCACATAGCATTTGTTGCCGGCAAAATTGCAAATATTGTCTTTTTATCCGTAAAACGTAAACAATTTATGCAATGCGTACAGCAACAATTACTATGGATTCCGGATGGGGTTCCATTTATAGTTAAGTACGGAGCAGAAAAACTGCCTGCCTGATTCAGGAGGAAGACAATGAAAATGACTTTGCGGTGGTACGGCTCAAAATACGATTCCGTAACACTACGGCAGATACGGCAGATACCGGGCGTGCATGGTGTCATAACAACATTATACGGCGTTCCGGCCGGAGACGGCTGGAAACTGGAAGATATACAGGCTTTAAAAAGCGAAGTTGAATCGGAAGGTCTTGAAATCGCCGGGATAGAAAGCGTAAACGTACATGAATCAATAAAGCTCGGACTTCCGGAAAGAGACCGTTACATCGACAATTATATACGGACGCTGGAAAATCTCGGAAAAGCCGGCATTCATATGGTCTGCTATAATTTTATGCCGGTATTCGACTGGACACGCACCGAGCTCGCCAGGAAACGGGCCGACGGTTCCACCGTACTTGCATATTCACAGAAAGCCGTCGACGCGCTGAAACCCGAAGAAATGTTCGCTTCAATCGGTTCAGACACAAACGGATTCATCATGCCCGGATGGGAGCCGGAAAGGCTGGAACACGTACGGGAATTGTTTGAACTGTACAAAAACGTCGATGAAGCAAAACTTTTTTCAAATCTGAAATACTTTCTGGAAAGGATCATGCCTGTCTGCAATACATACGACATCAATATGGCAGTCCATCCCGACGATCCCGCCTGGCCTGTATTCGGACTGCCCCGTATCGTTACGAATAAAGAAAACGTGCTCCGCATCTTTAAAATGGTCGACGATCCGCATAACGGCATAACATTCTGTACCGGTTCGTACGGAACTAACATGGAAAACGATTTACCTGATTCAATCAGGACGTTCGGCAGCCGTATTCATTTTGCGCATATACGCAATCTCAAATTCAACAGCACGACCGATTTTGAAGAAGCGGCGCATCTGTCATCCGACGGCAGTTTCGATATGTACGAAATCGTAAAGGCACTGTATGAAACGGGATTCAACGGTCCGGTACGGCCCGACCACGGAAGAATGATATGGGGCGAAACGGCAATGCCCGGCTACGGACTGTACGACAGGGCATTGGGAGCGGCTTATTTGAACGGCTTATGGGAAGCTGTTGAAAAATCGGAACGGAAAAGATTTTAAGGACGGAAAGGATGCACCTGACTAAAGCTGACTTAAAAAATACAGAAGACTGGAAACGGAAAGGATTCCTTCTTCCGTCTTTTGATTATAAAAAGATGGAAGAATCCACACTGCAGAATCCCGTATGGATTCATTTCGGAGCAGGAAACATATTCAGAAGTTTCCCCGCCGTACTGATGCAGACGCTTCTTGAAAGGGGAATAACAGACAAAGGGATAATCGTCGGAGAGGGTTTCGACTTCGAAATAATCGACAGGATTTACAAGCCGCACGACAATCTCTCCCTGCTTGTAACACTCAAACCGGACGGTACCGTCGGCAGACAAGTCATTGCATCAGTTGCCGCTGCATGGAAATGCGGTGCAGAATATGAATCAGAATGGGCCGCATTTAAAACAGCATTTAAAAAACAGTCTCTGCAGCTGGTAACATGTACCATAACGGAAAAAGGGTACGCACTAGGCCGGACTGACGGCTCGTTCTTTCCATTTATAGAAGAAGACTTCAAATCCGGCCCGGAGGCACATCTTAACAGCATGATGAGTAAACTGACAGCACTCGTCTACCAGCGGTATCTGGGCGGAAAACAGAAACTGGCATTGTGCAGCATAGACAACTGTTCCCGGAATGGAGAAAAACTTGAGAAGGCGGTAACAACTGTTGCCGGAAAATGGGTGGGAAACGGATTCTGTGAACAGGAATTTCTTTCATATTTGAAAGACGACGTATCGTTCCCCTGGTCGATGATAGACAAAATAACACCGCGTCCCGCAGAAAGTGTACAGGAACTGCTTAAGAAAGATGATTTTGAAGATACCGCCATTACGGTAACGGGAAAAAATACGTATATCGCACCTTTCGTAAATGCGGAAAAACCGCAGTACCTTGTTATAGAAGATGCGTTTCCGAACGGGCGTCCGCCGCTGGAAAATGCAGGAGTCAGATTCACGGACAGGGAGAGTGTTACGAAAGTCGAACGCATGAAAGTATGCACCTGCCTGAACCCGCTGCACACATGCCTTGCGGTTTTCGGCTGCCTGCTCGGTTATACAAGCATATCGGAAGAAATGAAGAACCCGGTGCTGAACAAAATGGTGCACAAAATAGGATATGATGAAGGGCTGCCTGTCGTGACCGATCCCGGCATAATCAATCCGCGGGAATTCTTGAAGGAAGTACTGGAAGAACGCCTGCCCAATCCTTTTATCCCCGACACACCGCAGCGCATCGCAACCGATACAAGCCAGAAACTTGCAATCCGTTTCGGTGAAACAATAAAAGCATACATCGCAAATGCAGAACTCAAGCCCGAAAATCTGCGTCTCATTCCCCTTGTCTTTGCAGGCTGGCTGAGATACGTTCCGGGCATTGACGATGCGGGAAACAGATTTACACCAAGCAGCGACCCATTACTCGGTACAATACAGGCAGCTTTGTCCGGCATACATCCGGGAGATACAGGGCCGTTTACGGAAGTACTCAAACCCCTGCTCCAGGACGACTCTCTCTGGGGCGTCAATCTGTATACTGCGGGACTTGCAGATAAAGTCATCGGCTGTTTCACGGAACTTATGGCAGGTCCCGGAGCAGTACAAAAAACGCTCGCACGTTATGTACAATAATCTAAACAAAATCGATTCACGAGGTACCATATGAAGGATGATATAAAATCAACAATACTGTGGCTTAGTGCAGCTGTCCTGTTCTGCTCCTGTGCGGCAGTACCGAAAATGGACAGCAGAAAAACAGTACTTCAGGAGGAGCTTATGGAAAAATCACTGGTTTCGGTCGGAAATAATTACCGTTTTATGAAAGCCGTCCGTAAAGCCGGAAACGGTGAACAGGTAACGATTGCATATCTCGGCGGTTCAATTACGGAAGGAGCGCTGGCTCAACCGCAGGCCGAAAACTGCTATGCATATCTTTCGTACAGATACTTTGCGGAAAACTATGCAAAAGACAAAACAAAGATACAGTATATCAATGCAGGAATTTCAGGCACTCCCTCAATGCTCGGGATTGAACGCTGCAACAACGATATTCTTTCCGCAAATCCTGATATAGTATTTGTTGAGTTCGCAGTAAATGACGATGCCCGGATCTCCGACCTCCATGACACATACGAGAGCCTCGTCAGGAAACTGCTCAACAGTCCATCCCGGCCGGCCGTTATTCTTGTGTTTACCCTCGGCCACACAGGCGGTTTCTGGTCCGCACAGGATATTCAGGAACAAATCGGAAAACAGTATGATTTGGGAATGATAAGCGTACGCGATGCCATTCAGGAAAAAATAACGACGGGAAAAATGAGAAATGAGGATTATTTTTCCGGCGACGGCATTCATCCGGATAATGACGGTCACAAACTTATAGCATCGTTCATAGAAAATTATTTTAAAGCTGCAACAGCAAAAATACCTGATACTTCGTTCGCCGTGCCGGATACAGTAGTGTTCAGCAAAGCGTACGAAAATATTCAGAATGCAGAAATAAACAAAGCTGTCATCAGGAGTACCGGCAGTTTTTTACCGGCAGAAAAACCTGTATGGACATACAAAAACAACTGGACGCACAGTACATCGGGTAACGAACCTTTCGTACTTGAACTGACGTGCAGCAGAATTATTATTGCCTTCCAGCAGAAAAAAGAAACAACGTACGGCAATGCCAATGTTTTTGTCGACGGTGCAAAAGTTTCAACAATTGAGGGATACAGCCCGACCGCATGGGATAACTGTGCAGCGATGATTGCCTGGAAAAGCGACACCGCCGCTCCGCATAAAGTAGAAATCAAAATGGCAGCCGGCGATGAAAAAAAAGAACTTACAATACTCGGAATCGGATACATGTAAGATTTGCATCCATGCAAATCTTACATACCGGGAAAATCCTGGGGCAGAACACTTCTGCAATGATTTTCCCGCTTTGCAAAAGGCGCACGTCCTGTGCGCCATTGTTAGCAAAATTCGTAAGTAAAAATGCTCCGCATTTTCTTTTATTTACACGTAAATCCGGCCTGCCCGTTCCGTTGGGCAGGTTTTTGTTTTAGTCGAAGGTAAAAATGCTCCGCATTTTCTTTTATTCACACGTAAATCCGGCCTGCCCGTTCCGTTGGGCAGGTTTTTGTTTTAGTCGAAGGTAAAAATGCTCCGCATTTTCTTTTATTCACACGTAAATCCGGCCTGCCCGTTCCGTTGGGCAGGCCGGATTTACTCTTGACTTTCCACGATTTTGTATTATTATATAACTAGGTTTTAAGTGGAATTACCAAACACAATTCTGCTTCAATAGCAACGGTAGTAATGCAGAAACGCAGCTTTTTGCGATACGTGTTGTAGGAGGTTCTTCTATGGCAGTATTAGTTCTGTTATTAACAGTTGTTGCTCTTGGTATGTACCTGATAGAGCGTAATGCCGATTCAGGGATTTAGAAATGGCGGGACCGGACCGCAGAATCCGGGAAATGGGAAAGAGCAAGTAGGCACGGCATTGCCGAACATCTTTCCCCTTCTTTTGTAAATTCTGAGCCGGCTTATACAGTTGTATAAACCGGCCCTTTTTTTTGAGAATTATATTCTGCCGGGTAAATATCTTTCAGTACAGGAAATGTCTCAACTAAAAAACAGGGCAGAATTCAAATCCCGCTGTTCTGAGGTTATCTTCCATGCTTTTATCCGTTTCATCAATCACAACAATATAATATGTCGTACCGCTTGCCCTTGTTTCCGTTGTAATGTACGGTTTGAATCCTTTCGAGATAAGCACAGAAACAAGACTGTCCGCATTTTCTTTTTCACGGAATAATCCCATCTGCAGCTTTTTTGACTTTGACGAATCCTGCGCGGCCCCTGTAGTTCCGGGATCTGCAGGCACAGCAGGAGGTGAATCGGATACAACTGAAATACTTTCATCGTCAATTTCCGGCTGCGCTTCAGCCTGCCGCGGAAGAAAATACCAGAACGGAGCTGGAAGCATCTGTACGGTACCAGTTACGATACCCGTTTCAGGCGACAACGGAAATTCTTTTTTGAGTGAGCCTGCATATGAATCGTCTCCGGTAATGTACCAGAGAGTAAGAAGCACGGATTGTTTCACAGCCACCATGGACGGCAGTTCTGTATATGCCTTAAGCATAACAACAGGTTCCGCAAGGTCATCTTTCGTTTGCACTTTACAGAGGGAACTCCACAGCGCATACAGTTTGATATATGCCTGAATCGTACTGTCCTGTGAATTGC
>WSSedB1CaDRAFT_10000006_pt1 | contig 123937 bp, 107 predicted proteins | sample WetSurSB1Cattail_FD_9460 | JGI IMG/M metagenome (IMG submission 9460)
TTCTCACTTATCCGTAAGCTTGTTACCGATTTTAACGAGCCGTTTCTTGAAAACGGCAGGGAAACGGGAAAGACAATCGGCGAAATTCTTCTTGTGCCGACACGCATTTATGTAAAGCCTGTTATGGATGTGCTGAAAAAACACCGCAATTCCGTTCATGGTATGGTGCATGTTACCGGAGGCGGATTCTATGAGAACATTCCGCGTATGTATCCGAAAGCAAAAGATGGAAAAAAGCAGCTTATTTCCGTTATAAAACGTTCCAGCTGGGATATACCTCCGATTTTTGGGGAGCTTATTAAACGCGGTGCCGATGTGAACAATGTGTACAGTACATTTAACATGGGAATCGGTTTTGTGCTTGCAGTAAAAGCATCCGATGCGGATGCAATCACCGAAATGTTCAACAAGCATGCGTCAAGATTCAGCAAACCTGGCATTCCCGACATGCAGGCATATCAAATCGGGCACGTAGCATATTCCGAAGCGGAAATTACCGGGGAAATGAAAGGTAATAAAGATATGACCGTTTTTGAAGATTAATCAGAATTATTGAGGTGCAATATGACTGTGGCAGTTCTTGTTTCCGGAGGCGGTACAAACCTTCAGGCGCTTATTGATTATGAGAAATCACACACGAACTGTCCGTATCATATTGTGTTTGTCGCTTCCAGCACAAAAGATGCGTATGCGCTGGAACGTGCAAAAAAAGAAGGCATTCCTGCTGAAGTCCGAAGCCCTTATTCTGTTATGGGTTCGGAACGTGCAAAGTCTGCCTCCCGAGAAGAAAAACGTATTGCCGTATCGGACGCAGTCCTTGAATTATGCCGCAGATATGAGGCTGATTCGATTGTCCTTGCCGGCTGGCTTACGGTTCTCGGCGGCAGCATAATTACGCAGTATTCAAACAGAATTATTAATCTGCATCCCGCCCTTCTGCCGAAATTCGGAGGAGTGGGCATGTGGGGGCACAGCGTGCACGAAGCTGTGCTTGCAGCACATGAAAAAGAAAGCGGCTGTACAGTACATCTTGTGGACGCAGGCTGCGATACCGGTAAAATTCTTGTTCAGAAAAAAGTGCCGGTTATGCCGGACGATACGCCCGATACATTGTACGCGCGTATTGCACCTCACGAGCATGAGGCGCTTATTGAAGGTTTGTGCATGCTCGCGGAGATGCTCAAAAAATCATAATCAGAATCCCAGTGTTTCACCAATCAGTACGATTTTTATTCTTTCTTCCGGCCTGCAGAGTCTTGTGCGTACGATGTACGTGCAGATACTTTCAGTGCTTTTGCAGTCTGCACATGCGCCGGTAATTTTACACGGAGTTTTGATATCAAAACGCTGTGCATTTACCGGAGCTGCGTAATTACGGGCGCGCGCCAGAGCATCTTCTATGCTTTTGACCACTTTATTCATGCCGCATGCAATGATAACGCTTTTCGGGCCAAACATCATTGCGGCAGTACGGTTGCCGTTCCCATCGATATTAACAAGCTCTCCGTCTTCGGTGATTGCGTTTGTACCGGTAAGGTATGTGTCGCATAAGAGCGCCCTGCGCATCAATTCAACTCTTTCTTCTTTGTTCTGGGCTGTGTCGCGGTCGATGACTTTCCATCCGTCGTCTTTTACACGCTGAATGATTCCAAGCGTTTCCATCGTCAGAGAACCGCCCCATGAAACAGTATCCGTTTTCGGGATAAGTGAGATGATCTGCTGGGCTGCGGCCTGTTTTGTTGAGCAGTAATATGCATCAAAGTGCCGTGCCTTGAGATTTTTCACAAGCTGTCCGCCGATTTTATCGTTTCTTTGTTGTTCCGGTGACATCGTCTTTCCTCCTTGTCTGTTTTGGTTCTGCTTTCGTTCCTTTTATCGATTTCCTCTTTCCGACCGGCTTTATCAATTCTTTTTTTAAAACCTTCGGAGCTGCAAAAAGTGACTTAGTTTTTGACCATTTTTCAGCTCTTTCAGCTTCTTTTCTTTCCGCATTCATTTTTGCCTTTATTTTATTATATTCTATAACTCCGCCGTCGTGTGCATATGCAAATAAAAAAGTATTTATTTTCAGCTTATTATCGTTGTATAAGTTGATTGATTTATACAAATTACGGTAATAACCGAGAAGTTCATATTTCATGGAAAGCGTTTTCGCATACGACATGGGAGATTCGCACACGGAGCCGAGTCTTTTTACATAAAAATACAAAGGGCGTTTAATTGTGGAAATGCAGTATTCATTCGTAATGAACTGCAGGTATTCCAGATTGAACAGAAAGTCCTCGCACCATTTAAATCTCGGAGAGAAAAAAATATGATGTTTCTTGATGATTTCCGTCCGGTACAGTTTATTCCAGACAACGCCGTAGTAAAAGTCGGCAGGAGCATTTGCCATTCGTTCTGCGAAATGTTCACGCGTAATAAGAAGATCTTCTTTTATGTCTCCCATGGGAATCAGTACGTCGTTTATAACGCGCAGGAATCCCGCTATGACCAGGTCTGTTTTGTCTTCCTGCGCCCGTTCAACATATTCTGAAATGGCATCGGGCGCGAGCCAGTCGTCGCTGTCTGCAAATGTAATATACTCGCCTTTTGCGTGTATAATACCGTTGTTACGGGCTTCTGAAACGCCTTTGTTTTCCTGCGTAAGGACGATGAAACGTTTGTCCTTTTGAGAATACATTCTGTATATTTCTGCTGAATTATCTTTGCTGCCGTCATCAACTATAATAATTTCAATTGATTTGTATGTCTGGTTCCTGCATGAATCGAGACACCTGCTCATGTATTCGGCAGCGTTGTAAACAGGTATAATAATGGAAACCAACGGTTGTGTCATATTACCAGTCTCGCTGAATATACGTAGCTTTTGGCCGGGCCGTTATATCAACCCTCCGGTTTTGTTTTCTTCCTTCTTCCGTTTCGTTCGACGCTATCGGATTTGCTCCTCCGTATCCTTGATATGTAAAAAGCCCTTCCGGTATGCCTTTTGCAATAAGGGCTTTTATTACTGTCTGGGTCCGTTCTATCGATAAGTTCATCTGACCGGCTGGTTTTCCGACGTCGGCAGTATAGCCTTCTACAAGGATTGTAAATTCATTACCTTTTATAAGATCCTGAAGTTTCTCTGCAATGACGTCAATCCGCGGCTGTTCTGACGGAAGAAGTTTCGGTGAATCCGGTTCGAATTTGAGGTCGATTGAAAATTGTATGCCGCTTGTACTGTCCGTAATTTTTATTCCCGGTACTTTATTTTCATAAAAATATTGTTTTACGGCCGCGTATGCAACGTAATAGGCGTTATCTTTCTGGGGTGCTGCAGCATTGTGGATAAGTTCATCCTTATCCAGAAGAATGACCACTTTTCCCTTTTTCAGGAGTTCACGATTTTGAGGAACAGAAAGAATGCGGAGTGCGTCGTCGGTGTGAATGACCGGATCGGTGCGGTTCCGCCCGTATACTTTATATGCTCTTATATAGAGGGGATCGGTACCGATGCGGTCCGCGTATATACTTTCGTTATCGGAAAAGTTGTACAGTACGATTCCGCTTTTTTTAGCTGCTTCGTTTTCCATCATGTTACGTTCGTAAATAAGATCCATCTCTTCGTCCCATATTTCAGGAAAAAAACAAGGAGATACGGAACTTGTTACATATTCTCCCTGTACCGGAAGTTTTCCCCGCGCATCTATGATAATGCCGCTGTACGGACGCGATGAAATCGTATTAATGGGTTCATCCGGCGTATAAGGATATTTCTGTTTAATGAAAAGTCGTCCTATTTCATTCATATTTACAGTATTTACGCTGGAAAGTATTGATCCGTCGTCGTTGAATACATCAGGCGTCGTCCGCCCGTTTTCTATGATATCCGTGATCTGCTCGAGGGAAAGCGTCTTGTCGAGCACAAAATCTCCGAGCTGGCTGTTATTGTCGACATATAACGAGAGCAGCGGATCCTTTATGAGTATCGGCAGTTTCATCTGCATACGGCCGGAAGCTGCATTTCTTCCCGATGGAAGTTCGAGTCCTGCCTTTTTTGTATCAAGCGTGACCGTCGAAGTAAACTGTTTTGTAATCCAGTTTACTTTACTCGACGATGCCATCGTCATCTGCTGTGCAGACAATGGTACAGCGGCAAGCGAGAAAAGCAGACCTGAGACTATCGTTCGTAAAAATAATGTATTCATAATTTTACTTTTTATGTATCGGCTCATTCTACCGGTATATAGAGGATTTTTCCTATTTTGAGCACAGTTTTTTCTGATATATTGTTTGACCCACAGAGTGAGTTTACCGTAATATTGTATTTCTTTGCTATCCTCCACAGCGAATCTCCTTCTTCGACTGTATACCGTGTCTGGAAGCGGTACGGCGTAATGGAAGTAAGGGCATCTCGTGCTGACTGTTCCATTCCTTCCGGTACACGTATATTGTAGGAGCCTGACGGAGGCGTTATTCCCCGTATGAGCGCAGAATTAAGGCTGAGGAATATACCTTCGTCTATGCGCAGCTCATTTGCGAGCCTTCTGAGCGAGACGGCGCCGTCGACTTGTACATAATCGAAATAGCCTGCCCGCGGATTGACTGGCTCTCCGTTCTCTGTCGCCGCAGGCAGCGCAATATTATAATATGCACTGTTCTGTGCAATATCTGCGATTGCGATAAGCTTCGGTACATACTGAACGGACTGATCCCTCAGAAGCTTATGTTCTGCAAGATACCAGAAATCTTTTTCAGGATATTTTTTGAGGATGCGCGTCATGGCACCTGCACCGCAGTTGTACGCAGCAATGGCGATGGGCCAGTCCTGAAACATGTTGTAATTTTCCTGCAGTTTTGTAAGTGCAGCATCCGTCGATTTCCATGGATCAAGACGCTCATCGACGAAATCATTCCGGGTTAAAAAAGGTTTTGTGCTGTTCGGCATAAACTGCCACAGGCCGACGGCACCTGCTTTTGAACGTGCATCGGGTTTATAGCTTGATTCGACAACCGGAAGGTATTCCAGCAGAGCCGGCATGTTTTTTTCTTTGAGCTGCCTGCGTATGTACAGTCTGTATTGTTCGCCGTTGTCGAGCACAGAGGAGAGCCATTTGATACCGCCCGGAGTAAGATAATACTTTCGGTACTTGTCTACAAGCGGATCGTCAGAACCGGAAATCAGAAGAGGCTCATACGCCGCAGCCGGCGGAACTTCAAGCCCGCCGCTGTCTGATGATTCAGGTTCAGCCGGAAGTGAATCGGGTGATTCGGCGTCGGCCGTTTTTTGCTCATTTGAACCGGCTGAAGGAGACAGTGTTTCAGCGTGCAGTGTCATTAAAAATATAAGTGACAATGATGCGGCGCAGTAAAGTCGTCGGAAAATCATTACAGCTTATCACCCATATATATGCCCGCCCATTCCCAGTTTCCGTGAATATCCGGATCAACAGGAAAGTTCACCTTTCGGAAATATAAATACCATACGGAGATGTACTGGCTCCATCCCCACGTTTTGAGGTACGCTTCGTTGGGTGTCGTTCCTTCGTCGAGGTCTTTTTTGAAATAGATGCGCTGGCCTCTCATGTAGTTGCGCATTGAAAATTCTTCCTGTGAATTAGGATCCATTTCGTCCTGTTTCCACGACATTGAAAAGAAGTTGACTTTTGCCCGGTATTTATCGAGCGCGCGCCAGTCATACTGGCTGATTGCATTTTTGACAGCAGCTTCAAGTGCGGGAAGACTTTCAAATGTCCAGTCCTTTGAAGAATTGTTGAAATCAACAAGCTGCCGTGCTTCACTGTACGCATTCGGTTCACCCGGAATCTGAATTGTCGACGCATCCGGCTGCTCAAGGAACAAAGCAAAAGATTTAAGAGCAGGTCCCCAGTCGCTGTCCTTTTCATATTCCAGTGCAAGCCTCATGTATAATTCCGTAATGCTTACGTCGGAAGGAAAGCGGTTTATCATTTCGTTAAAATATTTGATGCGGTTTCTTGGCGTTTTGCTTATCTGGATAAGGTTTTTAAGGCACATATAGTGGACGGACTGCCCCTTTACAAGCAGATCAGGATATTCGTGAAGAATCCGGTCAAAATAATATTCGGCAAACGGTTCTGCTCCTGACGAAAGGTATGCATATGCGGTCATAAGCAGCCAGTATGAATCGTACGTATCGTCAGGATGGCGTTCAACCCAGTCGGTAAGGAACAGAATGGCATTTTGATAATCTTTTACAGAAAGCTGATTTGTCGCTATCTGATTAACAATTGCATACCGGCTGCCTGGAACCAGATCCGGATTTTTAAGCAGTTCTTTCAGCTGCTGCTGCTGTTTATCAATTGTTCTGGTGTTTTTTTCTGATATTGCTGAACAGGAAAAAAATGACATCAGGGTGGCGATACACACAGCTGCTAAAAAAAGTTTCTTTACCATATTTTTACTGTAACACAAGCGGGTTGTTATTGGCAAGACTGCATGTTAGGTGTATCCTGTTAAGTACTATGAAAAAGCATGGTCCCAGATTCTACAATTCAATTCTTGCAATAGGAATGTTACTGATTATTGTCGGTTTTCTTATGTTTGTAATATTCTCTGAAGAAACAGAAAGTATTACTGCTGTGCTTTGGCCCGTATTACTTATGATCTGCGGTTCCGTTTTTCTGTATTTTACCATGTCGTTTACAAAAGGTTCGTTCCAGCTTTTTCTCGGACTGTTCCTGACATCATACGGTGTTTTTTCCATTCTTTTTTCGAGCGGCATAATTCCGTACGGCATCAACGAATGGTGGCCTGTCGCAGTCATTGACGGAGGTTTTTCCCTTTTAGCTGCAGGGTATTATAAACACAAAAAAATGCTTTTCTCATATGTTGTTGCCGCTGTATCCCTTGTAATACTTGGTGCGTTGTTTCTTTTTTTCTCATTTCACATTATCAGGGGTTCCTTCCGGAACTTCGTTACATTTGTCGGTCCTTTCATATTGATTGCAGCAGGATTGTTTATGGTTCTTCTGTTTCTCTTCCAGAAAAAACACAGCCGTTTCCATCTGCGTGACGAATCCGACGAAATGAACGACGATAACGGTTTCTTTGCCGATTAAAAGGTACCGACAGGTGAAAACAGCCGCAGGGTTTACCGGATATGTTATTTTTCTCTGCTCAGCAGTCTGTGTGTTGATATCGTGCAGTTCAACGCCGAAAAAAAACGCAGGCGGGCAGGTGACAGGTCAATATGCTCCCGACTCTTCGCAGCCGGAAGAGGAGAGTTCTGCAGGCGGAACATCAATAAAAATTGACAAAACACATCAGAGCCAAAGGACGTATTTTTCCGATATTGATGAAAAAATAATGAAGGAAGTTGAAAACGGTTCTCCCGATTCCCTTCGCACTGCAGTATCTCTTATACGGAAAACCGAAGGTGATTATTCAGAGCCTGAAAAAGTCCTTCTTTCTGTTATAGCTGCAGTGATGGAAATGGTTTGGCCTTCTGAAAAAGTCGACTGGGATGTGCCTGAAGTAAAAGACATGACGCCGTATCTTGGTGCAATTGATTCGGCCCGCAAGGGTGTTTATGATTTAAGTACAGGCAATGTTGATTTCCTCACACTCGTTTTACCGTCTGTTGTTATTGTTTCATCCGACGATGTTACCGGTTATGCACAGCCGGCAGAACAGGCACTTCTTGCAGGACTGGGGCTTTGTCCCGATTCCGTACTTTCCCATTATCTGCTCGGTATGCTTTATGAAAAACTCGGCAGAAACGATGACGCGCTGAATCAGTTTACTTCCGCATCAAAGGGGGCGCCGTCCTGTTTTGAGACGCTGTATGCCCGGGCCGACTGCCTCAAAAAACTGGTACGTATGGATGAATCGTCTGCAATAGCCGGTACGCTTGTAGCCCGTTACCCATCTGACATAAAAATTCTGAAACTCTGCGCAGAGACATCGTTTGCGCTGAAAAGTTATTCAGCTGCAGAGGAATATGTAGCGAGGGTACTTCAGCAGGATCCCAATGATCTTTCCTATGTACTTTTCCGTGCGCGTATTCTTACTGAAAAGGGCGATTACATCAGAGCTGCGTCGCTGCTTGATGTATATGCCAGACAGAACAGCACTTCGCGGGATTATCTGCTTCTGCGTGCACGCATTCAGCGGGACTGGAGCAAAAACGTTTCGGCTGCAATAACGACTATTGAGACAGCTCTTGCAAAATATCCTGACGACACTGACGTCCTGCTGTATGCGGCCCAGCTTGCAGCTATGACAGATGCCCCGGTGGGAGGCAGAACGTCGGAACAACTGGCACAGGCCGTCCTGGCGTCAGACCCTGACAATACAGAGGCCCTGCAGTACCAGGTGGAAGGACTTGTACAGGCTGGGTCATGGCAGAACGCATATGTTTTGAGTAAAAAGCTCCTTGCAAAGGACAATTCCCGCGATGTGGTTTTTACACACATACGTATCTGCCTGCAACTGGGTCGAAAAGACGAAGCATGGAATCTTATTTCTCCGCTGTATCGTGATCATCCTGACGATGAAGATATACTTCAGATGTACATTGTCGTGCTTACAGGAACAGACCGCGCATCGCAGGCTCTTTCGCTTATAAATTCCCGCCTGCAGAACGCATCACCAAAAATGAAAAGCTTTTTCTATTATAGACGAAGTTTTATCGTCTCATCCCAGGACGAAGCTCTTGCCGATCTGCGTTCGAGCCTTATCGCAAATCCGCGAAACGGGGATGCTCTGTTCCGCCTGTATCAGATTTACTACGAACAGCGCGATTACCGTAAAGCACAATACTATCTGAAGCAGGTTGTAGCACTTGATCCGAACAATGCCACAATGCGCAGGCTCAATGATGATCTTTCAAAACTCATAAAATAGGTGGAATATCGCATACTTGACTGTTGTCCGGTGTGCATGATATTCTGATAGAACTGATATAGTGTCAGATTTTATAGAGAAAAAACAGGAAGGATATTCTTATGTCATTTATTCCATTTTTACAGACAGCTTCCAACGGTGTAAACGCTACATCGACAACTGGCGGTTTTATTTCATCAGCAGCTCTGATGGTTCTGCTCATCGTAATCTTCTATTTCTTTTTGATTCGTCCGCAGAACAAAAAACAGAAAGAAACGGAAAAGATGCTTGCAGCCCTTAAAAAGGGTGACAAAGTTGTTACAATCGGCGGTATCCACGGTATTGTTTCTTCTCTGAAAGAAAAGACTGTCATTGTGAAAGTAGATGACGATGTAAAAATGGAATTTAGTCGTTCTGCCATCTCCGGGGTTGAGAACGAACCTGTTGCAAATGAAAAATCTGCAAAAACTACAAAAAAAGTGTCAGATGATGCAGCCCCCGCAGATGGTGAATCGTCGGAAGAAAAGAAATAATCTGGAGATATCAAAATGAACAAACGTACTCGTTTTGTAATTCTTCTTGTAGTCATTGCTGTCTGTTTTGCATTCCTGTGGCCATCCATCAGCTGGTACTACGGAACTCCGAAAGAAGTTCAGGCGCTCGCTCTTGGTTCCCTTCAGAATATAAAGGATTATGCGACAGCAAAGGCTTCTGAAGATGTTCTTGAAATTGAGGCAGCAGCTCATAAAAATTCAAAAATGCCGCTTGATGCAAAGTATTCATGGCTGCAGAAAAATGTAGAAAAAAATTATAAAGACATGGATATGAAAGTTCCGTCACCTCTTACGGTTGGCAGTGTGCTGAATGCATATTCAAACGAAAAGGAGTTCCTCAGCGTGTTCCAGGCCCGTTACAGGGATGAAATCCTCAAAGCGAAAAAACGCTATGAAAATTCTGTAAAACTCGGACTTGACCTTTCCGGCGGTATGAACATCATTGTAAAAGCTGATCTCGACGCAGCTGTAAAAAATCAGCAGGGCACGGAAACAGGTCAGAATACGGATGAGTTGAAGAAAAAGGCTATGGAGCAGGCTATAGAAACGCTTTCAAGCCGTATCGACAGATTCGGGCTTACTTCTCCGGTTATCAGACAACAGGGTGATGACCGTATCTATATCGAAATTCCGGGTGCAGCACAGGCTGATGCAATCAATACAATCATTATGGGAAAGGGTATACTTAATTTCCGTCTTGTTGACGGTGATGCTACAACTGCTTTCCAGAACTATTATACGCAGCACGCTGCAAGTACATTCAATACCGACGGTACCCTTACAGATCCTTCCATTATTCCTCAGGACTGCGAAGTTATGGGGCAGTACGAGAAAGACGATTACGGTCTTGATGAACGCGTCGGTTATCTCGTTGTAAAAAAAGAGATTGCACTTGACGGTCAGCATATAAAGTCCGCAGAAGTCGGCTCCGATAATCTGACGAACAGACCGGAAGTTGACTTTGTCCTCGACAGTGAAGGTTCTGAAATTTTCGGAAAATTCACCGGTGCTCACAAAGGTGAGAATCTGGCAATCGTAAGCGACAACAAGATTAAATCATCTGCACGTATAAACGACGCCATTACGGGCGGACGCGTTGCCATTACGGGTTTCGGCCTCGAGGAAGCACAGAATCTTCAGAAAGTTCTCCAGACGGCATGGCTCAATGTTCCGCTTACGGTGGAAAGCCAGCAGGTTATCGGCGCATCGCTGGGAAAGAAAGCTATCCATCAGGGAATCCTGGCAGTTGTCGTCGGCCTGGGTATGATAATGCTGTTTATGCTTATCTATTATAAAGGAGCAGGCATTAATGCATGTGTTGCACAGATTCTTAACTTGTACATTATGTTTTCCGTGCTGTCTGCGTTTAATATGACACTCACTTTGTCAAGCGTTGCCGGTATGATACTTACAATAGGTATGGCTGTTGATGCGAACGTCATCATCTTTGAACGAATAAAAGAAGAGATGAGGGATGGTAAGAGCAGAACGGCTTCTATTTCCGCTGGTTTCGATAATGCATTCTGGGCGATTATGGACTCGAATATTACTACATTTATTGCAGCTATATTCCTGTCACAGCTCGGAACTGGTTCAATCCAGGGATTTGCAGTCAGCCTTGCAATCGGTGTCGTTTCGTCTGTATTTACGGCACTATTCGTTTCTCACCTCATGTTTGATTTCAGCACCGAAGCCCTGCATAAGAAGACTGTCAGCATCAGCTGGAGGATAAAATAATGGCTAGAAAGATGATTCATTTCAGCAAGGCGTTCCTTCCGTGTGCCATTCTGAGCACGCTCATTATTATTTCAGGAATTGTCGGCTTTTTTGTACGGGGCGTCAATCTGGGAATAGATTATAAACCAGGTCTTATTGAAGAAGTTCGTGTAGCCCCAGCTGTTCTTGATGTTGTATATACCGGCAGTGCAAACGTTGCATTCGATATGACAAACTCGAAGGTCGATATTGTTATAAGCGGTTCCGGTGCGGAAAACGAAACGAAGGAATTCTTGTTCGCGGATAATAAGACAATAAATGCGCTTGCGGCAAGTCTTAATACTGTAGACGGCATTACGGCAACAGTAAAATCTTACGGGGATTCAGCAACTTCAGATTTGTTTTCAAATTCAGCTGTTTCAAACAAGCTTACACCGGACGCCTACAGTCTCTATTCTGCAGGAAAAATTGATGCAAAAATTGCAGATGTACGCGAAGCGCTTTCTTCTGTAAGCGGTGTTTCAATCAAACAGCTTGGTTCTGCTAATGAAGTTAGTTTCCAGATACGTATGGCGGATAACGGCGACGGTGTTTCAAGCAGGCAGCTGCAGGAAACCGTTATATCCAAGTTAACTGATAAATTCGGAGTTGGGAATGTTGCTGTCGTAAAAACGGATTTCATCGGCTCTAATTTTTCCAAGTCCATTGCACTGCAGTCAATCATTCTGCTTGCAGCGACAATTGCACTCATCTGGTTGTATTCTGCAATCCGGTTTCACTGGGATTTTGCACTGGGTGCAATAATTGCACTTTTACACGATTCCCTTATCATGATGACTTTTATTGTCTGGAGCCAGGTAGAATTTTCTACGATGACCGTGGCGGCAATTCTTACGATTGTCGGTTACTCCATCAACGACACAATTGTTATTCTTGACCGCGAACGTTCATTGCTTCCTGTTCTGGAAACAAGAAAATTTAATGATATTCTGGACCAGGCGCTTACAGATACGCTGAGCCGTTCGATCATCACGACGTTGACAACTATGTTTGCAGCTGCTTCTCTTTATATTTTTACAACAGGCGATATACAAAATTTTGCGCTTGCTTTGCTTGTAGGCTTGCTGAGCGGTTGTTATTCATCAATATTTATCAGCAGCGGATTTATTTCTGCAACACGCAAAAACTGGAAACCGGAATACGGAATTCACCATTCTTTAAGGATGCAGAAGGGCGTATTTGAATCTGGCGTTACAGTGTAAAACTGCTTTTTTCGAATAGTGGCTGCGCATTTTTGCGCGGCCTTTTTTATCTTGGAGAGGCTCCTTTTCTATCTTAAAAATCTGTGTTATATTCTTTCTATGATCGTAGTTAGAGCCGAAGTTCTCGGCTACTGTATGGGTGTCAGGCGCGCTGTTGAAGCCGCGTCCGATGCACTGGCAAAAAACACTGGAAAAAAAGTATATACACTGGGACCCCTGATCCATAATCAAACAGCTCTTACCGCACTCTCAGAAAAAGGATTGTGCATATTGAATGAGGATGATGCCGGCAGGGCAGAGAAGGACTGTATTGTTATTATACGCGCACATGGCGTTCCTCCTTCTGTTACGGATACGCTCAAAAAGCATAATTGTACTGTCATTGATGCAACATGTCCCCGCGTAAAGGCAAGCCAGAAAATCGCCGCAGAATACGCAGAGAGAGAATATACCGTGATATTGGCCGGCGACAGCAATCACGGAGAAGTAACTGGTATTGCAGGTTATGCGGGTTCCCGTTTTATCCTCGTCCAGAACAGGCAGGATGCTGCAGCTCTCCGCCTGCCGGAGGACACCGATGCCGTACTGCTTTCACAGACGACATTCAGCCCGGTTGAATTTGAAGTTATTGCAGATATCTTAAAGAATAAATGGCCCTCAATAAAAGTTATGGCCACGATATGTCCTGCCACAAAGGAAAGGCAGGAGGCATTGAAGAAAATGTGTCCGCTTGTCGACGGTGTTCTTGTCATCGGCGGGAGGAATAGCGCCAATACAAAACGTCTGCTGTTTACCGCACAGAATTTATGCGGAAATGCCGACCTTATTGAGACTGCAGAAGAAATTCCGGGAAAATATTTTTTGATGAGCAGAGTCGGGATTACCGCGGGAGCCAGTACTCCCGATGAAGTTGTAAACAAAGTTGAAAAAGTATTGCAGGAGAGAAAAGGAGATGAGCAGAGCACATAAATATACTGCGGCGATTATCGGCACAGGACGCATTGGTTTTTCGCTGGGGTTGGACAGGAAAAGGGAACAGCCTGCATCGCACACTATGGCATTGCTTGCAAACCGCCGCATACGGGTAATTGCCGGATGCGACAAGGATGCGACACATCTTGAAGACTGGCACCGTTATTGCAGTGAGGTTGCCACGTACAGCAGCTACGGGTATCTTTTTGCGGCATGTAATCCTGACATTGTGGTGATTGCGGTAAATGAGGATGCACATCTTGAAGCAACTCTCGCAGCAATACGAAGCAGGCCAAAACTGGTAATTCTGGAAAAGCCCGTAGCCCTTAACATGAAGGACGGGCTCCGGATTGCAGATGCAGCAGCAAGTTTCAAAGTACCCGTTATGGTAAATCACGAGCGCCGTTTCGCACTTGACTATGCTGCGGCTAAGTCTTATATGGCAGGAATAGGCGGCATACAAAGCATGACAGCAGAACTTGATTCAGGACTTCGTGTTTACAGCAGAAATGACGAATCGACCGGCGCATACAGCCTTCTTCACGACGGAACACATCTTGTTGATATCGTGCAGTTTTTGCTTGGCGACAAATTATACAACGGAGCGACTGCAAAAAAAAGTGTTATTTACGATCCTGTACTTACGAGCATATGCTGTGACGAAAAAGATCCGTCAGTAGTACGGAATGTATCAGTCCATTTTTCGTCGGATAAATGTCCTGATGTGACAATCAGAATCAGCGGGCGTAGTAATTATTTCGGCTTCGGCGTGGATATATGCGGGACAGACGGGCGCATCAGAATCGGGAATGGTTATGCTGAGTTTTACAGACGCGAGCAATCAAAATTATATACAGGATTTTATTCGCTGGCGCCGGATAAGAGAATAAAACTTCCAAAAAAAACGCGCTATTTCTCAAACATGGTAGAAAATGCAGTCGATTTTCTTGACGGCAAGGCACCGCTCCGCTCAACGCTGCAGGACGGTCTTGCCGATCTCGATGTTCTTGAGCGGATATGTGCACTACTGCAGGATGAGCTGTAAAACAGACGTTATTCGGCCCTGATGCTCGTATTTTTTACGATGACGTCGTGAGCCGAGCCCTCTCGGATTGACGCCTGACTTACAAGAGTGAGCTTTGCCTTCTCCTGCAGGTCGGGTATGGAAACAGCTCCGCAGTTGCACATTGTGTGTACAACCTTGCTTATGGTCATCTGGACATTGTCGTGAAGACTTCCGGCGTACGGAACATAACTGTCAACACCTTCCTCGAATGCCATTCTTTTGTCTCCGCCCAAGTCATACCGCTGCCAGTTTCTTGCCCTGTTTGAACCTTCGCCCCAGTATTCCTTTACGTAGTTGCCGTTTACAATGAGTTTGTTTGTAGGGCTTTCGTCGAAACGGGCGAAGTACCGTCCGAGCATGACAAAATCTGCACCCATAGCAAGTGCGAGTGTAATATGATAATCGTGAACGATGCCGCCGTCAGAGCAGATTGGAATGTAAACACCCGTTTTCTGGTACCATTCGTCACGTGCTTTTGCAACTTCAATCGTAGCTGTTGCCTGACCTCTGCCGATGCCCTTTTGTTCACGCGTAATACAGATTGAGCCGCCGCCGATTCCTATTTTCACAAAGTCAGCCCCGGCTTCCGCAAGGAAGTTGAATCCGTCTTTGTCTATAATGTTACCTGCTCCGACCTTCACCTGATCACCCCATTTTTCATGGATATCATTAAGCGCACGGCGCTGCCATTCGGTGAATCCTTCGGATGAATCAAGGCAGAAAACATCTGCACCTGCGCTCAGCAGCATGGGAACGCGTTCCATATAGTCCCGGGTATTTATTCCTGCACCGACAATATACCGCTTCTGATTGTCAAGCAGTTCCAGCGGATGTTCTTCATGTGATGCATAATCCTTGCGGAATACGAGGTATTGAAGATTGCCTTTTTTATCGAGTACCGGAAGTTGATTTATTTTGTGCTGCCAGATAAGATCGTTCGCTTCGTCAAGCGTAATGCCTGCTTCTGCTTTAATGAGTTTTTCAAGCGGTGTCATATAGACCGAGACCTTTGAATTCGGCGGGCATCTGTTAATCCTGAAATCGCGTTCTGTAATAATACCGACGAGTTTTCCGTTATGCTGTCCGTTTTCCGTTACAGCCACGGTGGAGTGTCCTGTGGTTTTTATGAGCTGCGTAAGTTCTTCAAGCGTTTGATCCGGGCGGATATTCGAATCTGATGATACAAATCCTGCCTTGTACATTTTTACATGCGCAATCATGGCTGCCTGATCTGCAATTGTCTGGGATCCGTAGATAAAACTGATTCCGCCTTCTTTTGCAAGTGCAACAGAAAGTTTATCGTTTGAAACCGACTGCATCACTGCCGATACCATAGGTATATTCATCATAAGAGGGCATTTCTCGCCGGCTTTTTTGTTGTATTTAACGATCGGTGTACGCAGGGAAACGTTTGCCGGAACGCAGTCTGCCGCGGTATATCCCGGTATCAGCAGATATTCATCAAAAGTATGTGACGGTTCATCGTAAAAAAATGCCATGACTCGGCTCCTTATAGGGATTTTAATGTAATAGTATAGAAGATATTACCTGAATCGTCAATAATAAGCTGTTTTGAACGCCATGTGGTTTTTCCTGCATCAGGATTAAATGCCTGCGTTGCGTACGATAACCTCATATTTTTTTGAATCCATTGTAAGAAATTCTCTTTTGTGGTACAGTTATTGCATAAATATACGTTTTCCTTGTATTTGGAGGATTTAATGAACGTCGTTGTTATGGGTGCCCAGTGGGGTGATGAGGGCAAGGGTAAAATTGTTGATTTCCTTGCGCAGGATGCAAAATACGTCGTACGTTTTGCCGGAGGTGCGAATGCAGGTCATACAATCGTAGTCGATGGTAAAAAATATGCACTTCATCAGGTTCCGTCAGGTATTTTATATCCTGATAAATCTGTTTTCCTCGGCTCAGGAATGGTCATCGATCCTGAAGCACTGTTCAAGGAACTTCAGATGCTGAAGGACAACGGCATCAGCTGGGAGGGACGCGTATTTATTTCCAACCGCGCTCATGTCGTTCTGCCCGGATACCGCCAGATGGATAAGGACCGCGACGCAGCGCGAAAACGTCCGATAGGTACAACCGGACGGGGAATCGGGACGACATATTCTCAGAAATCTGAACGGGATGGTATCCGCCTTGCCGATCTTGACTGGCAGGAAAAAATGGATGATCTTGAACAGTCTGATAAAGATTTTCTTGCACCGTATATGGATAATCTGCTTTCAATGCGTGTGGATATTGCTGCAAAGATGTGGGAATACCGCAATGAAAATATCCTCTTTGAAGGTGCACAGGGCGCTATGCTTGATCTTGACAGCGGAACATATCCGTATGTAAGTTCCGGTGCGTCATGCTCTGCAGGTGCATCTTCCGGTGCAGGGATTGGGCCGCGCGCGCTCGACAAGATATACGGTGTGTTTAAAGCATATGAAACCCGAGTCGGAAACGGACCTATGCCGACTGAATTCAACGATACAAGCGAAGGAGAACTTTGCAATTATGTCCGCAATACGGGAAATGAGTTCGGTGTTACGACCGGACGCCCGCGCCGCTGCGGTTACCTTGATCTTGTTGCACTGCGGTATGCATGTCACGTCAATTCCATCGATTCTCTTGTGCTTACCCACCTCGATATTTATGATGAAATGGATGAAATTGAAGCATGTGTTGCATACGACATCGACGGAAAAATCGTTACAGACTTTCCTGCAGGCATTCCTGAACTGAACGCTGCAAAACCTGTACTGGAGAAATTTGCGGGATGGAAGAGCGATCTCAGGAAGTGCGGTTCGTACGCAAAGCTTCCCAAGAATGCAAAGAAGTATATCGAATACATAGAAGCTTTTACGGATACACCTGTAGGAATTGTTTCTGTCGGTGCTGACCGGAAAGAGACATACCTGCGTACAAAACCTTGGAAAAAATAACACTGTAAAAGTTAAATTACTGTTTACAGAGGGCTGTCTTAGATCAAACGGAAGGACAGCCCTTTTTGTTTTAAACTTGTATTAAATCAAAGCTTATTTGATTTACAATTTGTTCATTTTTTTTGTATATTTTAGAAAGTGTGATAGAATAATGTGCTGGAGATGCCAATATGGAGACTATACAGGATTTAGGCAGGTATACTTTTCCCGCCCTGTTCAAAAACTCAGTCAACAAGTTCAACGATTGTCCGGCACTATCTGTTGTGAACGGTACTCCGCTTACGTACAGGCAGCTCTCTTTTCAGGTAGAACTGGTTTCGAAAATGCTTGCAGGTCTTGGACTTCATCAGGGCAGCAAGACAGCCATATTCAGTACGAGCATACCAAACTGGGGAATATCGTATTTTGCAATCGTTAATCACGGGGGAATTGCCGTTCCTCTGCTCCCTGATTTTACAGCAGTGGAAGTGGAATCCATCATAACTCACTGTGGTGTTGATGCCCTGATTGTATCCGAATCATTATATAAACGCATTGAAAGTCTCGGCAATATTCTTCCACCCGTGATTATTAAAATTGATAATTTTTCTGTCATCCGCGGGGGCGATGTTGTTAAGAAAATCGGTGCGGCTAAAAATCTTCTGGAATTTTCAATTAATGAAGCGTTATCTGAAAATTCAATAAAATCGATTGCTGCTGTCGATACGTCTGCGGTGTATGCGTCTGATTTTACCTGTGTAACTCTGTCTGAAATCGACGTACAGGAAGAAGATACTGCGTCGATAATTTATACGTCGGGAACGACAGGGCGCTCCAAAGGTGTGGAACTTACTCATAAAAACTTAGTCTGGAACGCTGTTCAGTGCCAGACTATTCATCGTATCAATAAATATGACCGCTGCCTTTCGTTTCTTCCTATGTCGCACGTGTACGAGTTCACGATTGATTTTACGATGCAGATTATGAACGGCTCGTGTGTCTATTATCTGGGTAAACCTCCGACGGTGAGTGCTCTTCTTCCGGCCTTTTCCCAGGTTCGCCCGACTATTGTATGTGCAGTCCCGATGATTATTGAGAAATTGTACAGGAACAAGGTGCTTCCGGAAATAAATAAAAACAAGCTGCTGTCAAAATTATATAAGATTCCGCTTGTTCGAAAAATAATTAACAGGGCGGCCGGTAAAAAATTGAAGGCTGTATTCGGCGGCTGGCTCCAGTTTTTCGGAATCGGTGGTGCAAAAGTCGATGTGCAGGTTGAACATTTTATGAAGGAAGCGAAGTTTCCGTATGCTATCGGGTACGGACTTACGGAAACGTCTCCGCTGCTTGCCGGCTCAGGGCCTTCCAGCACAATTCCGGGAACTATTGGCGGCATTCTTGAAGGGGTCAGCCTTGCAATTCTTGACCCTAACCCGGAGACGAATGTAGGAGAGGTTATTGTCAAAGGGCCGAACGTTATGAAAGGATATTACAAGGATCCGATCCTGACTGCCGCAGCTTTTACTACTGAAAGTGATTCGTGCGGCCCGGGATGGCTGCATACGGGAGATCTGGGGATTCTTGAAAACAGACTTGGCGGTCTGCGGTTATCGTTAAAAGGCCGCAGCAAGAACATGATCCTCGGAAAGAACGGAGAGAATATCTATCCGGAGGATATTGAATTCTTACTGAATCAATATCCTCTTGTTTCCGAATCGCTTGTTGTGGAAGGAAAGGACGGACTTATTGCGCTTGTCCACTTTGACGAGGAAAAACTGCAGGCGGAGGCGGAGCGCAGGGCTGTCCTGCTGTCGCGCGTTGATGCGGTTAAAGCCGGAGAGATGAAACTGTATGATGCTGTTGGTCAGACAATCAGCGATGCTGTACAGAGTGCAAAGGAAGCTGCTGCAGCCCGCAATCAGGATATAAAGGCCGCAATCCAGTATCAGCAGGCAAGTATTCTGAATGAAATCCAGTTTTTCGTAAACAGCAAGGTAAACCGCAGTTCAAAAATCAGCAGCGTAGAATCGGTGGGTGAGTTTGAAAAGACGGCAAGCCAGAAAATCAAGCGATATCTTTATTCACGGAAGAATAAGGACGAGACAAAGAGTTGAAACAAGCGTAAAGAACGTATGAGGCTTTCCTCGTCTGTCAGGTAAACAGTGATTTTACTGCGGCCATGTATTTATCTCCGCGGTCAAATTCGTTGTCAAACATGCCGAATGATGTAGCTCCCGGTGAAAAGACAACAACATCCCCCTCTCCCTGAGAATTGCATTGGGATGTTTCGTATGCTTTTACGTTTTTCAGAAGTTCGTCAAGCGAATCATACGGCCCGTTATAGGGAATACTTTTTTTATCGAGCAGGGCGGTAAGTTTGTCTGTTGCGCTTCCGGCCAGAAGATACAGAGCTTTTACTGGTATTGTATTTCTTTGTGAACAGGCAAGACTTTCTGCAAGAACGTCCTGGGGGAGTCCTTTGTCGGTTCCTCCTGTAATGAATATGACTGGCTTTTCAAATGACTGGCTTGCCGCCGCGGCTGCTTCAGGCACCGTTGCGCAGGAATCGTTGTAAAATTTTACGGTTCTTCCATTGCATGTCCAAGTGTGAAAATACTGGAGCCGGTGGGAAATGCCTTCCCATTTCCCAAGGATGGCTGCCGTACGCTCCGGTTTTATCCCCATGAGCACCATGACGAGTGCGGCGTTCAGGACATTTGTCCGCATATGCGTGCCGGGAACAACGAGCGAGCGTAAGATTTCCACCGGTGCAGATGCTCCCGGCAGGAGCATTTTGCCACAGAACGTTCCGTCTGCATTTGATTCCTGCCATACACCATACATACCATATGCGGGCGGTTGTCTGCTGTAACGCAGTACCGTCGCGTGTGATTCTTCTGCAAATTTGTCTCCCCACGTGCCTCCTGCAGCCGGTCCTGTTCCGGCTTCATCTCCATCTGCGTCGAATATGGAAAAACAGTCTTTCTGCTGATCCGCATAGATAAGCCTTTTATCCGCAACATAGTCTTCCATATTTCCATACCAGTTCTGATGATCAGGTACTATCTTAGTTATGACTGCAATACGGGGGGTCAGCAGTTTTCTTCCGCGGAGATCCGCCAGCTGCCAGCTCGAAAGTTCCAGTACGACGGGCGTTGTTTCATTTGTTTCATCAATAAATGTTAATGGACTGACAGTGATGTTTCCGCCGAGAAGGGCCGGAAGTCCTGCCTGTGTGAGTCCGTAGTGAATTGCGCTGACGGTCGATGATTTTCCCTTGCTGCCGGTTACGGCGATTACCGGTGCTTTTGTGAAGGCCAGAAAAATGCTTATATCTGTTTCGATTGCCTTTGCGGCTGCAAGGTATACATTTCCCTCGTATTTTACGCCGGGGTTTTTTATGACGCAGTCGGCTGAAGAAAAATCCTCGATGAGGTGTTTTCCGAGTCTATACGTGAGCCGGCTCCTGTTCAGCGTTACGTCGCCATTTAGTGAATCTACGGAGGGTTTCAGCTGCTCTTCGGTTTTCATATCGGTCACCGTGACGTATGCACCTTTTTTGAGGAAATAGCGGACGGCCGCTTCTCCTCCTCCGTTTAGTCCGAGACCCATTATTGTGACATGTTTATTCTGTATATCTGCCGGTGAGGAAAAAAAACATCCTTCCGGATATATATGAGGCAGCATTCCCATTTTTCATTGTCCTTTTATATCAGATTATCAGAAAAACAGATGCTGTAAAAGAGGTAAAAAGAAGTCCTTTAGAGCGGCCTCTATTATTTACCGTTTTCTTGTGCTATATTTATTCAGCATATCATTGGCGGTGTCCGTTTTGTGACAAAGACGACATTCCCGGGAGGTTTTTGAAAGTGTATGAAGTACGTGTCGAAACGGAATTTTCAGCAGCTCACTTTTTGCGCGATTACGACGGCAAGTGCGAGAATCTGCACGGCCATAATTATAAAATTTTTGCCCATGTGCAGGGGCGTCGGCTGAACAGCGGTGGCATGCTTCTTGATTTTTCAAAGTTAAAAAATGCGCTCAGAAACGTATGCGGAAAGCTTGACCATACGAATCTGAACGACATGGAAGTCTTTGACCAGAATCCTAGTGCAGAGCGGATAGCCGGATATATATATCACGAGCTTGTTACAGAAATGCTTCATACAGGCATCGATCTGACATATACTCCTGACAGAGATGATGCAGTACTTATTGCTGTTGATGTGTTCGAGACGGATACGAGCAGAGCCCGTTATTCGCCGTTTTAAAAAGAATCAGGTATAGTAGAGTTCGCTTTCAAAGCATGTGTTTTCATCCTGCTTCCCTATGACTGTAATTTTTTTCGCATCAGTATCGAACGAGCCGGATAAATGTACCATTTCGCCTTCCCTTGCTTCTTTTGAGTAGTTCATGCGGAAGTCGGTGAATTTCTTCTGCTGGTATTCTTCTGGCAGGCAGTCTATCGCAAACGCACCATAGCGGGAATTATTCATGTGGCCGTTTGCGTCTATATCCGAATAACAGATTGGACGCTGCCCGAGTTCTATGAGATTTTTTGGTGCTGCGATTTTACCCGGTGCCATGCAGTCGAGGCTGTCCCTGCGGTCGTTTTCTTTTCTCAATGTAAAGTCCTTCGTCCTGATGATGCGGTGGGAAACGTAATCGACAATCAGCCAGGAACTGTAACCGCTTACGAGAGGGGTTCCATCCTGTGCTTTAATTTCGTATGCGCGCATGAGCTGAAGCGGTTCCGGTTTTTCTTCCCATGTGCGTATGGTTATATAATCATTCGCCTGAGGGATTTTATGAAAGCGGAATGAAATCCGCGAAAGCAGGATTGCAATATTGTGTTCTGCCAGATATTTGAATGACAAGCCCCTCTGATGGTAATCTTCCACCGCTGTGTCTGTCGTCAGGCGCAGCAGTTCGGAAAAACTGATATTGCTGTGCACGTCACACTGGCAGAAATGAAGCTTCATCTCATCATTGAATATCATGTCATCATCATGCCATTGCTTGAACGTTGTCATTATACTAACCTCTTGCTTTATCTGTTCAGCGGAGCAGCTGTTTTTTCCTTCAACATTGGAAAGCCTTCCCTGTATTCCTTTATTATATCCGGCATTTTTTCTGCTTCTTCAAAAATGATGTCTGCCGTATCCTCTTCATTGACAAGCTGTTTGATGCATTCCAGCGGCAGTTTATTCAGCTCTCTGCATGTCGGTGTGAGGGCTATGACATATTCATCATCTTTGTGCATAATCCTGAGCGGCCATATTTTGCAGTCGAACGGCTTTTCTTCCTCCGCTAATATGCAGCCGTGTTCTTTATCCAGAAACGGGCAGGGGGCATATTCTTTTTCGCCGTGCTTTTCCCAGTATCCGCTCAAATCGAGCGTATACGAATTATTTCCTGTCTTCCGGACAGGAAAATCGCCGTACTTTTTCGTCAGATACTCTACGTCTTTCTTTGAGAAAAGAGGTGTTTCCCACGATTCAAAAGCTGCAAACGTGCAGCAGAATTTACACGAGGCACACTGCCCCGCACTTAGGACAGGAGAAAGAAGCGATTTCATTCAGCACTCCATTTTGCGAGCAGAAGTTCAGGGTGATACGAAAGTTTTGCCTTGCGCAGACCTTCAATTCCCATATCTTCCTCGCGGTTCAAATATTCATACTTTATCATTGTTTTTGCAAATTCCTGATTAATGACAGCGTAAGCTCCATCCCTGTCATATTCCGGTACGGCCTTTTCGAAATGGACGTCCGCAACTTTTTCAGTGATTGCGGAACCAATTGTCATTGCGATGGGCCTGTTGTCGGCATACAATACACCGCCGGTAAGGTTGAGCACATCAAACAGAGAGAGAGCTTCATATATAATATCGTACTCTGCTTCCTTGTCGTAATTTCCGGTTCCTTCGTTTGCGTCAAACCACGTTTTTTCGATTTCCAGGGCATCCGCTGCATTTCCGCTGGTAAGCGGCTTGTAGAATACATCGGGATGTTTCCTCATGAATTGGGCAATATGATTCTTTTTTTTATGATATTTCCCGCCGGGCAGCTCGGCCAGCGATTTTGTTAAATATACATAATCGCTGTCGTCGCGGCGCTCTGTAAATGTATATTTATTGGGCATCTTTGTTTCAAGGTACAGTTTCTGCCTGTCGGTGAGCAGGGGAAAGGCAGAAGGCATACCATTTTCTGCTGCGTCTTTATTAAGAAAATCAATAGCCGTTTTCATGTCTCCGGTTCCGATGGGGAAGCCGTAAAGTGCACGCGTAGATGATATATCCTTTTCTGTAGCTTCCAGAGTACCGTATTTACGGAGCACGTTTCCGCCGCAGTAACAGATCTGTGTCTTATATTTTTTGCGGTATAAAATAATATTTGCATATGAATCTGTACAGCCCATGAGATTTGCACTGCAGGCTGCCATGTACAATTTTTCTGCGTCGTCAGGAGACGGTTCATGCCAACAGGGACACGCCATTATAACCTCACAGGGATTCCGTCGGCATCAAGTTCCTTCTTTATTTGTCCGACCGTATATCCGCCAGAATGTACCATTGTTGCTATAAGTGCGGCGTCTGCTTTTCCTTTTGTAAAAGCATCTGCAAGATGCTGCGTAACGCCTGCACCCCCTGAAGCAATGACGGGAACGTCGACCGATTCCGAAATCATGCGCGTAAGCGTAAGTTCGTACCCCTGCCTGACGCCGTCGGTGTCTATGGAATTGAGCACTATTTCCCCCGCACCGAGGGATACTGCTTTTTGTGCCCATTCCCGTGCGTCAAGCTCTGTCTTTATTCGCCCGCCGTTTGTATAAATACGGTAACCGCTGGGCATGGAATCATCTTTCGCCGCATCCATTCCGAGTACGATGCACTGGTTTCCGAATATGCGCGCGCCCTGCTTAATAAGGTCGGGATTTTTTACCGCCTGTGAGTTGAGGCTTACTTTTTCGGCCCCCGCAAGGATAGTGGAGCGTATGTCTTCAAGCGTACCTATACCTCCGCCTACGCAGAACGGAATGAATACCTGTGAAGCGACTCTGGCAATGAGGCCAAGAATGGGACCACGACCGCTGGCCGATGCCATAATATCGTAGAAAACGAGTTCGTCGACACCCTGTCTGTAATATTCCGCTGCCATTTCAACGGGGTCACCTATATCCTTATTATTCTGAAACTTAACGCCTTTTGTTGTTCTTCCGTCCTTTACGTCAAGGCAGATGATTATCCTTTTTTTCAGCATGATGCATCTCCTTTACTGAGATCTGCTTTGCAATAGTTCCTGAGAATCTGCATGCCGTATGTTCCCGATTTTTCGGGGTGGAACTGAAATGCAGCGATGCTGCCGCACTCGACAACAGCAGGAACCTGTATACCGTAATCGGCGTACGCCTTTACAACGTTCCCGTCGTCAGGCTGAATGACATATGAATGGACAAAGTAAAAATTACTGTGTTCGGGCACACCGTCGAGGAGGGGTGAACCACCGTTTTCGTACGCAATATCATTCCACCCCATATGAGGCACTTTCAGCGTACCATCGGCATTTATACCGTTCTCCTTCCATACATCGGCGAAGTGACGGATGTTTCCCTTTATAAGCCCGAGACAAGTTACATCGCCTTCCTCTGAATGATCAAAAATGATCTGAGAACCAAGGCAGATGCCGATGAGGGGCCTGCCTGCTGCAGCCCAGTCTTTCAGGAAAGAATCAAATCCTGTAAGTTTGAGCTGCTGCATCGCATAAGAAGCATCGCCTACACCCGGAAATATGAGTCTGTCGCAGTTTTGTAATTCTCCGGTTTTTTTGGAAAGTACAAAAGGTACTCCGATTGCATCTAATGCGTGTTCCACGCTGCGGATGTTTCCCGCATTGTAATCTACTATTCCTGTCATATTTAAATAGTAGCGAATGGAACAGTGTATGGCAAGGGAAAAGCATATCTAAAATTTTGTTTTGTTTGTGCCGATATTTGGAATATGGATATATCAGAATTTCTTTCCGTCGCAAAAGTAGTTCTTGCAGATAAACGAGTCATTGGAACCGCCATTGCTGTATTTCTGTGTATGGATTTTGGCGCTTTCGTCGCAAATTATGCAAGAAAACCTCCAAAGCAGAAACCGAAGCAAAAACAAAAATCGAAAAGTACGGCTGCTAAGCCTTCTTCCTCTTCTGCTGATAATGAAAAAGAAGGGGCTGAATCTTCCTCTGACGGGAGTGAACCGGAGCAGACTTCAGGTGCGCCTGCAAAATAGGTTCCCTTGCCGACGTGACTTTGTTTTTCCACGGCCACGGGCATGTTCTGATTTTTCCTGATCTTTCCAGCTGATATAGAATGTCGGCAATACTGCTGTGCTGCCATATGTTAAATCCGCAGACTGTTCGCGATTTTTTGTTGAGAATCGGAAGAAGCATTCTCTCAAGTTCAATTTTTGTATACAGTTTTCTGTGATTACGTATGAAATCTGTTACAATTTTTTCGTCGTTTTCCTTAAGAAACTCTGATTTCAGCTTATTTGGGGAAAGGATGTCCCGGCGGGCATCACATAAATCACATCCGCTGCAGACAGTCTGTTCTGCTCCCAATGCTTCGAGCAGCACCTGCCGGCGGCAGTTGCCTGTTTCAGCGAATTCTTTCATTTTATACGCTCTGCTGTCCTTCGGAAATGCGGAAAATTTTATACTGTCCAGCGGACTCCATAACAGTATTGCTTTTGCAACCGATCCGTCGCGTCCGCCCCTTCCTGCTTCCTGTATATACGATTCTGCTGTTTCCGGCGTATCAAGATGTATGACAGTATGAATATCCTTTTTATCAACGCCCATCCCGTAGGCGCATGTCGCACACAGTATGGCATCGGTTTTATTGAAGAACCATTTTTCGATTTCGGCTTTCTCGTTTTTTTCCAGCCCTGCATGATAAAAACGCGCCGTTTCTTTTCCGTAGCATGTATTGAGTTCTCTCGACATATCTTCCGCATGAGCACGTGTTCCGCAGAAAATTATCATCGGGCGCTTTTGTGTACGGGCAAGCAGAACTGCTTCCTGTTTTTTTGCACATACATGTTTTACAAAGTAATGTATGTTAGGTCTGTCGCTTTCGGAACGTACGATGTGTGTTTCCCCGTTGAACAATACTTCTGCTAACCGTTCAAGAACTGCAGGTGATGCTGTTGCCGTAAAGGCGGTAATGACGGGTACTTTCAAGTTTTCAAGAATTTTCCCGAGAGTGAGATATGCCGGACGGAAACTGTCACCCCATTCCGAAACGCAGTGTGCCTCATCGATTGCAGCATGCTGAATGCCGCAGTGTGAAAGCCGTTCGATGAGTTGTTTGTTCTGCAGTACTTCGGGATTTGCAAGGATGATTTTTGTGCCAGCCTTTATTTTACGGAAATTTTCTTCGCGTTCTTCCGGACTCTGTCCGCCCCTGAACGTGACGCTCGTAAGACCTCCCTCATCCATACGCCTCTGCTGATCGGCCATAAGCGCAAGCAGCGGATAAATGACCAGGGTGGGGCCGGTAAGCAGAAGAGCAGGAACTAGAAAACACAATGATTTTCCTGCTCCCGTGGGGAGAAGCACAATCTGCCTGCCGCGGTAAACTGCGTCTTCAGCTTTTATTGACTCGGGCCAGCATACAGCGTCGAGAATGTTTGCAATAACGAGCCGTTGCCACGGGTACAAATACGAAATACCGAATGCATTCCGGGCTGCAGTAAGCGCTTCATCGCTGCAGTATGCCGTATCATCATGAATTTCCTCTTTTGTTGATTCCATACATTATATATCGATTTAAAGTGCCGGATTTACGCGTTTTGTTATATATTTAAAAGATGTAAACGAGGAAGCTTTATTATGGTAGAAAAATATAAACCATTTGACTTTTTGACGTAAAAATTCTATTTTTAAAGCATGACCAATCTGCAGGCTGCTTCGTTATTTCATTTTTATATGGTACTGGTAATTATTGCATCCGTTTTGTACCTGCCCCGCATCGCCTATTATTTCTATGGTTTCAGAAAGCAGAAGCATCTTGTGAACCGGATAAAAAACAGACTTGCAGTTATCATACCTGCACGTAATGAGAGTGCTGGTATTTCGTTTTTACTTGACAGCTTCAGCCGGCAGACATACGATCATTCCAAATTCGATATGTTTGTCATCGTTGATTCTGAGGAAGACCCGACATGCACTATCGCCGCAGAATATCCTCATACATATATCCACGTTGTAAAAAATCAGACATGCAAAGGAATGGCTCTTGACGGTTCTCTCAAAAGACTGCTTGCCGGAGCGTACGGAAAATACGACGCATATGTCATTGTCGACGCGGATAATATTGTTGCGGACGACTTTATGGAGGAAATGAACAACGCACTTGCAGCTGACTGCCAGATAGTTCTCGGAAAGCGCGACATAAAAAACTGGCTGCTGGGCGGTAAAGAGTACCGGTCTCTTGCAACAAACTGTAATGCGCTCACATACACGTTTATCGACAAGATGGGGAATGTATTCCGTACGCTTCACCACATCCCCTGTACGATGTGCGGCACCGGAGTTATGATACGCAGTGATGTCATAACGGAAATCGGCGGATGGCCGTACAGAAGCCTTACTGAAGATCTTGAAATGACAATAAACTGCATTCTTCACAAATGGACATCATGTTTTTATGAATATGCGGTCACTTATACAGAGGAAGCCCTGACCCATAAAACCTCAGATATGAGGAGGAAAAGATGGTGCATCGGATATATGCAGATTTCTTTCAAGTACCGCCGGCAGATTGTCCGCCAGACGTATGAATCTCTTCACGACACATCTGTTTCTTTGCTGCAGCGGCTCAAGAACATACGTCTGCAGAATTTTGATTATTTATATTCTTTTTTTCCGCTTTTTCTTTATTTCGGCAGCGTCATTGTCTGTTTTCTTATCTATATGTCTGCATTCCTTGGTGGCATTGCAGTTCAGGGAATTGTTAATTTGACGTGCCTCAAATATGCAGGTATCATTGCACTTTCATTATATGCGGTTCTTGCCGCATTTACGCTTATAGGTCTGAGTATCGACAGGTCCGAAATCAGAATCTCTTTACCGGAAAAAATTGCGGTGCTGCTCTACAACCCTTTCTTTATGAGCCAGTACGCGTATTTCTATGTGAGGGCGTTTTTCATACTGATTAGAAATCCGGCCGGTGTCGAATCTGATGCCTGGCAGCCGGTCGAACGTATTGAGCAGGTTGTGAAGGGTCTCTGACGATGGATATAGCCGGGATAAAGATAAGTACGCAGAAAAAGATAGAAAACCGTATAGAGGAATTGGAGTGTTCCGGTAAATTTGACGAACATATACAGCCTGTTGATTTTTCGTCGATGATACCGGTGACTGAAACTTATGATTTTTTTCCGCATACTGTTTTTTTCCGTATGTGGAGCGCCGCTGTACGTTTTATTGCGTCAGCTCTGGGACCGCTTGTTACATTGTTTGTCATGGGCGCAAGAGTTCAGGGGAGAAAAAATCTGCGTGGTGTAAAAGGTGCGGTACTTATCTGCAATCACGTGCATGTACTCGACAACATGGTTGTGAGGCAGGCTGTGTTCGGTCGTACGCTGTATATAACTGTAGCGGAATTTAACAATATGAAAGGTCTGCTCGGCTGGATTATACGGGGTGCCGGGACTCTGCCGTTCAGCACAAATATAAAGGCGATGAATAATCTGCAGTACACACTGTCGTACCTTCTCGGAAAAGGATGCGTCGTGCTCGGCTATCCGGAGCAGTCGCTGTGGTACCGTTACGAAAAACCTCGTCCGTTTCATGACGGCATGTTCCACATTGCAGCAAAAAACAATGTACCTGTCGTTCCGATGTTTATAACATTTAAAAATCCGTCGAAACTCCGCAGTGTTTTCAGCAGAAAGAAAACAGCTGTGCTTCATATTCTGTCGCCTGTTTATCCGAACGATTCATTGTCGAACAGGGAAAATGTTCGGTATATGATGCTTGAATCTCAGAAGAGATACAGGGAATGCTATACGGACTTTTACGGGCATGCACCCGCCTATCTTACTCGTCCATAATAGTGATTTCTACCCGTCTGTTGAGCGCTCTTCCTTCTTCTGTGCTGTTTGATGCTGCAGGTTCTTCAGCACCCTTTCCCTGTGTGAAGATGTGATATGCATCGCGTACCCCCAGATTTACAAGATAGTCTGCTACTGACTGTGCCCGTTCTTCTGATAAACGTTTTCGCTCCTCCGGTGTTCCCCTGAGCGCACAATGTCCCGTAACGAGCAGATCACTGTTATATTCCCGTAATATGTCTGCAATTTTCTGCAGCTTTATTTTCTCGCTGCCGCGCAGTTCTGCAGAATCCGCTTCAAATTGAATCCTGTCCAGACTGATTGTTAAACCTTTCTCGCCTTTTTTAACAGTAACATCTTCCAGCCCGAATTTGTCCACCGAATTTTGAATTTTTTTAATATTGTCGTCAGTGTTCGTCTGCCCGACTTCTGTCACTTCAGCTTCGGCCGTTCCCTGAAATGTGAATCTGTCGCCGTAGTACGTTTCGATGATGATGCGGAAGTTTTCGTTGTAATGATCAAGTTCCCCTCGTATGTTGTCCCAGTACAGTGTCTGATGCGAATATCCCATGGTCACAGCCGGGCGGCTCCTGAGCTCGTCCGTACCTGATGCAACATTTCCGTTTCCTGCTGCTTCTGGGCTCTCGTAATACAGATTATAGAGTACATCAATTACATTTAATATTTTACCGTCGCTGCCTTTAACAATTCCTTTATACGTGTATGCTGCCGTAAATGGTACTTTGAACGGTTTTTCAATGCCGAACGTGCGGCGTAAATCGTGTGCTTCATATCCTTCCGCTGTCCATGTGTCACCGGGTTTTATTGCAGTTTCCGGAAAAACGGGCACGTTGCGTACTACGGGCATAAAATAAGTATCCCTAATAGTATATATGCCGCGTGTACTGCGTGTGAATGAACTCGGATATTCAATTCCCCATGTGAAGTGAGCATTGTTGCTGCTGCTTGTTGAATCTTCGGATGTCATAAATACAGCACTGCATATTCCGCTGCCATCATCCGTAACATCCGTCACTTTTACCGAAATACGTGATACAATTTCTGCATGATGATTTATCTCGTTATTAACAAGAACATCTTCATGTACTTTTGAGAGAATACGGTATGAATCATTTTTCCTGTATTTAAACGACAATAGTTCCGGTTCCGCGTCCGTGCTGATTTCCGAATCGTCTCCCTGTACCGGATTTTGCGCCTGTTCCGCAGCTGTTTGGGCCGGTAATAAAACCGCAAGAAACATGCAGAACGATAAGAGAAGATTTTTTCTGCAATAAAAAAAATCATGTGACATACAAAACCTCTTTTTCAATTATCGGCAGAATGTGAGGCGGCCTTGAATTTTAACCGTCTTGCACTTTAAGACGTCTCATGTTATTTTATGGTATGTCATCAACCTTCCTGTCTTTTTACGTGGTTTTTACTGAACTGCCTGTTGCTGTACAGGCTGTTATTGTATGCATCCTGTCTGTGTTAATACTTGCTGCAGCGTTTAGTATCGGACGAATTGCCGGGCGTCGCGCAGAAAGACATGCTGCCGAAAATGATATACGCCGGATTCGTGCCGATGCAGTAAAACGCTCCCGTGCAGTTCTGGGAGGACAGATGGTTGAACAAGTAGCACCTTTCCTGCCGGGCTTTCCCTGTAATCCTGCGGATGTACGTTTTATAGGAAAGCCTGTCGATTTTATAGGCTTTCCCGGTGCTGCGGAAGGAAAGCCTATAGAAGAGATTTTCCTTATAGAAGTAAAATCGGGAACATCTGCGCTTTCAAAACGTGAACGCGAAATTAAGAATGCTGTGGAAGCCGGCCGCGTTCGTTATGTTGAATACCGTGAACCGGCTGCCGTCGAAGAGACCGTCTCTATCGCCGAATTATCACCGGCAAGATAGGCTTCACATTTTTCCTGAGTCATCGGTTTACCGCGGAGATACCCCTGTACGATGCTGCAGTTGAATTTTTTCAGGAGAGAAAGTTGTGCTGAATCCTCAACGCCCTCGGCAATTGTGTCGAGTCCCATTTTGGAGACCATATTAATAATCGAGTTCGTAATATTCGCCTGAATACCGTCAGAAGCTGTTATATTATTAATGAACGACTTGTCGATTTTAAGCGTATCGAGCGGCAGCATCTGCAGATAGCTGAGCGATGAATATCCTGTTCCGAAATCATCCAGTGAAACCCGTAGTCCCATATTTTTTATATATGCAAGCGTCTGGACTGCCATACGCATGTTGTCAATCATCACACCTTCCGTAATTTCAATTTCTATCGTATCCGGTGCAATATCATATTTGCTTATTGTATCTGCAAGTTCCGAGAGAAAGTTTTCCTGCCTCATCTGCACGGGAGAGACATTTACAGACATAATTCCCTTGAAGTTGTATTTTGTCTGCCATTTTTTCAGGGTTAAGAACGCAGTACAAAGTACCCATTTTCCTATGGGAACAATAAGTCCTGATTCTTCTGCGACTGGGATAAACGTTGAGGGAGGAATGTATCCTGTTTCAGTATCGTACCATCTGATGAGCGCTTCAAATCCTCTCAACTCGCCGCTTTTTATGTCGAACTGAGGCTGATAGTACAGCTGGAATTTTCTTGAAAGGACAGCTGCCGTCAGCTTTGCCTGAAGAGACATTTTCTGCAGAAATATCTGCTGCATGTCAAACTCAAAATTAATAAACCTGTTTTTACCTTTCTGTTTTGCTGTATGTACAGCCATGTCTGCAAAACGCAGAAGTTCGTCAGTCTGCTCTGAGTCGTCAGGGAAAACCGCACTGCCGCCTGACACACTTATGTTTGTATTGCAGAACGATTCGAATACAGTGTCGGTAATGTTTGCAATGGAATCGGTTTTTTCTTCATTTGTTATAAGCAGTAGAAATTCGTCACCGCCCATGCTGTACAATTCGACATTCTCGTTTTCAAAGTTACGGAGAATGTCGGCAGAACGTCTGATAAGTTCGTCTCCTGCTGCCTGTCCGTTTATGTCATTAATATTTTTAAGATTGTCCAGATTAAGGAGCAGTATGCCGAATTTGGTTTCAGTGTACCGGGCTGTATCCTTTGCAATTTCAAGGGCGTCCTTCACACAGTTGCGGTTCGGAAGCTGTGTAAGAACATCGTGGTATGCTATGTCCCTGAGCTCCTGCGAGTGCCGCTTTTCTTTTGTGATGTCGGCCAGCGTAACGACGATATATTTATTATCGTCAGTGCGCTCTATTTCAATGTGGAACCATGTCCTGTTCGCAGGGGAGTAATAAGTTGTCTCACTCTTTGCTCCGCTTTTTACGGTATTTACACCCATTTCAAACCAGGATACTTCCTGATTTATTTTCAGTCTGAACTGGGAAAACAAAGGGCTTTCGTTAATAACATAATTAGCAGCTTTACTGAATGCATCATTTTGAAAAATAACATGGAAGTCTGTTATGTCATTTTCAGAATTCAGTACTGGTTCTGCTACAAGTACAGGAGACGAAATTGCATTAATGATATTTTTAAAGTTAAAGCTCATAATTGTGTATTATTATAATAAAGTAGAAAGATTGTTTTGTCAAAAAAAATCGGACACTGCTTCATCAGTTTATTATGATGCAGCAACGTCCGGTTTAATTATGAAGCTGTATGTTCTACAGTACGAAAAATCTGCTTACTGTCAATCGGCCGTAAAACGTATATCCTGCCACAATTCGTTGTATTTTTCGAGTCCCTCACCAACATCCATTTTAAGCTCACAGTTTTTCATCTCATCGGCCTGATACATGGGTGTCGTTTTCATGTACTTATCCGCCTCTGTATTAACAAATGACGGGAAACGGAAAGCATCAAGAAATTGTGCATAAATCTTGGGATCATGTATGAAATTGATGAATTTCATAGCCAGATCATAGTGTTTTGCATCCTTCAGGATTACCATGGAGTCGATGTACATAGGGCCGCCTTCTTTCGGAATGAAGAAGTCGATCATATCAGCCTGCTTTGCTTCGGGCACTTCACCGTATATTACTTCCGCATATCCCTGACATACCCAGAAATCTCCCGCTGCAAATGACTTTCCGAATCCTTCTGCGTCAAATTTAACAAGATTCGGTTTCCAGTCATTTATAATGAGATTTGCTGCTGATTTCAGTTCTGCATCGTCGAGCGAGTTTACGGAGTGTCCCTGATAGGCAAGGGCGTCTCCGATAACTTCCCTCATATCGTCCATCATGGAAGCATGTCCCTTAATCCGCGGATCAGCAAATATGTTCCAGCTCTTTTCATAGCCGGAAAGTTTCTGCTTGTTGACCGCGATTCCTGCTGCGCCCATATAGTAAGGAACGCAGTATTTCATAGTAGAATCATATGTTGCTTTTTCAAGAACGGCAGGATTAATATATTTTTTGTTATCGAACTGGTTATGGTCAATTTCTTTCAGCATGTTCTGTTTGATCATAATCGAAGCATAATCCTGTGACGGGAACGTGATATCATATCCTGTTGCGCCCGCTTTGAGTTTTGCATACATGACCTCATTCGAATCGAACGTGTCAACTTTTACCGTACAATTGTACTGCTGTTCGAATTCTTTAAGTACCACATCAGGAGTGTAATACGTCCAGTTGAACAGATACAATGTGTCGGATGATGATGCTCCATTACCGCTGCTTTTTTTTGAGCATGACGATAAAGCCAGTACACTGCAGAGAATGGCTACAGTAATAACTGTGATATTGATCTTTTTCATTTCAATATCCTCTTCCTTATTAGGATAAAGGCCCGCCAATGCAGACCTTATTAACAAAATTGATGGAGGGCGTCTCTAAAACTGAAGTTTTTAGAGATTCCCTTAATGAGATGCGGCAAATGTCTTGAGACCTTTCCGCATGATAAACGCAAGAAGGCTTGTCCCCAGAATCATAACACATGAAAGTGAATTGATGACGGGAGACACACCGAACCGGATCATTGAATAAACATACAGCGGAAGCGTTGTAGAACCCGGGCCTGCAACAAAGAATGTGATGACGAAGTCTTCAAGCGACATGGTAACCGCCATGAGGAAACCGGACACAATTCCCGGCATGAGAGACGGTACGATTACTTTCAAAAGCGTTTGAGCATCTGTTGCTCCAAGATCATGTGCTGCCTCAATAATAGAAAAGTCAAATTCATCGAGCCGTGCTTTTACCATGAGAAAAACAAACGGCAGACAGAATGTCGTATGGGCTGCAAATATGGTGAACAGACTGAGCGGTACTTTTATCCCGCTGAAAAAGATCAGCATTGAAATACCAACGATGACTTCCGGCAGTATCATCGGCAGATACGTCACAGCCTCAATAAATCCCTTCCCGTGGAATTTATACCAGCTGCATCCGATTGCCGCAAGTGAGCCGAGTAAAGTGGACACTGTTGCAGACGTAAACGCGACTATGAGGCTGTTGAGCAGTGCTTCCCACAGAGGTTGGGAATCAAAAATAAGTTTTTTGTACCATATAAATGACGGATGTGTGAATTCCGCACCTTTGCTGTCGTTGAAAGAGTAAATAATAATTACAAACAGCGGAATGAACAGAAACAGCAGCGTTATAGTAAGAACTGTCTTTGAAAGAGAGAATGTCGGAGCGTGCTTTTTCCAGCTTTTTTTTGCATGTCTAGCCGGTTCTGACATCTTTCTGTTGCGCAGAGCCGGAAAAAAGAAGAAAAATACGTTGTTCATTTCTGTGCCTCCGTGACATAATTCTCTTCTTTTGTGGAGACGGCTTTCATTTTTGCGTCGCTTGTGTTGGCGCGTGAAATCCACAGAATGCCGATGATGCTTGCAAGAGTTATAACCATGGAGAACGCAGCGGCCAGCGGCCAGTTACGTGTTTTCTGGACTTCATCTACAATGATATTGCCAAGCATGTATGAATCCTTACCGCCGACAAGCAGCGGAACCGTATATGCTCCGAAAACCGGTATGAACGTGAATATTACCGCCGTAATGATTCCGCTTTTTATGCCCGGAATAAGTACTTTGAACATGGACTGTGGTTTGTTCGCACCCAGATCGCGTGCCGCTTCCAGCAGTGAAAAATCAAATTTATCGATAGACGTGAATATAGGCAGAATGGCGTACGGCAGATACATATATATAGACACAAGAATAACAGTTCCCTGATTATACAGGAACTGTATGTAGTTCTTCGTAATATGAAGCGAAAGAAGTATCTGATTTAAAATACCGTCATTATTGAGTATGGACATCCATGCAAATATGCGGATAAGCGAATTTGTCCAGAACGGAATTATGACGAGAAAAAGAAGCAGTGTCTGATTTTTGCTCCGGGCCATAGCATATCCGCAGGGGAGTGCAAGAAGTATTGTAATGAGTGTAGATATGACTGCAATCCGGAGTGTACGTATGACAAGAATGCCGTATTTTGGATTGCTCATCTGCTCGTATGCACGGAAGGAAAAAATCGGCTCAACACCACCGTATAGTCCTTTTTTCAGAAAACTGTATATGGTGATGATGACAATCGGTGCAATAAAAAAGATGATGAACCAGACACCCATCGGCCACGAATAAAGCGCACCCTGATTTATCCGCTGGGATTTGTAAGAAGCCGCTGGCGGCTTCACATCTTCGTTTTTCATTTTTCTATGTCCTCGACGATATATCCGTCGTCAGCTGACCATGAAATGTATACCGTATCTTTCCACTGTATGACAGGACCATTGTCAAGATAATCAGTGTGCTGCTTGAAAACTTTTATGAGAGCACCTGTTTCCAGCCGGACATAAAATTTCGACTGAAAACCGGAATAAACCGGCTCTTCAACAATTCCGCTGAAGACATTGATGTCCGTTCGTCCCCCTGTTTCAGGCGGATCCTTTGTAATTCTGATTTTTTCTGGTCTTACTGCAAATGCTACTTTTTGATCTTTTGACGTATGTACGTAATCCGTGACCTGCATATAGCGGTCAAGATTTAATGTCGCTTCCGTATCCGATGCAAGCGGCGCCTGTTTTCCCAGGCCTGGAACTGAAAGTGTGACCATATAGTCTGGCGGTTTACCGTTTGCTTCATGAGGAACACAATCTACGACCTGCGCTTCAAACAGATTTGTCTCACCTATGAACTGCGCGACAAACTGCGTCGCCGGGCTTTCGTAAATTTCAAACGGTGTACCGATCTGCAGCACATGACCCGCGTTCATGACAGCAATGTGGTCAGAAACGGAGAGTGCTTCGCTCTGGTCATGCGTAACATAAATAAACGTGATGCCGATTTTGTCGTGCAGATTATCCAGATCGATCAGCAGATTGGCGCGGAGTTTTGCATCAAGAGCAGAAAGAGGTTCGTCAAGCAGCAGTACTTTCGGTTCGTTGATAAGAGCGCGTGCGATGGCAACACGCTGCTTCTGCCCGCCGGAAAGCTGGTTCGGCTTTTTGTTGATATGCTCATCGAGCTGCACCAGATGAATATAATAGCGGACCTTTTCATCGATTATCTTTTTATCCAGCTTTTTAAGACGAAGCGGGAAAGCGACGTTTTCATACACAGTCAGATGAGGAAAAAGTGCATATGTCTGGAATACGGTATTCGAGTGCCTTTTATCAGGAGGAAACGGTATGACGTTCGTATTATCGAACAGAACAGCTCCATCATCAGGAAACTCGAAACCTGCAATTATCCGGAGTAACGTTGTTTTTCCGCATCCGGAGGGACCCAGCAACGAGAAGAATTCTCCCGGCTGGATAGTAATGTTGATGTTGTCCAGAGCGGTGTAATCACCGAACTTTTTGGAAACATGCTCAATAGTAACCTGGCTCCCTTTCAATTCAAGCAACCTCGGTAATAATTGATAGAACCGCACAAAAGGCGGTTCTTGTTATGAAGTCACATTAGTAAGGGATACATTGCTGTTAATTGGCGGATTTGTCAAGGGTTTTGGCGTATTAAAAAAAAGAATTTACTGCATTGATGCGCTTCCTGCAGCTGCTTGAAGCGCCTTATGTATGCTGATTACATTACCCGGGAGAGAATCATATAGAGTATTGTGCCTCCCAGAATACTTATCATAGGATTGCGTTTCCACAGATGCAGAACTACCGTAACTGCAAGAGCTGTAAAAGACGGAATACCCCATGGATGAGTCTCAAGTCTGATATCCTTTAAACAGTAGATAACGAGAATTGCCATAACCATGGAAGGAATATACTTTTCTATAAGACATATGATGCGCGGAGGATCCCGCCGGGAAAAGAGAACGAAAGGAAAGGCTCTGGTTATGAGAATGATTACCGCAGAAACAATCGTTCCCAAAAGTACCATTGTTAAAGAAAGTTTCGTGTTCATTTTTGTTCTCCTGTTGTTTCCGCCGATTCACGGAAGCTGCGGTTCTTCAGAAGAATCAGAGCCGCCAGTCCGAATGCAAGGGAAATAAGCAGAATATTTCCCGACGGCAGTATGCCGAGTCTGGAAAGAAGCACGGACGCGAGAGCCGCAGCTGCACCGACTACAGGCGGCAGGAAATCGTGCGATTTCAGAATCTGTTCTATAAGAAGTACAGCAAACAGCGCCGTAAGTGCGAAATCGACACCGTCGAACGACATGGGAATAAGCTTCCCTGCAACGGCACCTATAACACTGCCTGCTACCCAGTACAAATGGTCGAGCAGAGCAATCGTTCCGTAAAAGCTGCCCGGCTCAGCACCTTCCGGCACTTCGCAGCCGGTGAGCAGGGAGTATGTCTCATCGGTAAGTGCAAAAACCAGATACGGCTTCCACCTGCCGACATTTTTAAATTTTGTAATAAGCGAAAGCCCGTACACGATGTGGCGGATATTTACAAGCAGTTCGGTAACGGCGATTGTGCTGAGCGATGCGCCGGAAGCAAAAAGACCGACTGCAATATATTGACCTGCACCTGCGTACATCGCTGCGCTCATCAAAAACGCGACCCATACAGGATACCCTGCGTTTACAATCATAAGACCGAAAGGAATGCCTATTGCGGTATATCCGAAAAACACCGGCAGCGTAACCTGAGCTGCTTTTGCAAAGTATTTTCTGTTCATTTTAGTCCTGCTTATTTTTATTATATGAGTTTGACCTGTGCGAGTCAAAGACATGCTTTTTAGTAGTTTTTTTGTTCGATTTGTAGTATTATATAAAACATATCGAATCATTTTAGGAGATTTTAATTATGGTATCATTGATTGCAGGTGTCATTCTTATAGCTTTTACTGTTTTTTCACTTCTTCCTTCATGTCCGCTTAACTGGGGCGTTGACGTCCTTACATTCCTCAGAGGAAGCCTTCCTGTTATTGCAGCTCTCATCGGCCTTATCTGTCTGTTTATCGGTGCGGCTGATATAAAGGACAAAAAGGAAGCTGCAAAAGAAGAAAAAGAAGCCCGCGAACGGGAATCAAAGGAAGACACGAAATAAAATGAGGGGAAACCTCCGGAATGGGGTATGATACTTGACTCTTCTATCTAAAAAAGGATATATTACTATACCCCGTATATAGAAGCAGTGATTGCTCATTGCTGCTTCGTGTATTTTCGGTCAGATGCACAGACAGAAAATACAGATCACTTTATTTTAGTAAGGTATATACATGAACACGATTTTCGTAAAAGAACCGGAACAGAAACGCGTATGGTACGTCATCGACGCCGCCGGAAAACCACTCGGACGTGTCGCTGCTAAAGCTGCAGCTATACTCCGCGGAAAAACTAAACCTACATTCACAACAAACCAGAATATGGGTGATTTCGTAGTTATTATCAATGCAGACAAAATTGCAGTTACAGGTGGAAAAGAAGAGAAAAAAATCTATTATAAATACACCGGTTTCGTCGGCAATCTTAAGCATTACAGCTTTGAAAAACTGCTTGCAAGACACCCTGAAAAACCTCTTGCCCTTGCAATAAAAGGAATGCTCCCTCATACACGTCTCGGACGTGTTATGTTTGATAACGTAAAGATTTATGCAGGTGCCGAACATCCGCATAAAGCACAGAATCCGCAGTCCCTTGAAGTGTGAGTAGGAGTTTGAGATGGTAAAGAACTTAGCAATCGGTACAGGAAGAAGAAAGACAGCTATTGCCCGTGTTTTCGTTCGCGAAGGTACTGGAAAAGTCGTTATTAATGGAAAAGACGCAAAAGAATATTTTGATACGGATGAACAGCTTCAGATGGTTCATCAGCCTTTGCTTGTTACGTCAAACGACAACAAATATGACATCATGATCACAGTCATGGGCGGCGGTTTGAATGGTCAGGCTGCAGCATGTCTCCACGGTATTTCCCGGGCGCTTATCCAGATTGATCAGGATTCCCGCACAGCACTGAAGGCAAACGGATATCTTACCCGTGATTCCCGCATGGTTGAACGCAAAAAGTACGGCCAGAAAGGTGCACGCAGAAGATTCCAGTTCAGCAAGCGTTAAAACTTGGTTATTTCTGCAATTGAGCAGGTTTCTCCCGGATGTATGAAAATTGCAACTGCGGATGGGCCTGCTTTTTTTATTCGTACGTCATATCTGCAGCATGTTGATTCAGCCGTGATTATTTCCGGCGCTGAGTTTACAGAAGACGAGGAACAGGATATTCTTGATGCCGGTTTGTGCTATGCTGCCGAAATAAAAGCAGTAGATTATCTTTCCCGTGCGGAGCAGTCCCGTTTCGGGCTGACCCGGAAACTTTCTGCAAAGGGAATGCAGAAAGAGTACATTGATCGTGCACTTGATTACCTGGAAAATAAAAGATATCTTTCTGATGTTCGGTATGCAGGTGCCTGGCTTAACAGCCGCAAGGCAACGCATCATGAGGGCCGCATAAGGCTTGCAGCAGAACTCTGCTCCCGCGGCATAGACCGTCATACGGCAGACAGGGCACTTACAGAGTTTTTTGAAGAAAATCCTGAAGCAGAAGAGTGCAGAAAGGCTGTTGAAAAATGCATACGGCTTGGAATGGACTATGACAAGGCTGTGCGTTTTCTTTCGATGCACGGTTTTACTGCAAAAATGATAGCTGAAGAGAGCATGTTATTCAAAAATCAGATAAAAAAAAGTAGATAAAACCTTTGAAACAGACTATAATAGGTATGTATCATTTTAGAATAGGTGAAAACAACAATGGTGAATAAAATAGAAAAACCCGTTATCTACTCAGCTCTTGAGGTTGCAAACATTTGTGGGGTTGTTAATCAGACGGCAATTAACTGGATTAATAATGGTTATCTTACGGCATTTAAAACACCGGGCGGACAGTATCGTGTATACCCTGATGACCTTGTCGATTTTATGAGCAGCCGTAATATGCATATTCCGATGAAATTACTCAGTACATGTACAAATAAAGCTGCATACAATTCGGGAACCCTTCTCGTTATAGACGATGATAAAACGTTCAATACGCTTGTTGCAAGCTGTATCCGTGAAAAATTTCCGGAACTTGATATAATTCAGGCCTATGATGGGTTTGATGCAGGTGTTCAGTTATCCTCGAAACACCCGCGCTGCATTATTCTTGATCTTGACCTGCCCGGAATTGATGGTTTTGAACTATGCCGGAAAATTAACGAGAATAAAGAATACGGAAAACCTGCCGTTATAGTTGTAACAGGACTTCAGGACGAAGAAAACGAGAAAAAGATCGAGAATTTGGGAATTGTTAAATTTTTCAGAAAACCTCTTAAATTCGACGAACTTGTTACTGTGGTGGATTCCGTATTTCAGGATTAAACCGAACGTTCATTTTTTATATTTTGTGCAAATACCTGAAAGCAGCTGTTGTACTTTCAGGTATTTTTTTTCAGCTTACCGCTTTTATTTTATCAATACCGTACTATTTTCTGTACAGATAAGCTGGAAATGGAACATCCGGCTGAATTTCACCTGCAAGTGTTTCGGGCAGGCCGAGACTGCTGAGCGTTTTGCTGCCGGTTACGTTTGTTACAACACCAGAAAGCATGTCGAAAAAATTTTCACTTTTTTCATATCGGCATGTCGTAACCTTGCATCCGGGATTTGAAATTTTCAAGGAAAGTTCCGAAACTGCATCGTCCCATGAGCCGATATGATCAATAAGCCCGTTCTTTTCAGCCTGTTCTGCTGTGTAAATGCGTCCGTCTGCAAGTTTCTGTACATCGGCCAGCTTCATATGCCGGTTTTCTGAAACAATACCTGTAAACTGCGTATACGCCTCGTCCGCAACTCCCTGCATAATAGCCCGCTGCTCATCTGTAAGCGGGCAGTTGTAGTTGAGCATGTTTTTGTTTTTACCTGCAGTAATCGTTTCAGATTTTACACCCAGTTTTCCAAGCAGCCCTGTCATATCGACCGATTGGCCTGCTATGACGCCGATAGAACCGGTGAGCGTATTGCGGTTCGCATAAATGGTGTCTGCCGCGCACGCAATATAATATCCGCCGGAAGCGGCAAGCGGTCCCATGTATGCATACACTTCCTTTCCTGCCTTTTTATAATCAAGAAGGGCAAGATATACTTCATCGGCCTGATAAACGCCGCCGCCGGGAGAGTTTATGTACAAAAGAATAGCCCTGTTGCTTTCGTCGTTTTTAAGTGTATTAATTGTGGTAAGCAGCCATTCCTGGTTGTATGTCTTGCCGTCGTCTTCTATAACACCCTCTATGTACAATGCGGCAATATACTGCTTCTGGAATTTTTTCATCGGTTCCACATCCTTGAAAAAACTGCGTTTCTGAGAGGGAAGAAGCGAAGGATTTCCGGTCGCATTCGTTCCATCGCTTGTCGATTCGTATATGCCTATTCCTGCTACAGCTACAGCAATAATCACTATGATGATAAAAACAACAAATCCCGTTCTTTTTGATTTTTGTGACATAGATATTTCCTTACCCTTTTAAATCTTCTACAGTGATTATCTGCGCTTCAAGAGCGTTTTTCATAAGTCCGTGATAGGCGTTTGTCATTGACATGCTGATATAGGGGACGAGCCAGATAAAGCCGATTCCGCATGTGATACAGGAAAGAAGTCCCCAGCCGATGAAGCTTATCCACATGACGAAGAGATCGCCTTTGTAACCTTTTGTAATGCGTTTGCTTATGTCGAGTGCCCTTGTAACTGATATTTCCGGAAATTCCGTGATAATGAAATATGTCTGGGAATAGGCGATTGTTTTTACAATTCCCGGAATAATAAACAACAGTGTCCAGAGGAGAATCCACAGATACATCCACAGAGATGCAAGAATTGCACGCCACCAGTTGTTGAATCCTTCCATGAAATCTCCGAAATGAACTGGTTCCGGCCCCCGGGACATCTTAAGGTAGACATGATATCCGGCGACAGTGATGATTGCAGATATAAAGAATGATATCCATCCGCAGACGCTTTCCAGCCCTGTCTGCTTATAGGAATGCATCACCTGACTGTATACTGTCCAGAGATTTGATGATGATGCAGCACCCTGCTGTCCGACTGTATCAATCATATTCCGCGCATATGGAATTTCAAGAAGGATGGTAATAGCAAATGTGATAAGTGTCATTACTACTGGTATACCCCAGCGTTTTTTCAGTTGAATTCTGGCAAATTCCTTGTATTTTTGTCTGTTGAACATGTGTGTCTCCCATACTGCAGCAGCAGTTAATTATTTATCGTAGAACATATTGAATGAGCCGTCAAGTTACGTCCCTGCGGATGTAAGCAGCTCATTATAATAACGCGGTTCAACTGCGGAAAGGGGAATGTCACACCGGACAAAAATCCGTTCAATGCTTTTCCGTGTTTCTGCAACGATCTGTTCATTTTCCGTACTGCTCATTATTTCAATTTCAAGAAAATCGCCGAGCGGCGGCACTGTACACAATTCTATGTGCGCCTTACCTGATTCTGTGGGCATATACCAGCCCTCTGCAATTTTGTGTTTGCGGCGTGCAACAGTGAACCCTATGTCGGCAAGCAGTGATTCAAGTGCTTCAGAGTCAGACATCGTACATTCTTTTTCGTCATTTACTTCGATAACCGTTCCGTCTTTTCCTGTACGGAGCTCCTTCCGCTTGTAAGTAAGCAGTATATTTGTCTGGGCAGGGAACGGCGTGGGGATCGTCGTTATATCCTGCGTTCCGGCCCTCGTTTCCCGGCGTATGCGGCAGCTTATATAATCCTTCCCCTCTGTATGTATATGTCCTTCAGATGGAAGATGGTAGTATGTATCCTGTTTGTCGACAGTTCCGTCATATGCCGCAAACGTGTTAAGTGTTTCAATAACGTGAGCCCTGTCAGTAACATGGGCTTTGAGTTCAATTTCGTACATAGTACTATGATAGTCCATTACCCGGAAAAATACATCCCTGTATTTTTCCGGGATGCAAAAACTGATCCGGCTCGCAGAATTATCTCGCCGGAGTTTTTGCAGAGCCGGGACGCGCATCCGTGCGCTTTACGGGTTATGAGGTGCGGCCTGGTGAATATATTTCTTTCCTTATTTTAAATTCTTGCTGTATAAAGCTGTTTTGTATAGTAGGGCTGATCCAAAATACATCCCTGTATTTTTCCGGGATGCAAAAACTGATCCGGCTCGCAGAATGGTCTCGCCGGAGTTTTTGCGGAGCAGGGGCGCGCATCTGCGCGCTTTACGGGTACAGAGGTGTGTCCGGGAACTTTTTTTTCGTTTATGTTATACTTTGGCTATGAAACTGATTTGTGCTCCTATGGCTGCGATTACTCATGCCGGATTCAGATGCATTGTGGAACCGTTCGGCGGGTGCGATGAATACTATACGGAGATGATAAATGCCGGTTCGTTTGTAAACGGCGGACCGTTTGAGAAATACTATGCAGTCCCCGATCCTGTTCCTGAAAAAGTTGTATGGCAGATTACAGGGAAAGATTGTGCCCATATGGCACAGGCCGCTGCAATGCTTTCTTCCCTGCAGGGAACGGGGATAGACATAAATATGGGATGTTCCGCGCCGGATATAGTGCACAGCGGGGCGGGCGTTTCATGGATGACAAAGCCTCTGGAAGAGACTCGTGCTATGGTGCATGAAGTTAAAGCTGCTTCGGGGGAAAAACGTCTTTCGGTAAAACTCAGGCTGGGCGGAGAGGACTTTACGGAACAGGGCTTTTTTCAATTTACCGATATGCTTGTCAGTGAGGGCGTAACGCAGCTTACACTTCATCCGCGGACGAGCAGGGAAAAATACCGCCTTCCGCCGCGCTGGGAGTACGTAGAACAGCTTGCTTTGCGGTATAAAGAGCAGGGTGTTTCCGTCATATTGAACGGTGCTGTCCGCGATATGCCGTCTCTGAATGCCGCTGTTGCAGCCGCTCCGCATTGCGCGGGCGTTATGATTGGCCGTGCCGCAGTAACATATCCGTGGATATTTGCAGTGCTCCGCGCCGGTATTCATCATGCAGAATACCGTTTTACAGTCGACCGTGAGCTTGTTGCGCTTGATTTTATTGATATGCTTGAAAAATATCAGCCCGCGGAATTCCTGAAGACAAGGCTGCAGCGCTTTTTTGCATATTATTGCATGGGCTTTTCCTTTGCGCATTACTTTCAGACACAGATGCTGAATGCAAAAGACTGCGCCGATGCGCGTTCCCGGGTACATGATTATTTTATGCGTGAAAGCACAGACAAGCTGTTTGTTCTGGCTTCCGGAGAGATAGAGAAATAATGGAGGATACAGAGATGAATGATTCATATATTTTTTTTGACATTGAATGTGCAAACTGCTTCGGAGGAGAGGGAAAAATGTGTTCGTTCGGTTACGTTGTTACCGATGCCGGTTTCAACATACTTGATTCCCAGGATATCGTTATGAATCCGCAGGCGGAATTCGACTGGTATTTGTTTTCACCAAAGAACAGGTGTCCCCTTGCGTATTCTAAAGAGTATTTCCGCAGGCAGCATACGTTTGAGGACTGGTATAAGCCCATAAAGGAACTGCTTACAGCTCCATGCCGCAAAGTGATCGGCTTTGCATCTTCCAACGACGTCTGCTTTATGATTACGGCATGCAAACGATACGGGCTGCCTCTTATACATTTTGCCGCTTATGATGCGGAACCCATGCTTAATAATGCCAACGGAGAAAGAAAGGGACTTGAGGCATGGGCGGAATTTTATCATATCGATACGTCTGAACTCCGCGCTCACCGGAGCTGCGACGATGCCGTGATGACAATGTCAGTCGTAAAAGCACTTTGCGAAAGCCGGCAGACGGGGATAGCCCAACTGCTGGAAAAAAACAGAAGTACGCTGCTCTCAGTGGAAAAGGCAGAAGAACAGATGATTGAACGTAAGCGGCGCAACGATATCCTCAGGAAAATAGAGGAACTGTACGGTAAAAAGGATAAAGCACTTCATTCCGACATTCTGGGCGGCGGCCTGTATTCGTTCGGTTTCAAGACAGGCAGGGATATTGATGAATCATACCGGATAGCACGGCTTGTGTATGAAAACGGCGGCATGCTGTGCAAACGGCTTAAGGACAGCGGTACGCTTATCCTTGATGATGACGAAATAAAGGGCGGAAATGAGAAAAAAAGCAGCCGTTTACAGGTTATTTCAAAATCCGATTTTCTGGCACTTGTTACGAAATAGACTCTGATTGCTTAATCCATATATTTGTGCTATTTTAATAGGCATATCATTACACATACTCACTGCAAACCGGTAGTGAGACAGGAGTTACCAGATTATGGCAGAAGTTGATCACAAGTGTACGCTGGATAAAATTATCAGCCTGTGCAAACGGCGCGGTTTTGTATACCAGTCAAGCGAAATTTACGGCGGTCAGGCCGGTGCGTGGGATTACGGCCCGCTGGGCGTTGATCTGAAGAAGAATATTCAGGCTGCATGGTGGAAAGAGATGACACAGCTTCATGACGACGTAGTCGGACTTGATGCATCAATTTTCATGCACCATACGACGTGGGAAGCAAGCGGTCATGTCGCACACTTCTCCGACCCTATGATTGACTGCACGGAATGCAAATCCCGTTTCCGTGCCGACCAGATGATTGAAGATTACTGCAAATCGCATTCTATAACGCCTCCGAAGCCTGTCGATACGATGACGCATGAAGAGATGAAGGCTTTTATTGAAGAAAATACTATTGCATGTCCCACATGCGGTAAGCACAACTATACGGACGTGCGCGAGTTCAACCTGATGTTCAAGACGCACCTTGGGCCTGTCGAAAGTGATACTTCAATCGTATATCTTCGACCCGAAACGTGTCAGGGCATTTTTGTTGACTTTAAAAACATTGTCCAGTCGAACCGCATGAAAATTCCGTTCGGCGTCGCACAGGTCGGAAAATCATTCCGCAACGAAATTATCTTCAAGAACTTTATTTTCCGTACGTGTGAATTTGAGCAGATGGAAATGGAGTATTTCTGCAAACCGGGTGCTGATGAGCAGACGTTCGAATACTGGAGACAGCAGCGCTGGAATTTCTACAAGAAATACGGCATTGCGGAAAAGAACCTGCAGTGGCATCACCATGACAAGCTTGCTCATTATGCCAAGGACGCATACGACGTCCAGTATAATTTCCCGATTGGTTTTGAGGAAATAGAGGGCGTTCATAACCGCACTGATTTTGACCTTACGCAGCATTCTCAGTTCAGCGGAAAGGATATGTCATACATAGACCAGGAAGACGGAAACAAACGCTACACTCCGTATGTTATTGAGACATCTGCCGGTCTGAACCGCAATTTCCTCATGTTCCTCTGCGAGGCATACGAGGAACAGAATGTCGCTGCCGACGGCGGAGAAGACTACCGCACAGTTCTGCATCTTGATCCCCGCCTTGCGCCTATAACTGTTGCAGTCCTTCCGATTATGAAGAAAGACGGGCTTGCAGAAATTGCAAAAGAAATCCAGCACGAACTGAAAGAGGATTTTGTGACGGATTATGACATCAGCGGTACAATCGGCAAACGTTACCGCCGTCAGGACGAAGTCGGTACGCCGTTCTGCGTTACTATCGACTACCAGACGAAAGAAGACAATACGGTTACAATCCGCTTCCGCGATTCAATGGAACAGATTCGTGTAAAACGCGAAGATCTTATTCCTGAACTGCAAAAGGCGGTAAAAAACTATAAACCGGTAGAAAAAAAATAAGTGGAATACGTCAGGCTTGGAAAAACAGACCTTCTCGTAAGCAGGACAGCATTCGGCGCCATGTCATTGAAAGATGTGCCTGACGCCAATGCTGCAGCCCAGCTTATACGCAGGGCATATGACGCGGGAATCAATCTATTTGATACGTCGCGCAATCAGTCTGACAGTGAAAAGCTCCTTGGCGATTCCCTGCACGATATACGGCAGAATGTCATTGTTGCGACAAAGACTTCGGCACCATCGGGGAAGGAAGTGCTGCGGGATCTTGACGAAAGTCTTAACGAAATGCACTGTGATTACATAGATTTGTATCAGTATGAAATTGACCACTTCATGCCGGAAAAAGAGGGTGCTGACGGTATTTATTCGACACTCCTTAATTTAAAAAAAGCGGGAAAAATCAGACACATTGGCGTTGCAGCGGAAGATTATGAAACTGCCGGAAAAGTTGTGCGCAGCGGTATGTACGAAACGCTGCAGTTTCCTTTCTGTATGATAAGTCCTGTTATTACATCGTCCCTTGTGGACCTTTGTGCGAAATCCGATATGGGTTTCATTGCGATGCAGCCTTTGTGCGGCGGTATCCTTTCAAATATTCCGCTGGCGTTCGGGTTTCTTCATCAATATGAAAATGTTATTCCTCTCTGGGGAGCACGTACGGTGGAAGAACTTACGCAGATTCTCTATTTTAACGATCATCCTCCTGTCGTTGATGATACATTCAAACAGGATGTTGAAAAGGCGAGGGCATTTTTTAATTAACGGAAGCATCTGCGTGTTTTGTTCCATCCATCGCAGTAAGGCTTTTCAAGACATCCTCGAGTTCCTGTTTGCTTAAAACCCGTATAATTCTCATATCGGAGTCGTTCGTCTGTACTGTTTTTGGTGTTCCGTCAGTTTCTCTTTCACCGAGCGGCTGGACTACAGGATTTTTGGGGTTGTCAGGATTCACGTCAGTTACCTGTCCTATCTTTCCGTTGGAAAGATATACATATGCACCGATAGGGAAGAGCGAGAGGCTGTACAGAAGCGCCTTGATGACTGTTTCATCATACTGATGATTTCTGTTTTTGAGCATTTCCACCATTGCGTCGAAAGTGGAGCGTTCTGTCTTATATTCGCGGGGGGCTGTAATAGCTTCAAACGAACAGGCGACGGCGATAATCTTTGCGTAGACTGATATTTTGTCGCCGGTCAGATGTCTTGGATATCCTGTGCCGTTTACTTTTTCATGATGTTCGAGAATACCAAGCTGTATAGTAAGCGGGAATTTCAGTTCCTTGACGATTTCAAAACCGATGACGGGGTGTGTCGCTATTTGTGCGCGTTCCCCCGGGGAAAGCTGTTTATCAGTCAGATAGAGCTGCGGGGGGAGACGGATCATGCCGATTTCATGAAGCAGGCAGGTAATTCCAAGTTCGATGAGTTTTGACAGGCTCATATGCAGCTGCAGTCCGATCGTGATTGCAAGTACAGTCGACCGCATTGAATGTATGACCAAAAAGTTTTTGCTGCGCGCTTTTGCCGATGGCGTGATGCGGAGGACGTACCGTCTGTTTTCCTTTATGAATACGCAGAGGTCTTTTACTGTGTCGGCAAGTTCTTTCTGATTTATTTCACGATGCGTGGCATAGCGCGTATACACGTAGTTGATATAGTTCATATATTCGTTGTATACGTTTTGAACAGCAGCAAGCCGTGATTTTTCTGAATTTTCAAATGAGCTGGATTTTGCAGCATCTTCAAGAGAGCGCTTTACGGAACTGCTCACATTCCCCGACTCGTTTTCGTTGTAAGTCGGCGCGGTTGCATCAGTGTCTTCGTTGTCAGTTACCGAAATATTCCCGAGGCTTACGGTACCATCGCAAATCAGTTCTGAGAATTCCCATTCGGCAAGCGCCTTGAGAACAGCCTGCGTGACCGGAACGCCCGGTGGTTCTATAATGAACAGCTTATCAATGAGCAGGTCATTATTGAATGAGGTACCGTCTTTTATAGTATCAATTTTATATGTATTCATGGGAATCTTACTATACTATCGGCATAAAGACGAAAAAGATGAACTTGTTAATAAAAAAAAAGTTGAAAAACTTCTCACCTGTTTTTCAACTTTTTCATAAACATACTGTCAGATACAATGCAGGCGTCTGGATGTCTGTTCCGTCCGCTGTGCCTGACATATTTATTATCGGGAGTACCGGAAAAAACTTTACAAAGAAATTATTTTGCGGCAAGCAGTGTCATGCATTCTTTTACAGCCCGGCAGATTTCAGTGTAAACCAGCAGCGAATGTGCCTCGGCCGCGCGTACCGTATCATCGGGTAATTTCATCGCAGATATGCGCTGTTCAAGCTGGCGTTCCGTGGGGAATACGAGCGCTGCGATTTCCTTAAAACTGCTGCCTGCTATTTTATTGTCAAGTACGGAAAGCCTGCTCTGTAAGTCAGAGAAAGCAGAAGCAGAAGCCGAAGACGGAGCGGATAATGCACTTTCACAGATGCGCTGTGCATGTCTTGCTGTATCGTACAGTCCGGAAAGCCCTGCCTTGAACTCACTGAATACTGCCTCAAATTCTTTCTGCGACGGATGCGCTGTACCTGAAGCCCGCTCACTTTGTTCAAAGAATATGTTTTTTTCTACAGTTATAGCAGGTTTTGCAAGAAATTCATCAATGAGTATCGGCGTAATTCCGGGAATTGAGAGTCCCTTTTTGCAGAACGTATATGTTCTTGCAGCCGGACAGGATGCAAGTCGGCTTTCAAACCACCATGCAAACATTTTCATGCGGGAATCGGTTAAAACCGGTTCCCCTGCGTAATCAGTACCGTATTCGGCTGCAGCAGAGAATAATGCCGGAAGATTTCCCGTTTCGGCAGGCCGCGTGCGGATAGAATACGAATGGACTTCCTGTTCAAACGTACTGCCTTTGATATGTGTTTTTTTCTCAGGAAACGACAGATCAAGCCCTGCCGCATATATCTCCCTGCTGCCTGCAAGATAGGCAAAGTTCCATGCACTTGATGCGACTGAACCGCCAGCTCCCAAATCTCCCTTCTTTCCAAGTTTTTTTTCAAACCACTGGCCGACGGGGAACAGTGACGAGCTGAGGACGTACTTTCTGCAGGGAAAACGGTATACGGCAGGATATACGGCCGATTCCGTTATAAGCACGCTTGAAGGAGCTGAAAGTCCTGCGATATGGCGGTATGCATAGTACTGCGGATCCGCTATGACGATGAAGTCAGGTTCCACTCCTGCCCGCATGCACGCCCTGAGTGCCGTGTCCACGCAGACAATAACCGACCGTTTTTTTATTTCCCCAAGGTACGGCAGTATGTCTTCCAGCGAAGGGCCGGCTGCGATGAGCGTAAAGGGAAGGGATGACGCTTTTCCGGCATATATGTTCACACCGTCGAGCCTGCCGTACTGGCTGATATTTGCACAGATGTTCCGCATCCACAGCTTTGAAAAACGTTCAAGCGTTGCGGTGTTTATTTCATCCTTGCGGCGGTTTCTGTCTATAAGTATGCGTACCGTGTCAAAGTAATTCCGGGCGTGAGCAGTCTGCGAAGGAACGGAAAAAAATGCGCTGTGCGCGATACCTGCCTGTTCAATGAGCGGAATGACAGTCTCAGCAGGGCAGGCAAGGGCGATGATGCATGACGGACAGGCAAATACCGGCGTCCAGTCGATAAGCGCGAGGGCGGCAAAAAAATGAGCAGCGTCGGGTTCTACGATGACAAGCGTGCGGCCGGGATATGCCTGCGCATATGCAACAGGCGTATATCCGAGGCCGAAACCGCAGAAGACGGCCGCGGTACATCCCTGAAAATCAGATTTCTGCACCGTCTGCAGAGATTCCTTTTCAGGATTATATGATGAATGAAGCAGCGTACCGTCTTCAGTTGCCGTTATGCTGCCGTTTTTTGCCTTCATAACGTTCCAGAACGGAATTGAATCTTCTGCATCCGTCGTTGCAAGAAATGAAGAGAACATCTCTGCAAGGGATGGAAAACGGGCTGTAAACGAATCCCTGTTTTTATTCCAGATTGAGTTCAATTTCCATATTCTCCGTGACAGGTGTTCCCGGCGCCGGATTCTGGCTCGTGACCCAGCCGTTGCCGTTCATTTTTATCTGCATGTCTCCGCGTTCCAGGAGCGGCAGCAGGTCGCGTTTTGACATGCCGGTAAAGTCGGGAAGCCTGCTGCCTATTTTGAGCTGTTTCCCCGCGGGAATCATAATGCGTCCACTGTGGGATACTGACGCCGCTCCTCCGCGGCTCATTCCCAGATGGTCGATAATGGTGTCAGCCGCTTCGGCAATAACAGGCGCGACGATGCGTCCTGCATATGTTTCACCTTTAGCTTTTTCAATGACAATGTAGAGGATTATCTGCGGGTCTTCTATCGGGAATACAGCAATACAATTTGAAAGGAAATCCGTTTCGCTGTAGCCTCCGCTTCTTTTGTCGGCCATCTGGGCTGTTCCTGTTTTTACACCGATTGAAATATCGCCCAGATTTGCGCGCGAACCGGTTCCCGACGTAGCCGTCGTTTCCATGCAGCTCAGCAGATACTTCGCCGTTGATTCCTTGAATATGCGTTTTTTATACTGATTCTGGTGGTCGTAATATACGGAACCGTCTTTGTTCGTAATGCGTTTTACAACCGTGAGCTGAACCGGAATACCGTTGTCTGCTATGGCGGTGGCCGCCTGCACCATTTGAAGCGCAGAGACGCTTATTTCCTGACCGATTGCGATTGTCGGTTTTGAACGTGCCGACCACAGCCTGCTGTTCGGATCCTTTACGGAACCTGCCGTTTCACCGGGAAGTTCAACGCCCGTACGCGACCCGAAACCGAGCTCTCGTAATCTGGCAATGAATTCATCTTCGTCGATTCTGTCGCTCATCTGCCCTATTGCATCGTTGCAGGAGACGCGGAGCGCATCGCGGGGCGTGACCCAGCCGTGATGGTCAAGACATTTTATGCGTATCGTTTCGCCGCCGGGAATCTTTTTCTCGTATACGCCGTCGCAGTAAAAGCTGTCGTCCGGTTTGATAAGCCCTTCGTCGTACAGAATGGCTACCGTAAAAATTTTAAACACGGAGCCGGGTTCGTACGCCGTCATTGCTGGACGGTCGACAGTTTCATCAGCTGTTGCAAAACTGTATTCATTGAGATTTGGGGAAGGCAGGCTGATATACGAAAGAATTTCACCGGTCTTTGCCTCTGCTGCGATAAGCATCAAGCACGCTGCCTGCGTATCGGCCATTGCTTTTCTTGAAATCTGCTCAAGTTTGTACTGGAGATTTGCGTCAATCGTAAGGTACACGTTGCGGCCCTGCTCAATTTTTTCGGAATCCGCAGGAGAAGATGGAGACAGCATCGACTGCATGGAATATTCAATTCCTGACAGCCCGTTGCCGTCGTCACCCATATAACCGATAAGCTGGGAGGCAAGTGCGTTTTCGGGATATACACGCCCCGGAATACGGTCGTACCGCACGAACGTGTATTTTTTTGCGTCCGTTATCTGCTTAATCTGATCGTATGCAGTCTGATCTATTTTTTTCTTGAGATAAACAAAACTGCTTTCTTTTGCATTGTTCAGTATCGATATGATTTCGTCTTCATTCATATCAAGAGAGGGGGCGACGTCTTTTGCAAAAGCAGGAATATTCGTAATAAGATGCGGTGTAACACCGACATGATAGAAATTCGTCTGGACTGCCAGCGGTTTTCCTGACCTGTCTACTATTGCTCCCCGTTCAGAGACCTGCGGACGTGCCGTTATCTGCTCGACTGGCGTATACGCAAGCCGGGCATATTTTGCAATAGTGTATCCGGCGAATACCGTGATGATTATTGCAGAGCCGATAACCCTTTTTTTGCGGAAAAAATCGTTCATTTGCCGATGACCCTTCCCACCACATTTTTTACTGAAACAAATCCATAGCTGCGGGAATCAATCGAATCGGCATAATTATCCCCGATTGCAAGAATATATCCGTCCGGTACGAATAATGACGTATGCATCAGCTCGTACTGCTCTTTTGTCAGCGTTATTTCAGAGGCTCCCACATGCAGACTATATCCTGAATCAGCCGAATAATCCAGACGGGTGCCGGAAACGGCAGCGCACCGTTTTATGACTATTTTGTTGTCGTGCAGGTAAATAACGACATCGCCAGCCTTCGGTTCCGACCACTGTACAAAAAAAATCCTGCTGCCCGGTTTTACAAGACCGTATGCAAGTTTGTTTACAAAAACGGTGGAACCGTTGTGTATTTCCGGCTCCATCGATGTCCCCGATATGCGCAGAAAGTCTATAATAAACAGCTTAATACATATACCGACTGCAACTCCAATAATGATCCATATAACAGGATTTACTGTCTTTCTTCTACTATCTGCCATATCTTTATTCTAATATGAGACTGTTTTTATGTCGATAGAAACTGTATGGAAATAATAAGCTATGTAGGTTTTGAGAACGAACGTCATGGTATTATAGGCAGCTTTAAAACGAAATTAACTTCTTCACTCAATTCACGAAATCATAAAAAAGAGCGGAGCAGCGGTTTTTTGTATACCTTTAACACGACCGCAGAACCATATCAGGCAGCAGCAGCTGCTGTCCGCCCTCCGGTATCAATACGCTCCGCCCTTGCATCTCTCGGCCGGGTTTCCGACGGAATACGTTCGCATATATGGCTTGCAGTTGCGGCTCTGCTGTTTGCGCTTGTAATTTTCGGTGTAAAGACGATTGTATCGTATACAGACAGCCATACCGGCCCGCTCGTACTCAGAAACACAGGCAAAACCGAACTTGAAACGCTTGATAAAGTAATGTCTTCGTTTGCAATGGATACAACTTCTGATTATGCTGACAATGGCGACATCCTTGACGGAAACGGGAATGCTTCGTCCGTATCCGAATCACTTTTCAAGAAGCCGGTGACGTTCCGGACGTATGAAGTAAAATCCGGCGACACGATCAGCGGAATAACTCGGAAATTCGGGCTTACAAATCTTTCGACAATTATCGCGGTGAACGATATAGATAACGTCCGTGCTCTGTATGCCGGACAGAAAATCCGTGTCCCGTCGATAGACGGACTAGTGTATCCTGTAAAATCTGGAAATACGCTCGCCGGTATTTCCGTAAAATACGACATACCGCTCGAGGATCTGCTTGATGTAAACGATTTGTCTTCGCAGACACTAAAAATAGGTCAGCAGCTGTTCATTCCCGGCGCAAAGATGGATTCGTCGAAACTGCATGAAGCTCTCGGAGACATGTTTAAACGGCCGATTTTCAGCTCTTATCATCTTACGTCTCCTTTCGGATGGCGTCCGGATCCTTTTACGGGCGTCCGCACGTTTCATACGGGAATCGATATGGCCTGTCCTGAAGGAACTCCAATCCATGCTGCCATGGGCGGTAAAGTCCTTACGGCCGGCTGGTCGAATGTGTTCGGCAACTATGTGATTGTCAATCATGAAAACGGATATCAGACGCTGTACGGACATATGTCTAAAATAATCGCGAAGAAAGGGCAGCGGATAGATCAGGGGACGCTTATCGGTCTTGTCGGTACAACCGGATATTCCACCGGTCCCCACCTGCATTTTACTGTCTACAGGCACGGCCGTCTGATTGATCCGGCCACGGTATTAAAATAAGTCGTTTTACAAAGTCATTGAATATAGTTTATAATAGAAAAAAGAAAAGGGAGGTACCCCTATGAAATCGGTAACAGTGTGCCGCGGCTGCGGCCGTACAATTGATAATGATTTTATTTACTGTCCGTGGTGCGGCTATTCACGAGTCGCGGCTGATGACAATGCATCTCTGGAAACTGTGTTCAATCAACTTGAACATCTTCAGGCCGATTCCCGTAATCAGCAGATAAGTGAAATGGAGAAACAGCTTGACGAGCTTGAACACGAACTTGATACGCTCGTTTTAAGTTCGGAGATGCATAAATGAACATGCAGCGCAGGAAGTACTGTTGCATTTTTCGTATAGTGTTTGCAATTCTCATTTTCTGCGCGTCTTTTCCTCTTGCTGCAGGAATTTCGTTCGGCAGTTCCGATTTGAATGATACCGATGAGGTTCTTTTTACAGTACGCCAAACCCTTCCGGGCACCGTATCCTACCGTTCTCTTTTTTACGTAAAAATTACAAACGGAACAGCCGCCTCTTCTCCTGAAATTCTTACCTGCTATCCTGAACAAATGGAACTGCTTTCGGGCGGTACCTTTCTGCAGATACGCAACAGATACGGTACAGCACGGTATGCGCTTGATTCGCACCAGCTTACATGGACAAGTCAGGCCGATACGATTCCTCTCAATTCAATGCGGTTGTCCTGCCGTACGGTCAGTCCTGACGGAAAGTGGAGCTGCTATATTCTGAAAACCGGATATGCGGAAGGAAAGCTTGTTTTTGAGGATTCCGCCACGGGAAAGACTGTTGTTCTTGATGAGCACGCGCCGTTCAGTTATGACACGGTGCCCGTAAAATGGTCTCCCGACAGCTCTATTTTCCTTTACAGCAGGAACGGTAAAATTTATTTCTGTGATCCGGCTGCGTCGCTCCAGAGGATTCAGATTGATGAAAAATACCGGGAAATCGGAACCGGGTCGATAAAATCAGTCTGCTGGGCAGGAGACAATCTGTTTTATATCGACGGCGATATGGTATACCGCATCGATGTAAAAGGATTATACACTGCGGGGCTGTATTCAGGTATTATCGGAAAAGGCAGCCCGTGCGGCCGGCTGCCGGAACATTTTGATTCGCGGCACGATATTTTCAGTGTGAACAGCAGCAACACATCGCTTTTCCTCATAAAGTCGGGCAGGATGTTTTCTTATTATTCACTGGGCAGCAACACCTGCAGCTATCTCGATATCATTTTTTCCCGTCCGTATACGAACAGTTCAGGTTCTCTGCTTGATGCAGTGATTTTATGGGACGGAACCGGATATCCGTATGTGTGGATGCGCCTTATGCCGTACGACGGCGGTAAAGCGCAGGCATGTGTGTATAAAATTTCCGATTCTTTCGTACCGGTACTTTCTGTTGAAAATTCGTGCAAGCCTGTCGTTTCGTCGGATGGGACACTGGCGGCGTTTTTTTCAGGCAGTACAGTGTATGTTTATAATATCGCGTCATGGAAACGTGTAGGCCAGCTTTCGGGCGAGGACATGGTTTCTGCCGTATGGGGCGGTAATACGGTGCTGTACGTTGGCGGCGACCAGTCTGTACAAAAATGGAACATTGCAGACGGAAAGAGCGAAGCACTTTTTCTTTCGTCGGCGTCGTCCGGCGTATGGGATAAAAAATCAGGCGGGATAGCTGTCAGTTCAAGCGGCGGCAGGGTATTCATTCTTGACCGTACGAAAAAAATATGGACAGAATCAGCGGTTTTACAAAATAGTGCAGCCTCGACACAGAACGGCAGGTATCGTGTTTTCTGCGGAACGACACCGAATGAGCTGTACGAAAATGCGCTGTATGTCCGCACGCTGTCCGGCAAAGCCGTAACAAAAGCTGTATATCCGGAGAGTGTCGTAAAGACACCGGACCGGAAAAAGGCTGCATTCGTGTTTGATGCGTACGACAGCAGCGACGGTCTGCCGGATATTCTTTCTGCGCTTAATACATACGGAGTCAAAGGAACGTTCTGCCTGAACGGAGAGTTCATCAGGCGGTATCCGCTTGAGACAAAACAGATTGCGTCAACAAAAAACAAATGCGCATCGCTCTTTTTTTCAACGGCGGATTTGACGAGCGGTGCTTTTATTGCAGATGAAAATTTCATACGGCGCGGACTTGCCCGCAACGAGGACGAATTTTATCAGTGTACGGGTGCGGAACTTTCGCTGCTCTGGCACGCGCCGTATTATCGTGTTACGGATGCAATACGTGCGGCGGGAAAAAAAGCGGGATACACCTATATTGATGCCCTGAACGGGGGCGAGTGCGAAATGACTCTTGAAGATGCTGCCGAACAGAATGCGGAGTATTTGTCCGCAGCCCGGATTATAGAGGACGATGCAGCCTCTCTCAGGAAAAAAGGCGGCGGCATTATACCGGTGACAGTCGGTTTTGCCCGCGGAAAACGTACTGATTATGTGTACCGCAATCTTGATCTGCTCATAAGCGCAGTCCTTGATGAAGGATTTGACATTGTAAGCGCCGATGAGCTTGCCGACTGATTTACTGCCGGCTTTTCCGTCCCGACATTATTAACTTTGCTGCAATATCCGAAGCTCGTATAAACCATGATGCCCTGCCTATTGTGCGGTCGGCGGTAAGCGGTATTGTCTGGAGTATGCGGCTGTCAAGCACATATTGTATAGTACCGTATTGTGTGCCGGATGTCGTTCCCCCGTCTATGTAGCGCGGAAAATCAACTATGACACGCACCCTGTCTGCGGCATCACGCGGTGTAACGCCGGTCATGAAAGGAACGGTGAGTGCGGTAAAAGAATACGCCGGAACAAGATATACCCACTGCGCTTTTGCTCCCGTCACTGGAATAAGGTAGGGATGTACTGCTTCACTTTTTTTGCAGTCCGCGAAACGGGCAAACGCCCATTCCATAAGTTCCGTTCCATCCTTTTCGCGGTATTTATTTCCTTCGAAAACATTGTGTCCGGGGCCGTTCATTGTCACTGAAAGAAAACGCGTATCGTTCCGGTTTACGGTGAGCGCCAGGTTGTAGCCGCTTTCGTCGATATAACCGGTCTTCAGCCCGTCGCATCCGGCAAGCTTTCCGAGCAGTACATTCGTATTCTGCTGGGTAATTCCCATCGTTATATGTTCAGGCAGTCCGTGCGAAAAATCCTGCGCAGTCGGTTTGCCGCGGTCTTCGGGCGCAAGATTGTGTTCCTGCGGATAGGTAAACGACAGCCGCGAGTGAAATTTTACCAGTGCATCAGGATATTTCGTTATATACACACGGGCAAGCGCCGCCATTTCGCGGGGTGTTGTAGCGTTTTTTTCGCTGTAGCCGGAGGCTTCCACGAAGTGTGTGTGTTTGAGTCCCAGTTTTTCCATTTCGCTGTTCATGCGCGCTATGAACTTTTCCATACTCCCGCACGTGTAGTCGGCAAGCGCATATGCTGCATCGTTACCTGAACAGACATCAAGTCCGGTAAGCAGTTCTTCGACGGTGACGATCTGGCCCTTGCCAAGAAACATGAGAGATGAATGGGGCATCATATTGCACGCCCAGCTGTCCGGCTTCAGCGGGACTATGTCGCTGTACGAAATATGTCCCGCTTCAATTTCCTGCAGCACGACATACATGACTGCAACCTTTGTCATTGAAGCAGGCGGGATTATCCTGTCCGCTTTTTTTTCGTAAAGCACGCTGCCGCTTGCAACATCGATGACAATTGCGGAACCGGCTTCAACGTTGAGCTTTGCCGGAACGACGGGATAGGGAAGGGGTTTCAGTATGTCGCTGCGGCCCGGATACGCTTTGTCGAGTGCTGCAGCAAGTTCCTGCTGCTGTGTTTCCGTAAGGGGCGCAGGGGTTTTGTGCTGCTTAAACCGTATGAGCCTGATTCCCGTCGTAACTGAGTATATGCAGAGGACGAAGAGCAGGCCTGCAGCTGCTGTCTTTATGATATTCGATGTGTGTTTATTCAAATTTGTGAACTCCTGCTGCGCAGCAGCATGTCTGCAAGGACAAGCTGTGTCATTGCTTCGATTACCGGAACAATACGCGGACAAAGGCACACGTCGTGCCTTCCTTCAATTGCCATATCACTGTCTTCAAATGTATTTCCGTTTATACTGACTGTCTGTTGTTTCTGAAATATACTCGGTACCGGTTTTACTGCGGCCCGGAAAACAATGTCGTTTCCGTTTGAAATGCCGCCCAGTATGCCTCCTGCGTTATTCGTCAAAAATACAGGTTTTCCGTTTTCCGTCCTCATGGCATCGTTGTTGTCTTTTCCGGTTGAACCGGCAGCCTCAAACCCCGAACCGAATTCAATTCCCTTTACTGCACCAATCGACACGACTGCTTTTGCAAGTTCCGCATCAAGTTTATCGAATACAGGTTCCCCGAGGCCGGCAGGAACGCCTGAAACAGTACATTCGACAATGCCGCCTGCGCTGTTTCCCTGTGCCCTCAGCTCCTGTATGCGTTTATCCATTTCAGCCGCAGCTTCTGCATCGCAGGCGCGGAGTGCGTTGCATTCGATGACATCCATTTCTCTTTTGCTGCATGAAATTCCTGCAGCCGCAATCGTATACGCTGTGACCTTTATTCCTGCCGTTTTAAGAACCATACCGGCAACAGCTCCTGCGGCAACACGGGCAGCAGTTTCCCGTCCCGACGAACGTCCGCCGCCGCGGTAATCACGTATACCGTATTTTTCAAAATAGGTATAATCGGCATGTCCCGGCCTGAATGTATGTTCAATATTTGCATAATCCTTTGAGTGCTGCGATGTGTTGCGTATGATAAGCGCAATGGGTGTGCCTTCAGAGATTCCGTCCATGATGCCGGAAAGAATTTCAACAGAATCAGCTTCACTTCTTGCGGTAACAGCTGCGTTGAACTTGTCCCCTGTTTTAGCACCGGGTTTACGCCTGTCGAGCGCAGTCTGGATTTCGTCGCGGTTAATGGCGATTCCGGCCGGACATCCGTCGATGACCGTTCCCAGCGCGGCTCCGTGACTTTCGCCGAATGTTACTACCCGAAAAAGTGTTCCAAATACATTGCCTGCCAAAATATGCTCCTGTTCAAATAGTCCTGAAACCATATCACAAAATACACGGATATGGAATAATTACAATTCCTACATTGTCTTGCTGATAAGTTCCAGCCGCGAGTGTATATCAAGTTTCTTGAATATTTTCTTATTGTGCACGGCGACGGTGGAAGGAGATATATCAAGCTTTGCCGCAATATCCTTGTCGGACATTCCCTGTGAAATGAAGAGCGCAATCTGTATTTCTCTGTCCGAAAGATTTGCTGCTGTAAACAATGCCATTTGAGAAGATGTGGGAATCGGCATATTATTCTGGACTGCGGGAACCTTTTTTACAGTATCCCCGGACATTGTGTATACATGCGGCTGCTGATTTCTTTTTGCCTGATGCGCCGTTTCCTGCGGCGTAAACTCCATTCCCTGACGCACAGCATTGGAAATATCGGAAAGAACAAGCGACTTAACCGTACGCCTGTTTTCCATAAATGAATTCACTTTTGCAAGCAGCTCTTCCGGCAGAAAAGGCTTTTCAACAATTTCCACAGCACCGCTTCGATATAATGAAAGCCTTCTCTGTGCTTCGGAAAAGCTTGTCATGAAGAAAAAAGGTATGGATGATAATCTGCTGTCTTTTCTGCAGAATTTCAGCAGTTCCTCCCCGCTCAAAACAGGAAGCGTATCAGAAGTGATAATGAGGTCGGGCGTAAAGTTCTGGAGCAGCGTGAATGCTTCCTGTCCGTTTACGGAATTGACTGTTTTGTAAAACTGCCCGAACATATCAGTAAGGTTTGCCTGCAAATCAGAATTGTTCTCAATAATGAGTATCGTTTCCGCATACAGTGCATGCTGCCGGCGTGCCGGAAGTCTGCCTGTTTCTTCACCCTGATGTTCCGTTTTTGCCGGTTCCTCTTTTACCGTTTCAAATTCAAGAGAAGGCGAAGATGTCTGTTTTAGAGCGAACTGCGCAATGAATGTATTGCCGACAGGATCGGGAAGAATTGACATGGAACCTTTGTAAATGGCAACTATTCTTTTGACGATATGAAGCTGTATTCCCCAGCCTGCGATAATTTTATTAAAATGATTTTTATCGTCTGTCTTTCCCTGTGTGATGATATAGTTCAAATCGAGAATATCGCGGGCATCGTATTCGCTTAACGGTGTTGACGTTATGTGTACTGAATACGTAAGTACGGAATTTTTATAGTCAAGGTAGATGAGAATCGGAGTTCCTGCAAGCGCATATTGCCTTACAGGTTCGAGCATATATTGAAAAAAGACTTCAAGCAGCATTTTGTCGGCGAAAACAACCGTAGAAGCCGGCATTCCCCGTTTTATTTCCGGCAGATTGCCTTTAGCTTTTATGTCTTTCAGCTGCTCTTCGATCGCATTCATTAAGAACGAAAGAAGGACGACAGGTTCTCTGTTCGCGTCGGAATCTGCAATTCCAGACTCATAATGGGAAAGGGAGAACAGGGCGTTAAGAAGCCCCATCATTGTCCTGCTGCTTTTTTTGGCAATGCTCCTTGTCTGATCTGTCGCGCCTGAAAGGGGTGACTCTATGGAATTAACCAACAGAGTCATAGGGTTCATAAGGGAAAATATAACGCGGGAATATACGAAACTTCTGCTGTTAGCGGTCTGCGTTTGTTCTTCCGCCGCCGCAGTTGCAATTTCAAGCAGCGCGATTTTTCCTCTGAGTCTTACAATAATATTTTTTGCAGTGGGAATAGTTATAATAAATATTGAAATGCAGACAGGCCAGTCCATGTCGTTGTCAAATATACGGAAAACAGGAGTATCGAATTTTGCGCGCAGTACATGGAATATCTGACGGGTAATGATGATGAATACCGCAGAAGACCATAACCAGTACATCTGCTTATCGTTTTTTTCCTGAAAGAATGATGTTTTTATGCAGATATAAAAAAACAGCAGCATTATGAAAATAATTGCTATTGTAAGCGGTGCCTGTATATAGTTCTGGTTGAATACAATAAACTGGAGTGTAATTATAATCATACAGATGAAAAATACGATATTGATTACTTTCTCCGGATTTTTCACGGGAAGAATGCGTTTATTGTCGGAAAGAAGGGCTCCTGTTGCGCAGAACAGCGCCGCGAGCGAAAAGAGGAAAACCATATTTTCAGCTTTTCCGCTTGCAACAAGCCACGGCCAGAAATATGCAGCTCCAAAACCCTGTACACACAGAAAATGACCGATAAGGGACAGCGTGACCCCGCTGATGTACAAATAGAAACTGTCTTTAAAGAATATGCCGCCGGAAAAAAGGACAAAAGTAATGCAGAGACATATGCCGGTAAAGATGCTGGTCCAGAATGTCACGGCCGTTATCTCTTTAAAGTGTTCCGGCACCGACATAAGGGAAAGTGAAATTGCCGCATATTTTACAGGTTCCATGCGTATGCGGATTTTTCCGGGTGTTACTCCTGACTCAGGCGTGGGAATTACAACTGCCTGATTCCATGTCGGAATAGTCCGTATTTTTCCGGGATCTTTATCGATTATGCTGTATGAAGACCCTGTTTTTCCAACGAATGACCATGAACTGTCAGCCTGTTCCTGATAGACATCTGCTTTCATAAAAGTTTCGGAATTGAATTGTACGACAGCCGGAAGCGGGACAGTTTTCGGGAGAGCTGTTTCCAGCCAGATAACATCTCCTTCTCCGGCGTTAATATTTTCCTCAAATAAAAAAGAAGTGCTTGACAACTGCTCTACTTTTAATCTCCCTGCCTTATCGCGCAGTACCCGGGGATGAAGTTTGTATTCTTTCGCAAAGAGTGTCGTTGATATGAGAATTATTGAAGTCGTCAGTAATAAGCGCCGGTACATAGTTTTAATTATAGCGTGGTTTGTTATTTAAAAAAAGACACTTTTGTTGTACATTGTCTGGCATTTACGATACCGGAATGATACATGATGACGCCTTAAATAAAAGGCGTGCTGCTTGGACTCCGCCATTGATAAAGATGTATAAAAATGCAATAATAAGACAGATTATACATGAAATATGCGAGGTGAAGCTATGACAAAACTCCGTGGTGCATTTACCGCTCTGATTACTCCTATGAATAAAGACAGTTCCGTTGATTATGACGGATTCCGTACACTTTTGAAATTTCAGCTCGAGCAGGGAATAAACGGGATTGTTCCTCTTGGAACAAGCGGAGAGACACCGACACTTGATGAAGATGAAGAGCAGAAACTTATCGATATCATTATGCCGGAAGTACGGGCATTTGAGAAAACCCATAACGTGAAAATTCCTGTCATACTCGGGGCAGGCAGCAATAATACACGCGATGCTGTCCGGTATACCGAACGTGCAAAAAAGGCAGGTGCCGATGCGGCTCTTGTTGTAACGCCATATTATAATAAACCTTCCGAAGAAGGAATTTACCGCCATTTTGAGGCAGTCTCAAAAGTCGGTATTCCGATTCTCGTTTATAATATTCAAGGCCGTACCGGAAAGAATATTGATACTGCAACACTCTCACGCATTGCAGAACTTCCGGACATCGCAGGTGTCAAAGAGGCCAGCGGCAGCATCAACCAGATGATGGACGTTATTGCGGCAATAAAATCAAAGCACCCCGATTTTGCAGTGCTGAGCGGCGACGATGGTTTGACCCTTCCTCTTATCGCTTCCGGCGGTGACGGGATTGTATCGGTTGTGTCGAATCTGTGTCCCTCACTTGTTACGGAAATGACACAGGCTGCCCTGAATAGCGATATGGAGACGGCCCGGTCCATTCATTACCGCCTGCTGCCGTTTTTCAAAGCTGCATTCGTGGACGGAAACCCCACATCGATAAAATATGCGATGAATTACAAGGGGCTTCCGGCTGGAAGCGTACGGCTGCCGCTTGTTGAGGTTCATGCCGAAGCAAAGAAAGTGATTGAAGCTGCGCTCAAAGAGTGCGGTTTGTGATAGGAGATAACATATATGTCCGGTAAGATACAAGTTGGAGTTTTAGGTGCGACGGGAATGGTTGGACAGCGGTATATTGCGCTGCTCGAAAATCATCCGTGGTTTGAAGTGACGTATGTTGCGGCCAGTCCCCGTTCTGCAGGCAAACCGTACAGGGAAGCAGTAGAGGACCGCTGGCTTATAGGAGAAAATATTCCTGCAGGAGTTGCCGGTCTTGTTGTGCAGGATGCAAACGATCCGAAGCTTGCTCTTGGAAAATGCAAGTTTGTGTTCAGCGCACTTGAGATGGATAAAGATGCAATTAAGGCGCTTGAAGCTGCATACGCGGCGGAAGGCATTCCCGTCGTGTCGAATGCGAGCGCAAACCGCTGGACAGAAGACGTGCCGATGCTCGTACCGGAGATAAACTATAACCATCTCGACGTAATCAAAGCCCAGCAGGAACATCACGGCTGGAAAAAGGGTTTTATTGCCGTAAAGCCGAACTGCTCGCTTCAGACATACATGATGCCTGTTTACGCGCTCCAGAAGGCGGGCTATCCTGTAAAGCGCATGATTGTGACAACACTGCAGGCGACAAGCGGAGCAGGCTATCCCGGCGTTCCGTCGTTTGACATGATTGACAATATCGTTCCGTTTATCAGCGGAGAAGAAGAAAAGACTGAAAAAGAATGCCTGAAGATTCTTGGTTCCGTACAGAACGGAAAAATTGTAAATGCAGCCGGTCCCGTCGTCTCTTCGACATGTACCCGGGTACCGGTCATAGACGGGCATACTGCATGCATAAGCCTTGAATTTGATTTACCTCAGGATAAGAAACCTTCCCTTGAAGAAATTGAACGGGTATGGACGAATTTCAGTTCAGTACCGCAGGAACTGCACCTGCCGTCGGCTCCCGAACATCCGATTGTCGTACGGCATGAACAGAATCGTCCTCAGCCACGGCGCGACCGCGATACGGAAAAGGGAATGGCATGTGTCATCGGACGGCTGCGCCCGTGCAACGTATTCGACATAAAATTTGTCGCACTCAGCCATAACACAAAACGCGGAGCTGCCCGCGGAGGAATTCTGAATGCGGAACTGCTCAAGGCAAAGGGATTTTTTGACACGCTGTAAAAAAGCTGTGATTTCCGCCTCTGAATAGAACATTCTGAGTCTTGTGGTGAAACGTCATGAAGCTTATAACGAAACATCACAAGCCGTGTGGTAAAATGCCATAAGTCTTGTGGTGAAACGTCATGAAGCTTATAACGAAACATCACAAGCCGTGTGATAAAACACCATAAGGCCTGTGGTGAAACGTCATGAAGCTCATAACAAAACACCACAGGCCGTGTGGTAAAATAGCCTTATGGTGTTATATGCTTGTACTATCAGCGGTGCGTGTCGAAATATGCGGCATTCCACCGCAGTTCATTTCTGAAGGCAGGAACCGTCGTTCCGTTGTCTATAACCGTACATTCGATGCCGGTCATTTCGCACCAGTCGCGTACCATTTGGGTTGTAACGATGTTGCTGAATGCCGTATGGTGTCCGCCGCCTGCAAGTATCCATGCTTCTGCCGAAGTTTCAAGATCCGGTTCCGGCTTCCAGAGCATACGTGCAACAGGCAGTTTCGGAAAATCTTCCGGCGGGGTAATAACGTTGATTTCGTTGACGACGCAGCGGAAACGGTTCCCCATGTCGACGACGGCGGTTACGAGTGCTTTGCCGGTGCTCGCGTTGAATACAAGTCGGGCCGGATCTTCCCTGTCTCCGATGCCGAGCTGATGAACTTCGACGCGCGGTTTTGAAACTGCTACCTGCGGATCGACTTCAAGCATGTGCGAGCCGAGATTCAGGCCGTTGCCGCTTTCAAGGTTGTATGTGTAGTCTTCCATGAATGCATTGCCCTTGCCGTTTCCGACAAGACCTGCGGTCATGACTTTGAACGTGCGTACCATGGCCGAAGTCTTCCAGTCGCCTTCTGCACCGAATCCGTAACCGTCCGCAAGCAGACGCTGAATGGCAAGTCCCGGCAGCTGTTTCATTCCCCACAAATCCTGGAAATTCGTGGTAAGCGCGTTTGCGTTTGTATCTTTGAGAAAAGCGCGGAGCGCGAGTTCTATTTTTGCCTGTTCTTTGATATGCTCCTTCGTATAAGCTTTATCCTTTCCCCATACAATTTCGTATTCTTTGTCGTATTCGCCGACAAGAGCTTCCGCGTCGCTGTCCTTTACTTCCTTTATGTATGCAACGAGGTCACCAATCCCATAATACGGAACGGACCAGCCGAATTTGAGCATCGCTTCCACTTTGTCGCCGTCTGTAACGGCAACTTCGCGCATGTTGTCTCCGAATCGTACAATTTTAAGATTTTTGCCGTCTGCCACCGCACACGCGCACCGCATCCATGATCCGATTCTTGTCAGTGTGTGCTCATCCTTCCAGTGGCCGACAATCACTTTGCGCGGAAGGTTCATGCGCGACGTGATAAAACCGAATTCTCTGTCGCCGTGTGCGCTCTGGTTCAGGTTCATGAAATCCATATCCATGGTTTCATACGGGATTTTCACGTTGTACTGTGTGTTCAGCTGGAGCAGGGGCTTTTTGTTGATGGAAAGTCCCCCTATCCACATTTTTGCAGGGCTGAACGTATGCATCCAGCAGATAATACCTGCACAGCTGTCGTCTGCATTTGCCTGCTCGAGCGTTGCCCTTATTGATTCCGGGGTCAGCAGCGTAGGTTTACAGATAACGCTGCAGGGAATTTCCTTTGCGGCATTGATGGATTCAACGATCTCCTTTGAGTCTTTTGCCACCTGTCTGAGCGTTTCATCTCCGTACAGATCCTGGCTTCCTGTCAAAAACCAGAAATTAAATGATTTAAGATTAATCATGTGTATCTCCTAAAATTTTCACTTAGAATTGATATTTATCAATTATTATCGCTCTTTGTGGTAAAAATGCAAGTGCTTTTTATTCGTGCAGAAGGTTTAATATTCCGCGCCTGCATCGGGGCTGGTGATTCATGCGGATGAGAATATTGATTTTTTGATTAACGCTTCAGGAGGAGGGAAATTTTCTGCTGCTTTGAATCCTGACATTTTCTGCCATTTATTGTATACTGTTCACAATATGGCCTACGTAAAAAATCTTTTCGACAACAATTTCATCCAATATGCGAGTTACGTTATCCGTGACCGTGCAATACCTGAACTGATTGACGGACTAAAACCTGTTCAGAGGCGCATTCTTCATACACTGATTGAAGTCGACGACGGGAAATTTCATAAGGTAGCAAATGTGGTCGGACAATGCATGAAGTATCATCCGCACGGAGATGCTTCCATTTATTCCGCACTTGTCGTACTTGCGAACAAGGAACTTTTTATAGACAAACAGGGAAACTTCGGCAATATGTATACCGGCGACGGCGCTTCCGCCCCCCGTTACATAGAGTGCCGCATCCGCCCTATTACAAAGGATATTCTGTACAATCCGAAAATTACACAGTATGTGCCGAGCTACGACGGCCGCAGCCAGGAGCCTGCTGTGTTCCGTGCGAAACTCCCGCTTGTCCTTATACTTGGGGCGGAAGGCATTGCTGTCGGTATGAGCACGAAGATACTGCCGCACAATATCCGCGAAGTAATCGAAGCGGAGAAAGCATGCCTCCGCGGCGAAAAATTCAAGCTTTATCCTGATTTTCAGACGGGCGGCCTGCTCGACGTGTCGGATTATCAGGACGGGCTCGGTAAAATTGTTACCCGGGCAAAAATGGATCTAAGCGACGAAAAGCGAATCACAATTACCGCACTGCCGTTCGGTTCGACAACGGAATCTCTTATGGATTCCGTTGAAAAAGCTGCCAAAAACGACAAGGTGAAAATTGCATCCATTAATGATTATACGTCTGATACGGTAAATATTGAAATAAAACTGGCGCGCGGTGTTTACTCGAAAGATGTCGTCGACTCGCTCTATGCATATACCGAATGCGAACAGACAATTTACTGCAACCTGCTCGTTATCCGCGACAACATGCCGGTACAGATGACAGTCACCGACGTTATTAAATTTCATGCAAAACAGCTTGTTGTCGTTCTCCGGGACGAGCTTACAGTGGAACGTGCAGAGCTTATGGAAAAGCTGCATCTGCGCACGCTGGAACGCATCTTCATTGAAGAACGCATTTACAAAAAGATTGAACAGATGAAAACGCAGGAAGATGTCGTCGATGCAGTTAAGAAAGGGTTCATTCCGTTCCAGAAAGAACTTATCCGCGCAGTCACCGACGAAGACGTTGACCATCTGCTCAAGATTCCGATCCGCCGCATATCTCTGTACGATATTAATAAGAACCACGAAGAAGTAGATGCGATTAACAAGCGCGTGAAGGAAATCGACAAACTGCTGAAGCACCTTACGGAGTATGCGATCAGCTGGCTCGACGGTATTGAAAAAAGACTTGATCCTGAGAAAACGAAGCGCCTTACGGTGATTACGAATATTGAAAAGGTTGATGTGAAGGATGTCGTAAAACGCGATACACCGCTCAGATACGATGCTGCATCAGGGTATCTTGGTACAGGCGTTCCGGGCGGAAACGAAATGCTTAAAATTACGCCGTTCGACCGTGTCATGTTCGTACGGAGGAGCGGCATATTCAGCGTTACGGAAGCCCCTGATAAAGCATTTGTCGGCCCGGGGATGTACTGGTGCGGGCTTGCAGACAAGGAAAGCCTTTCAAAAGTCCTGTTCACCGTTATTTACCGCGATCCGGAGACGCAGTACGTATTTATAAAGAGAACGAAAGTAGAGGGATATATCATGAACCGTGATTATTTCTTTGCACCGGAAGGAAAGGAAGTCCTTCACATAGATATCCGCAGAAACTTTACGTTCACGCTGCATTACGTCAAGAAATCACGTATCAAGAAACTGGAAGAGACGTTTAAGGCGCAGAATTATCCGGAGAAAGGCTTTAAAGCCCAGGGCGTTCGTGTGAACAACAAGGAAGTCGAGTCAATAGATATTGAACCTCCGAAGGATACGGCACAGGAGTAGGCTTTTTATGGATGTGCTTATACAGCCTGTTTCCGATTCTTGTATTGTGAAGGGATCCCGTTTTCTTGCAGAACTGCTGGTTTGTCCGTCTCAGGCGGAAGCCCGCAGCCTTATAAAATCGCAGAAAGGCAGGTATCAGGATGCGAGTCACGTTGTGCACGCATTCGTTGTCGGACTCGGTGCGGAAATAACGGGTATGAGCGACGATGGTGAACCGTCGGGAACTGCAGGGAGGTCGGTTCTTGACGTGCTCCGGGGCAGGAACTGTACAAACACGCTTCTGACAGTTACACGGTGGTTCGGCGGTACGCTGCTTGGCTCCGGCGGGCTTGTGAAGGCATACGGAAATGCAGCAAAATCAGTCATTGCCGCGGCCGATGAGCGGAGTGCATTTGAGGAACTTGTTGAGAGAATACCGTTTTCGTTTAATACGGAATACGTACTTTATGAAAAAATCAGACATATGATGACGGCCTACCACCTGTGCGGCGTGACTGAAACATTTGCTGCAGGCATTGCGGTGAGCGGCAGTATTCGTGCCGATGAGTTCAGGCAGTTTGCTGCTCAGCTTAGAGATATGAGCAGCGGCAGAATAGTAATTTAAAAATTAAATGAGGCGTCTTATGGCAATAGAAAAAGTCCGTGAATATTTTAAACAGTTCGGGATGGATGGCCGTATTCTTGAGTTTTCCGTATCAAGTGCGACTGTAGATCTCGCGGCGCAGGCGCTGCATACAGAAGGCTGCCGCATCGCTAAAACATTGTCGTTTAACGTAGACGGGCGTACAATACTGATTGTGACGGCCGGCGATATGAAGATTGACAACCATAAATTTAAGAAAGAGTTTGCAAAGAAAGCGGAAATGCTTTCTTCCGATGGCGTTGCAGCCCGTACAGGTCATGCAGTCGGAGGTGTTTGTCCGTTCGGCATCCCTGCCGGTGTTGAAGTATATCTTGATGTATCTCTCAGGCGGTTTACGACCGTTTATCCCGCCTGCGGCAGCAGCAACAGTGCGATAGAACTTTCCATCCCGGAACTGGAAAAATATTCTAATTCCGGAAAATGGGTCGACGTCTGTAAATCAAAAGTCTGCTGACTGCACCGTGGCGGCTAAATCGGTACTCCTTTCGGTGTGGGGTTATTTGTATGTTTTCAAATCCGGCATTTTGTCGAGCGTGATGACGTAGCTGCTGTTGTATACGTCTTTTTTGTGCTGATTGTCGTTATAATATTCGCCGGTCCAGAAGCTGTCTTTTGAGTCAGCTCCTTCCCTGCCGTTTGCATCATTCCAGACCATAAACCATGACCACCATGCTCCGTCGTCTTTCATTTGTCCGGGCGAGGGTATGACGCCGCATTCCGACAGTGCAACTATTTTTGGATTTTTTTCCGGGTCACGGCACATTTTGCTGAATTTATAATAATCGGCAAACTGACTTCCGTAGAATTTCGGGGACGTATATATGTCATCGCCGATAATATCCACGCAGTCGTCGCCGGGGTACCACGTTTTGTCCTGCGCATTCCAGACCCAGAGAAGGTTGTGCAGTTTTTTTATCTGCGTGAAGTACGTGAACATGAGCCGGTACAGCGCGATATATGCTTTGCTGCCGCTTGCACCCCACCAGAACCAGCTGCCGCCTGCTTCATGGAGCGGGCGCCAGAGTACGGGGATGTCTTTATCCTGAAGAATCGAAAGTTGTCCTGCCATAAAGTCCATATCGCGCATCATGGCATCGTATGCCGCGTGGTTTTCGTATCCGTTTTCCGCGCTTTTCCATTTTTCTGCATCAACGTCGTAGGGAATGCGGAAATTTGTGTCTTTCGTATAAAATCCGCCTGTCTCTTTGTTTCTGCCTGTCGGATCACGCCAGTGATACATGAGCTGGATGATTCCGCCTTTATTCCACCATGCAGCCGCTTCGTCAATCTGCTTAAGCCCGCTGCCGCTTTTTGCCTGCGCGTTCATGAGATCGTATCCCATAAGCGCAGGATATTTTCCCGTGTCCCTGTATACGCGTTCCGCCATATCTGTACCGTCGTTCCATGTAAGGTCCATCTGGCCTGCTATGATATGTCTGCCGTAATTGTCGGCTAGAAATTTCATAAGGCGTTGTGCGCAGGGCCGCGCTTTTGTATCACAGGGCAGGGGGGATACAACTGGTGCCGGCAGCCCGAGGTCAAGGGAGAATGCTGTGTTACACATAAGTATTCCTGTAATTAATAATGTATGGATGATTTTTTTCATAGAAGTACCTCCGTTTTATATTTGCAGTTTATTTGTGCAGCGGGTCACATTGCTCTCAGTAAGATGTAAGATCGGGAAGCCCGTCGAGCGTGATGACGGAACTGCTGCCGTATACTTCCGCCTTGTGCGAAGCCGTATTGTAATAGTCTCCCGACCAGAAATTTGATGGCGAAGTATCTGTCGTTACGGAATTTGAACCGGAATCATAGTCGCCGTCGTTCCAGACCATAAAGTAAGACCACCATGCATTATCTGATACGATGTTTGCAGGAGAAGGTATATTCCCTGTTTCGGTAAGTGCAACAAGTTTTCCACCTGATGTGCCGGCATAGCCCTGAAACGTCGTGAAAGCGGAAATACTGCTTGAATAGTCCTGAGCATCACCGTAAATATCGTCTCCGATGATATCGACATAGTCGTCACCGGGATACCAGTCTGCATTTTGTGCATTCCATACCCAGATGAGATTGTGCAGAGACTTTGTCTGTGTAAAATAGGTGTACATGAATTTCCACAGCGCAATGTATGATTCTGCATGCTGGATGTCGGTCTCTCCGCCATTCCCCCACCAGAACCATGCTGTACCACCCGTGTATTTTCCGATGTTGCCGCTTGCTTCATGGAGCGGACGCCAGAGTACGGGAACTCCGGCGGTCTGCAGTTCCGCAAGTTCCGCTGCGATAGTATCGAGATCGGAGACCATTTCAGTGTAATCTGAGGAAGTTGTTTCCCATGAATCAGTTGTTGTATCGTACGGTATTTTGTATGTGGTATATTGACTGGAGTTACCCGACTGCGTATAGAAATAACCGGTCGTTCCGCTTGCTGCCGCAGGATCCCTCCAGTGCCACATGAATGCGACAATACCGTGTATGCCTGATGCGATAGTCGTTCCGCTGTAATTTTTTCCGTTCCAGAAATTGACTGCACGTTCAGTCTGTTCATTTTCAGCGGTGTACCCCATGCTTGTATAATTCATAAAATCAAATCCCATGAGCGCAGGGTATTTTTCTGTGTCGGTATATACCCGGCCGAGCATATTGCAGTCGTTATTCCATGCGTTTTCCATCTGCCCTGAAATTATTCTGCTGCCGTATATGTCTGTAAGATACTGAAAGAGATGCTGTGCGTTTGCTGTCGCACTGGAATCTGACAACGATGCTGCCGGCGATGTTTTTGGAACAGTAATTGTACATGCTGCACTGCACGTTCCACTCACTGCAGTGATTACAACAGATTTGCTGGTCATGGCCGCATTTATTGCAGTCACGGCAGCTGTAGTTCCACTTCCGCTGACTGTGACATACGCAGTATTGTCGCTTTTCCAGGATACGCCCTCTGTACTGTTTGAAGGCGTAAGCGTTGCAGTGAGCGTCAGTGAAGCACCCTTATTTAAAGTGTACGCAGACTGGTTCAGTTTTACTGCTGTTGTTGCAACTGTTGCTGTTCCCGTCGAATCTGCATTATCAACATTTGTTTTGCATGCTGCCAGAATTACTGCGGCAAGCAGTATGCTGGATGCAGTGACTATACGTACACATTTGTTCATTGGTTTTTATGTCTCCTTAATGTATATAAGTTTTCCCTGAAAATCCCCCCACATTTGCGGCAGCGTATAACCTGCGTTCATGAGCGTGCTGCCCGTGAAAGAGTCAGGCATTTCTCGTTTGTCAGCTGCGTCGTCGGGGTATGATACTTTGTACTTTTTATCCGGATCGAGCCCTTTGAAATATAGTTTCCGGCTGTGGTAATTAGGATGATTGAACACCTGCACGAATGTAACGATAGCTTCCTTTTTGTCCCTGCTTACCGATTCCCAGCAGTCGTATTCGTTGTTTTGTGAGTATGATGCGACACGGTAATAATCTCCCGTACGCACAAGGCTGTTGAATTTTTTGTAGAGTGCGACTTGTCCCGGAATGAGCGCGCGGTCTTCTGCCGGTATTTTGGTAATATCCAGTTCATAACCGAACGTTCCGGACAGCGCAACGTATCCGCGCGTTTTAAAAGGCGTTACGCGGCCGCAGGCATGGTTTGGGCACGTACTGACGTGTGCGCCCATCGTCGAAAGCGGGTAGACGAGTGCCGTTCCTTCCTGAATGGAAAGTCGTTCGATTGCATCGGTGTCATCGGAGCACCATATCTGCGGACTGTAATAGAGCATGCCGGGGTCAAACCTGGCACCGCCGCCTGAGCAGTTTTCAAGAAGAATGTGCGGAAATTCGGTGATAAGGCGTTCCTGCATGCTGTATACGGCAAGTACGTACCGGTGGAAAAGCTCGCCCTGTCTGTCTGACGGCAGTGCTGCGCTTCCTATGTCGGCAAGCTGTCTGTTCATATCCCACTTTACGTATTCAATGTTTGCGCTGTGAAGAATTTCTGCAACCGAATTATATGCGTAGTCAACCACTTCCGGGCGTGACAGATCGAGTACGTACTGGCTGCGGCTGAGTCCCGCTGTTCTGCAGGGAATGGCAATCGCCCAGTCAGGGTGGGCGCGGTATAAGTCGCTGTCGGGGGATATCATTTCCGGTTCAAACCACATGCCGAATTTCAATCCGAGTTTATTCACTTCACTGACGAGACGGTTGAGACCACCCTTAAGTTTTTCTTCGTTTACTTTCCAGTCGCCGAGCGAGCAGTTGTCGCTGTTTCGTTTTCCGAACCAGCCGTCGTCCATAACGAGCATTTCAATTCCGTCTCCGGCCGCTTCCTTTGCAATCGAAATAAGTTTTTCCGTGTCAAAATTGAAATACGTTGCTTCCCAGTTGTTGAGGAGAACCGGACGCATTTTATCTCTGTATTCACCCCGGATAAGGTGTTCCCTGTATATGTCGTGGTAGATGTGCGACATGCCGTTCAAGCCTTCCGGAGAATAGGCGAGAACGACCTGCGGACAGGTAAACGTTCGGCCTTCTTCTAGCTTCCAGCAGAACTCTTCAGGATTAATTCCCATCAGCAGCCTGACGCTGTTGAACTGATCGACCTGCGCGTCTGCAATGAAATTTCCGGAATATACAAAGCTGAAACCGTATACTTCGCCTGAATCTTCGTCGGCGTTGTGAGTACATACGGCCATAAACGGATGTTCCTGGTGGCTGTCTTCTCCGCGGATTGAACATACTCCCTGCTTTCCCGGAGTGAGCGGCCTTCTGTTGATATGGCGTTCGCGCGCCCATGAACCGTGCAGCGTCAATAAATCAAAATTCCGGTTATCCATGTCGAATGAGGCGGAAAGTGCCTTTGTAAGGTACAGCGGCTCCTTTCCCTTATTGCTTATTCTCACGGCACGGGCAATTGCATCGATTTTTTCATATACAGTGTAGAGGAGTGTGACCTCAAGTCCCGTAACGTCGTCGCGGCAGAGAAGTTCGAGTGTCGAACAGTCGCGCGTAGTACCTGTAACAGAGGGAAGGCCTTCAAGTTCTGCCGCCCCCTCTGTAATTTTGTGAGAGACATACTGAAGGCATACTGCATTATGCCCTCCAACGGTACGTACATTCAGGGCGCTTTCCCTGAAATCCCCTATGCCGCCGCACGGATATTCGCACGGGAATGTATCGTAAAAAGATATCCTTTCCCGCTCATTTTTTGACGGAACAAAAGGGGGTTCGTTAGTGCGCAGCAGATAGGCAGCGTTGCTTTCCGGGATTTTTTTCCCGTAATATGCATGTCCGGCGAATCCATCCGCAATCGCAATAATATATGACGAATTCGGAGTTTCAAGCGAAAAAACATCATGTGCCTTATTAAACGAAATACTCATATAACCTCCGGCAAAAGCCGCTGTCAGTATATACAGAAAAAGTCGGTTCGGTACAGCGGATGCCGTTTACCTCTGCTACATGAGTCCCTCGTCGCCGTCGAGACCGACTAGTTCACTGTAATCTTTCGTATACTTGATTATTTCGTCGACAGTCGTGAATGCAAGTGCAACGACAGTGTCTGCCGCGCCGTAAAATATGGCGATGCGCCCTGTTTCCGCGTCGGAGAGCGTTGCTACGGGGAACGCTACATTTGGAACAAACCCTGTTGTCTCATACAACTCTTCCGGTGTAAGGCCATATCTTCCGCACCGGTACAGGACTTTCGACGGGCAGTCCCTGTCGAGAATTGCGGAACTGAACGAATAGACGAATCCGGAGCATGTTGTGGCAACTCCGTGATAGAAAATGAGCCAGCCTTCGTCAGTTTCGATCGGTGCAGGGCCGCATCCTATTTTAATTCCCTGCCACCAGCCGCTTCCACCTTTCTGCATGACAACTCTGTGTTCACCCCAGTATTTGAGGTCAGGGCTCTGGCTCAGCATGATGTCGCCGAACGGCGTATGTCCCGAGTCGCTCGGACGGGAAAGCAGGATGTATTTATTGTTTACTTTGCGGGGAAAGAGAACGCCATTCCTGTTGAACGGTAGAAACGGGTTTTCAAGGCGTATAAAGTCTTTAAAATCCTTTGTGCTGGCAAGTCCTATCGCAGCACCGTCAAAATCTCCGCACCAGATGATGTAATACGTATCGTCAATTTTTACGCAGCGCGGGTCATATGCGTAGTAGGGATCCCGCGGATAACCGTTTTCATCATGCATATGAATCATATCATGTTCAAATTCCCAGTGAACTGCATCTTTACTGTGCCCCAGGTACAGAAAGGGACGTCCGGTCGTCGTTTCCGCGCGAAAAACACCAAGGAAAGCACCCTGCCACGGGACGACAGCGCTGTTGAATATACGTCCGATGCCTTCTGCAGGATTGCGCGGAATGACAGGGTTTTGATCATAACGCCATATAGGCAGCTTCCATCCGTCCGGTTTATCCTGCCATGGAATATTTGGTAGATTGTCACCAAGAATTTTGCTCATTATCTATCTCCTGTTAGAAAGAATTATAAAAGCATCCAAGCTGCTTTCTTGTATTATTAATTCAATATTAGAAGTTAAAATTGCATATGTCAAGCTAATATTAGTTAAAAAATAAGTATTTGTAAAGCATATAACACTTTATTCATGTACTATAATCGGAAGTAATATACTAAAAAATGTGTATAGATTTAATTATAATAAATTAAAAAAGAATTTGACATATAAACTAAGTAGGCATACAATTTAGCAAGCTAATAAGTTTATGTTACTAGAATAATAACTTTAAATTATTAGCTAAAAATTAAGAGAGGAGGTTCATTATAATGATGAATCGGAAATTAGGCGTAATGGCGCTGATTGCATTCTTTACTGCAGCAGTGGTATTTGCTGCAGATGTCAGTCTTTCATTCGGGGCTACTGTAAATGCCTGGAGTCATAAGGAAAACTCGGATGGAACTACGTATGACGGGCCAAGTACTCAGTCCAAAACAAATTTCGCCAGTGACGACTGCGAAAACTTTATCAAAATTTCTGCTTCGGGAGACAAGGCTGGATTTTACACCAGATTGTGGTACGGAAAAAACAGTAATACCGGCAATAAAACTGTTGGGTATACAACAAGTCTGGTAAATGCGTACAGCAACCTGAGCAGCGACGGCGGCAGCGGTACACCGCTCTGTATCTTTGATCTTGAAGGATGGGTCCGCCCGTTTGACGACCTTAAAGTGGTTTTGGGAAATAATCTTGGATATTCACCTTTGCAGGAAACTATCAGCTGGAACCCGATTGGAAACAAACTTAACGGTTCCACCGGTTTCAGACTTGAATACAGCCCGAATTTCGTACCGGGGCTGACTGTCGCTGCAGCCCAGGCGTTCAACGATATGGGTACAGACAACAGTTCCTACAATGCGAATACAGCCGATCAGGAGTATAAAGCACTCGGACAGGGAGGCCTGTCTGTCAAGTATACATATGATACGTTTACTTTTGCGGCAACGGGAACGTACAATGACTTCCTTGCGAACGTCGGCGGTTCATATGCCAACAGCTGGAAAAACTGGTCAGCCGGAGGCGGCGTTCAGTGGAACGGTCCGTTCACGCTTATTGCCGGTGCAAGTGCGGAAATCGTAAACAGCAAACTGTACTGTGTACAGGGCGGTGTATTTTATACGCAGTCTGCCGGCATTTTTACAATCAAACTGTATGATTCTCCGATTTATGTTTCCAAATACGTCGTCGAAGATCAGTTTGCGAACATTGCCAAACTTGATGTTACCGCGCCGCTGACTGACGTTATCTCCGTTGATTTCCGTGCAAAGCATGCATACAACCGTAATTCAGGTGATGCGAACGGTTATGACACATGGGGCAGTGCAGAGCAGTTCGTAGAGGGGCACCAGAGTCTTTTTCTTGGCATCCTTTTCCCCTGCACATTCGGTTCAGCACAGTTTATACCGGGCTTCTATATCGATATGACTATGAACAAAGATGCAGATGTACTCAAGACGTGGTACATCCCGCTCTCTGTTAAATTTACATTTTAAATAAGGGAGGAACGACTATAATGAAAAAAATTATAAGAAATCTAGCCGTTACCGCAGCAGCGGCACTGTTTGCGTTTATTGCAATATCCTGCAGCGGTATGTACGGCGAACCGGAAAGCACTTCGACCAATACGGATAATTTATATACTTTGTGGACAGGAAGTGTTGCCAGTGATGATTCGTCATGGCCTTCAATTCTTGTTGACGGCGTGAAAGACGCGATTAATACGAACAGCTATGCCCGTGCAGAAATTACGCTTGTTGTAGAACCTACTGCAGCAGGAAAATCTGCCGGATACTATCAGTATTGTGCTGTTCAGTCTGACCAGACGAAACTTGTTGGTACTGCCGATGCTGTTAATAATAATGGCTGGGAACTTGCAAACGGCTCTGAATCATGGTCATTCATGCCGACTGCAGCTGACTGGTCATATATTACGACGACGGGTTTTTATATCAGTGGATGCAACTATAATCTTGTCGGCGTATATCTGAGCAAAGTCGTCCCCGATTACGACAGTGATGTAACAACGACATTCCCCTATACAAATACGACAGGTTTTGCGACCGGCTCGGAAGGCAATGGCCATATAGCTTTTGCCAACAGTACGATGAAACCTCTTAAAACGACATTTGATTCAGGAACACCGGTTACAGTTGCTGTTGAGTATATACTCGATTCGAGCCTGTCTGCAACGAGCGGAACGCTTACCATAAAGACAAATCCTTCGTACGGGGAAACTGCTGTTACAATTTTGAATAAATCAGTTTCTGCGTCAGGTACGTATACTTTTGATCTTGATGATGAGACAGCAACCCTTTTTGCCACATATGGAATGATTGTAAGCGGTACGAACATCCGCATTAAGAGTATTAAGTACAGTGCAATTACACTTGATTTTGCAAAATATACGGGAACAATTCCCTCCGATGCCGTTTCAAAGACGACGGTTTATTCCAATCCCGTTTATTTGACAACTGATAATGCACATACGTTGCCGTATGTCTGTTCCTGGGGATACGCTGCATATGCAGGTGCTGCCGTTGGAGATACTGTTTACGTGACTGTTAAACCGACTTCGAGCGGTACTGCCGGACAAATCGGCATCAAGTACGGGTGGACAGACGAAACAACGTATCTGACTACGAGTACTACGGATACAGAAGTCTATACCTTTAATGCTACGGCGGCCGCACTTGCAGGCGGATTCGGCGTATCCGGTGATGGGATAACAATTACAGCATATCAGGTTGTTCCGGCAAATTAACAGGAAGCTGCTGCCTGTCCTCTCATTGCGGACCGGCAGCGCTGTCAGAATGGAAATACAGAGCATTTTACAACGGAAATTGTTCTGCGTTTTATATATGCGTTGACGGTTCTGCAGGATTCCTCCTTATTCCTTCAGTCCCCGCGTCGTATGTATGTCCCGTATAGCCGTTTTTTTGTTTTTACCGGTTATGCGGGACATTTTTTGAGAAAATAGGGAAGAATTATTTTCAGTTGATTTTTTTTACGGAATCCCGCAGTATCAGTCTGCCGCTTACGACATGATTTCCGGGAGTATAGGCATTCCCCGTTATTTTTTTTATGATAAGGTCTGATGCAAGCCGGGCCGTCACCGACTGAGGTACTTCAATTGTGGTGAGTGTCGGGCGGAATGCATTATCCCTCACGTAATTATCAAAACCCACGACAGAAATATCTCCGGGAACGTTTAAATTCTGTTTCCGTAATTCATTTATGAGTTCCACCGCTGTATCGTCACAATTGCAGACGAATGCAGTCGGCATTTTGTCGGGCAGCGTTATGCATATGTGTCCATGTGAATCGCGGTCATTGATTATGCCGGACGGCGGCGCCGGCAGTCCGTTTTCGAGCATCGCCTTCATAAAACCCATGCAGCGGTCGGCTATGGATGTTGTGGCACGGAACGTTCCGACAAAACGGATATCCTTATGTCCCTGCGAGATGAGATATGTGGTAATCATGTATTCGCTGTAGAAATTGTCTGTCGTTACCGTATCGATTTGTTCATCATTTATATAAAAATCAAGGAAAATAAAGTGAAAATACTGCTTTATAAAGTAATATACGTAATCCATGCTAAGCTGGCCAAGTACAATAATGCCGTCAACTTTTTTATCACGAATCATATGGGGAAGGGAAAGGTCGAATTCGTCTGTTTCACTCAGCTGTTCCAGTATACAATAGTAACCGCTGCGCATAAGCTCACGGGACAGGGCACTGTACAATGTCCAGTAAAAAGAGGTGTTTACGCTGAAAAATCTTGCAGGAACAAGGATTCCGATATTGCCGGTCGTTGTTTTTTTTTCATTGTCAAAAACGTGTACTTTCTGCCGGTATCCCATCTCCTTTGCAAGCTGATTGATTTTCCGGCTCAGCATATTGCTGACTCCCTTTTTGTGGGCAAGCGCTTTGGAAACAGAGACAATACTCACATCAAGCTGTTGTGCAATATCTGCAAGTGTTACGTTATTTGTACTTTTCATTTTTAGTATCTAAAAGTAAATTATAACATAATTTACGGCAAATAAAAAGTTAATGCTGAACTGGAGGTCAGAGAAAATGAAAGTAATTTTTCCGGGAAATATACCGGAACTTCACATTCTGGGGCGTACTGTACGGGATGCAGGGAAAGAAAAACCGGTTGTTTTTTTCTGGACTGCAAGCGGAATTGAATGCCGGATAAAGGCGCCGGAACTTTGGGTTGAACTCGAAAGCGATTACAGTTTGTATGAACCGTGGGTAAGCGTCCGGCTTAACGGCAGGCAGATTGCCCGCTTTATGGTGGAAAAGGGGCGCCGCTGGTATTGTTTATACCGCAATTTTCCTGACGGCAGCGAAAAGACTGTACAGCTGCTTAAGGACACGCAGGCGATGTCGGACGATCCTGAGCACATACTTCTTCTGCATGCTGTCGGCACGTCCGAAAATGCTGTCTTCCTTCCGCTGCCGCAGAAAAATCTTACCATTGAATTTGCAGGCGACAGTATAACGACGGGCGAGGGCCTTGCAGGCGCTCCCTGTGAAATGGACTGGAATACGCCGTGGATGGCGACTGATGCGGATTATGCACGTCTTACCGCGGATGCGCTCAACGCGGATTTCCGCATCGTGTCACAGAGCGGCTGGGGAATTGTTTCAGGCTGGGACAATAACGTGCGCCATACAATCCCGCGGTATTACAGGCAGATATGCGGGCTTGTTCCGGGTCCCCGGTATGAAAGTCTTGGCGCTCACGATGTATATGATTTCAGTGCGCATCCTGCTGATATTGTAATAATAAACCTTGGGACGAACGATTACGCCGCTTTTAATCAGCCTGCATGGACTGATAAAACAGACGGCGCCGTGTACAAAATGCATGCAGACAGCGGCGGACGTCCGCTTCCCGGTGATGCGCAGAAAGTTGCCGAAGGTGTAAAATACTTTCTGCGTGTTGTAAGGGAATGTAATCCGCGTGCGTTCATCATCTGGTGCTACGGCATGTGTTCTATTCAGTATCTTGCTCCGTACATCAGGCAGGCCGCAGAGGAATATTCGGCAGAAGCGCATGACAGCCGTGTCGGAATTGTCGAGCTTCCTTCAATGGATATGGAGACCGCAGATGAACACGGTTCTCATGCGCATCCCGGCTCCGTGACGCACAGGCGTGCGGCAGACAGGCTTATTGCGTATATCAGGGAAAGAAAACTGGATCAGCAGCAGTAAACAAAAAAAGCCGTCATATACGTATGACGTATATGACGGCTGCCGGAAATTGTACTATGTGCGATTATTTATACAGCCGGATGTTTCCGACGTAGAAATGACCGCCGGGATTTTCGTTCGTGCTCTGGAAAATCGCACGCTTTACATCTGCAAGGGCGGCCGTAATTGCCGCATTGTCAGCCTGTGCATTGTCTTTCATGAATTTTGACATGTCGAACAGAACCGTGTGTCTGCCTGCCGGAACTTCGACAGCAGGGGTCTGGAGCCATGTCCATGCGTCTGTCGCCTGAATGACCCATGAAAGGGCGAATGCAAAATTTTCAGGATTATAAATATCGATTGCGACGTATTTGTATCCCGTCCAGTCTGTAAACGCAAGTGAGTCACAGAACCAGCATGCCTGTTTTGATGATGATGCAGGAGCTGCGTCCATAGCACAGTCAAGCGACTGCGTACCGACTGTCGGCCAGTTTTTGAATGCAGCATCGGAAAGCTCGCAGCTGAGAGACAGGTTATGCGCGCCCCATTTGTCCCAGCTGTTTCCCACTGCCTGCCAGTAGTTGCCGTCGCTCAGGTCGTCAAGGACAGCCGTTTCTGTTGACGGAATCGCCGGCTCTATATACGCAGATTCCTCCGCCGCTGCATCTTTTGCTGCAGCGGATGTTGTTCCGCATCCTGCCGCTGCAAACAGCAATACTGTGCATGCAAGAAAAACAAAACTCTTCTTCATATTGTTCCTCCAAATTTAGTTAGTTATTTAAGTATACCACGACTTAAATAAAATGCAATAATAATATTTTTTAATCATACAATTTAGTATTATGACTTAAAAAATATACGAAAAAAGCTGTTTTTTTATTGCTAAAATTAACTAACGGGTTTATCATAGTACCTGTCAGGAAGGAAAGATAATGATGAAATCAAAATTAATGGTCATGCTTCTTTCTTCGCTTATGTTCATATCATCTGTACCGCGTTTACAAGCGGCGGAAGCAGTCGGCGTAGAAAAAAAGGCAATACGATGGTCCCGGGGCAGTTCAATCAATGCTTATCTTGATTCTCATAAAGATGCGCCCGAGCCGCATGAAGTTATTCTGATTAATGCGTCTTCGTATAGTGAAAAATCACCGGACGCTGAAATCGAAAAACTTGCTGAGTATCACGGGGTACATGATGCTCTTTTATGGACAGGAGAAGCAGGAACTGTCGGCTGGGATATAGATGTGAAAGAAAGCGGTATGTACCACATGGCGCTTGAGTATATCCCCGTTCCCTACAAGGGAATGAGCATTGAATTCGGCGTAAAACTCGACGGAGCATATCCGTACGACGATTTTATGAGCGTGCGTTTTTCGCGCATGTGGAAAAATGCAACGGATATACAGAAGAATACGCTGGGCAACGACCTTGTCCCTGCACAGGAAGAAACTCCGCAGTGGTCGACTGCTGATTTTCTTGATACGCAGGGATTTTACAATAAAAGTCTTCCGGTCTATATAGAAAAGGGACGTCACAGACTTGAGCTTCAGCTGAAGCGAGAAGCTGTCGTGCTCAAATCGATAAAATTCTACAACGCACCTGCGCTGAAAACCTATTCGGAACTTACATCGGAATATGCATCAAAATCAAAAACCGGGAACGTCCTTGTAAAAGTTCAGGCGGAACTTGCTTCATGCAAATCAGACTCAACGCTTATTCCGACGTATGACAGGAGTTCGGCGGCGACCGAACCGCAGGATGCTGCAAAAATCCGCCTTAATACGTTCGGCGGCAACTGGGTATGGAAACTGCCCGGGCAGTGGGGCGAATGGAAAATACAGGTCCCTGAAGACGGTATGTATTGTATTTTCGTGAAAGGCCGGCAGAATTTTCAGCGCGGTATGGCTGCCGTGCGCAAAGTATACGTGGACGGCGTCGTTCCGTGCAAAGAGTTCGAGAACCTCGAATTTGCCTATTCCCTGAAATGGGGAATCTTTACGCCCAGGGATGGAGCAACCGGAAAGCCTTGCTACATCTTTCTCAGGAAGGGCGAACATACTGTCAGGCTGGAAGCAACTATCGGACCGCTTACGCCCATACTTACCGCAATCGACGACCTTACCTATGAAGTCAACACACTGCGCCGCCGATTTATCATGATTATGGGAACGGAACCTGATCTTAACCGCGACTATCAGCTTGAAAAGGAAATTCCGGGGCTTACCGATAAACTCCTTGAACTTTCCGACAGTTTTAATAAGGAAGCGGATGATTTTGAACGCATAACGGGACAGAAGGGCTCTGAAGCTGCAACGCTCCGCATTATTGTGAATCAGCTCGCCGGTTTTGCGAAACAGCCGCAGTATATTCCGAACAAATCGAACAGTTTCAGGGACAACATTGCAAGCCTTGCGACGTGGATTCTGTACCGCAAGGAAACACCGCTTGAAATCGATTATCTTGGTGTAGCCTCTCCTGACGTGAAACTGCCTGAAGCAGCTCCGATGTGGATTGTACAGCAGTATATGAATGCCTGTTCATTCTTTGCATCATTCGTTGAAGATTACGACAGCATCGGCAAAAAGGAAGACGATGCGGTTACGGTGTGGATTCAGTCGGGACGCGATCAGGCTCAGATTCTCCGCAATCTCATTACGAATGATTTTACTCCGAAGACCGGAATTAAAGTGAATCTGAGCCTCGTGCAGGGCAGCCTTATAGAGGCAACAATGGCAGGGCGGGGACCTGAAATTGCGATAAACGTGTCGCGCGGCCAGCCGGTGAATCTTGCCTGCCGTGGTGCGCTGTACGACCTTTCTTCGTTCAGCGGATTTGATGCTGTGCAGAAATGGTTTAATTCTACCGCCTTTGTGCCGTACAGGTTTCAGAACGGTGTGTATGCGCTCCCAATGACGCAGGATTTTCACATGATGTTTTACCGGACTGACATTTTCGATGAACTTGGGTTGAAGCCGCCGGAGACCTGGGATGAGCTGTATGCAATTATTCCGGTATTGCAGCGCAACAACATGCAGGTGGGACTTCCGTATCAGTCGACAGATGCAATCGATCTGATTGATGCCGGAATGGGTTCACGCAACCTCTTCCCGACTCTGTTATCCCAGAACGGCGGTACGTTTTATAAAAACGATAACAGGGAGACCGGTCTTACCGATCCTGCGGCATATAAAGCATTTAAGAAGTGGGTTGATTTTTATCAGTCGTACGGCTTTACGCTTAAGTACGATTTTGCAACCCGGTTCCGCTCCGGTGAAATGCCATTGGGAATTGCTTCGTACGGTGTGTATAACCTGCTCAGCGTTGCCGCTCCCGAAATCCGCAACGAGTGGGCAATGACTGTAATTCCGGGAACGCCGCGCCGGGACGGAACGATAGACCGTTCGGAGGCTGCAAGCGGATCGGCTGTCATCATGTTCAAAAAGATTAAAAATCCGGAAGCCGGATGGGAATTTATGAAGTGGTGGATGAGTCCGGAAATACAACTCAAGTACGCAATCCAGCTTGAAACGCAGATGGGTACGGCAGCCCGTTTGAATACGGCGAATATAGAAACATTCAGGAAGATGGGCTGGTCTCGCGCCGAACAGAAAATTCTGAGTGAGCAGTGGAACAATGTAAAGGAAGTGCAGGAGATTCCCGGAGGATATTATACGATCCGCATGCTCGATACCGCCTTTTCAGAGGTTTACTACAGCAATAAAAATGTGCGGGCTACGCTTACAAAGTACTGCGACATGATAAACGAAGAGATTACCCGCAAGCGGAAGGAGCTTGGAATACATGATTAAATCATCAAGTTTAAAAAATCAGATGCGTTATGAAGAAACGAAATCAAGCTATCTTATGATGGCGCCGTTTCTCATTCTGTTTACGGTATTTACTATTCTGCCGATTCTCGGCGCAATAGGTTTGAGCTTTACAAGTTTTGATATGCTCCAGCCGCCCCGTTTTATCGGCCTGAGCAATTACACTCGGCTTTTACTTGACGACAAGATTTTCATGCAGGTTCTCAAGAATACGCTTATTTTTGCTTTCGTTACCGGACCGCTCAGTTATGTGCTGTCGTTCCTGCTCGCATGGATGATAAACGAATATAAGCCTGTTGCACGTTCAATCTGGACGCTCATTTTCTATGCCCCGTCGCTCGCCGGCAACATATTCTTTGTATGGACGCTTATTTTTTCAGGTGATTACTACGCTCCGCTGAACGGCCTGCTTATGTGGCTCGGCTGGATTAAGGAGCCGATAGACTGGACGGGCAACACTGATTATGTTCTCAGGGTGGTACTTCTTGTACAGGTCTGGTTGAGTTTTGGAGCAGGATTCCTTGCGTTTATTGCAGGCCTTCAGGGAATTGACCGCAGTCTGTACGAGGCGGGCCGTATCGACGGTATAAAAAACCGATGGCAGGAACTGTGGTATATCACCATCCCGTCGATGAAACCGCAGCTGCTTTTCGGGGCCGTCATGCAGATAGCTTCGTCGTTCAGCGTTTCCGAAGTCATTAAGGCCGTTGCAGGCTTTCCGTCGCGCGGTTATTCCGCGGATACAATCGGTACGTACATTATAGATTACGGTACCGTACGTTTTGAAATGGGATATGCATGCACGCTTTCCGTCGTGCTTTTCATCATCATGCTTCTGACAAACAAAATAATAATGAGACTGCTTAAGGGGGCGGACAATGACTAGTTCAACTCAAAAAAATGCTGCAGTCATACGGCAAACTTCTGTTTCCGTAAAGCAGCCTAAACTCCGCCGTATGCGGCGCGGAGCTGCAAAAGCAACGCGCTCCCTCGGTATGGACATACTGCTTTTTATCTTTCTCGGCGCTCTGGCGCTTTTTATGCTCATACCGATTCTGTATGTCGTTGCAAACGCATTTAAACCGCTGTCGGAATTCTTCATCTTTCCGCCTCGTCCGTGGGTCGTACATCCGACGCTTGAAAATTTTGTCCAGCTTTCGCAGCTTCTTTCAAATATGTGGGTTCCGTTCAGCCGTTATCTGTTCAACTCAATCGTTGTGACGGTGAGTGCGACGCTCGGAAATGTACTTGTGGCAAGTATGGCGGCGTATCCGCTTGCGATGCATAATTTCCGCGGCAGAAAACTTATTAATGAAGTGATTATCCTTGCCCTTCTTTTTACGCCGCAGGTGTTGTACATTCCCCAGTATATCGTTATTGCGAATATCGGCCTTATTAATAATTATCTGGCGCTTATTCTGCCGGTCGTGCAGACAACGCTCGGTACGTTCCTCATGGTGCAGTTCATGCAGCAGGTGCCGCTGTCCCTTCTTGAAGCCGCGCGCATAGACGGGGCGGCTGAGATGAAAATCTGGTGGGAGATTGTCATGCCGACTGTAAAACCCGCATGGCTTACGCTTATGATTCTTGCGTTTCAGCAGATATGGGCGCAGAACGGCAATCTGCTTATATATAAGGAAAATATGAAAGTCCTCCCGGCGATTATGACGCAGATACAGTCCGGCGGCCTGGCTCGTGCCGGTGTTACATCAGCCGTTATGTTTGTCCTTATGATTCCGCCGCTCGTTTTGTTTGAGTTTTCGCAGAAAGCCGTTATTGAAACGATGGCGACATCAGGTATTAAGGATTAAAGGAGCAGACAGCAATGAAAAACATAGTAACCTTTATAGCCGCGGCACTGCTTACTACCACAGTATCTGTATTTGCAGTAAGCCCTGAAAGACCGCCCGTACCCTGGTTGTCATACAACTATGGAGTATGGGATAGAAGCATTCCTGCACAGCCTGCTTATGAGTCGGTTGCAGCCGTGACGGGAGCTGATCTGGGGGTGGGGACAATTCTTCTCCCGAATGATTTGTGCACTGATGCGGAAGGAAACATATATATACTGGACAGCGGTAATAAGCGGATCATCATGATGGACAGTGAGATGAAATTTGTCCGTGAAATACACATGACGGGAGCTCCTTCGTCGCTTGTCGATCCGCATGGAATCTGTCTCGACAGCAGGGGCATGCTGTATATAGCCGACAGGGGTGCAAGGCAGGTATTTGTCTGCAATGCGGACGGCGCATATCATCATTCAATTATAAAACCCATAACAGACCTCATAGACGAAAGAACTGATTTTCTGCCTGATAAAGTACTTGTAGACAGGCTCGGTGTCGTATATGTTCTGTCGTTCGGTTCGTATGCAGGTGCATATACATTTGACAGTAACGGCGACTTTCTCGGTTTTTACGGATCGAACAAAGTAAAAGTCACTGCACAGTTGAAAAGCGATAAGTTCTGGCGCATGCTCGCAACTAAAAAACAGCGTGAACGCATGTACCGGTATGTTCCCGTTGAATATGTTAATTTTGACATAGACAGGGACGGATTCATTTATACCGTTTCAAACTACGGAGACAACGAACAGCGCGGGCAGGTGCGCAAGCTTAATCCTCTTTCACAGAACATTCTGTTTGCGGGCCAGAAGCCGTATCTTATGTTCTTCGGCGACTGGGAAACGACATACACGAACAAAGTCGAAAAATCATCTCTTGTTGCGGTGAATGTCGATGACGACAATTTCATCAATGTTCTTGATGTGAACCGCGGGCGCATATTTCAGTATGACCCGCAGTGCAACCTTCTGACTATATCAGGAGGGCCGGGGGAACAGGTTGGCACATTTAAAAATGCAGTTGATATTGTAAGTTCTCACGGTGATATGTATGTGCTAGACAACGTAAAAGGGACTGTAACACAATTTAAACCGACCCGGTTCGGAACTGCCGTCAGAAAAGCGACGACTCTGTACGAGGATGGTTATTATGAACAGGCTCTGGATCCGTGGTTTGAAGCGCTGAAAATCGACCGCACCAATTATCTTGTTCTCCGCGGAATCGGGCGCGCGTACGACCGCATGAAGCAGTATGACAAGGCTATGGATTATTACAAGCAGGCCGAATATCACGGGAGTTATTCGGATGCGTTCTACGAATACCGCACAGCCTTTCTGCGCAAACATTTCTGCCTTATGTGGTCCGTAATCCTTTTTATCATTCTGCTGTTTTTTATTGTCCCTTCGCTTAAAAAGAAATACGGCAAAAAGAAATCCCTGCAGCACGTATACGAGACGAGCAGAAAGTATTATCCGTTCTACCTTATGCTGCATCCCTTCAGGGGCTGGGAAGAACTGAAATATGACAACCGCGGTTCGATCATGTATGCAAATAGTATTATCGTACTGTCGTTTATTTTGAGCGTGCTTGAATATCAATACACCGGATTCGTATTTAATGTGAACCGACTTGATCAGATGAACATATTCGTTCTCGCCGGCTCGACAATCGGCGTGTTCATACTCTGGTGCGTTGCGAACTGGGGCATGAGTACGCTTATGGACGGTAAAGGTACGTTTCGGGAAGTGTGGATTTACACAGCATACAGCCGGATGACTGCAGTCGTATGGACTATTCCGGTTATTCTTTTAAGCAATGTGCTTACGCGGGATGAAGGATTTTTCATTAACCTGCTTGTGTATGTGGTTGATGGAATTACATTTCTGAATCTGCTCCTTGCAATCAAGGCTGTGCATCAGTATACGATGAAAAAAACAATCGGCTCCATACTGCTTACGGTACTCGGCATGATTCTCATTGTCATCATCGGGCTGCTGTTCGTCTCCCTGTTCATGCAGATGTGGTCGTTCATTACCACTATCGTGCGCGAAGTAATGATGCGCATGTAGTGCCGGAGGAAAAAATGAAAAACAAGAATGATAAAAAACTGATATATGCCCTGGGTCTGCTTTTTCTGCTTAGCACGCAGGGCGTGTGTGCAGAAAATTATGAAACCTGGTCAAAGCAGGCGCTTGAAAAAAACGGTTTTGAATGCGCGGCGGCGACGAAAGAGCTTGAATTATATGTTGATGAAAAAAACGGAGTATTCGCAGTCCGGAAACTGGACAGCGGATATGTGTGGTATTCATCTCCGGTAGACTGGGAGCATGATACGAAATCGTCCGGCTTTAATAAAAATGCGCTCCCGTCGCTCCTTTCCATTACGATGAAGGATGATCAGGGTTCCCTTTACCCGGCAAACAGTTATGTTAATGCCGTTAAGAGAGGCGGCCTCCATGTTGAAAAAACTGACGGCGGCATAAAATTTACGAACACGTTCAAACGTGAAGGTGTTGAGATTCCTTTGTACGTGACGATTGAGGGAGACACGCTGCTCCTTCAGGTGAACTATAATGAAATCTGGGAAGATGAAGAAGACGTTATGCGTATTCTCGATTTTAATGTGGCTCCGTACTTCGGTGCGGCTCCTTCAGGTGAAACAGGATATCTGTTTGTCCCCGACGGGTCGGGAGCCGTTATTAATTTTAATACTAAGTCCGGAACTCCATACCAGCAGTACATATACGGCAGGGACAAGTCGATTATCCCGTCGAAAGTAAAAGATGTAACGGAAAATGCCGCTCTGCCGGTATTCGGCATGAAACGTGAGAACGGCGGATTTGTTGCAGTTGTGGAGCATAGTGCGGCAAGCGCTTTTATTACTGCGGAACCTGCAGGTCAGAAGACAGGCTATAATGCAGTAAGCTCATCATGCATTGTCCGTGATTTTGATACGTTTACATTCCGCGAGCGGACGGGAACGCCCCGCGATATCCGCATTTTCCAGCAGCAGAATCTACCGGACAGCAGCGAGTATTTTGCCGTGAGATACATTTTTCTTGACAAGGAACATGATTCATATGCAGATATGGCGAAGGCGTATCGGAAATACCTTCAGGAAAACGATGCATTCCCGAAGGAAAAGACACTGCAAAAGACATCCCTTCTGCTTAATTTTATCGGAGCCGGCATAAAAAAGAAACCTGTTGCCGGAATTCCTGCTGATGTAGACTATCCGTATACTCCTTTTACGGATGTGCCGCAGGTAATTGAAAAACTGCAGCACAGCGGTGTCGGCAGTTTTACTGTAAAGTACGATGGCTGGGTAAACGGCGGAATATTCGGGAAATATCCTTCAATTCCGTCGCCGGAAGGTAATCTGGGAGGAAAGGCCGGCATGAAGAACCTGCTGAAGTATTTGAACGGCAACGGCATACAGTTTTATGCAGGTGCGGATTTTGTTAATTTATATTCGCCCGACATCAGGCATATTAAGGAACTGACCGCTAATCGTGCCATTAACCGTTCACCCGTAAAGATTCCCGATTATCGGCTTTCAACATTCGATGAAAATACGTCGGGCGACGCATATCCTTATTGGATACTCCGTGCGCCGGCAATCAAGACGTGGTATGACAGGTTTCTTGAAAAATTCAATACGCTGTATGCAGATACAGGTTTTGCTCCCGATTCTCTCGGTAATGTGGTCGGTTCAGATTTTGGGAAAAAGAACGGCCTGACGCGCGGCGGAACTGCGGAACTATTCGAGTCACTCCTGAAAGAGGCTCGTGATGCAGGTCATCCGCTGATGCTCAGCCGTCCCGATGATTATGCGCTTGGGCTTGCATCCTATGTGTCAGACCTGCCCGCGCAGTCAAGCAGATTTGAAGTGGAAAGCTATTCCGTCCCGTTTTATCAGATTGTACTGCACGGATATATTCCTTTTGCAAATCTTCCGGCAAACAGGACGCCTGATCCAGAGACATATCTGCTGGGCCTTCTCGAAAGCGGTTCGGATCCGTCTTATCTGTGGATTACACGCCATCCGGAAAGTGTCCGCGATTCAAAACTCCAGTGGTATACGAACGTGTACGCCGGCGACTGGATTGATGAAGCGGCTGCGCTGTACAAAAAGATACAACCGGTTCTGGACAGCGTTGCCGGCTCGGAAATTGTTTCCCACACGGTCTTTCCGTCGGGAGCACGAATCACACTATATGAAAACGGTGTAAAGGTGCTTACAAACTATTCCGGTCATGAAGTGACGGCAGAGGGGCTCACGGCTGCTCCTTATTCTTATGCAGTAGGAAGGTAGCATTATGGAGAAAAATAAAATCAGTAATAAAAATATTTCAGTACAATACCCTGGTAAAAAAAAGGAAAAGACGCGCAGAAGCGGGCTTATGGAACGGCAGTCCCGGAACGGCTGGTTCTTTATAGCTCCCTGGCTGGTGGGTTTCGTTTACTTCTTTGCTATACCGCTTCTGAAATCGCTGTATTATACGTTCACTAAAATCAGTATTACAAACGACGGGCTGCAATTTCAATTTACGGGTCTGCAGAATTATCTTACTGCATTTACAGTCGATCCGGATTTTATGCGTGCAATAACAGCGTCGATAGGCAGCATTATATATCAGGTTCCGATTATCGTGTTCTTCAGCCTGTTCATTGCAATGATTCTCAAACAGGATTTTCACGGCAAGACACTCATGCGTTCAATCTTTTTTCTTCCTGTTATTATTTCATCAGGTGTCGTCATTACTATCCTTAAAGAAAATGTGTTTGCAGGCAGTGCCGGACAGTCAGTAACTTTGTTCCAGACAGGCGTTATAACGGAACTTCTTGTAAAGTCGGGGATGGGGATGCCTGTTGTAAAGATGATCACAACGACTGTTGGTGCCGTATTCGATTTGACATGGAGAAGTGGCGTCCAGATTCTTCTTCTTCTTTCCGCTCTTCATACTATACCGGACAGCATGTACGAGGCTGCGCGCATGGAGGGAGCGACTGAATGGGAGACATTCTGGAAAATTACATTCGTCCTTATTTCTCCGACGCTTGTCATGACAATCATTTATTCGATTATCGATTATTTTACGGATTATTCGAACAAGGTCATGCGTATGATTGTCACGTACGTTAATCAGGGAAAATATGAATACAGTACGACAATATCGATAATTTATTTTGTTATAGTTCTGCTGCTTATCCTGTTCGTGGACAAAGTCCTGTCCAAACGTGCATACAGCGCAGTGAATTGACGGGAGGTTCAAAATGACAAATGGTTTTAAATTCAAAAATAAAAAAGCCGGTGACCGTATCCTTGACAGTATAACAAAGATACTGCGTACGCTCTTTCTTGTTGGTATGGCATATGTTTTGTTGTATCCCGTACTCTTTCTGTTGTCCAATGCATTCCGGTCTCCTGTCGACAGGCTTGATCCGACCGTCATCTGGATTCCAAGGACGCTTACTTTTAATAATTTTGTCCTTGCGGACCAGCTCATCGGATTTAAGGATTCAATACTGAAAACATGCACGATTCTTGTACCGTCAGTCATGATTCAGGTATTTGTCTGTCTTATGGTCGCATACGGTTTTGCCCGGTTCCAGTTCAAGGGCCGCGATGTTTTGTTTTCGTTTCTGCTGTTTACAATAATAGTTCCTACCTCGACGATTATCATTCCGCTGTATGTGCAGTTTCGTTTTTTTGATTTCTTCGGTATCGGGCAGCTGCTGCGCATATTCAACCACGGTCAGCCGCTAACAATTAATATTCTGAATACGAACTGGCCGTTTTATCTTATGTCAGCGACAGGTGTCGGAATCAGGAGCGGTCTGTATATTTACATGGCACGGCAGTTTTTTAAGTCTATGCCGAAGGAACTTGAAGAGGCTGCATGGGTCGACGGGTGCGGTACGTTCAAAACGTTTACCCGCATCATGCTGCCGAACGTCGGCAGCATCGTTATAGTCATTCTGCTGTTTTCCGTCGTGTGGCATTGGAACGATTATTATCTGTCTGTTATGTTCTTCGTGGACAACTACCCGTTGTCGGTCGGCGTGACCGTCCTTCAGGACCGCCTGCAGCTGCTTACGGAGAGCATGAGTGCCGCAGACATAGCTCTTGGGGAGTCTTCAATTCTGGAAGCGGCATGTTTTGTAGTAATACTTCCGATGCTCGTTATGTATATTTTTGTGCAGAAATATTTTACGGAAAGTATTTCGCGTTCTGGTATCGTCGGATAACCGGTTCATAAAAATTATTCTGTTTTATTATTTTAGTCAGACGAAGAAAATATATTCAGGAGGAAAACATGAAAAAGATCAGATTTGCTGCAATTTTTGCTGCAGCTGCAATCGCTGTCGTATGTGCGGCGGGCATAAGTGCCAGAGAGAGTGCGGATATTACTGTATTCAGGCCTGCTATAAACCCCCGCAATCCTAAAGATCCGATGGTACGAGCCAAGGCCCGTTATGAAAAGGAGACAGGCGGGAAGGTAACGCTCATACTTGGAGACTGGGGAAACTGGCAGTCGAAGGTACTCACCTATATGGCTGCAGGAAATCCTATAGACGTCGTATTTGCGCGCGATGCTGATTTTCCAAAGTTTTACGTAAAGGGATATGTTCAGCCGCTTGAAAAATATGTTGATCTTGACCCTGTTGTGAACGGCGTCCATATTATCAACAAACAGGGTATGGACAGTTGTTTCAAATACGACGGACATTATTATCTTGCGTCTCATAAGACGTCAAACCATTACTGGATTATTATTTACAACAAAACTTTAATGGAAGAGGAAGGAATTCCGGAAAGCCAGCAGCCGCTTGCGCTGTATGAGAAAGGGCAGTGGACATGGGAAAATCTCCGGAAACTTGCGATAAAACTTACAAAGGACACTTCCGGCAGCGGGACTATAGACCGCTGGGGATTCGGCAACTGGTGGACACAGGGGTTTGCGTATATGAACGGTACGTCGTTCGTGAAAAGTAACGGAAACGGCAATATGTCGTTGAATTTCTCCGATCAGCGTATTCAGGAAGCGCTGTCTTTCCTTGAGCAGGCAAAAAAGGAAGGATGGTACCAGCAGGATAACAATATTGCAAAAGACGGAATTCAGAAACGTACGCTTGCAATGTTCATGGAACGCGAGTATATGGCTTCGACAATTCTCAGGGACAGCAGGGATGAACTGGCGTATGTTGCGCTTCCGGTCGGGCCCGGCGACAAAAATCCCAGGAACGTTTTTGAATGCGACGGGTATGGAATCGGCAACGGTTCAAAAAATCCTTCGTATGCAGGAAAATACATTAATTACTGTCTTGAAGAATGGTATAAAGATGATATAGCGAACCGCAAAAAATCATGGCCGCAGGAAGTGCTTGATATGACTCCCGCAATGGAAAAGAAGGCATGGTACCCGGGAACAACGGACAGCGCACTTGTCGACATTATGAACGACTTCCTCGGCGAAATTATCTGGACAGGAAACTCCCCGTCGGCAGCAATTGCCGCATATACACCGAAGGCCACCGTACTTGTTGCCGATGCAAACAAGCCGATGGAAAAAATTGAACGCCTGCCATTCAAGACAATATCGCTTGATTTCCGCAGCGCAAAGGAAGTTTCCTATTTCCCTGCTTATGAGCCTGATAAACATCCGGGCGTAAAAATTGCGCAGGCATCAGGGAGCGACGCAATAGGAAAGGGCGGGCTTAAGATTTCCATGGATTACACGAAGGACGGTTCCGATATCACCGCGACAATCAGCGATATAAAGAACGTTGCTTTGGTCGGCTGGCGTGAATATAAAGTCGACTTTGATGTAAAAGCTGTAAAAAAGCCGGGTGATGGCGCATACGTATTCATTCAGGCATACGGCGACGATGCAAACAGTTGGGGATGGAATACGCAGAATATTAACGGTGTGAATGAAGTTGTTCATGTTACAAAATACATAACCGGTATACTCCGGAACGGAAAGATGGCGTTGAAAATCGGTGGTCACAATATGAATGATTTTGTTATCGGCAACCTTGTTATTTCCGAGAAAAATTAAAATCTGCGGATATGCCGCGGAATCATAAGACACTGCGGCATGTTTTCCAGTAAGCAGTAAGGAGTATCCCTTTGCATATACGGACAATAATCAGGAAAATCAGCGTACTTTGTTTATGTATGACTTTCTCTTATGTTTCTGCCCAAAGGTACGAAGCAGAGCACGGCGATTTTTACAGCGTCCGGATGGCATCGGATCAGGGCGGATATTCTGCCGACGGGTATGTCGAATTTTTAAGTTACGATGAGAGCTCCGTCGGCATATCCGTAACCGTTCCTGCCGACGGGCTGTACTCGGTTGTGCTCAGAGTTCTTGCTGTTCCCGGTCAGGCGGTATCGTCCCGTGTGAAAGTCGAATGCGATGAATCGACATATGTATGCTCGCAGAGGCTTCCGCCTTTGGGACAGTTCGGCAATGTGCAGGTGAATGCTCCCGTACAGTTAATAAAAGGCAGTCATGTTTTTTACATTACAGGACTCGGCGGAAAGTGGATGCTTGATTATATAGAATTGAACAGCGTTTCCGGCGGCCAGGTTTCCAAGATTAATTTTTCACCACTGGTGACTGCCCATCCGTCGAAAGAGGCACAGTCATTATATGCGTATTTGTGCTCAATGCGCGGAAAAGGAATACTTTCCGGACAGCAGATATATTCCCGTACGCCCGAAATAAAGGCGATTGCAGATATAACAGGAGAATATCCTGCGGTACTTGGAATCGACTTTATAGATTATTCTCCGTCGAGGGTGGCATTCGGAACGCACGGTTCCACCACGCAGGAGGCCCTCAAATGTTGGGAGTCAGGCGGCATAGTTTCTGCATGCTGGCACTGGAATGCACCTGCAGGACTTATTAATAAAAATGAACCCGATAAGCACTGGTATGACGGTTTCCGGACAACAGCGACTACGTTTGATTTTGTTAAAGGACTTGATGATCATGGAAGTGAGGAATATAAACTCATGCTCCGCGATATTGATGTGATTGCAGGGCAGTTGAAAATTCTGCAGAAGGCGGGTGTACCCGTTTTATGGCGGCCTCTTCACGAAGCGTCCGGCGGCTGGTTCTGGTGGGGCGCAAAAGGTAAGGATAATTACATACGCCTGTACAAGCTTGTGTTTGACAGGCTTCAGAACTATCACAAGCTTAATAATCTTATCTGGGTGTGGAACGGGCAGAATCCCGAATGGTATCCGGGTGACGAATATGCAGATATAGTTTCATATGATGTCTATCCTGATAAGCGGGAATATTCCGCTCATACGGATAAATTGTCTCTCTTGCAGTCGTGTACGGAGCATCCGAAACTGCTTGCTTTTTCAGAAAACGGCACGCTGCCGGATATAGAAAAACTTGCGGCGGAATGCGCACCCTGGTCGTATTTTTGTACGTGGGATGGAGAGTTTGCGGTAAATAAACAGGGGAAATATTCAGGCACATATACCGATGAAGAGACCTTCAAGCGGTATTACGCGGACGACTATGTCATTACGCGCGGTGAACTGCCTGATTTTAGGAATAAATGAATCCGCGTCCTCCGTGAAGAACGCGTTTGAATTGCTTTGTCACAGGAGCGAAATGAGAAAGATACTGATTGCAGCGGCTGCGTGCCTGCTGCTGTTTCCGCTTTCGGCGGAAGGAGATGCATCGTTTATGAATGAACAACCGGAAGTCCGCATACAGAATGCGTTTGCCAAACTCCGGAGAGGGGAACGTCTGACGGTTATTACGCTCGGCGGTTCAATTACGACAGGATTTGCCGCAAATCCGATAACGGAAAACAGCTGGGCCGCTCTCACAGGCAGATGGTTTAAAGAGAAGGCTTTGTCAACCGGGAGTGACCTTCATTATATGAACGAAGGTGTGAGCGGAACTGATTCTGCATTTGCCGCAGTGCGGGTAAAAGACCATGTAACGGCTTATAACCCCGATCTTGTTATTCTTGAGTTTGCCATGAACGATCAGTGGCTCGATTCGAAAGTGCGGCGCAGAACGTATGAAGGCGTCATACGTCAGATTATGGACGGCACAGACTGTGCAATTCTTGCGCTGTTTGTAAACGAACGTAATCCCCCGTTTCCCGGGCAGCAGTATGAACAGCAGCCGGTCTGCGAATATTATCATATTCCGTTTGTCAGCTGGAAAGACTGTGTCATGGCGGACAACAAAAATACTGACTGGAACAGTTTTTTTGACGGAGAGGAAACAATCCATCCCAATAATGCCGGCCACGCGTCGATTGCAGAATACATAACAGCAAAACTTGAGTCATATTACGATATGCTTCCTGCAGACGGTGCGGTTCCCGTTCCCGTAAAACAGCTTCCGAAGGCGCTTACCGATACCGGCTTCCAGTATGTAACATACTATTCCATGGACGACATAGTCCCTGAAACAAATACAGGCTGGCAGAGGGGAAGCCCCGTACATCCCGAATGGGTACAGCACGGACAGGTAAAGCAGGGCTGGCAGACGGACAATCCCGATGCAGTTATGACTTTTAAAATAACAGGCTCTTCAATCGGCATTACATACTGCGAGAGCGATCAGTTCCGCAATGCAGATGCATGGGTAACAAAGCCCGACGGCTCTGATTCGCCGCATGTCATGCTTGAGTGCTGCAACAGCATCCGCAACGGATATCTAGGATGGGCGTACAGGGAGATTGTAAGCGGAACGAATGTAGAAACATATACACTTCATGTCGCAATGAAAAAAAGAGGGAAGGCTGGCAGTTTTGCAAATATAACCGGCATAGCCGCGGCGGGAAAAACAGGGCTGGAAAAATGAGAAGACTGATCATGCGTACAGCCGTTTTAGTCATACTGTTATGCCCGGTTCTAACCGCACAGGATATACACACCGGATTTGAGGAAGTCGTGCAGCGCATACAGCCGCTGGAAAAGGCGGAATGGAAAATTGTAACTGAAGAACTTGACGATTCTCTTCAGTTTATCAGAGCGGATAACAACACGTTTTTATATACCGGACGTATTGATTTCAGCGATAAAACCGCACCCGTACTCATATGGGAAGGCAGCACCGTACGCTTCAATTTTACGGGAGAAAGCCTCGGTCTCCGGTTTAAGCCGTCAGGGTCGAACAGCGCGTACTACAACGTACTGCTCGACGGGAAAATATACCTTCTGCATCTGGAAGGAACGTATGAGACTGATTATATCCTCCAAAGAAAACTGGGAAGCGGACTGCATACATGCGAAGTATTCAAACGGAACGAAGCGCAGTCTGACACCGACTCATTCCTGGGTGCGGATATTGCCGCCGGCAGCAGAATGAGTGCAAAACCCGCTCAAAAATCTCTGCTGATTGAGTTTTACGGTGATTCGATTACCGCAGGTGCCTGCAACGAAATCCCCGGAAAGGATAATTACGTTGATATGGTGCAGCATAACTGCTATACTAGTTATGCTGCAATGACCTGCCGTGCTCTTTATGCGGACTTGTCTGATATTTCTGTCGGCGGAACGGGCGTGTGCGTAAGCTGGAACGAAGTCATCATGTCAAAATGCTGGAAAAATCTGTACTGCTCACCGTCGTCCGTTCTCTATGATTTTGACGGCAGAACGCCTGACATAGTCGTCGTCAATCTTGGCCAGAACGATTTCGGCTGGACGCAGAATGAACACCTGCCGTTCCCTGACGGTTTTGAGTCAGCCTATTTGAATCTGCTGCGGGAGATACGGGCGCAGTATCCTGATGCATGGATTATTTCCGCGACAGGGGGCATGAGCGCTGTAATGCAGAGCCGCCAGTTAAGCGCAGGAATTGCACATGCTGTCAAAGCTATGAATGAGCCTAAAGTATTGTCCATGAAATTCAGGGCATATACATATGACCATCCCCGTGCTGATACACATGAAAGAATGGCAGACGAACTTGAAACTTTTATAAAAACAAACGTAACACTTCCCGGCCGGTCCTGGTGAAATAACTGCTTTCCGGCCGGTTTCTAGAACCGTATGTCTATTACGGTGATATCGTCGGGAAGCATTGTGTTCTGAATCCATGAAGTAACGGTATGTTCTATAGTAGAACATACATCTTCATCTTTTGTGTTATACAGCTTGATAAAAAATTTCTTTGCCAGGTCGTCTTCATAGCGCATTCCATCGTCGTTTTTCATGTCCGTAAAACCGTCTGTGTATAAATTAAGGTGAATCCCTTTTTTCAAAGGCAGAACGGTAAAAGGCAGTTTTGCAGAAGGATCTGTACCTGTCTGGTTTATTGCCGTTTTTGCTGCTCCCATGCCGAGCGGCGGCAGTTCAGGTTTTATTGAAGCAAGTTTTCCGCCAGCAGCAGAAGGCGAATCCTTGTATATTGCGTATGTAATAGTATGTCCGCAGTTATATATATACAATTTGCTTGCGCTGAGATCCGCAAAACAAATCACGGCAGTGATGAAATTTCCGGAAGGAACTGATTTTTGAAGATATTCGTCGAGAAGCGATATTATTGCAGACGGATTTTCTTCTTTTTTTGAAATGGACGGCATCAGTTTGAAAAACGAACCAAGCGCAATTGTCAGAAGCGACGCCGCAACATTTTTCCCCGAAACATCGAAGCAGCAGATAAGGCTCTTGGAATCTGACAGCGGATACAGCTGGTAGAAATCTCCGCCAAGCGCATTTGCCATCTTATTCCATGCCTGGAACTTATAGGGAAGGGCAGACGTTACCGATGCATCCGGGAAATAGTTCTGCTGGATAAGACCTGCTTTCTGCAGATCCTGCTCTCTTATTTCGGCAATGCGCGAAAGGAAACTGTCAAGCGAAACGATTCCGTAGAAACTTCGGTTGTTGAAAACCGGAAAAAAGATAATACCGTATTCCCTGTTGATATCGGAAACCTTTTGCAGCGTCTTCTCGATGAAGTCATGGGCATACAGTATTGTTGAAACCCGCTGAGCATAATCGATGACGTTCTTCGATGTAAATCGTTTCCATGCGGTATTTGTTGCAGCAGCAGCAGTCTTTCTGTCTATAACGCCGATGACATGGTCGTATTCCTCGACAGGAACCGCTAGAAGATCTTCCTGCTGCTTGAACATTTCTATAAGATTTTCTATAGGACTGTTGCCGCTTATTGGTTCCACATATTTTGCAATGGAACCTATCTGTTTCTGAGAAAATGTGTTTTGTATGGAAGCAATAACATCATTATCTTCTTTCCCGTTTTCAGTTTTTCCGGTGAAAAAACTTTCATCGACAAAAGTACTTTCCGAATCGCTCATATGATTCTCCTCTGACAGAATTGTTATTAGAAAAAAGCACCTTTATTATAGTATGGATTTCTCATTTTGTAAAAAATTTATACGTTTTTACTCTCCTGCGGCTGTTTTGCAAATGCGCTGCGGAGATTTTCTGCAAATGGAGGACGGACTATACCGTTTTCTGTTATGAATCCTGTTATAAGTTCGTTCGGCGTTACATCGAATGCCGGGTTGCGCACTTTCATGCCTTCGGGACCTGTCCGTCTTTCGCCAAAAAAGAGTACCTCATCAGCACCGCGTTCCTCTATGGGAATGCCGTCGCCGGCCGGAGTGTGCATGTCGAATGTTGAAGACGGGCAGGCGATGTAAAACGGGATGTGGAAATGATTTGCAAGTATGGCGACTCCCATAGTGCCTATTTTGTTTGCAGTGTCGCCGTTCGCAGCAACGCGGTCCGTACCGGTAATCACCAGATTGATGAAGCCCTTGCTCATCATGAACGCAGCCATGTCGTCGCAGATAAGCGTTACATCTATACCGGCCTGTTGTAATTCCCAGCTTGTAAGCCTGGCTCCCTGAAGAAGCGGGCGGGTTTCGTCCGCGTATACTTTAAATGAACGTCCCTCGCTGAACGCAGTGTACATCGGTGCTGTTGCCGTTCCTATGCCTGTCGCACAGAGCGCGCCGGCATTGCAGTGGGTAAGCACGCCCGTTCCGTCCTTTATAAGTTCTTTACCGTTTTCGCCGATTCGCCTGCATAACTCTTTGTCTTCCATATGAATTGAAACAGCTTCTTTTTCAAGTTCCGTCCATATTTCGCGTGAAGTTCTGTCTTTCAGCGATCCGGCTTTCGCCACCATGCGTTTAAGCCCCCAGCTTAAATTTACTGCAGTGGGGCGTGATGAACTCAGATATGAAGCCTCTTTTTTCATTTCTGAGATAAAGGCATCGGACGGAAGTTCCTGTTTGTCCTTCATCCCCAGAAGGATGCCGTATGCACCTGCCACTCCGAGTGCCGGAGCACCCCGTACACGAAGCTGTTTTATTGCGTCCCAGACCTGCTCAATATTTTTTTGTTTTTCATATGTCACTTCAACGGGAAGTTTTGTCTGATCAAGAAAAGTAAGTGTTTCATTTTTCCACGAAATGGTTTCAATCATTTTTTTCTCCGGAAATTATTTTTTCTGCGAACCCATCATGAATCATTTTTACCATTATTGCAACAATTTCAGGATCGAACTGAATGCCGGAATTGCCAATCAGCTCTGCTTCCGCCTGTTCCACCGTTGACTTGCCGTGATAACACCTGTCCGATGTCATTGCATCGAATGAATCAGCAACGCAGACAATACGGGCCGCAAGCGGAATGGCTGCTCCCGAAAGATGATCCGGATATCCCGTGCCGTCATATCTTTCATGGTGATACAGCGCTATATCCCTGATACCCGGCATTGATGTAAAATCTTTCAGCATGTTTGCGCCAAGCTGCGTATGTTTTTCGATTATTTTACGTTCCTCCTGAGTAAGGGGAGCCGTTTTATTCAGAATTTCGTCAGGAATACCGATTTTTCCGGCATCATGCATCAGTCCCAGATAATACATCTCATGCTGTTTCTGCGCGGGAAAGCCAAGCCGTCGTGCAATTTCCCGGGAATACAAAGCGACACGGACAGAATGTCCCTTTGTGTTTTTATCCCTTACATCGACAAAGTTCGCAATAGTTCGCAGTGCCTGGTCGATGATGATACTGTTTTCTTCATTTCTTTTCCTGCTCTGTTCAATTTCTCTGTTTATGCGCCGCTGCCTTATAGTTCCGGTTACAGACAGAAATATGATGGGAAAACATACTATGATGCACGCCGCAAGAAGAATTCTGAAAAGAATAGTGTCTGAAGAAGAATAGATGAATCGTCCTGAAAATGAAGTTTTTGTAATAGTGAATTTTTCAGGCGTATACATGACCATACCGAACGTTATTTTCTGCCCGGAAGGTACGGATGCGTTGAATCCTTCAACAGGCGGGAGCACAGTTATGAAATTTGATTCCTTTGTATACTGCCCGTTCCACGAACTGTCTATCCTCGATTTTTCCGGTACTGAAATTTTTATACGCCAGTCGGTAAGGGCGTGTTTTGAATTGTTTCTGAAAACGCCGTCATATTCAGCGCCTGTCGAACCGTCCGCTTCCGTCCATGATTTTGATATTGAATATGTTATGTACGGGATTGACGAGATGCCGCGGACAGGAACAGTATCCTGTTCGTAGTGAACGATTTTTTTACTTTTTACTTCCGCAGATACGGCAAGAGATACCATGCAGATAACGATTCCTGCGACAATAACACTGCATATCTGTACTGCAGAAAGTTTACAGGCTCTTACTTTTTTCATAGGAAACTCACGTCATTACAAAAACAAACTTTATTGATAATTAAGTATACCTCAAAAGAAACATAAGAGGAATACAATTTCAGTAAAAAAAATTTGACAAACTGAAAAAGCGATGTATAATGATACGTATGAGCAACCGGTTGCGCACAACAGGCCGGATAACTATGGATGATATTGCATCAGAACTCGGCCTGTCAAAAACTACAGTTTCGCGTGCCCTTTCGGGCAAAGGTCGTATCTGCCAGGATACCCGTGACAGGATACTTACATGTATCAGGGAAAACGGATATCAGCCGAATCAGATGGCACGTGGACTGGCAGCATCAAGAACATTTAATATAGCCATTGTGATTCCTGATGAAAGATCAGGAGGAGAAGCTCAGTTCTTTTCCGACTGTCTTGTCGGAATTACGAAAGCTGCAGTGGTTCATGATTACGATACAGTACTTGTAGTAGTCCCTGACAACGACATGTCAGGACTTGAACGGCTTGTAAGAAACTGCAAGGCTGATGGTGTTGTCGTTACACGTATGAACAGGCAGGACAGAATCATTCCTTTTTTGAGAAGCAAAAAGATTCCGTTTGTGCTCATCGGTACAAATACAAACGATGATATTCTGCAGATTGATTCCAATCAGAAGGAAGGCTGCAGGGAACTCACAAAACACATGATATCGGGCGGCTGCAGAAAGGTAGCACTTTTGGCAGGCGATAAAGAACATCTTGTTGATGCCATGCGGTACGAAGGGTATAAAGAGGCCTTTTCAGAGGCAGGTTTGCAGGTTGATGAATCGCTTGTGTTCTGGAATGCTTCGCTGAATTGTTCCGGCGCCGTGAAAGCTGCTCTTGAGGCGCATTCGGATTGCATTGCCTGCATGGACGATACGATTTGCGTTGCAGCCATGGATTATCTGTCTGTCGGGCACATCCGTATTCCGGAAGATATACAGATTGTATCTTTTTACGACAGCAGCGCACTTGCTTCCGGCAGAATTCCTGTGACAGCTCTTCATGTCGACAGTTTTGATTTGTGTATGCGTGCAGGAAATCTGCTTATTGATGAAATTGAAGGCCGCAGTCCTCCAAAACGGAATACTGCGGAGTATTCAATATTATACAGGGGTTCATCCCTATAGGGAATCAGGAGGATTTTTTATGAAGAAAACGTTGATGCCATTGCTTCTTGCGGTAATTCCTGCTTTCATTCTTTCCGGCTGTAAAGCTAAAAAGAGTGCAGGCAGCAGCAAACCTGTTACGCTGACCGTATGGGAGTCAGACAAAGGACCTGATGATTTTATCAACCAGGCCGGTGAAGAGTACACAAAAAAACATCCGAACATTACTATTAAGTATGTTCACGTTGAACTTGGTGACGCGGCAGGGCAGATTGCACTCGACGGACCTGCCGGAGTCGGCCCTGATGTTTTTGCCGCACCCCATGATAAACTTGGGGAACTTGTTTCAGGCGGACACGTTCTCGCGACAGTGAATCCTGACGAAGTAAAAAAGAATGCGCTTGCAGCATGTTCTCAGGCTCTTACCTATAACGGTTCTATGTACGGATATCCTGTTGCTGCGGAAACGTATGCACTTTTCTACAATAAAGCCCTTATAAAAGAAAATGAGGTACCGAAAACCTGGGATGAACTTGCAGGTTTTGCAAAAAAATTCAATGCAGCAAACAGCGGTAAATACGGTTTTGTGATGGATGTAGGCAATGCGTACTACACTATTATTTTTACAACAAAAGAAGGAAACCGTCTGTTCGGACCGTCCGGAACCGATACGACTTCCACAAATATTAACTCTCCATCTTCCATACAGGGTATGAAATTCTTTCAGAGCCTCCGCAGCTCTCTCAATGTACCTGCGCAGGATCTTACTACGTCAGTTGCGGATGCAGCATTCGCAGGCGGGAAAGCTGCAATGCATATTACAGGCCCGTGGAATATCAAGAACTTCAAGGATGCCGGGATTGATTTCGGTGTAGCCCCTCTTCCGTCTCTTCCGGGAGATAAAACACCGTGCGCATCATTCAGCGGTACCCGTGCAATGTTTGTCTCTGCATACACGGATCATCCGGAGGAAGCCGCCGCATTTGCAGCGTTCCTTATGACACCGGAAATGCAGCAGCTCCGCTTTAAGGTTACCGGTGCCATGCCTGCAATCGATACGAAGGTCGACAGCCCGTACATCCCGGGATTCCTGCAGCAGCTTAATTATGCATTCCCGATGCCGTCCATCCCGCAGATGGGCGCATACTGGGATGCCATGAACAGCGCGAGCAAGAACATCTGGGACGGCCAGGATGTAAAGGCTCAGCTTGATGCCTGCAACTCGGCAATTCTCGGAAAATAATAACAGAGGGATTTTTGTGCCATAGCCGGCATGAAAATCCCTCTTAAATTTTATAGGAGGATGTATGGCACAAATACTGCCCGCAAACGGAAGCGCTGGTGAAAAAATAAAACTTACGTCATTACTTTTTATGGGTCTCGCCCATATCCTGTATTTGAAGGAATATCTGAAAGGTATTCTGTTTGCAGCGATTGAAATTGTCTTTATCTGTTTTTGCCCTGCAATCGTACGTAAGATTATAGCCCTTATTACGCTCGGTTCGCCGCAGCTTGATATTCCGGTAAAGATGCGCAGCAATTCAATTTTTATGCTGATAGACGGCATCCTTGTACTGTCATTAGTTGTGCTGTTTATCGTAGCATATGTACTTTCCGTTCAAAGCGCGGAAAAGTCATACAAAAGATATTGTGTTTTAAAACACTTTCCTTCACAGAAAGCATCTATCGAGTCTATCAGCGGGACGGGCTTCCCGATCGCGGGTCTTGCTCCGATTATTGTTCTCCTTCTCATATTTGTAGTAGTTCCTCTGGTTTTTTCAGTTGCAGTTGCATTTACAAATTATTCTGCACCTGACCACATTCCGCCGGCAAAAACGGTTGACTGGGTTGGATTAGCCAACTTCAAAGATTTGATTGGAGGCGGATCAAACTGGTCGCACGGCTTCGGCCGTATTGCATTATGGACACTCGTGTGGGCATTCCTTTCTACGTTTACCTGCTATTTCGGCGGACTCATCATTGCGGTTATGCTCCGTGAAAGTAAAATAAAGATCGCGCCGTTTTTCCGTATTATTTATATTCTCCCGTATGCAGTACCGGTCGTAATTACAATGCTTGTATGGCAGAATCTGCTCAACGGCACATTCGGTACGGTAAACAGGACGCTTATGGCTTTCGGCCTTATTTCAAAACCGATTCCCTGGCTCGGTTCGCCTCTGCTCGCGCAGGCAACATGTATAATTATTAATCTGTGGGCGGGATTCGGATATTTCATGCTGCTGGCAATGGGAACAATGACAGCAGTTTCAAATGATTTATACGAAGCGGCAAAAATTGACGGCGCAAGTCCCCGCCAGATTCTTACTTCAATTACAGTACCCCTTGTCATGTATCAGACCATGCCGCAGATAATCATGTCGTTTACACACAACATTAACAATTTCGGTATCATTTTCTTTCTTACAGGCGGAAACCCTGCAACCGCAGACAGCACGACGACAATGGCAGGTGCGACGGACATTCTCGTTACATGGATTTATAAGCTGACGATAACACTGCTTAAATATAATTATGCTTCAGTTATAGCTGTCCTTATCTTTGTTGTTATTGCACCGTTCGCAATACTTTCGTTCCGCAGTACAAAATCATATAAGGAGGGAACTGTATGACAAATTACAAAACAGGGCAGTCGATAACCAGGACTCTGCTTATGATATTTTTCATTATACTCTCACTGTTTGTTATTTATCCGCTTGTCTATCTGGTTTCTTCATCGTTTACGCCGGGAAACAGTATTGCAGATATAGACATCAAACCATTTGCGAAAGGTTTTACGACAGCTCATTTTACGTACATTTTCCATAAAACGGATTATAAGATATGGTTTTTAAATACGCTGCAGGTTGCGGCGGTGACGACAGTCGTAACGATGTTTGTTACTGCTTTGTCAGCATATGTATTTTCCCGTTTTACATTCCCTCTCAAAAAGCATCTGCTGATGTCGCTTCTTATCCTGCAGATATTCCCGTCATTCGTCGGCATGATTGCAATTTATGTTATTCTTCTGCGTGTCGGAGGGTTTGATACATTGTGGGGACTGGAACTTGTATACATTGCGGGAAACATTCCATACAACTGCTGGATGGTCAAAAGTTACCTCGACACCATTCCGAGAAGTCTTGATGAAGCTGCCCGTATTGACGGTGCAAGCCATTTCCTTATTTTCCGCAAAATTATTATGCCTGTTGCCCGTCCCATCATGATATTCCTCGGCATCACGAGTTTTACCGGCCCGTGGATGGATTTTATTTTCCCGAAGATGATTCTCCGTTCAGCCGACAAGCAGACGCTTGCACTCGGACTGTTCAGTTTTGTGACGGACAAAAAAAATGATTTTACGCTGTTCAGCGCAGGTTCTCTGCTGATTGCAATTCCGTTTGTTATATTCTTTATCTTTACCCAGAAAGCAATGATGATGAGTATGGGTGCGGCGGCAGTCAAAGAGTAACCGTCCGCTGTTTTGTATGAAACTGCTTCTGAAAACGGTACCGCCCTGATAAATACTATCAGGGCGGTACCGTTTTTGAATTAGTAAAGAGGGGCAGGAGACAGATTATTTAATTTCGCGCACACCGTCGCCGCTCTTGCAGGCAAAAAATCCTGCATCGTGGCCGATAATCTTCGTATACTTTTCCTGAACTTCATCGATGAAGCTGTCAACACTGTCTTTGTGAACAAGGGCTATAGCGCAGCCGCCGAATCCCGCACCGGTCATGCGTGCACCGATGCATCCTTTCTGCGCATTCGCCGCATCTGCCAGCGTATCAAGTTCAATGCCCGTTACCTCGTAATCTGTTTTGAGTGACTCATGGGAAGCTTTTAACAATTCACCAAGCCGGTTCAGGTTGCCTGCCTTTAATGCTGCAACAGCTTCCATTACACGGGCGTTTTCCGTAACACAGTGACGGACACGGTTTCTGATTACATTGTCTGAAAGAACTTTTTCACATGATTCAAACTGCGGGACAGTAAGGCTGCACAAATCGGGAATATCTTTCGTATTTGTATACTTTCCTGCAGGCAGCGGAACGGCCGCGGCTTTGAGTGCTGCAATCCCCTGTTCACACTGCGAACGGCGTTCGTTGTATTTTGAATCAGCAAGCTGCCGTTTTTTCTTTGTGTTCATGACGACAAAGCGGTAGTCGCCAAGTTCCAGAGGCACGTATTCATATTCGATTGTCGCGCAGTCAAGAAGCTCCGCCGTATCCTTTTTTGCGGTTGCAATGATAAACTGATCCATGATGCCGCAGTTTACGCTCATAAACTCATGCTCGCTCTGCTGCCCGATAAGCGCTATGTCCCTGCGGGAAATGTTGAAACCGAACAATTCCGACACGGCATATGCAAAACCGCACTCAAGTGCGGACGACGATGAAATGCCTCCTGCCGGCGGGACGTTACTGACCATAAGAACGTCAAAACCGCAGGGAAACGTACATCCGCGGCGCTTGAGAATTGACATGATTCCGTTCAGGTAATTTGCATAATCGTTTTCTTTCCGGTATGAAAAATTGTCGTTTACGTCGAATTTATATGTTCCGGGAAATTTGATGTCGTTGTAAGTTATTGCCGTATCCGCCCGTCTGCGGATTGCGACATACATGTATTTGTCGATGGCTGCGGGGAATACTTTTCCGCCATTATAATCTATATGCTCGCCGATAATATTAATACGGGCGGGAGATGCGAATGTACGGGCATCCTTTTCATTTCCGCCGTATATTTTTACAAATTCTCCGGGCAGAAGCGCGGGGTCAAAATCTGTGTTTGAATTAATCATATTATTTATTTTATCAGGATTATACATACCGTGCAACTGGTATACGAGGGTGTACAACCCGTGTGTATTATTCCTGATAATTTTTGATGTCATATTTGACAAAGCCCCTTATTTGTACGAATATACTGGTTATGGAAGATAAAACTGTTTACGTCATTGGTCATAAAAATCCTGATACCGATTCAGGAGTGTCTGCAGTTTCTTACGCACGTCTCAAACAACTGCTCGGATACAAAAATTACATCGCAGCACGCGCCGGACATTTTGCACCTCAGACGGAATATATTTTCAATAGATTCAAAGTTCCTTATCCGATGTATATTCCGGATCTTGTTCCGAAAGTTGCTTATTATATGACAGGTTCCTGCAATTCAGTTCAGGAAGACGAATCCGTATGGGATGCAATCGGAAAAATGGATGAATCTGCAAGCCGCGTTCTGCCTGTCGTTGACAGGGACGGCAGATATATGGCCCTGCTGCATTACAATGTTTTTGCGCAGAATGTTTTGGCTGTCATGAATCCCGAGCATAAGACTGCGTTTCCGACGAGTATAGCTCTTATACTGCACACGATGAATGCACAGCCGATAATTGTTAAAAATGAAAATGACGTATTCAAAGCAGGCGTCCTTGTCGGGGCTGCAAGTCTTGATACGTTTAAACAGATGCTTGCGGAACATCAGAGCGAAAACGTCGTTGTCATTGCAGGCGACCGTACCGAGATACAGGAAGCGAGTATTGACGGCGGCGTAAGGCTGCTTATTATCACATCGGGACATCCGCTTAACAAAGAACTGCGCGATAAAGCAGAGGCGAATAACGTTTCGGTAATTATAAGTCCGTACGCCACTTCGTCGACGGCCATGCTTATTGCCTATTCTACGCCCGTTTCCGTAATGGCCGATATGGACATTACTCCTGTCCATCCGGAAGATACAGTGTCGCGTGTCCGCCCTCTTCTTCAGGAGTCGCCGTGCCGCTGCCTTCCGGTAATAGACGCCGACAAAAAAATCGTAGGCATCCTGTCGGAGCATGACCTCCTCCGTGAACCGAACATAGAACTCATCCTTGTAGACCACAATGAAATGTCTCAGGCTGTCGATGGAGTCGAGCATTACAGAATCCAGGAAGTGATAGACCATCACCGGCTCGGCACCCTTTCTACTGATTATCCTATTACGTTCATCAATAAACCAATTGGTTCGACGTCGACGCTTGTTGCCAATCTGTACCGGGAGAACCGCGTTCCCATCCCAATCGATATCGCGAGTCTTCTTTTATGCGGCATTCTCTCTGACACACTTATACTCCAGTCGACAACGACAACTGATGTTGACCGTGAAACTGCTCAGTATTTATCCGATATTACGAATCTTAACCTCAAACAGCTTGGGAAGGATATCATCACGGCCGGAAGCCACGTAGAAGGTCGGGAAGCAGGGGAGCTAATACATCAGGATATGAAGGAATATACGCAGGGTAAAGAAAATTATACCGTCAGCCAGATTGAAGTTGACAACACAAAAGAAATTCTTGACCGCAAAAAAGAATTTCTCGGGGAACTTGAAATCGAACGCAGGGCGCACAAGGCCATTTTTACATCATTGCTCGTTACCGATATCACGCAGCTGTCGAGCATCCTGCTGTTTACCTGTGATCAGAAATTCGAACCTTTCGTTACATTTCCCAAACTTGAAGAAAATGTGTTCTATCTGAAAGATGTTGTATCACGTAAGAAACAGCTTATCCCTCTTATGGCCGAACAGATAGATAATTACGAACGATAATACCCGCGATGTAGTTGTAACGGCAGAAAACCGTTCTGCCGTTATCCTTTTTTGTCTGATTCGTGCCAGAATCCCAGATACAGATATATTCCGAGAACGGCATTGAACACGACGGCAGAGAATACACTGCAGCGTTCGACAATACCGAAATAAGCGTGCGGAACAGCACCTGCACCGACTGCTCCTGCAAACATAAATGTAAGTGCTGTTGTGGCCCATACGGCAAGCGATGTATATTTTTTGTTGCTGTAACCGCCGATCATGATGAGAACGAGCGAGGCGATGGAAAGGACAACAATCAGCACCGTCACGACATACACGTGCATGATATCATTAAATGTACCCGCATAACCGCTTTCTGAAAGGGGGAAGAGCGTGTATCCGACAGAACTTATCCAGTTCATCAATGCGAATGCATAAATCCCGTGACGGATTGTTTTGTTAATTTTTCCCCTGATGTAAACGCATACCATCATAATGCTTACAAGTCCGCATACACCATAGAGTGCAGACAGTTTCTGCCATTTCTGCAGCGACGGAGAATTTACAGCACTCAGGTCACTTACGGCCTGACTCATCCAGTTGTATCCCGGATAATCAAGGGGAGAAAAGAGTACGGCTATTGTATAAGAAATAAGGCTGACAATACCAAGTAAGCCCATGTAATTAATACGGGTTCGTTTCCATTCATGATTTTCCATTTGCAATCCTCCCCCTGTCGTTTATCCTTTTATTATATTCTTCGACGCGCTTTTTCAAATCGGTATAGTTTTCCGGATAATAGGCATATTTGAAAATAAGATGTTTCTGACCGTCTTTATACCCGTATAAACGCAGCTCGTCAAACTGATCGTCACTTTGGAAACCCAGAGGAGAGTCAAATGCCGTAAATTTCGTTACAAATTTCCATGTCCGGTTCTGCTTCGCCCTGTCCTTTTTCATGGGGGCATCAAGAGGTATTACAATATAATCAGAGTCTGCTTGATACCCCCGGTGATGATGCAGTGCACGAAGCCGTATAAGTTCAAGATGTTCATACCGGATTTTTACAAGCTTTGCGCGGCCGTCATACGTTTGTATATCTGCCCGCCATTTAGACTCTCTGATAGTAATACCGACAGACACAATGACAGAGACCGTTACAATGCAAATTATAATAACGATAAGTATGCCGTTCATGCTTTCAGTATACACTAGTATACCTGGATACGTAAATTGTTTACAGCACGGCGGTGTACTCTGCTGGTCATTTCATTTTTTGACACGCTTATAAAGTTCAACATATTTTTTGTCTTCAATCAGAATATGATTGTCAAACAAACTTTTCAGTTCATTGGTTATCGCCTTGGATAGAACAAGCTTGTCCATAAAAATTTTGTCCTTGAAGTCCTCAATTTTGTCCTCTATATCTGAATGCATTTTTTTCTGATCAATTAATGCTGCATATCCTATATCCTGCATCATTTTTTCTTCTTCAGAAAAATGGTAATGAGCATAATCGATTGCTTCATTCAGCAGGGCAAGAAGCTGATCTTTTGAATCCTGTTCAATAAGCCCGTCGTAAAAACGATTCAGCAACTCAAGAAAGTGTTTGTGCTGTTCATCAATTTCCTTAATACCGAATTCATAGTCCAATGACCATTTATAAAAAGACATAACGTACCCTCCAATATAAAAGCTATCACGCTATAATTATAAACCCAAAAAAGCGTATGTCAATTTTTGGACAGTATTTCATGACTGGCAGAAAGAATTACAAATCCGATATAGTTTTCAGTTGTTTCAGCATTTTGTGTTTAATGCCTGAATGACAGTGTGCATGATAACCCGGATGACAAAGGAAGGGAACGTGATAGTTTTATATTTTAGTAATTTATTTGTGTGTAAGGACTTACAGTCGAACTAGAAACGGTCCCTACGGGAGTCGAACCCATCTTTAAAGATTGAGAATCTTTCGTCCTAGCCGATAGACGAAGGGACCTAATCAAGCTAAATGGAAAATCGCAATTTTCCATTTAGCTTGATTAATGAATTTTCCGCAAAACTCATAACGTATACACAAAAAAAGCTGATCCGCTTAGCCGGGTCAGCTTTGCAACGGAACATATTTTCGTAGTTCCCCAAGGAGGATTCGAACCCCCACAATCAGAACCAGAATCTGAGGTGCTACCATTACACAATCGGGGAATGCAATGTTCCTAGAATATACAGATTTCGGATAAAATTGTCAATATAGTTGCTTGCTTTCCTGAAAAACTGCTGTTAGAATAATTTGTATGATTCTTTTTCTCACGCTGGTGAGCGGTTTTTGCTGGTTTTTTGTCTGCATCAAAATGGTATATCTCGGGAAGCGCGACAAAACATATTGTATGCCGCTTTTTGCGCTTGGGCTGGATTTTGCATGGGAAACGATTTATACGCTCGAGGGTGTATCGAATATTGAATTACAGACTTTCATCAATGCTGTCCGGTTTATCCTTGATATACTTATTATTGTGACATATTTCAGATACGGACGGGAACGATTCCCTGATACATTAAAGAAACAATTCATTCTGATAAGCATGGGCGTTTTTGCAGTCTGCTTTGCATTTCAATTCGCCTTTTATTTCCAGTTTGATTTGCGTGCGGCGGCATTGTATTCTGCGTTTATGCAGAACGCGCTGATGTCCCTGCTTTTTATATATATGTTTCTTACACGTACCGATACACGGGGACAGGCACTTTCTATTGCTGTTGTAAAATGTATCGGTACGCTCATACTTACGATTCTGTATGGATACATTGAAATAATAAATCCATACGTTTTGATTTGCGGAGCTGTCAGCTTTTCAGCTGACACATGTTATTTTCTGCTTCTTCTTTTCCGTCAAAAAAAGGCAAAGCCCTGATCCTCTATTTTTCCAGTGCTATTTCTTCACCCGGCTGCATAATAAGTCTGTTCCGGGCGGTAAAACCGTCCGCTATTTTGTTGTCAAACAGTTCGCCGGGTTTGGTGTGTACGGGAATTGCGTGTCTGGCGCCGATGATGTCTGCGCATCGTGCTGCTTCCTTTGCATCCATGTTGAAAATACCGTCGCATGGAAGGAGTGCATAATCGATGTTCATTTTGCTTAGTGAGTCATTCATATAATCGGTATAAGATGTGTCGCCCGCAGCATAGATTTTCATGCCGTCCTCAAGCGTGATTACATAACCGACACATTCGCTGCGGTTATGATGTGCATTATATGCTGGAACGGCTTGTATCGTAATTTTTCCGGCAACGGTTGTCTTGTATTCTCCGTTTACGAGTAAATTCCGTTCGCGTATAGTTCTGCACGTTCCTTTTTTTGTGACAAGGTTTACAGCCGTATGATCGTAATGCTCGTGGGTTACAAGTATGAGATCTGCCGGTACGTTGTATCCTTTGCCCGCATACGGATCGACGTATATGACAAAATCCTCTGATGTTCTGATACGGTAACTGCCATGTCCCTGATATAACAGCTTGGACATATATTTTTCCTCTCCATATGCTGCTGCAGTTGCAAGGACTGCAGACAGTAATACCAGTAATTTACGCATACGGTGAGTATAGCATAAGTCATGCGGATAATGTAGAGGAAATGGATATTATCTTTCAGGCAGCCAGACCCGCATTTCGTTTTCGCCTCGGTTTGCCCATGCATAGTATGGAATAAGCGTAATAGTACACGGTGTTACAACCTGTGGTACATCGGAATAGAGCTGCCCGTTATCTTCCGTGCGCATGCCTTTTACCGTGATTTTTCTCACCCCGGACAGCAGATCAGGTTCATATGCGGCTACAGACGGGACGTCCGTACGGTCTGTACTCAGGCTCAGGACGCTGCCGTTGTTATCTTTACCCTCTGCGCAATAGACGAGGGGCCCCCTCATAAAGGCTGCCTTACCGGAATCTGCACTGACTTTCGGCGATGCGTACAGCCTGCGTACGCTCATATCGAATTCGATTGTGACTGTGTCTGATACTGTAAAAGGTCCCTGTATGAAAGCATATCCATTGCTGCGTCTGCAGTTTATCTCTTTTCCGTTCATGCTGATTTTCGTGCTGCGGTTCCAGGAGGGAATGCGCAGCGCAAGTGTCATATCCATGCTTTCATTGACTGGTTCGAACGAATATGTGACAGTACCTTCATACGGATATGCCGTGTCGACATGAACTTTTCCGCCAAGCTGTTCCGTGCCGTCAAGTGTTCCGCCTATGTACAGAACGGCATACGCTGTCCTGTTCTGTACGCACCACGCATATCGTCCTATCGACGTGATAAGGCGTGCAACGTTCGGCGGGCAGCATGCGCATGCAAACCATTGGGGGCGCTGCGGCAATGCATGCCTGTGGGTGACTGCTTTACCGGAAATGCCGGGCAGGGATTCAAGTGCGTTGACATAGAAGAATCTCTTTCCGTCGAGCTGCATGCCTGCAAGAACACAGTTGTACAGCGCGCGCTCCATGACATCCCCGTATTCGCCGTCCTTGAACAAATCGAGCATGCGGCGGGCAAAAAATATGAGTCCGACTGATGCACAGGTCTCTCCGTATGCAGTATCGTTCGGCAGATGATAATCTTTTGTAAATGATTCGCCTTCATATGCAGAGCCGATTGCACCCGTTACGTACATCCGCTTTTGCGTGATGCTGTTCCAGAGCGTAACGCAGGCTTTTTTGAGCGATTCATCATTTGTTTCCGCTGCAACGGATGCCATACCCGAATACAGATAAACCGCGCGGACTGCATGTCCGACTGCATCTTCTTGTTCTCGTACAGGTTTGTGGCTCAGCGTATATTCCTTGTCGCCGTTCCACTTTCCCCATACCTGCCAGCCGCGTGTTGCACTTTCATGTTTAAAATAATCACTGTCAACGCCACGCACGTTAATAAAATGTTCCGCAAGCTCCTTGTACTTTCCGTTTCCTGTTGCGTGGTACATGCGCATAAGAGCAAGTTCCACTTCCGGATGTCCCGGGTAACCGGGGATAGTATGCGTTATAAAGTGATTGTAAATGTGATCAGCCATACGGCTCATGATGTCGAGCAGCGTCTTTTTACCGGTGCATTCGTAGTAAGCGACGGCGGCCTCCATCATGTGGCCGGCACAGTACAATTCATGCGCTTCCTGGAGGTCGGTCCACTGCCGCCCGGGTTCTTTTACCGTAAAATACGTATCAAGGTAGCCGTCACTTTTCTGTGCACGCCCTATGAGCGCAATCATAGCGTCACATCGTTTTTCCAGAGCCGGATCGGCTTTCTGCGCCAGAGAATAAGCGGCCGCTTCCAGCCATTTTGCGACATCGCTGTCCTGAAATACCATGCCATAAAATTCACTGCTGCATTTTCCGGATTCGTTCATCTCAGCTGCCTGAATGAAGTTTTCAACCGCGTGGCTTTTCTCTATTCCCGGGATTGCATCATTAAGTATTTTTTCCTGATACGGTATGACCGTGTCGACGACAAGCTTTTCATATCTCCCGAAAAAAGAATCCGATACCGTGAACATTTTCAACGCGTCTGTCATAATCTGCTCCTGTATTAATAATTTGTTTCTATCTGTTTCCTGTAACTGCTTGGACTCATTCCGCAGACTTTGTGGAATGTCCGGCTGAAATACAGCATATCGGAATATCCGAGCTTCCCGCTTATTTCCTTTACAGAAAAAAGTGTTGTCCGGAGCAGCCTGCATGCTTCGTCAATCTTCAAATCTGTATGATATTTCTGAAGCGGAATATGCTTCTCTCTTTTAAATACCAGCTCAAGGTATTTCCCTGTCAGATTGAATTCATTTTCGAGCACATGAGAATCGAACGGCTCAGAGACATGTTCCTTCAGATATTCGGAAAGCCGTTCCGCCAGTACCGATTTCTGAGAGAACATATGCTGCGGATAAAAAGCTGCATCACAAAGCAGGGAAAAGAGCAGTGCACTGCTTTTCCATTTAAAAGCAGGCGTCCTGCAGATATACTGCTCGGTAAATTCCCTCAGGCCGTTTTCAATTTCCGAATGCGCAAGGCCTGCCGTCTTTTTGGGAATCGTTAGAAAATCCGTTTTTCCCGATTCACATTCCGACAGCATAAAATGGATATAATACCATGAGGTACCTGTCTTTATCTGCTTTTTACCGTAATGATGCACACCGCACTTTAAAAAAAACAGTTCACCTGCGTTTATTACGTAGTCGGCGCCATCTTCCGTTACGGTAATCTGTCCTGCAGTCACATAAATGAGTACGTTGAATGGAACTGTTCTGTCCGCATGTACAAACGGAGCATGACAGACAAGAAAATTGCATTCAAGAACAGAGGGAAATTGATTTTTTTCCAGCGTTATTTCATGCATATGTGTATATATTCCATAAATACCCTGCAGTGTCCACTGTATATGCGTGTATAATCCATATATCTGCGTGTTTTTGCATTATATCCGGCTAAAAGGAACAGATATAGTGTAAACCTGCAGGTCATATCCCTTGAAAATTCATGGTCTTTCTACTAACATATTTTTATGCAGGGAATCGTTCTTGACGGGGCAAATAATTATTTCAAAATAGAATGCAGCGACAACATCACTCGTTCTTGTTCAATTAAAGGGAAAGTGTTGAAAATCGATGTTCACTATTATAATCCTCTTGCCCCCGGCGATATCGTCGAAATTGAGCCTGATAAGCTCGACAATACAAAAGGGCAGGTGATTTCATTAGTGCCGCGGCGAAATGAATTTGTGCGCTGGAACGTCAAAGGCCGGTGTCCGCAGCTGCTTGCAGCAAACCTTGATTACCTTATCCTCGTTACAACGCCCGATGAACCGCCGTTCAGGCCGCGCTTTATTGACAGGGAGCTTGCACAGGCTGAATATGAAGGGCTCACCCCTGTTATCGTATGCAATAAATATGATTTGGCGGACGACGATGATACTGATTTTCAACTGCGTATGAAAATATGGGAAGACCTTAACTATAGGGTGATGCATATCTCTGCAAAAACGGGCGAGGGTATGAAGGAATTTGCAGAACTGCTTGCAGGCCGGTTAAGTGCTTTTGTCGGTCAGTCGGGAGTCGGAAAATCGAGCCTTGTGAATGCGCTTGACAGCAATTCCACGCTTCGCACGGGCGGGCTTTGTCTGAAATACGACCGCGGTTCTCATACGACGTCAAAGGGAACGCTTAACCGCCTTGTACTCAATGAATCGCTCATCGGGCAAAGCGATGTAACGGCCTCAATAATTGATACTCCCGGAATCAGACGGTTTGTGCTGCACGATGTCGCCGCAGAAGATATTGCGCTGTATTTCCGTGAGTTCAGGCCGCTTGTCGGCACGTGTACTTTCGGCATGAGCTGTACACACACTCACGAACCGGGATGCAGGATACTTGAAGCTGTCAACGCAGGTGTTATCACTGAAGAGCGGTACGACAGCTGGCTCCGTATTAAAAATGAAATACAAACAGGAAGCTGGGAAGATTAACGATTATTAATCAGCAGAATTAACAAAGATGGATAAAACAACACTTACAGAACTTGATTACTACCGCATACGTGATACAATCGCAGGCTATTGCGTAAGCAGAGAGGGAAAGGCCGCACTGCTTGAACGCGAACCGTTTACAGATCCGGTGCAGATTGAACAGTTGAAAAACGCAAGCCGTGAATGGAGGGCATACAATACATCGACTCGATCTCCGGCTCTCTCTTCGTGGCCGGAAATACAGTTTCTTTTTCAAATTATGAAAGTCGACGGAGCAGCTCTTACGCTCGAACAGGTATATGCACTCGGCCTGTTCTGTACATCTGCTAAAAAAGCTGCATCCTCCGTACTCGGAGCAGAGACAGAACTTACGCTCACCTGTCTGGCTCAGGCAGTACGGAGTATTCCTGACCTGAGTGCAGCATCTTCTGAAATATTCCGCATCATCACACCCGACGGTGAAATAAAGGAACTTCCCGAACTGAGGGAAATACGTGTGAGAATTGCAGAACTTAATAAGAAAATCAGGATTCTAATGCATGCATATACTTCCGACCAGAAGCTTGCCTCCGTGCTTGAATCGACGGTGCCTGCATTCCGTTCGGGACATCAGGTACTTGCAGTCCACGCATCACAGCGCAACCGCATTCCCGGAATTATACACGAAGTATCGCAGTCCGGACAAACCGTATACATTGAACCGGAAGACTCAGTGAAGGCAAGCAACGATCTCGTTCAGGAGGAATTCAACCTTCAGCTTGCAATCCGCACGATACTGAAAAGACTGACTGCTGCGCTCGCTCCCTTTGCGGATACGTTTGCAGCGGCTCTTCCCGTCATGATTATGCTTGATACGACATGTGCCGCTTCCCGGTGGGGAATTGAGCGCAACTGCGTATATGCCCTTCCCTGCGACGAAAGCCAGCCTCTCAATATAGTACAGGCACGTCATCCGCTGCTCGGGGATAAAGCCGTGCCGATTGACGTACGTTTTATGCCGGGGAAACGCGTACTCATCATTACGGGGCCGAATACAGGCGGAAAGACAGTTACGCTTAAAACCATCGCACTGTTTTCAATGCTCAATCAAAGCGGTTTTCCTGTTCCTGCAAAAGAAGGAACACGACTCCCCGTATTTTCGGGAGTGTTCGCGGATATAGGTGACGGGCAGTCGCTCGATCAGTCTCTCTCCACGTTCAGTGCACATATGAAAAATATTGCACGTGCGCTTGCTGAATCCGTGTCGAGCAGCCTGATTCTGCTTGATGAGCTTGGAAGCGGTACAGACCCGCAGGAAGGAGCCGCAATCGGTATGGCTGTCCTTGATACGCTCATCGAACGCAACGCGTTTGTACTTGTCACGACACATCAGGGGGTATTGAAGAACTACGGCTGGACACATCCGACGTGCATAAATGCTTCAGTCGAGTTCAACAGCAGAACGCTCTCTCCTACATATAGGCTTCTCATGGGCGTTCCGGGAGAAAGCCGGGCGCTCGATATAGCCGCAAAAAGCGGCCTCCCTGCAGGCGTCGTTTCAAAAGCACGGTCATACATTGTAAATGAACAGGCTGATATATCTGCACTCATCAAAGGACTTACAGCAAAACATTCGGAACTTGACGTACTGCTTATGCAGTACAAACGCAGCGAAGAAGAACTCAACGAACGCAGACGCAAAATTGATACAAAAGATTTAATGCTGCGGCAGAAAGAATATGAACTGAAAATCGGTTCCCATACGGAAACTGCACAGTTCCTTGCGGACAGCAGGAAGCAGCTTGAAAATCTTGTGCGCACGCTGCGTGAAGGTGAAATCACCAGAGAAAAAACGCTTTCAGTAAAACAGTATATTGCCAATTTGACAAAAGCCGTGAGTGAACAGGAATCGCAGCTGGAAGCGGAAAGCGCAAATCTTTCGGATGATGTGAACGCATTCCGTAAAATAGCAGAATTGACGCCTCATCCGCACAGCAGCAAGCCTGCAAAAAAGCGGATGAAAAACGCCGAAGCACTCAAGCTGGTACACGAGGCTGATTCAGCATTGCCGCCGGCAGCGGAGAACCGGCAGAAGGTTGTTGCAGCAGTTACTGATTCAGTCGGCAAAGGCCTGCAGAAACGGCTTGTATTCAAGCCCGGTGCGTCCGTCCTTGTGGGAAAAGAGCGCAGAAGCGGTACCATTGTTTCAGGAGAGGGGAGGGGCAGCTGGCTTGTACAAATCGGCAGCATCAAAATAACCATAAAGCAGAAAGAGCTTGAGCTTGTCGCGCCAAGCAGGCATGTAAACACTCCGTCCGTTACCGTAGACATTGCCCAGAACGACGGTGCAGGCGAACGTCCCTTGTTTGAGCTTCGTCTCCTCGGCATGCGCGAAGACGAAGCTGTAAGGGCCCTCGAACACCAGCTCGATTTATGCACAGTGCAGAATTTCCGCAATTTCAGTATCATCCACGGAAAGGGCAGCGGTATACTCCAGCAGGCAGTACAGAATTATCTGTCTCATTACGAGGGGGTCAAGGAATTCCATTTTGCGCCCCCTGAGGACGGTGGTACCGGTAAAACATACGTTACGCTGAGATAGCAAACAGGCATACATCCGGCAGTTTTTTAATCGTCATTCTGGCCATTTAGATCGTCAAAGTCGTCTGAACCGTCAGGATTGCATTTCCATCCGGATTGTTTTTCCTGAAGCATGTCAGCATCTTCGCGTCCCTGCCAGTTTTTGCGCCGGGGTAATTTTGAATTTTTTGTTTTGAACATACCAGTTTCGTCATCAGGTGATTCATCATCAAGCATGATTTACCTCCATAAAAAGAAACCTGAGTAATATACTATAAAGTGAGATTGTTTTTGAGTCAATATTTTTAATAACGCTTGACAGTATCACTTTTTTTATACACAATATTGCATAAATATACATTCTAAAAGGTGACCATGAAAGAACGGCTTACACGACTTAAAACTATACGCAAACTCATAAAGAACTACCGGATTGAAAGCCAGGAAACACTGCTGGCATATCTGCAGAAAGAAGGATACGAAGTAACTCAGGCTACTCTTTCCCGTGACTTGAAACTGCTTAAAGTAGGAAAGGTGTCTGACGGCAACAGCGGTTACATATACACGCTGCCCGGAGAAGATGAACGGGCCGAATCGGAACAGATTTACGTGCAGGATTTCCTTCGCGGCTATGTGAGCATAGATTATTCCGGCAATATCATCGTTATAAAAACATTTCCCGGACACGCAAATACAGTCTGCAATGCGCTTGACAACATGAATATGGACGAAATTCTCGGCACTGTTGCAGGCGACAACTGTCTGTTTGCCTGCCTGAGAGAAGGAATAACAGGCGAAAAATTTATGGAAGAGCTGAAGCGCAGAATTCCTGAGCTGGAGGATTAAAACTCTGTGCAGCCTTACTTATAGTCCGAATGTAACGTTTACAGCAGAGCGGACTGCGGGGCAGGACTCTTCTGTATACATTTTGTCCGGTTTTTCTGCCGGTATCCCATAAAAATTGATATTCACCTGGGATGTCAGGTTGATATCAGCATGCCATTGAGATGCGTTTTCATGTTATTAATGCACCACCGGAACATCATTAATATTGGTAGTGTATTCCGGTGAGAGCATTTTCCTGTCCATAATCCAGTCAGCTTTTTTTCCGTCCGCTTTAGTTTCTTTTGTAAGATTGCGCGTACCCGGATGAATGCATCCTCGCCCGTATTTTGCGTTGATACAGTCGCATGCACTCATGACAGCTTTGTTCTTTTTATCAGATGCCTCATTGTCACAGAACAGATCCGGCTGTGCTTTTGCTTCATCCTCAAGCGCAATCAGGTTAATCATGATTTTGCGGTATTCATATCCGTCCCGGAAAATCGACCGCATAAGACGTATTGCTGCAGCAAGTATATCAGGCAGATAACTCGATGAAGACGGGAGCTCTGCAGTTGCTGCGTTAAAGTATTCTCCGGATCTGTCCTCTGTTATATAATTATGCGCGGTCATGAGATATACAGAAACGATTCTGCACGCAGAACCCTCTGCCCTCATCCGTTCTACTGCAAGCTGCGTATATTCCGCAAGGGCTGTTTCGAGCTCACTGAATCCGGTAACACCGTGAGCGAATGATCTGCCAGTACCGATGTTCTGCTTGTTATTGAGTTCATTTCTGTCCAGTGCCTGAATGCCATTGAGTTCCTGTACCGTGCGGAATCCTGTAATGGACAAATACTTCTTTGCCTTATCAAGCGGAAAATTGGCAAGGTCGAATGCTGTATGTACTCCCAGTCTGGCAAGTATTTCGGCCTTTCTCTTTCCTATTCCCCATATGTCGGCGGCATTATAATCTGCAAGCACAGCATTCCTGTCAAGTTCCTGCCAATTGCATATACCGCCGAATTTTTTTGCAAGTTTGTTGCACATTTTTGCAAGAGTTTTAGTTGGTGCAATTCCAACGGATATGGGAATGTGTATTTCACGTAAAGCCCTGTCCTTGATTTCTCTGCCGATTTCCGAGTAATCGGCGTTTTTCCAGTCGGTCAGATAAACAAAACTTTCATCTATCGAATACGGTTCTGTTTCTAAACTGTACTCACTGTACAGAATATTCAGCCGCCTGCTTATGTCGGCATATAATGTATAATTTGAAGAGAAAACAAATACTCCATTTTCTTCGTACTGTTTTTTTACCTGAAAATACAAGTCACCGCGTTTGCATCCCAAGTCCTTACATTCCTGATTAAGTGCAATGACAACGCCATCGTTGTTCGTCAGTACAGCTATCGGCTTGCCGGCCAGATCTGGTCTGAATATGCGTTCGCACGAAGCATAAAAACTGTTTCCATCAATATGAAATATCATAAGATTCCCGTTCGTACGATTCCTGTAATTATGCCGAAGACTATACCTGAATTCTCCTCAATCCGTTTACATATGAATTCCCCATCCTCTTCAACTATACCAAGCATTCCCTGCTTTGGTTTTATTGCAGAGTCAATAATGATGAGATCTCCGGGAAAGAGACCTGAGTCTGAGAGTGTCTTTCCCTCGTACCGCATGGTAAACGTTGCAGACGGATGCTTTGAAAGTATTCGGTTAAAATCAAAAGTATCCTTTTCGAATCCCTGTGCAGGAGACGGAAAACCTGTTGTATTTCTGGTATTCATAGATGATAATACTATACCTATGTATACCTGTTAAGTCAATACTATCATTTCCATAAATAGGAGACATATTTATAAATATAAATGGATTTTTTGAATCTATGTGATATAATAAGAATAATTACATGATTTCTGCAAAGGCTGTACTTGTTCATAGAATCACCCTGCACGGAAACGGAAGTTCTACAGCCAGTTTCGACGGCGTGGAACTTTTTTCTATTTTATATGCTTACATCAATGATTTTTTCCCATTGATGCATTGGGAAAGGTATGCACCTGATCATTTTATACGGATCAGCATAATTCTCAAAGATATAACAATTATCTTTTGTATTGTAACATTTTATATTTTTCCCCGGAAGTTATACTGACAGAAAATACATAAACATGCGAAATATGCGGAACAGGCGAATTAATGTTATGCAGACGGCTTTCGCCGCTAAAATAGGAGTAGAAAATGGCATTAATTAAGTGTCCACATTGTGGCCAAGATGTATCTGATAAAGCAACGAAA